>Ga0179593_1388834_pt1 | contig 15434 bp, 17 predicted proteins | sample CZODoug2_1_08_16_FD_185931 | JGI IMG/M metagenome (GOLD analysis project Ga0179593, IMG submission 185931) | Vadose zone soil fungal communities from Angelo Coast Range Reserve, California, USA - CZODoug2_1_08_16fungal (PacBio error correction) | ecosystem: Environmental > Terrestrial > Soil >... | reverse complement strand
AACCCCGGGCCCCATCTTTCACATCCCCCTAAACCTCTGTATCCTCCCAACTACTAGGGATTTCTCTCATGCTTTTCTCCCTTTTCTCTATGCGAGATATGTAACTGCATTCCTCTTGCTTTGACTCTGCCGAACTGAGCTAAAGTGGTCCGTATAAGTTTCCACTTTTCCTCTCATCCCCCGTTTCCCACGCTCTGTATTCGAGCTCTAGTCGAACTTTTTTCTCCTTTCCTTCCTGGCCGCCACCTTTTGGTTGTGGGGCCTACCAAGGACTGAGATTGTCCGTTTTGCCTTTTTGAATCCTCTTCTTGAAGCAGATCTAGCCCTAGCGGGTCGCTCGAATTTTGATCCCCTCACTTTTAGATTCTGCTTGCTCTTTCCCCACGTCGAGCTCGACACTTTTTGGCCCACTTATCCCCTATTGCTATTAGTTTTTTTTTGAAGTTCACCGGCTCCTGCCGATACCCTATTTGTCCTGATTTTGTGACGAACTGGGCTGTCTTTCGCTTTAAACTTCCTCATATCTCGTTCCCTTTTTTTGGCGCTTTCCTCTTGTCCCCTTTTCAACAATCTCTTCCTTATTTCTATCTTCCTGCAAAGTATGAGTCCCATCAGGTCCCGCTCGATTGAGAACTAATGCTTCCTTCTTCATTTTTAAGCGTTATTAACCCGCATAGAAGAATGTGTCACGATCGCGACCCTTTTTAGTGGATAACTGCCCCCCGACTCGAATTTTCTATCTCTATACTAGATGCTAGAATTTTCCCTGGCTTTTGTGATAAATCAAGCGCTCCCCTATACAGAGGACGCTTAATTCCCCGTTTTTCACTTAATAGATTCTTTTCTTCTCCCGTTTAAGTTTACAGGTTTTGGAACGTTCCTCACCTCTCGGAGGGCCGGTGTTCAAATGCTGCGCCCCGTTTCGTTCCCTGGGGGGTTTGGTTTTTCCCCCATACGATTCTACTCATCCTTTTAAAGCACACAGCAGTATTTTCGATTTCCCCTTCTCTTTCAGTAGGGCGACCACCTGGGACCTTGAGTGCCGGTTTATCGCATAAATCGCACGGAATCGGCAGTCTAAGTGTAATTGGTTCTGCCTTTGCCAAAACTATTAGGTCCCTCTTTCCGCGAGAATATATTTCATACTGATCGATCAAATAGTCCAGTTAGCGAACTACGTACCCGTTTATTTTTCGTTGGGTAAACGTACCCCTTCGCGCGGGCATTGGTCTTAGCAGCCCTTTTTCCTTTCCGCAACATTCTCGATATACGAATCTTTTTCTCGCCTTGTCGTATTTTGTGTTGCGGCCTTTTCGTTGATGTTTGATGCCTCCCATAGGTCAAACGTGTTCTCGATTAATGAACCCCCCTACCTTGACTGTACGCCCAAATCTGTCCCGCTGTCAGATTTTGTTTTATTAATTTTCTCCTGAAGATGCACTGAGGAAAGTATGGCTTGCTTATCTCCCTGTCCCTTCCCCGCTATTCCCTTTCTGCCCGTATTTTTCCCCTTGTCGCCTCTTTCCGTCCCCCTCGGCGCTTCTGTTCTGCGGCCTCCGCACCCAATTTATCGTACCACTCGTCTTTCCCACTGCTCGAATGGAGTGTTTCTTTCGTGCCTCCTCTCTCTTCCCTGCGTTTCCTTCCCTCATTCCGTTCGGTTTCGTCGCTTCCCTCGTCTCTCATCCCCGCGGCGATGCCTTGGTCTCTTCGCCACCAAAAAGAGCTCTGGGCCTTCTTCCCTCCTGGTTTCCAAGGCACGAGGACGATTTGTGTCGGCTTCATTTAATTGTCGAGTATCCGCGGAGATTTTTTTTCTTTCCGGCTCCCCCTCTACCCCCTTCAGGCGGCTTCAGTCCTTCCTCTTCCGTTTGTACTCAATTTCCCCCAATAACCTCCCTAAGCACTTCCCTTGCCGCTTTAACGGACGCCCTTTCACTTTCTCTCCTGCCTTTTCCCCGTTTCTTTCGCTCTCTCGGTGCAGTTTACACCTGTCACGAGAGTAGTTCATTAACTCGTCCCTCCTTTTCTAGAATAAGATGGTTTAACGGGTTCCGGTCCCCCATCCGATTGTTTGTCATAGCAATGGAGTGAACGTTTTCCGGATCGTAGTTAGCTCTTTTGATGAATACTCAATTTTTCTTATCTTTTCCTTCAAAAGTTTTTTGTTTTTGCTCTTCGTGTCTTCTCTTCCTAGCGGGAAGCCAAGCTACTCGTTGCGAATCGTTACTATTTCTATTTTTGCTCATTCCTGCAAGTAGATGCTTCTCATTCCTGTCCGGAGTGTCATAGTGTTGTTTCGTGCCGTCAGCGTTAATTGGCGGCTAGTGCGCTGGTGAAGATTTAAACTTGGTCGATTTGTTAGTTGTTCCCTCGTTCCCTATTTCTGAGAGTATTCACAGTTTCTTCCATTAAAGGGGGTTTTTTTTTTTGGGTTTTTTGTTTTTTTTTGGGGTTTGGTTGGGGTGTTTTGCATGAAAAGCACGTCGACTCTTCTGTTTTTCTTTCAACGCGCCCCCTTTTCTTGACCAAAAATAATCTCTCGCCATCGGTCCTTATGTGCAGGCGCCGAATTTTCTCACTGACCCCATCTCTCTCTTTTCCCTGTTGTCTTTTTTTTTCGGGATATTTCCCTTGTTTCTTGAGCCTTAGCCTCAGTATCTTTACAACCAGACATTTTCTAACTCCGGCTTTTCGCTTTATTTGTCAGTACTTTTTACCTTATTTCTCTTTTACCAATTGCTACAGCCCTCTTCGAACGTGATTTTCACATCCGGTAATCTGAGTTTCAACGTGGATACCTCCTCGAACCTCTGGTTGAGCGATGGCATCGCAGTCACCTCGTTCTTCCTTTTAAGAGGAATCCCTTGGCTCAGAGACTGACATGGGCCCATTGCCGCCCTGTTTTCAGCCTCTCCGGATGGCGACTCATCTCTATGAATTATGCTCTAAATCTAAAGAATGATGAAAAGTTCTGTCTCCGTCGTTGCTACTCTCTTCCGCGCCAAGATTTTTTTCTGGTTGAGGAGTATCCTTCTTGCTTTCCCCCAGCCTCTCCTACTATCCGCGCCTCCTTTACGCCCTGCTTGTAGTCCCTATTTTCATCCCGTGCTTTTTTGGACCTTTCCTCACCCAGATTTGTGCGAATGAGTTTTGTCGATGCCCCTCGACCTCTCGCTTTTTTGACTTTTTTAGAGAGTCCCCCTTTTTTTCCCCCCTCCCTCCGGGATACTGAGCAGTCGGCACGAGCTTGAACCCTACACTTGGTCCATCGCACGCCTGAGCTTTCTGCAGTGCTTAGTCTTTTGACGGAGTTTCCGCAGAAAGTCCTCGTTGAAGCTTTAAGCGCCTGAAGTTCGCTTCGAAAAGGGATCCCATTCTTCTCAAGGTCGCTCTAAACCCCACCTAGCAATGCTCTTTCTCCGGGAAGTGAATTGGAACCCCTTCTTTCCTGGGCTTTACTAACATGGAATTTTTCCCTCTGCAAACTTGCTCTAGATTTCGGGATCTCTGCGCTGTTAGCTCCCCGGAACTGCGGATGACCCTCCCCATTTGACCGCATCTTAGTCAGGGCCTTCCCCCCCTGCATTAGTGCTACAATTCCTCCTTTGGACGTCAGAGACTTCGTTCTTTTGTTCTCACAGAAATCCAGAACCGCCGCCCGTTGGCGGAATCGGTTTTCGGTAGGCGTCCCTCTATCCTCTTTCAGTCCACGCCCTGTCTTCTCAGCCGGGAGATGTGTCTGCCCCCGCCGTATATGACACAGGGCACCTCGTCACTCTACCTATTGTTTTCTGAAAGAGTCCTTTTCCCCCTTACCTTTTTTCCCCTCTCTTGGCAAACTTGGTTGTCCCCTCTTTAGCCTCAACCATTCAACGCGCGTCCGAAATAGTTTTGACCCCCTCTAGTCCATAGGGAGGAAGATTCAGGAACCTGATTATTCCTTACCATACCCTGTCTTATTTTCTTTTCACCGTATTCGTTTTCCTTGTTTTCCATCTGACCGATCCCAATGGATGCCCGTTTACTCCTGTTGGTCGCGGCCCCTGTCCCAATTTTCGCTCTGATCGGCATATTCTCTGAATGTTTTTGAAGATTCTTCGTGCATGCAGGTCCTTCCTGATTCCAATTCCAACCCATTCCTTTCTTCCTGCCGGATAACTGCGAAAGGTGTTTTTAGCCACTACTTCCCTCCCCTTGCCCTTTTTGACCTTCTCGACCCCCGACCCAATTTCCAACTCCTACGAACCTTCTTCTTTTCCACCAGGCTTCCTTTCAATCTAGTATGGTGACCCAGTCTTCCCGCAGTCGCATTTAGCCCGGCACACCTCCGAATCTTTTTTCTACCTGCCCAAGACGTTTCCCCTTCCCTCGTGCGATGAGATAACTCTCTCTGATTACTTTTTTTTCTTTACGTTGCGTTATTTCTTTTTTCTTTACGTATTCTCTTCTTGCGGGGAGACCGTCCCGCCAAGCCCTTCTTCTGAGCCTCCCCCCCTCTCTTCATTTCTATACGAAAATTAGAGTTAGTTGTTCAGTGTCTCCCCATTCAGTTTTTGGTTCGCGCTTCTCCTTCACATCTGCTCTGCTTTTCCCCAGCTTTCGCACTTCCCTGGCTCCTACTAAGGTCTCCGACCTCGTCCGGCGAGGACTGACCCCCTTACTGTTCCCCTTTCCCTCGAGACGCGATGACTCTTCTTTTTCCCCTTTCCCCTCTGATAGTTCCTCCCCCATTTTTTCTCCTTTGATTTCTCTGATTTTAGCACTCGAAAGCCCGTTTCCCCCTCAGCATTCGTTCAGCTGGTCCCAAGGAGATTTTTTGATTCCGAGTCTCTCCTAATAGCGCTGGTATAGTTTTCTGGTGTTACCTCCCCGGTTACTATCTCGGTACAGTGTGCCGACAAGGCCCTCCCTCATGATAACAGACGCTTTTCCGTGATCGCTTCAGGCGATCTATTAGAGAGAAAACCCCCCTTCGTGTTTCCTCTCTTCTTTGAATCATCGCCTTCTGTCCTTTTCCCATTAGTTGATATGCGGCCGCTCACTTCTCCCCGGTCGAAGACAACTGAGCCCCCTCCTCTCTTATTGTCCCGGGTAAGGTGCGTAGGCTTGTCCAACCTTCCCTTTCTCGGAGAGAGTTCCTCGTCCTTTGCAGCTTCGTCGGCCAGAACTACCTGACTGATGAATTTTACCCTCTTCCTGATTCTTTTAGCCCGCTTATGTTGTCCCCTCCCTTCTTTCTTCTCCCAGCGTTTTTTCTCTTTGAAATTTGTTTTTTTCCCTTGTTATATCTTACTTATTTTTTGCCTGTCTCGATAACACCTTCCCTTCCCATCTTGCCCCGAAAAGATCTGGGTTTAGAAGCAAACTCCTTTCCGATCTTCTGCTTTTTCTACGGTTTCGATAGAGAGATTCCGTACCTTCTCCTTCTCCCGTATTTATGTCAGCTCTAGAAATATCTTCACTTTGAGGCGCCGTCTTAAGTGCACTCCTCCATCCGGCTGGACCCTTTCCCTAAGAGACGTTTGGCGATCTTCTTCGTGACCTTGTTTTCGACGGGTCTCTCCGCAGACTCCCCTTCTGAGTGAGCTCCTATCCTTCTGTCCCTGTTTCGATATGACCTTCGCTTTTTTCCTGTACCCTCCCTTTTTACGTCTCCCCCTCGGTCTATGGGATCTCTCTTGAATGTACCCCCCGTCCTAGCTTTTTCCTTTTTTTCTGGTTCCCAAATACCCTCTTTAAATCTTCTGATTTCCTTGCTCATTGATCGCGCGTCCCCGCGTCCAAGTGCTTGAGCTTTTGAAGACTTGGTGGCCTTCGCCTTTCCTTTTTGCCTTCCGGATATAGCGGCACCATTTTGACTCTCCTTTCTCTTGGCCCTAAAAGTCTTAGCATCTCGTCGTCGAGCGGGGCACAGTCCGGTCTTTTTTTTGGGCCGACATTCTCTTTCTTTAAGAAGGAGGTACCCCTCGGCAGCCTCTTATTCCCCCCTCTCCAGGAATGTGCCCAGCATTTCCTCCTCTAAAAAAAGAATTTTGCTTCCCGGCCCCCTACCCCCCTGAAGTTGATCCCCGACACTATCCCCCTGATGATCTCAGCCTTTGCTTGTAAATCCTCCGTTCTCTTTCCTTCCTTCGACTGAACGCCGGTTTCCACCCTTGACTCCCTCAGTCTTGACGCGTTTACGTTACCTGCTGGCATGTCTCCAGAGGTGATCTTTTCTCTTTCTTCCAAAAGGATGAGAGTTTTCCCCTTTTTCACCTCCTTTCTGTCTTACCCTTCACCACTGCTCCCGCCGGTCGTCCTCTTCCACGATCCCCGATATGCGGTCCTTCCAAAAGGGCCACTTTCTTGTCACCCCCCTTTCCAGGGATAGTTCTTCATAGGAATTGTGCCTTTTGGGAAACTCTTTACCTCCTGGGCCTAGTCTCCTTTCTTTCCTTTCCTCGCAGCCAAGAGCCACACTGGCCAAGTCAGCTCATTTTTTAACGTTGCATACAGTTTCATGCTTTTTCCCGGAACTTAGACGCGACTTTCGCTATAACAATGTTGAAGAGTTTTTTGCCCTTTCTCTCCCCCCCCTATCCTGTCACTCCAAGCTGTTCTTTTTTTCGTGTTGCGCCCCGCGTTTCGTTTGCGCAAATGGTCCCCCCCCCCTTTCCTCCCCGAGGAAATGTACCTTCCTTCCCTTCCACCACCCTGGTCGACTTTACGATGTGACCTTCCCATCTTGAAGATTCACAGGCCCAGTTTTTTCACTCCCCTTGTTTTAGCCGACTGCCGGACCCCTCCTCGTTAGCGCAGACCCCCCCCCCCCCTTTCTACGATGAATAAACGGGATGACTTTTCTTTTTGACTTCCTCCTAACAAAGAATTAAGTTTTGCTTTCTTCCAATATTTTTCTCGCGGAATGCTTTGCTTCCTTCCCAGATATTAACTCTTTTTTGATGGGGTGCTTTTCTTTCCCCGAAATTAACGTGTTTTTTCTGCTTCCTTAACCGAGAGATCTCAGTCCCCCGCCGTTCAGTTCCGTTTGGTTCAGATTGGACCCCCCCCTGATCATGAATCCAGCATGTTTCCACGGTCGAAGGCCCAGAGTCTGCCTTGACCTTTTTTTCCTCCCCTTTCTTAAAGAGGAGAGCATTGATTGCCAGTTCCGCGAGACCTTCAGTTTCTTTTTTCCCTTTTTATTAATTGGTTGCCTCCTTCAAGACAACTCACTCCCCTTAAGCAGCCCTCCAATTTGCTTTCTTCTTCCCCCTTGTAGAAATTTAATGATTCTTTGGACTTGCTCCCCTTCCTCCCCTTTATTCGCTAGGGAGATTCCAACTTCCAAATTCCCTTTTTAGTCCTGTCCATCCGTGACCAGCCCATTCGCACCCCCCTATTGGTGTCTGCTCTGTCACGGTCCACCTTTCCTCCTGTGGAGATTAACATCCGGCATGGCGTGACCCGGTGCTGATGTACTCTTTGCACCTCCGCGACCTCAGCCCCCTGCACCAGACCTAGCCCTTTCTTTCTTCTTCTTGGCCCTGGAAGTCAAAGAAGACCCTGCCCCCCTTTGTGACTCCATCGTTTCCTTTTTCTATCGCCTCTTCGGCATAGGCTATTCGGTAGCCATCCCCCCCCCGGTTTTTTGTCATTGACCCGCGCACTCCTTCGGTTTCATTGAGGCATTGCCCGCCTTTTTGCTGTGCTTCGGGCGGACCGTCTTTGGCCGCCCATCTCCCATTTTTTCTCTGATAAGGATTTTCCACAGTTACGCCGAGTCCCCCTCTTTACATCACTCCGGTCTACCTCATTTTTTTCCTTCCCACGCCGCCCCCTCCGGGGCGAAAAACATCCTGATCCCTCTCTTTTCCGTCAGAATGGCTAGTCTGCTGATATCCTTTTGCTCTGCTCACACCAAAATATATATTCTCTCTCTCTTTGTTTTTGAGCGGATGGGGATTTTGCTCATAGAAATTGAATTCTTTGCTAATAGTCCTTAACTGAAGCTCTGCTCTTTCCCTCTTTATGTTTCAATCCATCTGGAATTGCTGTTTGATCCCTTGCCCCCATCCGTAGGGCTTGCTTCCCCCTGAGGACCTGGGCCACTGTGTCCTACTAATAATAGCCCATAGTTCTCGATGGGACCCGCTAGATACTTCCCTCGAGTCCCCGTTAAAGAGTTCCCCCAAGGAGTCCTCCGATCCTCCACTCGACCCCCTCTGCTTCGGCTCCGCAGCCGCGCCGTTCTTTTGAAGCCTCCGTTCTCTGGGAATGCCTGCTCCTCACGTACCCCTCTTCTCACCCTGATGAGCCGCGTCTGGTTTTCTTAAGTGACGAGACACTCTCTGATTATTTTGTGTCTATTCAGCTGTCGATTAAATGAAGACATAAGACCCTTCCTATTTCCTCCCTGCAGAGGTTTCACTCCCATTTGCTTCATGCTCCCCCCGCTCCCCATCGTCATGGTGAGACCAGGCCCGCCCCCAGATTTTGTTCTCTTTAAGTTGCTTTCGCGACCAGTACTCGCCTCAACTTTTTTGACGCACCCCCTCTACCCACAAAACGGTGTTTTAACAAACCGAAGCTCCTCCCGTCTCTCTGCGCCGTCGACGATCCGTCAAAGATTTTCCCCGCTTGACCGCCCCACACCAGCCATTGCTCTTTTTTAGCCGGCTTTTCGTTCTATTGACGTCCGGCATCTCCAGTATGGTCACTGCTTCCGTAAAGATGACCTGGGTCTCTGCTCAGGGCATCCCCTTCTTCTCAGTATCCTCCTTCCCTTAGCAGAGGCGACCATTCTACGTAAAGAGGCCTCTATTTCTAACATGCCTTTCAAGGATTAACGGTAGAATTCTAAACCAATGTCTCTACCCGCTGCTCATAGCGCGGTTTACCGCTTCTGACCCTGTCTTTTTCATTACAAGCACTTTTATTGCCTAGTCTCTGAGGGAATTCCACCGAGACATGGTCCGCCTAGTTGGACGCTCAGCCGTTTTTTCCTGATGCCGACTACCAGACCACACTATCCTGTAACTGCGGCACCATCCCTGGCTCTCCCTGAAATTTTTTGTACGAAGGATGAAAGAACACCAACACCACAAATCCGTCTCGCTTGCAGTCAATGTCTTGCGCAGCCCCTTTGTGTTGCCGAAGCTTTTTCATAGGGGCACAAATTTCCCTTCATCACTAGACCTCCATTATATTGTTTTTTTCTCCTTCTTCGCCCCCTTTCCCAATTTCCTAGTTTTCCCCTGGCTTTTTCCCTTGTCCCCCCCCTCCGCGATTGCGGTCAATACACCCAACCCATCCGCGTTACCCGCAGGGCTTGCCAGATCGTTTCGCCCCTTGCCTCGTCCCCCCTCCCCCAGTTTCGTATCCGGATAAGTAAGCTGCGAATTTTTTTTCCCCCGTTCCCCCTCCCCTTTGGACAACGGTTCACGCAGTAACTTGGCCCCCTGGATCCTGTCCTCCGATCTGTAAAGAAGATGATCGCGTTGCCTTCCTTCCTGCCGAGGGTCCTCTTCCCAATATTCCCTTTCCCTATCCTTCCGCTTTTGTACTTGTCTTAAATACTCCACATAATGGTCACGGTTTTGTCAGATCCTCCTATCGCGGCTGTCCCACTGAAGACTTCTTTCAGAGGTTACCCGTTCTCTGCACTTTCTTCGTATGTTTGACCCAGGTCTGGACTCGCGAAGCCTTTTTCGGCATGCCCCGCCTGACTCCGTTTTTCGTGACCTGAAAAGACTACCACCCTTACTTCCCTCATTCTCGATCTCGCTTTTTTTCCGTTGGTACATTGATGTTCTGCGTTCTCCTTGATCGGTGCGGTTTTGGTTGAGCAAAGACCAGACCCCCCTCGGATCCCTTCTGATTTCCCTCGCCCCCTTAGCGTGGCCTTTAATGTCTAAACCTTAGTCCCTGAGCAGAAGCCTCCCCATGTTCTCTGCTTGTTCCCCCCTACTCGGGCACTGCATGACTGGCTCCTCCTGCCCCTTAGACCCCATCGTGAGGCCGGCCCCTCCTTCCGGAGATAGGCCCTATGAGATGAACGTCCCCGTTGAAAAGGGTACAGCGTTCCCCAAGTTCCTCCCACCCTTTTCAGTTCTTCGTTTTCACGACCTATTGAACCCCTCCCCCGCTTCTTCAACATTCACTTCGGTCCGACGTGAAGAGAATTCTCCTTTTTCTCGCGCCGGGTCTCTCGACTTTTCCCCGTTTTGGCGTACCCTAATTTAGAGGATAGAAGATGTTGCGGTCCCCCCCTTCACCTCCGCAGCTCTAAAGATAGATTCTTGCCCCTTCTTATTAGTCTTCATCTATCTCACCCGCGCTTTCACATGATTACCCCCACTTGATGACCTTCCTCCTCTCCCAGCTGCCAAGGAAGTTTTGTCTGTACGATAACTTACTCCAACATTTTCTCCCCGCCAGTGCAGCTTGCGGATTGTGGAACGGGTCATCCTCAGCTGAGAAGTCTTTTCCAATCTTCTTCCTCCTTTATCTAGTTAGGAATCTTTTTGCGTTCCCTCCACTCCCCCATGACTGTAGGAATTTCCCCATCTCTTGCGCTCCTTATTCCCCCCTTAGCACCAACTTTGATCGGGCCGCATTAGATGCTCAACCCCCCCCAGATTGTAGAGTTCCCTCTATTGTTTCCCCCCCCTTTACCTTCTCTTCCTAATATAAGGTGTTGTGTTTATGATCTGAATAAACAATTTCCCCCCCCCCTCTTGCCAAATATCCCCCCGCCTTATACCTCAATCCCTTTCTTCCTTAATAAGCAGTGTCTATAGTCCGCAGATATGTTGAACTTCCCTTCGTGGCCCCATGCTGCCGCCTCCCTTTCTTCCCTTCAGAAGGAGAAGCGAAGTCCCACCCCTTCAGCCGAGATGTCCCAAGTGCCCCTCAAGCTCTTCTGGGCTCTCCTTACATGTTCGACCGAGAGGACTCCAGACTTCCACTCTGTGGGGGAGAGCGTCAGTCACCTTATCGCCTCTATATGACAGCCCGCACTTGTTCTCCGCTACTCTTCCTCCGTGCGACTCAAGTCTTCGAGAGGATAGATTGCGGCGCATTGCTTTGTTCCCCCTGTCCAGACATATGACCCCCTTTTCCCCCCCCCACCCCTCCCCCCTAGATCCAAAGGTTCTTTCCAGTATAGATGCCCCCAGATAATGAGCTTCACTCCTGAGCGATTACTACCTTTTCTTCTAGCTCGTCAATTGACTCGATCTAGCTTCAACCTTGGTACAGAATCTTTAAGCTCTTTCCCACCTCTCGTTCTTCTAGTTTTTAACAGTTTTCTGGTATCAATTCCGCAGTAGATGTAGTGTCGCCCTGCATTCTTCTCCCCCCCTTAGGCAGTTCCGTTTTCGTTACCCTTTCCTCTCATAATGTTCCTTTCGCTCACCCTTTTTCATGTTTCCCCCCGCAAGAAGTGGCTTGAGCCTGAACCTCTTCGTGTTCTAGCCGTTTTTCGTGGAAATTGTTCCGCCCCCCCCCTCGCCGAACGGAGACGTTCCTTCCCGTGTTTCAAACGAACGATTCTGCGTGCAGCTTGTACCGTTTTTTACCCCTTCTTTCTTCTCCAATTCTGCGTTTTCGATGATACCATTCTTTGCGCGCCCGCAGTCTGGACCATACCTCTTATGCATAAGTTTTAACTCTCCCAGCAGGTAGTCTGGCCCCGCTTCTCTTCGTCGGTCTCTCCAAATGGGAACTCTTCTGCAGTCTTTCTCGCACTTTTTTTCTTTGCCAGGAAGTATCCAGGACTTTTCCGACCACTGACTGTCACCCTTGCCCCTGAGCGACTTCTTTCTCTCCGCCGTCCATTTAACTTTCCAGTAGCCACCCCAGAGTAACCTGTCCCTCTTTTTCTTCTGCAAAGGCACATTTCTCCTTCCTTTAGATTCGGATCCGTTTCGGTCCGGAATGATAGACCCCCGCTGTCGGACTGCTTTCTCTGTTTTTTTTTGCCCTCTTGTTGGGGGGGGGTTTGCTTTTTTTTTTCTACCCATGGAACCCCAAGTTTCCTCGTCTTTCCCTTCATTTTCCCCGCCTTAGAAAAAAATCGTTCGAGAGGAGAAGATGTGTCCCGTTTTAGAGATGCCCCGGCTTGAATTCCTCTTCTAGCGGAGAAGACTTGCCCGTCCCCGCTCTCTTGCGAGTCCCCCCTCCACACCCCTTACCTCTTCCTCCCCCTTTTTCAGTTTTATTTATCCTAAAAGCATTCTCTGTAGCCCCCTCTGTAGTTCATGCGTTCTTCATTTTCTTCCCTCTCTCTCACTGGCTTTGGATGTCTTAACCTTTTTTTTTTTTTTTTTTTTTTTTTTTTTTTTTTGTTTTTTTTCCTTCTTTTCCACGTCGAGAAGCCCGCTTTCTCTTCCAGTCTCCCCCATCATTTATTTTCCTTTAAAGCATGGTTTCAATTCTCCTTCCGATGGTGGACTTAGGCATGCCCCCTATCTCCAGGAGAGCCTTGATTTCCATGTGCGACTGACCGTCTCTTACTCTCCTTAGAACGAGGCTCACTAACGTCCCTCAATTTAAAGCAGCTAAATGGCGTCGCTGGCCAGCGAAGACCTGTCTGGACTTCAGGATAAATATTCGATAGGGCAGTCTTCCCCCATTTTCCAAACGAGTAGTGCGTTTTTCCTCTCCCCTTTTAGCCCAACAACTTTTTTGGTTACGTCTTTCCCGCTTCACCTCCTTTTGAGAGATGTCCCTCCAGTGAACTGTCTTTTCCGTAGTTATACGGCTTCTTCAATAGCGATATACCCCCCCTCTCCCCGTCGCTCTATGAATTGCGCCCAAGCCGACTGCTCCCTGTTGACAGCCCTCGGTCCTCTTTTCTTAAGGCCGGCGAACTTGCGATGCGGCCTCCTCGCGGCTTGCATTCGCTCCCTCCCAGATGATTCATTGGCGGTCGTCGAATTCTTAGGGCAACGGACCGAGGATTGGACCCCATCGCTCATTTCGAGGATGATCACCTTTCCTCCGTTCCCGGACATCCATCACGGTCGACCCCTTTGGTCTTAACCGCCTCCACCATTCGTTTTCGTCCCCCCCCCCCAACAGAACGATCGCGTTTTTAGTATCTATGTCTATCTCATAGAATGATGCTATTCTCCAACCAAATCTTCCTTTCCTTCCTTTTGTTTTTTTTTTTGAGATTAGATGTCGGTTTTCTAATATCCCCTCTGGTGATTATTCTTTCTAATTCCCCCTAAATCCTGACCCGTGGTCACGGACAAGGAGCGGTTTTTTGAGACGGGCACCCCCTCCTCTTACTGTTGCTGCAATTTTTACTCGTAGGGGTACAACTTGAATACCACATAGAATCTTTTAGAGAGGCTCGGTCCCCGGTACCAGTAAGTTTAATAGGAGCCCGTAGACGAATCCCATGAAATTTTTTGAGGTAATTCACTCCCACAGACACTCATCTGAATATTTTTTATCCTCCCCTCCGTAACGCGTTCCCCGTCCTCTTGCGTACGTTTCCTGCCTCTAGACGAACCGCTCTTCTCTTTCAAGGATATCATCCAGCCAGAGCTACCCCTCTCCTCTGACGCCACTCATTTCTGATGAGATTTCCCCATCGGATGTTTTCCCCTCCCTCAACAAGAGGTGGTGGTAGCTGAATCGACGACTCTCTTGCTTTTTTTTCCTTTTCAGCTTTCCCGATAGAGACTCCCGTAAGGATTCCCGGCATCCGATCTGTTAAAGGCCTCTCACCCTACATGCATGCGTGAGTTTTCTTTCGTTTAAAGGAGCGGTAATGAGAGCCAAGCTCCCTTTCAGGTCGAGTCGAAAAGGCATCAATTCTCTGGGCTCTCTCGCAACTCTCAATTCTACCCGGCCTCTCCGGAACCTTAAAGGACGGGCTAAATTTAAATCGAAACCCCGGAAGTTTTTCAGGGCTCTCATCGCCGGGGTCCCTCCGGCTCATTTTAATTGCGGTTCATCAAACGACATCAGGGCACGATTTAGCATGCCTTTCACAAGCATTTGCAATACCCCCTAGTTTTCCCCAGATGAAGGGCTTTTCTCCCTCATAATTTGACAGAAGCTGGCCTTGCTGAGAGGGAACTTTTTTTTCTTTTCCCCCCTTGACGGGGCGTTCCCTGGCTATCCTCCTTGCGATGCCGCTTCCCTTCCACCCCTCCAGAGGTAAGGAAACGGGCACCTTTTCCTTCATTTGGCAAAGCGGTCCCATTTCATGCGTTTTTTTTCCCCCCATATTACATACTCACCCTCTCCACCCCCTCAAGATTTCCCCGCCCGAGGGCGGACCTCCGTTTGCGGATCATTCTGGGGAAAAAAACATTGTATCCGATCTGTCCCTCTGATCTTCGCTTCCGCCTCGGAGATTTTCTCTATGAGAACCTTTTATCGTTGTATCGGTGAATTCAATTTGCTCTGCTTCCTTTCGAATATATATGGGAAGTCAGTTATCCTACCGTTCAAACCCCCTCATGGATATCGACCTCCCCATTTCCTGTAGCTAAAGAAGTTTCCCCCTCACTCCAAGTTGTCGACCCCTCCCTATCTGAACGTGCATCCGACTCAATGATTCAGAGTTTAACCACGCTGATTTTATTATGTTCACCAGTCTTAGCTCCGATTTTCTTCATCCCAGCACCGACGAGCGTGGCAGACGCCTCACATAAAGATGAGCAGAATATCTCTTCCTTGATCGGCGGTTGCCTTTTCGACCGGTCTCGAAGGGTCATTTTGAACGCCACTCTTAGACGCGAGGAGTTTCTCTAGACACTTTTCGTGTTGTGATTTTCCCTTTGATTTTTCGCGCTCCTCGTTACCTGTCTGCTTCTTTTGCTTGTTCACCGGCCCCCAATGAAGCTTTTCCTTCGGTCCTTCCCGCTCGCGTTGCTGGATACCAGACTTCAGGGCTTAATTAAAAGCTTTTTAACAGGGGCCCCCTATAGGCTTAAAAAGTTATGCGGATCTCGAAGTGCTTCCGCCTCCCCGTTCTTCCAAAACCTAAGTATTCGGCCCCTCCCGGTGCAGAGGAGGCTTGAGTCTTCCGCTAATACCGATTGCTCTCGTGAGGTTTACCAGACGCGACCTTTTTTCCGCCGCGATCCCAGCTCCCATTGATCGAGGGAGTTCTCATCGGACCACGCGGCTTCCCGATCTGTCTGCTTTCGCATTTGAGACCAGTCAGTCAGTTGATTTGGCCATACCCCCGTAGTGACGAACATTTCCCGCCCGCGCTTAGCACTCCAGCTGTCTCCTGGGAAAGAGTCTCGGCTTGTCTCAACTTTTCCCTGGCAGGCCTTCGTGAAATTTTCCCCAGGCCGGAGGCCCTCAAATAACTTTCCCCTGATGATTTCCATAAGGGTTGCATCGGACCCCCTTTCGCCCCTCATGATCTTGCAGCCATACTCCCCCCTCTCTGTCGAGGTTTTTCAGATTTATGT
>Ga0179593_1236369_pt1 | contig 15434 bp, 19 predicted proteins | sample CZODoug2_1_08_16_FD_185931 | JGI IMG/M metagenome (GOLD analysis project Ga0179593, IMG submission 185931) | Vadose zone soil fungal communities from Angelo Coast Range Reserve, California, USA - CZODoug2_1_08_16fungal (PacBio error correction) | ecosystem: Environmental > Terrestrial > Soil >... | reverse complement strand
GGGATACCAGCGGTATCCCTTGCATGTCCTGCCCCCCTTTCCCCGCCTTGGGCGCTTGGTCACCAGGTGTTTCTTGATTTCCTCCGAAGCGGCTTTGCCCTCTCCTAAAAAAAATAGCTATGGTCTATCCGCCCCTCCTGCGGTGCATTGTCGCGTTAATTCCCCCCTTTGTTCAGTGCTCGCTGCTCCTTTTTTCCCTTGCCATGAATTCATCCTCTGATTCTCATGGTTTTGTTGGTCAGAATGTGCATATTTTACCCCGACCTCTCCCTTGGCCCCTCCCCTTTACTGGAGCAACTCCCGTTTACCTTCTTTGCTTTTTCCATTGCCCCCTTTAATCTCCCTGCAAACTCCCCTGGGGTGATGCTGTATCAAAGCGTTCTCCCCCCCCTCTTTTCCCCTGACAACATGGGCAGCCTTTTGGTTCTCCCCTTGAAGGCCCTATTCAAAATGTCTTTTGCTCCGAGTCTCGGCCTTCGCCTCAGCCCGGTAAGCATCACTTCTCCTCTCTGTACTGGACCCTTCGCCGAAAAGAAGATTTAAGTGACCTGTGAAACTTCTTTTTCTTTTTTTTCCACATTGCTTCTATTCCTTTCTTCTGCTTGAGTGCGTTTAGTCAGTCTCCTTTTTTCAGATTTTGTTAAAGATTGGGTTCCCAGAGCCTTCTTTTTCTCCCCCCTTGAAAGATCAAGCAATTCCCTTTACCCCTCACTCCTGTGACTCCCGCTCCCCCATACCCAGTTTTCTTTTAGGCTCTGCCACACTTGAGAATCCCCGTTTTTTCAAGGTCCTGTTCTTCGCATTGGTCCTACTTTTTCCGTTCATCCGGCAAATTTAATTCGCAGTGGTTGTTGACAGTCAACTTTCCATTTTCAAATGTTTTTTAATCCTCCAGTCATCTCCCTTGCCCGCATTCTCCCCCCTACCAACGCTGTCGACTTTCCCCTCTCCCTTTTGTCGATTGGCGTGTCCCTTTAGTGTAGACTTAACCCTTTGAATACCGGAAAGAGTCAAAGTTGGCCACCTTCACTCTTCAGTAGTCAAGCTCCGCTTTTACTTTTCGCAAATCAAATATAATAAGTTAATCGTTTGCCCCTTTTCATACGATGTGGAACCCTGACTCTGGTCACTCACCCCTCTTTTCCCCTCTCCCCAGATCGGCTTGTCTTTCAAGTCGAAATTTCCTCAAAAGAGTACAGTTTCGGTCCCCAGAGAAATTTGTGGTCCCCTTTTGAATCATATGTTCCCCCATCGTCCCTTTCCCCCGGTCTATTTTTCCTACCCTTTAGCCGAAGGTTGACTCCCTTTCTTCCTTTTTGAAGAATCCTTTCCAGAGAAGGTTTTTTTTGTAAAGCCCCGTTACCCCCAAATTCGTACTTACATTTTCCTCTCTTTACCTTTTCCTTCTACCCCCCAACAAAGCAGGTGTCATGTATTTTACGGAAAACAGCTTGAGATGATTCGGTATCCGCTGCTTCCCGTATGAGTGTTTAATTATTTTTTTTCCCTTTATAATCATCTGATGTTACAATGTACGATCTTTCTTTCCTTTTTTCCTGTGGAGCTGTTTTCTTTTTTTTCCTTTTTTCTCTCGGAGAGGCCCGCGGAGTTTTTTTTTGATCAGCCTTTTTTCATATTGATTCTTTTCCAACCCCTTTCTCTTTCAGCAGTCTTCTCTTCCCCTTTTTGTGGCTCTTCTGATGAAAACTCCTCTGGTCCGAACTAAGACCGAATCCAAACAACACACCTCCCGCTTTTCTTGGGCATTCCTTGCCTGTTTTCATTTTTGAAAGCACGGAGCTGCGTAGAGATCCCCCCATTTTCCACCAAAAGAAATTCCCCAGGACGGTCTCCTCTATGTTTCCTCAGTACCTGTTGTGATGATTGTCAATTCCTTACTAAGGTTTGTTTCTTTGAGTTTCTCAGGCCGTGCCTCATTTCTCTTCTTCCGGACTTCGGTTCACTTCTTGCCCGCCGCGATGACCGACTTGCTGTAATTTTGAGTGACCTTTTTCGGAGTTAATGACCTCAAATAAGAATTTGTCAAATTACAAAACTCTTTTATTCCGTTCTACTGTCCATTCGCCCCTCCCCGTTTCCCGCGGGCCACCGGACCGAGATCCCTCAATATATGCCTGGAGATGTTTTCAAAATGATAGGGCCGAGGTTTTGTTTCGTAAATTCTATATTGTAATATCATACGTTTTGTTTCTTCAGCAGATTTTTCCCTCCCCAAATCTGCAGCTTCTTTTTTACTTTTTTTCCTCACTTTCTTATGAAGATATTTATTTTCTCTTTGTATTTTTGTCAGCGTACCTGCTCTGGCGACGGCTTCTGTGCTTCCGAGCCGTTTGGTGATTCCCCAAAGGATCTTTAGGGTTTCCCCCCCTTCATTTCCCCCACTGACCCTCTCCTTGCGAGGTCGGGCTTTAGTGTCAAGAATTACGTCAGCATATAAGCCATTTTTCCTCCCGCTCCCTTTCTCTTTCGCCCCCGTTTCCCCACTCTCGTCATTCTTTTGGACAAGCATAATTACACGCGTCTTTACGTGCCCCTTTTTTCAGCATTGCGGATCCCTTTTTTCCTTTGCGGCTGGCAAAGTGGGCGGCAGTGTCTTTTAGGTTTTTTCTTCATTTTCCAAATTGAGTAATCCCTTTTGCCTTTTCCTTCCTTTTACTGCTTTTTTTGGCTTTCTTCTGTTTCTTTCCAATCAGTCTTTCATATAGAGGTCCAAAAACATTTCCATCAAAGGTCCTTGCTTCTTTACAAGCTAACAGTGTGTATCCCTGTCTTTTCAGATTTCTAACGACGCTTCCTCTTCGCTGTTATTTCCCCAAACCCCAACACCCTGACGACGCTCCACACGCGATTTTCACCCAGGTAGGTGAAGGCCGTGGCCCTTTGTCCCAACATCTCGGCTCGCATGTTATCCACCCCTTTGTCCCACCCCTCTCCCGTTTTTCTAATTTTACCGGTTGTGATCAATCTTTGTGCCGGAATTCCTTTCCCCTTTTTTTTGGTGATCTCGTAAAATCCCCGCTCTGGAATGGAGCCGCCTTTTTTCTTTCTGCCCTTCGCGTTTCTTTCTTTTCCTTCCAATTGCTCTTCATTGGCTTCCCTTCCTCTTTAAGTTTTCTTCCGACATCTCGTCCCTCCGTTTTTTTTTTCCCTCTTCCCCCTTTCCCCCATTTCTCTTTCCCTTAATGAACAAGTCCTTGTGGCGTGTCTCTCTCCAACACTGCAGAGATGTTCTCTTTTGTCTCATATTTTTTTCCTGAGCCTATTTCCAATCTTGTACTTTTCCCCGTATTGTAGTTTTTTTCTCTTGAACTATGACGAGGCTTTGCCAACTTTACTCTTCCGTCAAGTGAAGCTACCCCCTGAAATGACGTCTCTCCCAAAAGTTTTTCTAAGTTGCAATATTCCGTTTTGGGACACTTGGACTTCCGTCTCTCCCTCTTCTTACTGCTTCTTTCTTCCACACCAATGTTCCTTTCATGACTTCCCCACTGATGCACTTAGACTAGCCGGGGATTTCAAATTCCACAACGTCGTACGACACTTTTGTATGCGTCAGGATGCTCCCCCAACCCCTTATTTCTCTTTTGTAGAGCTAAATCGATTCTCCTATGAACTTTACCCAAAGGATTTTTACAGGCCCTTCTGACTTTCGAAGCCCCTCACTCTTTACACCCAGAGTTTCAAACCCTGCTCTGAAAACTGCCACGACTCTACATTTCGGATAATCAATGTGTGTCACTGCTCTTTTTCAGACAAGGCCTTATCTTATTTCCAGCTCTTGGTCATGTCCTCCCTCCTAAAACTTTTTTGCCTCTTTTTACCTTCTCGAGCTACTTTGGTCCTTCTTTGCTTCCAGATACATTTTTAAGCCGGTTAAATCCTAACCCAACGTCTCTAAATGTTCCTTCGCTTGGCCCACTTTTTTGTAAGAGTATCACGTTCCCTTATTTTTGAGCTTACCTTCCTTTGACCCTAAAAGATTCCTTCTTTCCCAGTGCGCAGCTGGCTTATTAGGTGCCTATGTATTCCACCTGTCCCCAACCCTTCCCTCCCCTTAAGATATTCGCCCTTAGTCCTTTTTTTCTCCTATCTTCCTGACAAAATCCTCTTTCCTTTCTCCCTACCAGTGCCCCAGACTCTTTTAGATCTCATTCTATTTTTTATTATCGCGCGGTGACCACCTTCAACCCTTCCCCCAAGGTCCCCCAATCATTTCCCTGCTTTATTTGAGGACTGGTCCCCTCTATCCCGTATGTATCCACATCTCTATCGTTTCTTAATCAGTTTTGTTGTATTCGAGCTCTTTCCACATCTCGTTCCATTCCAGGGGCCAATTGACCCAAAATTGTAAAAGCGTGGTTTTCCTTTTTTTGGGACCCCCTTTTTTTTCAGTGATTATCCGCGGTTTCTCACCCCAAATAGAGCTTGTCTATTTACCCTTTTTTTGGCACTGGTGGAGAGTACCTTCTTTTTCTTTTCCGCGTATCAGTAATTCCCCTGCCATCCATTAATCCTAGTTCCTCTTTCTTTTTCCTGGTGGTTGGAAGTCTTAGGTTGAATAAATCAGGCACACGAATTCCCTTTCCACCTTGCTGTCCCTCCTTTCCTCAACAGCCTTTCCCTTTTTTTTTTCACTTTTAACCCTGTCCCCAGCACTCTGGGGACGCCTCCTCCCGATCCCCAAGCAGGGAGGCCCGGCTACTTTTCAAATGGGAAGACTTTTGGGATTCGACTTGCTTGAAAGCGTTCGTCTCAAAACCTGTGTGACCCCCCTCTCTTTTCCGCTCCTAAGACGTTCCTGCCCTTCCCCTGTATCCAGCTGTCGTTCATCGTGAACCAACGCTTAAACCTTTCCTAGGCATTCCTACCAGGCTGTGTTTTCCCACCTTTGATGTTGCTCATTTTTCTGGTCTTTCTGTCCGTCTTTTCTTCGTCCTCTTTTTCTCTGTTCGAGCTTGTCGTTTGAGCGTCCCGATCAAGCCACTTCGGTTTTAAAGCATTACTTTTGTCAAAGCTTTTTCATGTTAGCCCCTTCTCTTTAGGCTTCATTCACACTCTTCCCCGGACGTGGTTAGCAGTTCCATCACTCTGGTTGTACTAATGGGTTTGGTAATCGGCGTGTCCCTTCTTCATTCTTGCCCCCCCTTTGTTTGTTCATCCTGAATTTTTTTTCTTTTCCCAGCATCAACTCCCTTTACTCCCATGAGCACAAAATGCCCCACGTCTTCTCTTCCTTGAACTTTCTGCATTTTTTTCTTTTGCGCTTTCTTTGAAGTTAGTGTTAGCTCCTTTACTTAAGTCTTTCCCCCCTTCGTTCTTTGGAAACAACTCCTCTCCCTCCTAGAATGCGTCCCAAGGCGAAAAATATTTTTTTCCCCTTTTTCCTTTTCTCCCTTTCCCCTCCCAGATTGTGGAAGGCCTCGTCTAGGTTTAACTACAAGATCTGCCCCTTTCGACCCGTCGGACTTTCTTTTGGTCCTTCGACTCCCTAGTCCCGTGGTACTTAATGGTCCCTATCCCTTTCTTTCAAGTATCTAAGAACGTGTCCCCCTTCCTCAAATTGAGGTCTATTTCGGTCATTCCTTTTTCCCGCTTCCCGGCTGAAGGACTAAGAAAATTGAAATAACCCTGATCCTTCCCCCGGTTTGTTGGGCCCTACCCCCGAAAGCAACCCTGCGGAATTCCATTTTCCCAATAGCTCTTATTCGATCACAAACAGCGTTTGAAGTCTCCTCCTTCAAACTGCGGGCCTCGTTATTGATAGCCACTTTTACTCGGCCCTCCCCTCGACGGCGCAGTGTTTCCTTTCGTTTTTTCCATGTATTCTTCCGTGCTGTGGGACCAGTGTAAGGAGAGACTTTCCAGACTTCTTTTCTTCGGTGTCTGATGTATTCTGCCTTTGGGGCGCTCTGCCCTGAAGTCCCTGAGTTTGTTAGTCTGCGTCTCCACGGGTTTTTTTCTTTTATGCGCAGTTTTTCCTCCCTCCCTTCCCCTTGTCTGACCGTTTTTGTGGGTTTCTCCCCCTGAAGTTTTCGGGTCCGTCCCTTCCTCACCCCAAAAAATCCGCTTCTATTGAGCAGGCCCAATTGCGGTCTTTTTCTGTCCCCTGTGAAGAATTCTCCCCTCTCTCTCTTTCAAGCTGCTCTTCCCCCCCTTTCCACCAGCAAACTGTCCCCCTGAAGGATATCCTGATGCTCTTCAGCGTAACGTTTAGTGATGATGATTGCCACCAGAGATGTACGCAGGAGTTTTTCCTGTTTTTCTAGTAAGTGCTATGGTTTATCCATTCTTCCTCTCGGTGCTTTTTCTACAGACGCTCCGTTTTGGGAATGGTTGAGTGACCCGTTACAGGTTGAAGGAAATTGCACCTCCCGCATGTGACAAGTCTCAAATTGCTGCTCCTTAAGAGTCCCCTCCGACTTTCCCCATACTCCCGTTTTTGTTCTTTCCCATCTCCTTTTTTTTTTCCCTCTTCTCTTCCCTTACGAGTACCCCTGTTTGACACAACTGATCTTCAGAGGGGGGGGGGATGTTTTCCTATATCTTTTCCCCTCATAAGATTTTGCTTTTCTGGACTTCGATTGCGTGCCCCCACACCCCCTTCGGAAAGCCCTTTACCCTTACTTCGTCTTCTGACATTCTATTCTGGGATAGCTGACGGTTTTTTGCGCCCGCAACGGGCTTGCTTGCGCATGTTTCTTTCTCTCCTGAGTCTCCCTCTGGATCTGCCCTTACTGTCCTTTCCTGAAACTTCCTTGCCGAAGGTAGCTCAAACTCTTGACCCGCCCCACTTAGGCAGCGATTCGTTTGCTGAGCCCCACGAAATAATTCCTATAAGTATGATTTCCCCCCTCTCCTATTCGCCAGTTCCACGCTTCGTCAAGAGATGGGAATCATCCTCCCCCGCGCTTTACCGCATGTTTTAAGAGTTCTTTCGAGTTATTCTTTCTGGTTTTCCTTTTTTTGTTCAACGTTTTTTGCCTGGCGGAAGAGTGGCTTCGATACCCTTAGTTTTCCATTGGAACCAGAACATTTTGGTTCCTCTCCCTCCCCGCTCCGCGGTTTTCCTTTATTTTTGGATTATTTATCTGTGACTTTCCTTCTTTCTCTATCCGCGGCCCCCCACCAGGGAATCAAAGTCCTTGGCTCCTGACGAAAGTTTCCCCCCATTCCATGGTCCAATATTCCCGATTCTCAAACCTTTGCTGTCCCCTTCGACTCTCCCTTCACCCCAATAAGGTAGCCCCTCTACCAATTTGTACCGGCCGGCGGTACCCGGCTCGAAGGAACTGTTAACCCCGCAGCTGTTTTTTTCTACCTTTTATGACCCCCCTTTTCCCCCCCTATCAGTGTCTGCTGCTCATCTACGTTTTTGCGATAAATATACCCGGGTTTCCTTGAATAATAAACCGATGTCTTGGTTAACGTAAAGACGATGAATTCTTGACAGACTTTTTTTTTCTTTTCCTCCCCCCCCTTCTTGTGATTACTTCTCCAATTTTGCGCTCATTCTTTCCTACGAGAGGTCCTTTTTTTTGCCTGAATCAAGCAAATTCTCCTCTTTCATATTATTAAGCTTTTCACCCAAAATCTCTTCCCAAGGACCTTACCATTCCTCTAATTCGCCTTCCACCTAAACCTCGAGTTTCTTCTTTTCTTTTGCCTCTCCCCTTGTGCAAGAGCGTAGTCTTCAACACTTAGTCTTTTCACAGATACTTATGATAGTTTTAGCCTGGTCATAGCCTTCCTTACGAGTGATTTCCCCCACTCCTTCCATCCCAACCACCCCCCTCTTTCCCTTCAAGATAACCCACGAAATTCCACTCAGTTTCCCACAAAAATGAATAAGTTGCCACTGTTCTTTTCACGATTGTCCCTTTTGGTCCTTTTCTTGCAATCTTTTACTTTGTTTTCCCCTCAACAATTCCATTTCCTTTCATTTAACCACCCAATCTTCCCCTTCGTGGTCTTCCAACGTAACCAATTCGTAAGAAACCTCTGGCTCTTCATTTTCCTGACCCTTTTTTTTTTTCCCACCCAATTCCTCTTCTTGTGGCCGCGCACCCTCTGAGCCCCTCATCCTTCACCTAATGCTTTCCCGCCAGCTGATTTTCATCTCACCTCCCCCGTCGTCAACCTTCTTTAACCACCTCTGATCAGACTTCCCTGTCCCTCTCCATGATCCAAATTTTTGTCCACTGAATCACTCTTTTCAAGAAAGGCATCCTCTTTCTCTTCCTCTGGGTCCCCTCCCTAGAACCCTTCTGGAGCCTTGTAGGTGAACCAGTATGATGCCCCTTTTGAACTCGTCTTCACGCTCCATTTGTCACCTAATGGAAGTAATTCTCCCCCTTTCACCCCGTTTGAAGTTTGACCTTCTCCCTCTTATACGTTCCTTCGGGTCCAAAGGCCTTTTTCTTTTCGATTACTGCCTTTCAAACCTCCCAAAATATTCCCTTCGCTCAAGGTAGCCGTCGGCCGTATTCGTTACTCTGTATCTTAACGCTTCCCCCACCCTTAAACCTATGATCGATGATGATGCTTTTCTACATGGGGAACTCTCGGGCGGAAAACTCCAATTCCTTTTTTCCTCCCCTCTCCACCCTGCCCTTCCCGATTTCCCCTTCCCCACCCGGGCTATTTCTTTATTTTCTCAGCCCCAGTCCAACTAACAGTCAACAATTTGTCCCCCCCCCAATACATCCAAGCCTTTAAATTTTTGGCGACACTTGCCCCCGCATGAGGCCCTTCTTATACCCCCTCTTTTTTCCAATAATACGTGGTTTTTGCTTGAATAGCATGGGACACATCTGGCTCCCTCCTATTGGACCCCCTTGCGCCACATTTACAAAGAGTTGTGTGGGAACCCCTGTTGGGAATGTTCTTTCGTCAGAAGAGAAGACAAAAACTCCTATTTGATGTCTAGTTTTCAATCGTGTGTCACTGTTTCTGATCTTTCTCTGATGCCCGTTTTCGTCGCCCCCCCTCACTCCCCCACTTCACCCGAATACATTTAGCCGGACGTTCCCGGTGCCTGGTGGATTTTAATCTTTCCTGAACCGTTTCTTTCCCACCTCCCCCCACTTACGTCCTCTGCGCATGAGCAAAGACGGGTAAACTTTCCCGGAATCTCCCCCTGCCCCCTCCTGTTACATCAATACTTTTATGATCAAGTTTTTCGCCACTCTCAAATGCAACATGGTACAGGGCGGAGGAATTTCATTCCCAGTTTTTCGCAACCCTTCTATTTCTCTTGTCCCTCGAGAGGCCCGCTTACTCTTCCTGCCGGTTCAGCCCCCATTTCTCCCATACCGTGTCCTTTTATGATGCTTTCCCCCCCCTTTTACTAACAGAATCTCCTGCCCTGTCTTTCTTAAACTTCTCCCCTTCCACCACACCTGATTAGATCATATAGTTTAGACTGTCACAAGTTTCCTCTTCTTTTCACGCATTTCCTTTTCTTTGGCGGAAAGCCAATTCCCATTTCCGGTTGGAAGCACTGTGACAAGCTTAGAATTTGCTCCCACTATTCTTTCTTCTTATTTCCACGAGCCATGACTTTTCATTCCCGTTCTGAAGCAAGAATTGGGCTCCCACGAATGTCGTTGGTTGATTCCCCTTCCTGCACCCTTCCGGCCTTTTTTGGTGGTTTGCCATCCCTGCAATTTAAACATTGGTTATTAACCCGACAGAATTAAAGACTAAGCAATTTATCCCCAAAATGTGCCCCCTTTTCTTTTTTTTCATTTCATATGCATGGTGTGTTTTCGTTGAATTTTTAGTCTTCAACTTTTTGCTCCTTTTTCAGAGTAATATTCCCCCAACAATAGTAATCGTTCCTCAGACGACCAAGGCGCCCCCTATTCCCCTCCTCTCTGGGGAACCCCTTCATAGTCTTTCAGCCTCGCTTCTTCTCCCCCCCCCCAGATTATGCCCCCTTTTCCCCTTTTCTCCCAGTCGGCGTGCCATTTGAATGTCGCACTTCCCCACCTCCAGCTTTCCTCTGGGAACTATTCCCTTTTTTCCCAGGTCTCCGACGATGGCAAACCTTTTCGAAAAGTGCTTGTTTTCTTGTCGCTGAACCTTCCGCCCTCCTTCTCCGGCCCTTGTCTTTATTTTCCTCTCCATCGTCACGGTTTTTCCCGACACACCCAGTTCCCACCCCAGGACTTTCCATTCCTCGGCTCCTTAAAGATCAATCCCCCCCCAAAGAGGTCTTCTTTATTACCTTCCCCACTCCTTCTATTTATCTCAACCGGTATCTTGAGAAGCAGGGCCCGGTTTGTTTGAGTTGTTCTTAAAGTGGGTCTCCCATGGCTTCCGCTGTTTTGGAACATTTTGTTCCTTGGAATTCCGTTAGTACCCCAGACCTTTTGAGATTAGTTTCTTTGTGTTGTTAGCGATTGAAGTAAATTGCGTTGTACTCCTTTTTCCTATTGTTTTGCCTTCTTACGCACCTTTTTAGCGTCCCATCCCCCTCCTTTACTTTTCATTCCCGTTTTGTTGTTCTCTTCTATGACCTACTTTTTGAGGGCCCGACCTGCACCTTCCCCCAAACCCATCCTGTTCTTTTCTCCAGGTTAAACCTTTGCTTCGCGCACTGTGCAACTCCTTCTTTTTTTCTGACCCCTCTTCCCAACCGCCAACAGAAAACGTAAACCAGGACTTTCTTTCAAGCTGCCGTCCTTCCTTGAAAGCTCGTGCTCCTGATTGCATGTTACGCTGCGTTTCTTTGACCGGGGACTCAGAGTCTTTTGGTCGTTATACCTTTTTCTCTAGCTTCTCGGTTCAAGTCTTTGCCTCTCTACCCCCTCTTTGGGGATGTTGATTCGGACCTTTACTTGAGTTCTGAAGAACAGCTGAATGTGTCCAACGTCCATTGACACAGCTGTTCCCGTAAGTTGCACGACCCCCCTTCAATTTCGACACTTCCCCGTTGTTTCACTTCGTTTCCACGTCCCCCCAGTTCCCCCCTCTCTTCACCCCTTCCCTCTGAAGAGTTTTTGGTCGCCTCTTACTTTTAAGAATTCCTTTGTTTTTTTCGAGATTGCGTCAGGAAAAAAAATCTGACTATTACTTTTTTTTTTTCCACCTTGTACTCGTCTGCTTAGAGATTTTTTTTCTTTCCGTGTTTCCCGCTCAACGGGGTGTCTGGCTTCTTGTCTTCACTGCGCAGCTTTTTCTTTCCCCCCTGTCAACTTACAGTGGTCAGGTTGGGCAGGAACTTTTTGCAGTAAGTGTATCTCCACCCCCCTCCCCAGCCACTTCGTTTTCCTTCCTTCTTTGCGTAGACTTTTTTACCGACCCCCGTATCTGATAAGTAATTATTCTCAGCGTACTTCTTCTCGCCCCTTTCACCCCGACTAGTAACGGCGATTATCTACTCCCTCTTTCCGATGCCTCTTTTTTTTTTTTTCCTCCGTCAGTTTCCTTTTTTTTTTGTAAAATTGGGGAATCCTGAGGAGGAGTTTCTCCTTCACCCTCCCTGCCCCCACCTGACCTTTTTCTTCTCCCTCGACAGGTGATTTTTTTTGAATGATAGTTTCTGCGAAACTCCTTCATTACGCGCACACACCCTTGTCCTCCCCAATCCGACCTTTTTATTGATCTCCCATGTGCGCCTCCCCTTTGTCCAATATCCCGAGATCAAACGCCTTGACTCCTCAGTTTTCTTCGAGCTCCCCCAATAAGTCCGCAGCGTCCCCCTTCTTTTACCGTCCGGCGGCAAGTCGAGTAAGTTCCCTTGATCCCCCCGCAGCGGCATGAGACTGCTTTACCCTTTCTGTACAACAAGAGCCCGTTTTTTTTTCTATTGTTTGCTCGTCAATGACAATTCTTTCTGCTCCTCCTTCCCCGTTCCCTACTCTCATTTGTTGGTGTTGATCTCAGTTAAACGTAAAGACGATTGGATGGCCTTCGGTTTCTGTGTTTCTTCCCCAACACTTCTCTGGATGATTCTTCCAAGTTGCTTTCTTCCTTCTTTTTCCAGGTCTCAGATAGACCTCCCCGGCTAATTTGCCCTCTTGTCAGCTTTCACAACTTATTCCTTAATTCCCCCCCATAGGTTTCTTTTTCCTTCGTCTCCCCACAACGCGAAGATTTTTTTTGAGCTCGTTGATGTGACCGAGCGAGGCCCTTCCACATCTTGAGTTCTTTTTGCTCCCCCTCTGATAGTTTACTTGGTTCGGCTATTCTATTCCTTGATTTTTTCCCCACTGGACTTTTTCCTTTCCTCCCCCAGTTGCAAGACCCTTCCATCCAGCGACAAACATGCACTCTGCAATGAATATTCAGCTGTGGCACTTTTTTTTTTCCTCCCTTGATCTTTTACTGCGGAGGTATTAAACCACAACTTTTCCTTCCCTCTTCTTTTTTCCAACCCCCATGCTGTTCCGAATTCTCAGTTCCCAGTCACATTTTACTCCCCCCCCTTTCTGTTTCGTAATGCCTTCACACCATTTCTTCTCGTGTGGAATAGCCCCTTCTGGACGCCAATTTTTCCTTGTTCCCCCCCATCCCTCCTTCCCAATTTAGCTCTTCCGTCAATTCCATTCCACAAATGATTCACACCTTGCCCCTCTGATACTTCGGCCAAGCCCACATGGATCTCATAACTTGTTTTTTCCACAAAGCTCTTTTCTAAAGGTCCATCTTTATTTTTTTTTTTTTTCTAGTCGTTTTCAGTTTTCTCGGCTTGTCTACTTTTCTTATTATTCTTTTCATTGTCCTCTACTCTGATTAAAGCGCAATTCGAGCTTCCTCCCCCTCCACCAGTTCCCCTGTTGACAGTTTCTTTCCCCCCCCTTTCTTGGCTCAGAGTATTCGTTCCCCAGGAGTTTTCGTGGAGTACCATTGCTTGTTCAACCGAAAAAGATTTACGGCTTTTTTCACCGTGGAGGAAGTGAGGCACGTAATCATGGAAGTTCTTCACCCTCTTTCCCACCTTCCCCCTTCCTCCAGTAATCTTGACCTTCCAGTTCCCCCATGGTTGGGGTGAAATTCTTCGTCATGCTGCAAACTGCCCATAGTAATTTGTCAGTGCCAGTTCTTTCGATATCCCCATCCTCTTGTTTATTTAGCGCGGATAAAACTCCCCCTTTTCCCCCCACTCCGCAAATCTCCTTGCCCATAATGGCCCGCGCTGCCCTTTGTATCCACTCATCTAGTTGACTCCCTTCATCTTGTGTTAGATCTCTTTGCTTACCTCCTGTGTTCCCCCCTCTAGGTTGACCATTTCCTGCCAAGGTATCCCCTTTGATGTGCTTTTTTCCTTTTTGGTGTGCCTTTTTATCCTCTCTGACCCCCCATAGCATATGTTTTTTATCTTTTTAAAAGAGGAGGGTCCTTGGTGAGCGAATTCTCTGGTTTTCTTTTTGCCGAGCCGCCATCCTTTCTAACTTCTCTCAACAATCCTCATCCTGCTTCCTGTCGCCTTTTTCCCTGGTTTTTGCTTCAGTGGTAATTACAGTTAACAAGAATTAAGGTCCCCGCATGGATTCAAAGGCCTTTCCTGGGCCCTCTTTGAGGTCAGGTCATGCCCCAGCACCTTCCTGTTTGGCCCGACTCCCCTTTTTATAATCTTGAGCACCTCTCCCTTCCACCTGGGATCAATTTGGGTCTTTCCTGCCTGCCCTACAGGTCCCCCTGGGATTGAATCAGATCTTGGTGAAAGTAGAAATCTCATTTTCCCAGTCTCCCTCGTCCTCTCGCTGCCCCTGCTAAACAAGATCTTCTGTTTTTTTCTGCACCACCTTTTGCCTTGACAACCTTATGCGCTCATTGAGCGTGCTTGGGTAGCGGTCCTCGCTGTCCGAGTTTACCCTCATTGTCCTCTCTGGATTTGCGCGGACACCTTACCCCTCCCTTTTTTCAGCCCTTACTTGCCCAGTCTTATAATTTCGTACCCCATCTCGTTAGTCTCTCCCCCTAGACAGTGTGAAGGCAGTAGTCAGCTTCCCCCCGTACTTTGTCGCCCTTGAACTATGGTTGTTTATTCCTTTTTTTCACTCTTCCGTGCAGCACTTTTTTTTGAAAGTCCCCTGTGAAATTGAAAATTGCCCCTCATTATTAATTCCCCTCGGCCCCCGCCCTTCTCCCACCATTTTCCCCTGTTTCTTCATTGCATTTGCATGTTTTGTCGTCTTTTTTGTCCCTTCTGGTCGCTTCAACTTTCCATCCCCTGGAACGAGTTCCCCTTTTTTTTTCCCCACTCGTTTCCGATTTGCATCCTGTCCACTTTTTTGAATCCCCAACCTATCATACTCTTTTCCCCCAAATGACTACGATTTTTCTCTCGTCGGTCACATCCCGCTCGCCCAACGAGAAATAGGTCGTTCTTTTTTTCTTTGCTGACTTCCAAAATTGAGTCCGTGGTCAGTCCCTGTTGAAAGATTCCCGGTGTGGCCCTTTTTTTTTTTCCTCATACTATGTAAAAAGTTCGCCATTTCGATTCTATCTAGGCTCCTTTACCCTGACGAGCTGCGACACTCCCATTCTAGCCTTGGAAGAAGAGTCTCCAGACTAATTGTTTTTTACTTCACACGAACCCAGTCTTCCTTCCCCTTCCATCTTACTTACGATTCCCCACCCTCCGTTGTCTTCTTGAAGTCCGGGTCACCCTGTCGAGATGCTCGTTCTGGGTAGAGTCGTGCCTGACTACCTGCGCGTGTGAAATTTTGATTTGGTTGTCAAGTATTTCCCCGTCCCGTGGTACCCGGCCTTCGGCCTTTTAATCCTTCCGTTCCCAGACTTTGGCGTTGAGTGGTTGTGGGGGGGGTATGATTCGTGTGCTCTCGCGTGAATAGGCGTTTGATTCCTTCTTGCCTTCCTTCATTCCTTCTCAAACTGTTTTTTTTTTCCCTCCCCTTGCCTTTTTGATGCCCTGTTTTTTTTTCCGCTTGGAGATTCAAATACTTCTTTTCCTCCCGAAGAAGCAATCCCCACAAACCCCTTCCCTCGTAGCTGGAGGCGGTCCCACTTTTTCCCCCCCTGACGCCCTTTTTTTACTCCGGGAGCGCCGCCTCATCTCTTGAACTTTTTACCGCCCAATGCAAACTTCAGTGCTCCCCGCCCCTCCCCTCCTTTGTAAATTTAGCTTCCCGTTCTGTCCCCCTTCATTTACGCTTTTTGACTGGTGTAATCGTCTCGTCTTCCTTTTTTTCATTAATTATATGTCTTTTTACGGTTTTGACTCTCGCCCTTCAGTGACCTCCTTTCTTTTAATGTTGAGTCGATCTTCCCCTTTGATTTACTGACCCCTCCATCACATGTTGCCCAATGAAAAGCTGCGTCCGTAAGTTTCGCGACAGCTTCGACACCACCCAGTTTCTCGGTCACCGGCAGATATCCTTCAATATCTTCAGGTTTTCCCTCTCGTAAACTGTTTACAAAATTTTTTCGCTTTGTGGAGTCCA
>Ga0179593_1580604_pt1 | contig 15435 bp, 28 predicted proteins | sample CZODoug2_1_08_16_FD_185931 | JGI IMG/M metagenome (GOLD analysis project Ga0179593, IMG submission 185931) | Vadose zone soil fungal communities from Angelo Coast Range Reserve, California, USA - CZODoug2_1_08_16fungal (PacBio error correction) | ecosystem: Environmental > Terrestrial > Soil >... | reverse complement strand
GTAAAGTCTGGTTTTTTCCTTTTTCACAGTTTCCGTTGTAGGATTGGTCCCCCTCCCCTTTTTTTATCGCTACCGAACATTTTCCCTTCCCTTTGAGTCAGAATGTACCCAGTATTGGAGTTTTCTGAATCCCAATTTTAAGCGCTGAGGAGTGGGTGATCTTTTTTCGAAGGTCTTCCTTTTCTTTCCCTCTAGTCCAATCTGGTTTCTCTGAAGGTTCCTTCTGCCCGCTTTGAAGTTCTGGCCCCCCCTTGCTCTGTTTCTTCCCCCCTCGTGTTCGCTTTTCAATTGTTTCTTTCCCTGAGAACCCCTTTTCCCTTTATTGTTTTTTTCTGGTCTTTTTCCCGAAGTTACGAAGGTTTAATTTTGCCCCCGATCCACCTTATTTCTTTCTTTCTCGTTTGACTTTTAGTTTTTGCGGTTCTGGCTTTTTGATGAATTCTTCTTCCTTTTTTTTAAGTCTCCTCTTTTCGACGGCGGCGTGTTTCTTGTCCTTGTCGTTTAATGTCCCCTTCCTGTCCCTATTTCAAGCCGGCTTCTTTTTCCCCCCTCCCTACACCCCACTTTTTTCACATCATTCATCACTTGATTGGCTGTTTCCCTTCTTGCTTTTTGCTCTGTCGCCCCCTCCCCCGTTTTTGAGAGCCAGGATCTTTTACTCTTGATTTTCCTTTTTTCTTGGAAGGCTAGGCTTTTGTACTGGTGATTTTTCCCTACAATTGCCAGGACCCCTTTCACCTTGGTTTTCGTCTTTCACTGCCCACAGGTTTCTTTTGCTGTCTCTTTTCCCTTGTTTTCCTTTTCATCTTTTGGTTTTTTATCTCTTTTCCTCCTCTTTAGCTATCTTACACCCGTGAGTTCCCCTTTCCCTTTTGAACACCCCATTTTGGCACCCCTCCCCTTCCTCCCCCCATGCTTCCGCTTTTGTTCCCCCTCCCCCGTCGTTCACCTTGGAATTGGATTATTTTTTCCCTCCGCAGTGACTTGATTCCTTTTCCTGCACCCCCCCCTTTTTTTTTTCCCTTACCCTCTTCTAAGGGCTCAGCCTATTTCAAAAATTCCCGGTAGGGCTACCACTTTCTAGGCACGTCACAACCGCTTCCTCCTCAAGAGTTTTTCGTCCCCCACCCAATGATTTTCCGATTTCCCCCCCCTGACGTGTTTATTTTTCTCTTTCGCCCCCCTGCGGGTCGGAGTCTCTTTGGTCATATCCCCCCTCCCCCACTCGTTTCCGTCTCGCCCCGTTGCTCTTAAACTCCCATTCACCCCCTCAAGCCACTTCCCGCATTGCCACGCACCCCGAGCTCCAGTCCGACACCCTCTCCGGAATTTTTTCTCTCGACATTTTGTGGTTTTTGCCCACTTCCCCTGCGTTTCGTAATCCCCTGAACCCCCCCCCCCCCCCCCATCCCCCCCCGATTTTTTTTTTCTTTCTCCTGTTTTTCCTCCCCCCGTAAACTTGCACCACGTTTGCACCTTTCACTCACCCCCCCACCACTGTTGTCCCTTCAAAAATTGTACCCCCGGCCGTACTTCCTGATCCCCCCCCTCCTGGAACACTTCCAGGGGAGAGTTTACTATGTCCTTTTTCTCCTTCTTTTTAGGCACCCTTATTTTCTTCTTGGCCCATTTAAGGATAGGTCAAATACTCCTCCACTATTGAGGCCCGCTATCTCCACACCCGCTTTTCCCGTTTCAATACTTTGCTTCCCCCCCCAGCCCCTCAACTTCCCTTTCCCCCCCCTTACTTTCAACACCCCAAGCCCACTTGGACTTTTTTGGTCGGTGGGGACCCACACCCCGCTGTAAAGCCGGCCCCCCAAAGTGGCCTATTTTCTTTCTTTCTTCCTTTCCTCGTGTGTGCCCAGCCCCATCCCTTTGTTTTTTCCTTTCTGACTTTTTCCCTTTCCTCGAGTGACCCGCCTCCCCAGAACGCCTGGCCCCTCTGTGGATATTTTTTTACTGTCCTTCTTTATCTGGACTAAGCTTTCAATCACCCCCCTTCCTCGAGCGCGTTCACACACCCCTGAACCTCCCCCCCCTGGCTACATTTTTTCTCAAATCACCCTCAATCCATTTTTTGACCCCCCGATCCTGAATTCTCAGGCCCTTTAGCTTAATTTTTCAAGGCACCACTTCTACTACCCACTGACTATCTGTCTGGAAACTATCCCCCACGATTGCCTGAAGGCCCCTTTGCTTCTGCCACTCCTTTGCGAAACTAGAGTCTTATTTATTCCAAGTGAAACACACCACTGCTTTGCGCGTTTTGGATTTTTGCCCCATAAACAGTCATGTTTTTTTGGTGCAATAATTTTTTTTTTTTGTTCCTTTCCCTTGTACCCCCCCCCTCTGACACACTTTTTTTTTGGTTTTCTCTCTTCACTGGTACCCTCTCCTTGGTTTACTCTTTAGGATCTTTTCTTCCCCCGTCGCTAACCCTTAAACTTTAGGGATCGTACATTTTCTTCCCATTCCCCCCTGAAATCATTGCAGACCACTAGTGCTTTATTAAGGTACCCCACAGTTTTCAAGATTGTCATCCTTCATGGTAAATTGATGCAAATGGACCACTTCTGAATAGGAATTTTCGTAACATATCCGTTGTAGTGAGTGTCTTCTCACCCAGTCCTTTTTTTCATCCAGGGCATTAGATTTCTGGACACGACATTCCACGACCACCTTTTTTTTTTTGCGTCTTCGGCAGTCGCCCCATTTTCATTTTCTTTCCCCCCGAGATTACTGTATCGTCCCCCCCCTAAGTGGCCTGCAGAACTCCCCCATCCCTTAGCACCTTTTCTTTTTTTTGTTTCTTCCCTTCTTTTATCAGGTATCTCCTCTCTCTGCCTTTTTTTCTCCCCTGTTATGACCCCTATACGTTAATCCTCTCAGCGCCTCTCCCCTTTTTCCCGATTCCTCCAAGGTTTCCTGTGATCCCCTTTTATTTTCATCATACTCCAGTGTTTTTTTGCTCCTTTCCGGTCCCCTTTTCTTGAGGGAACCCTTTAATTAAGTGATAGTATTTCTATTTTGTTCGTTCCTGGCCTTTTGCCCTCTCGACCCCCCCCTTTTTCCCTTGCATCTTGTTTAGGAACTTGAGGGGATTTAAAATTTTTCTCTTGGGCCTTTCGGTGTTCTTTCTTCTACTTCTTTTTGTCCTAGCTAGCTCAGTTTTCTCCTTCACAACTTGGACCCCCCCAGGGCGAGACTCCCCTTTTTTGATTTCCCCCCTTTCTTCTTTTCCTGGACAGTAATTTTTCTTTTTTCCCTTTTTCTCCCAAAGGGACCCAGGTGCATAGTTCTTTCCTTCCGTCAAGACTCTTCCCTTCTTTCTCATGGGCCGAATTTCTCTTTGATTGCGTGTTTTTTGGGTCTATCGAACGATATTTTTCTTGGCTTAGTGGTCCTTTACACTGTTACTTCCTTTTTGGGAGGCTTTTCCCTTCCCCCCCCCCCTCGCCCCCAACCCCTTTCCACATCCAGTGTGGACCCCCCTTCAGGGAACTCCAAGAATGTTAAGTGTTTCCCCCCCCGCCACCTCCCCCTCCGTCAATCGCTTCTTGCGATGTAGTCTCCTTGATCCCCCTCTTTTCTTTTCCTCCCTTCTTCTTTTGCATCAAACACCTATTTGTCCATCCTCCACAACCTTTTTAGGCGTGTTGATTCTTCACACTTTTTTTTGGACCGTTTTGAAGGTAAGGTGGGTCTTTTTCCTCCCTAAGCGTCCCCTTGAATCCGGTTCCGAACCCCCTTTCTCGGTATGGCTTCTTCATGATGGTTTTCCCGAGTTTTTTTGCTCGCCTTCTTCTTTTTCCGACATTTCTTGATCACTTACTGCTAGCCGTGGGGGTTCCCCAAGGGCTCCTTCCCAGTCAGGGGCTTTCCGCCTCCTTCTTGAAACTTTGACCTTTTCTTTGCAAGGGCTTTTTTCCGCCCGGTATGAATTTTTTTTGTTTTCCAGCGTTTGCCGATTTTTCCTTTGAAAGTGGCTTTGGGCAATTCCTTGGCTGGTTTCCTCCCTTCCATGGGTGAACTCTTTTCTTTTCGCTATTGTCACACCTTTAGCCGTCCACCCCCAAGTCCTCTTTTTCAGGGAGGAGTCGTAACAGGGTCAGGTCTTCTTTACCTTTTTTTCATGCAACTTTTGTTTCCTTTTCCCTGCCGGTATCGGTTTTTTGTGGTTTAACGAGCGGGTTTTTTTTCTTCTTTCCTTTTCGGGTACCCCTCCCCCTTTTCCCCCCTTCGGTTTGCTTGTTTTTACCTTTTGCACAGTTTTTCCCCTCCGTTCCCCAAACCCTTCTCTTTTCTCGATTGGGCAGGAGTTTTTATTTCTTAACCTTGAGACCTTTCTCCCTTCCCCAGGTGTGTCTGTTTTGTTTCTTTTTTTTCTTCTTCGCGAAGGTTTCAGGTTAAAAGTTTTTTTTTTCCCTGATACCACAACCTTGAGTCCCTTTTTTTCCTTTTTGAGGGAAACAGGCTCGTTTTTTCTGTCTTTTATTAGTTTTCCTTTTATGTGTTCGTCTTTCTCTCTTGTACCTTTTTGCTTTTGAACGTGTGTTTGGCGGATTTTGGCAGTCCTCATACCCAGTCCCCTCCTTTTCTCCCCCCGCGGCCACCCAGACAAACCCTCTTTTAACTCCCCCTCTTCTCTTTTGGATTGTTGGTTTTCCCCGTTCTTTACCCCCTTTTTTTGACCCCCTCTTTTTTTCCAGAACGGAATTTTGTCCTGAGTTTCTTTTTCTTTTACAGCTTCTTCTTCTTTCTTGTGCCCTCAGGACACTCATCCTAAACCCAAACTTCTGCCCGGTTTTCTTCAGCTTTTTTCCCCGGCTGTTGCGCTCCCGCTCTTCTTTTTTCCCATTAACTCGTTTCATAATCCCCCTTTTTGAGATTTTCCTCCCCCAATCTTGAACGATCCTTTGTTTCGGTCCCCCTGTCTTTGTTTTTTTCGACCCGTTCCTTGGTCTGCGAAGGAACAACCCATCCCACGTTTTTAGCGAATTGGCTTGTTTTTTCCCTTTTTACGTACAACTTCTCCTTTTGCACATCAGTTTGTCTCCCCCCGCTCCAGACGGCCCCTTTCTCTAGCCCTCGTTTTCCTCTTCACACGGCCCGCAGCTATCTTTTACATGAATTCTTTTTTTCCTTCCAAGATATGATTTTTCCCCCCCTTTTTTTTTTTCTTTTTGGGCGATTTTCCTTTCTTTGCGCCTGTCTTTGATTCTGTGCTTCTGGTCCCCCTCTCCATAATCCCACTCCCTCTCCCCCGACCTCCCTCCCTCGTGACGACTCCAGGAAATTCCAAAAGTACCCCCGACTTCCCTTTACTCCTGTCCCACCCAACGAGCCTGTTACTTTTTCCCCAACCTTTCTTTAGGCCTCTTTTCTCTACCTGGGTGGACGGTCATTTCACCCCACACTTACCCTTCGACTTCGCTTCCTTCCCTCCCACCACTTTACCTTCCCATTTCTCCTAGCTGCCTTATTTCTTCCAATTTTAAATCAAAATAGTACACCCCTTGCGTGCCTCCCCCCCACACCCTTCCCAACAGAAACTGTTTTTGGAACTTGTCCCCCCCTTCTGAATTTGTGACTTATTTGATGGTCCCCCCATTCAATTCCTTGTAGGGTGCTCAGCTCCCCCTTTTTTTGATCCCTCACTCCCCAGACCTCTCTCCTGCTGACCCCCCCCTTTTTTTCTTAATACCCTCCCCTGAACGGTATTTTTTTTCTGCGCCAATCGTCCCTTTCTTTATTCTTTTTTTTTATTTCTAACCCCGAATTTTCCCCCCCCTTTCTTTTCCCCCCCCCCCCCCTCCAATGCGAAACCCCTCGTGCACCTCCCTCCCATATTTTTTTCTCGGACCTGTTGCCCACGCCCTCTCCCCCGCGAGTATCATCCCCCCCCTCCCTTCACCAGAACCTCATTTCTCTCATGTCGCTGGTACAATCTTTCCCCCCTTGACTTCATCCTTCCCACGCCACCCCAACGCTTATCTTGTGGCCTTTTTCTTTCCCCTTTCCCCTTAAAATTTTTTTTCCTTTGCGCCGGGCTTCAACCTAACCCCCCTTGCCGTCCCGCCCTTTTTCTCCCTCTTTAATTTTTTTCCCATCCTTGGAGAACCTTCGGCCTTTTTTTCTCCTTTGATGACCCCTTAAAAGGGCCTCCCAGACCTCCTTAGGCCTTTCTTGAGTTTTCCCCCCGCAAAACACAACCCCCTCCGGGCTCATCCCAAAAGGATTTTTTTTGCACCCTCCCCTTCTTTTTTTTGATTTGGCATAACTTATTTCCCCCCCCTTCCAGGGAGTGTTTTTTCCCTTTTTTCTTTCAAGCCCTAATGACACGCTTGAAATACCTCTGGGGGGCCGGTTCATTTTTGGAAATCTTCCCCCCTTCCTTTTAGCTGTTCTGCACCCCTTTTTTTTCAGATTTTTTTTCGATGTTGGTTATTCCCCCTCGAAATTAAGCCCTCATCTGGACCCCTTTTTCTTCAAGAACACCTCTTCCTTTTTCTTCCCCCCCAATAACCGCCCTCGCTCTATTCGAGCCAACCACCTCAACTTTTTGGACTCGGGACATTTAGGAAATGGTCCCATCCTCTTCCACTTCCCTCTACGCACTTGTGATATTTCACTTGGAGTTTGTTTCTCGCGTTCCCCCCTAAGCATCTTTGTCCCTTACGATAGTCCTTCCTCTTGTGCATCCCTTTGGGGGTTGGGCTTTAGTGCCCCTTGCGCCCGTTTTCCTTAGTCCCCCCCCCCTTTTAAGCTATCGGATTCGTCACATTTTTAAGATCCAGAGACTGGGAACCTCCTCCAGCCCGGCACGCTTCCCCGATGTGTTTCCCCAAGCAATTCGGTTCTTGCTTTTTCTCAATTAATGCCCCAAGATTATTTCCGCGACACTAGCCCCCCCCGTACTCAGTATACACGTCCTTTGGACTCCCTTCCTCATAACCTCTTTTGTGTCTATGGGTCTCTTCCCTTCTAATTTGATTTAATAAGGAGATTGTCCCTTAAATCTTTTGTTCGATTTCCCTTTTCCCTTTTCCTCCCCCTAGAGTGTCATGGCACTCCCTTGCCCCTCCCTTTTTCGATTCCTTTTATGCCCCCCTTCAAAAACTGACCTCCAGGTGCTTGTCTTTTTGATTTTGATACTTCTTTCTTTCCTTTACCTCCTTGATCCTTTCACCCCCATGGGCGCACCTTGCTTACTGTTGCGTGCTCCCGCGGTTATTGTTTTCTGAGGGCGCCCCGTTTTGGCCCGCCCTTTTACCCCCCCCCTTGGTTTACCCCACTCTGCGCATTATTTGATGTTTGCGACTCCCCCCTTCATTTTTTCCCCCCTTTTCCTTTCTTATCAGTTCGAAATGGGTTTGCTTCTCCTGCTGATTTCAGGTTTTCTTCCTTTTCTTCGTAATTTTTTCCCCTCCTATTACCCCTTGGGTTCCTTAAAAGAACCCACTGCGCCTGCCCCCCAATTGCGTCACCCTCTGTTGCCCCCGTTGACGACTAGTCTCACTTCTCTTTTCCCTGGTAAATTGTCCCTTTCACAGCCCGCGGGACTTCACAGTTGTTGACCTTTTTCCCGTCTCACCCCCCTTCTTTCATTTTCTATATTTTTTTCTTCTCTTGAAGGTTTCTGGGTCCACCATATTACCGGGCAGAAATTTTTTTTTCCCCAAGGCTTTCCCTTGTCTTCTCCCTCGTTTTTTTTAATGGTCTCACCGACCCTATGTTCTCTACGAGGATTTCTCCCCGGTGTCAAGCCTTGCTCTTGGATAAGTGCTGCCGATTCCCCATTTGATTCGGTTCTTATATCTGGCGTGGGCCAGTTTTCTCTTTTGCGCGTGTGGTTTCTGTTTTTGCTTATGGCCCGTCTTTTTTTCTACTTCCCCCAGCCCTTGGGTGCGGCCTTGAAATTCCCTGGGCGGAGTGGGCACCCTTCCCTAGCCCTCCACCCCAGATTCATTTTTGACCCAAAGTTTTTTTCTTTTCTCTGGATTTGCCTTTTCACCTGGCGGTTTTTCCCGCTTTCTTCGGCCTTAACAAGTTTTCTTTTGTGGACCTAACCCTGTTGCTGTGTGTTTTTCCTTTTTAGAAGATTTTTTGCCATTTGCCCTTCTCCTTCCCGCGGACTGCCCCCCCCCTCTCTTTTTTTTTGCGGCGTTTGTTTGAATCGACGGTTTTCTGGTTCTTCTTCTACATGTGCCGTCAGAGTGAGCCGGTATTCTGCTGACACTCTGTTTCTTCTTCTTCTACTCTCCCTGTCGTCCTCTTCAGGGAAGTAATTTTCCAGTCTGTTCCTCCTTATGGACGGGGCCTCAAATTGGTATATGTTCTTCTTTTCCTCTTGTATTTTTCCAATTTATTCTTTTTTTTTTTTCCTTTGCACGCCTCTTGTGGTTTTTGTGGAGTTTTCTTTCTCCGCCTTTTTTTCGTAAGTTGTAAAATTTCTTTTTCCAACTTCCATGTCCCTGGCTCGTTTTGCCTCATTTTAGTCAGTCCCTTTTGTGTTGGACTTTCCTTTTCTGCCTTTTTTTCTTGAGCCCCAGAGTTTTCTCTGGCCTTTTTTCTTCTGCTTTTCCCGGATATTGGGAATGCCATTACCTAAGCGTAACAAACTCCTGGCCCCCCTCCCTCTTTCTTCCCATGAGCCCCCCCCTTCAAAAACACCTAGGTCTTCCCTTTAACTCTCAGGATTTTTCTTTACCCCCTGATTAGACTCGCGGTTTTTCTTCTCCGAAAGTGGTCTGCCCCGTCCGGTAGAATTTTGATTTCTTAGTCGGCATCCCTGATACCACTTAGGTGCATTTGACAGTTTGTTAGCTTATTGTAACCATTAGTCCCTTCTGGTTTGTGTTGAACTTTTCCCCAACCCAAAGGGTTCCCCTTCCCAGTTTAAGCACCTTCTTTGCTCCCCTTGTGCATTTACTCTTTCTTGTTGCTTCTATTTTCCTCCTCCCTCCTTTTTTTTTTGAGTTTCTTCTTTCCCAAACGCTTTATGTCATTCCCACTGCACCCCTCCACTGCTCCGGTCCAACCTTCACCAGTCCCCTTTTTAAGTCCACCCCGTTGCCACCTGCTCCTCGCTGAACCTTTTTTTTTTTTTCCTCCGTACACCTGTAATAGCCTTATTCATCCCCACCTCCTCCGTGACTTTCCTCTCTAACAAAAAATTGGTATTTTTCCCCAATTGTTCTTTTCACTTCCAAGGAGAGTCGTCTTGTTTACACCTAATTTTTCTTTGCTTTCAACAAACCCCCCCCCACTGGTTTTTTTTTTTGTGCTTTTGCCCGTTCAGTCGATCATTTGCGGATATGGCCACTGACCCCCCCCCATCCACTCAGCCTCCCCCTGATGACCCTTAATGCCTGAAACCCTCTAAATTTTCATTCCCAACTTCCAAGGGCCACTGCTCCCCCCAACCCTCATCCTTAGCAAAAACCTCAACTCAACCCTTGTGGTTTTTCATTTTTTTTTTTTCCCCCAACCTGCGCTACTTTTTCGCAGGAGAACCTTCGGACAACCCCGCTTTTCCTGGCGCATTTTTCCTTTCAAACGAAGCAGAAAAAAAAATAAATCCTTTTCAAGCTTTTCCCTCCTCTCCTTTTTTTCTTTTTAAACTCTCAAATTTTGTGACCCCCCGTCGGAAACTTTTTTCCCCGTGTGCCCCCGACGGATCCAATGAGCCTTTCAATTCCCTTTTCGTTTTCTCCAGAGACCCGTTTTCTTATTTCCCGCACTACCTCGCTTCCCGGCGCCACCTGTTCCCCTGAACCTGTGTTAATACCCCATTCACTGCAACTGTCTTCTGCGCTACTCCCACTCCGTCTTCGCTTATTGACTTCTTCCTGTAACCTCTTCCCGAATCCCCCTTCTTTTCACCCCCTCTTAAAAATGTTTGTTTGTCCCAGCCACTTGTTCCGGCCTTCCCCAGTTCCAAACTTCACTTTTTCCTTGGCACGGCCACTTACCTTGTATAAGTTTTTTTTTTCTCTCCAGGACCTTTCCCCAAGTCAATCCCTTCCTTTCTTGAGCGCAGGGACTTTTGCCTGCCCCCTTTCCCTCCCTCCCACATCTTGCCCCTGTTCGCCCTAGAACGGTGAAACCTTATTCTTTTCCCAAGACACTTTTTATCCTTGCCCTTTCCGTTCCTCCGGCTAAAGATAGTGACCCCCCCCCTTTCCCCCCCCCCTCTTCTTTTTTTTTCCTTTTCCCCCCCCAGCATTCATCCACCCCTTGGGGAAATTTTTTCGCTTCCCTTTTCCTTCATTTCTCTTTTCACCTTCCCCCCCTTCACTTACCTCATAGGAGTGTCACTTCGTAAAACCCGCTTTTTCCTTCAATCCTCCTTTCCCCTTCTGCATTTCCTTTTGTTTTTTCCTCTCTCACAAATGCATGCAGGAAACCAGTGCTCCCCCCCTTTTTTCCTTTCAGCACCCCCTTTCCTAATGAGCGTATTCCAGAGTTTTCTTTTTTTGAGTCAATTCACTTTCCCCTAGGAAATCTGGTCTCTTTAGGTCGTTTGCCAAACCCCCCCTGGTCTTCCCTTCTTTTTTAGGATTTTTAAAGTTTCTACACCGCTTTCTTAAGGTGGGTTTCAGCCCCTTTGCTCCCCTCCTTCCCCCTAACAGTCTCTTTTTTTCTCTTCCCGGCTTTTCCCCCCACCCCTGAAATATTCTTCCGATTCTTTCCACTTTTTAGGAAAAACAATGTGCCACGCCTTTTCTATCTTTCTCTTCTTTGAGTTTTTTTTGGGTTTTTCTTTCCCCCCCAGGTTTTTCACACCCTCTTCGAAGGACTAATATCTTACAAGAGCATATGGCCCTACAAGAATTCGCTCCCTGGCTGTCCTTGCCAATCCTACACTCTTCTTTCTCACAGCGCCATTTTTTTCCCTCCCTTTCAAGTAGACCTTCCCCCCCCCTTTCCCCAAGACCCCCGCACTCGGCAATCAGTCTCGATTTGACTCCCCCCTTATCTCTCTCTGATGCATTGTCCTCTTCAAGGCAATGTCAGAGACCCCTCAGTCTCGGCTTTCAGACACCGCATTAATCCCTCTTCCCACCCCACTTTTTTTCCCTTTTTACTTCATCTCTCTTTACATCCTCCCTTGGGTATTCCATCCCGGCCCCTGGAGCGACTGTTCTACTGGCCATTAGGGATCCCATTACCTTCCGTTTTCAGTTTCGTCCTCTTCCCCCTTTCTGCTTTTTTTCCCCTTTTCAGGGCGTTCTCCCATTTTTTCAGAATTTTGGGGATATGAGTCCCGAAATCCCCTCTCCTTGGTTTCCGTTAAGGGGAATGTTGTTCCCTCTCCTTATTTTATGATTCTTAGCCTTGTGGCTCGTTTCCCTTTGACTCTTACACTTACCAACCACTTCCTCAGCCGGTCTTTTCATTAAGGATCGCCAATCCCTCTGTCTTAGTTTATGAGTCCCCTCACCCTATTCAATGCCTGCAGTCTCTCGCCCCTCTTGTACCTTAGTGTTTGTTTTGATATTACACTCATCACGCTTCGGTTTACTGTTATTTCTCTCTTCTTCTGCTCACCCCATTTTTCTTTCTTGGTTTTCCTCGTATGTGATCTGGATTAACCCCCGGGATCCTATTTGTATGCTCTTCCCCTCAGTCTACGCTCCTGTTAATACTGTCCCGCCCCCCTTTTTTTTTTTTTTTAAATCCATCGACCACTATCCCGAGTCCACTTTTTTTTTCCCACCTTTTTTTCCCCTTTTCGAAGGTTTGTTCTTTTTTTTTTTGCCCTTCATACCCTTTTCTTTTTTCCTGTCCAGAGCAGTTCTCCCACCTACCCCTTTGTGTCTCGGGAGCCCCCCGGCTTCCTTTTTTTGCCGTGTTTTCAGTGTGTAGGGCACTTTGAGACCCCACCTTTCTTGTATAACTCTTCTTTTTTAATCACAGGCCCCCCCAACAAATGTTTGGATTTGCCTGCCCCCCCCTCGAGCCCCCTCAAAAAAATGTCGGATGGCCCATGTCAATATTCCCCCTTGCCCCCGTCTTGGCGTATACCGCTTTTTCCTTTTCTTTGGGCACCCAAAAATTGCTTCCTGGTTTTCAGACTTTCCCCTTCCTTTTTTTCTCGTTCCCCCCCCCCTGTGGCAGACCCCCTTATTCTTTTTTGGGTTTGCCGCCGCGTGGTTTAGGGTCGGCCGGAAACCCTTCCCTCTTTCCTTGTCAAGCGGACTTTTTTGAATTTTTTTTAGGACCTGTCCTCAAGCTGATGGCACGTTTTCCCCGATTGATTGGATGATTCCCTGAGGAGCTCCATGCTTTGGTTTTCCTTGCGCGTCTCTTTTTTTGGCTTTTTTCCGGGGAAATTCCGATTCGCCCCCTGGGATATCTAGTCTTTTTGTTTTTTTGGTTCCCTTTTTTGACCCTTTTCTTTCTTTAGATTCTTGATTGGCCCCCGCCCGGCACGACCTCAAAGGATGAGTTCTTACGGTGTTACCAGTCCACCTTCTTTCCCTGTGGATTTTCTCCTTTTCTCAAGTGTTTTTTTCTCGGTTTTGATGAGTGGTTTTTAAAGGCACATTTTTGTTTTTTAAGGGGGTTCAGGTTGATCGGCGCTTATTGCTTTGATTTAGTACGTTCCCCCTTTTGCTCTGGGCGTATCCTTTCCAGTTTTTTATTGGATTTTTATTTTTTCCCTTCTTTTTCTCCTTGTCACTTTTTTGGTAGTCGGAGTGCTCCGAGACTACTTTTATTCCCTTTTTTTTGCCCCCTCGGTTTTTCTTTCCTTTTGTAACTTTTCTTTGGTTTTTTTTTTTGAACCCCTTTCTTTTGCCTCCTTTCCAACCCCGCATCTGTTTCTTCCTTTTCATTGGGGAGAGCCTTTTCTCTTTTGACAATTTTCTCCCCCTTCCCCATCTTTTTTTCCCTTTTTTTTTTTTTTCTGCTTCTTGAAGTTCGCCTTGTCCTTTTTAACCTCTTCCCATTCGCGAAATTCGTTTTTTGATGAACCCTTTTGCAGTTCCCTGTTTCCCTTCCCCCTTTTTCGGTCATTTCTCCTCTTTCCCCGCGCTGTTTCGGACTTTTTTCGATGGGAGAAAATTCAAGGAAATAATCCCCCCTTAAAAGGGCCTCCGCCTGTCACACCCCCCCCCCATTTTTTTTTTTCCCACCCCCCCTTTTTTGTTTCCATCATCATCCGGATTGGCTTCTTAGAACAGACCCTCGCCGTTAAGCCCCTCTCCGGACCCCTTCTTTGCTCCTTGGAGGTTTCTGTCTTTTTGGAAGAGTGTCTTTTCCCGATGTGAAGGCTTTCCGTCTTTTTAATGCGGATTTGGTCCATAAAATTTTTTCGTTTGAACCTTTTTTTCTTTCTTCGCCCCCCCGTTTTTTTCCAGGAACAGTTTGTTTTTCTTTTTAGTTTCTATTCTCACGTTTTTTCCTTCCTTTTTAAGGAGTTTGGCTCTATATTTTTAATCCTCTCTGTTGATATCTCCAACTCTGTTCCATGAAACGTTCCCCCGCCCTACCTTTCTCCCTTTTTCTTTTGACGCTTGGCGAGAAAAACCCGTTCGTCCACCCCTTGCTTTTCTTCCCCTCTCTTTTTTTTGTTTTCTGCCCCCCAAATTCTCCTTTTTAGTTCTGTCCCCTCAGTTATTCCCCGAAAAATCTTTCCCGAGCCCGTTCAAACCCCTCCGTTCGGGACGACAACCTGGCTTACCTTGGACAACTCCCCTATAGTGTTGCTTTTTTTCCTATGTCTGCCGCTCTTCCCCTCCACCCAAAAATTCTTCTTTGGTACCCCTTTTAGGGCTCGGAGGCCGGGCTTTCTCTCTCGTATTTGTGGAAACTCCCCCTCCCTAATCCCCACCCTCCCCCCCGCCTTTTCCCAGATTCTTTCCCCCCCAGCTGCTACTTTCGACCCTGCAGACCCTTTTAAAAAAAAACGCCCCGCCGAGTCAACACCCCCCCCTCTCTGGGTTTCTCCCTGCCCCTTGAAGGAATTTTTGTGTGTTATTTGGGTTTTTTCATTTACAACACTTGAACACGGAGCATATTCGGAATCCACCCTCCCCCCCCCTTTACCCAAAGCGTTGTCCGTTTTGGTCAAGGACACAGATCCCGACATTTTATGGGCCACTTGAAAATTGAACACCATTCCCCCTCAAAAACGCTGAATAACATTCCCCAAAGGGGGCTTTCCACCGTCGGAAACTTAGTGACCAAGTCCCCCCCTTTTGTCTACCTTTCTTTCTTTCCCCACGTCCTTCTTACCCTCTACTTCACTCCCTTCCCCTGATCCCCCGCTGAACAGTGAAGGATCGTCATAAACCCTATACGAACGTGTTCACGTCTCCCTTTTTTTCTTCGTCCCTTTTTCCCCTTCCGAGGCCGAAATCTCTAAACCCCATTTCACAATTTTCCCCACTTGTCCTTTTCCCGCCCCTCGAAAGTGGGCAACACTTGATACGGCCCGCCACTACCCGCCCCTCCCATTCAACCTCGTGGGGGACACAGTTTTCCTTCATATTTTTTCTTTTTCTCCGGCGACTTTCCCCAGGCCATTCTTGCTTTTCGCCCCACCCCGTTATGTTTAAGTTAAAATCCCCCTCATGTGGTCGGCATCCCCCCCAATTCGCCTTCCCCAACTTCCCCCATTTTTATTCCCTCACCCTCATCCAATCCCATCGGGGCAAGGAGCGCTTTTCCCTTTTTGTCGATTCATGGACAACTTCTGTCCACTCCGCCTAAATCCGAGTTTTTTTCAGGCCTTCCGTCCCAAACACCCGGGCGAAGCACAAATTCTGTCCCTTTGGACGCACTACCGTTTTGCGCTACACCTAACGCCCTCTTGGGACAACACACATCTAGCTCCTCCCTCCCTTGATAAATAGCTACCGCCCCCTTCTTAATTTTTTTATTTTAATACTCTTTTTGGTGGCTTATAAAAGCGGAGGCCATGTTCTTTTTGTCCCGTCCTTTCTCACTGTTTTTGTTTTCCACGCTGTTGGTTTCCCCGCCGCCAATCCTGTCCCCTTAAAAGTGTTTCCTGCGTATCTTCCCCCAGTTTCCCCTTTTCGCGTTCTTTTCCCCCATGCACGTTTGCTTACGATCTTCACATGACCAAAATGGCCTTTCGCTTATGCCCCTTGCTTCTTTTTTGTTTTTCTTTTTTCTCCTTTTTTTTGCACATTTTTCCCTTGACCGCCCGGTTTCATCCGAGTATAATTTTTTTTTGACCGGCCGCAGTTTGTCTCGGATTGGCCGTTTTTTTGGCAAATTCACTGTTTTTTTTTATCAACAAGACTCCGGGAGATCAGTAACATGTATAAGTACCACCCTTTGCCCCCGCTCCCTTATAGAGGAATCCCCCCTTCACTCCTTTTTTCTTTCTTGGCTTCAATTTCCCCCCCTGACACTAAGTCCTCGGAGGGGCCGTTTTCACCAGCTTCCCTTTTTCAC
>Ga0179593_1321175_pt1 | contig 15436 bp, 24 predicted proteins | sample CZODoug2_1_08_16_FD_185931 | JGI IMG/M metagenome (GOLD analysis project Ga0179593, IMG submission 185931) | Vadose zone soil fungal communities from Angelo Coast Range Reserve, California, USA - CZODoug2_1_08_16fungal (PacBio error correction) | ecosystem: Environmental > Terrestrial > Soil >... | reverse complement strand
TCCCCTCTGTTTTTTTTTTTCCGGAACACGAATGTGTTCCCCGAACGTTTTCAAAGCCGGACGATCCAGTTGGTTGGAAACCATAGCAGATTCCGCGGTTTCTAATACTGGTTAGTACCTTTTTCTAACCCGTTGGCTGCGTCGTCCCATACTTTTTAATCCCCTCCCTTGAGCCCCAAGTTCACTTCATTTTTTCGCCTTCCTTAGCCGTGACTTATCCAAATGCTTTTTCTGTATAACCTTGCTTTTGCGTCGGTTAGTTACAACCCTGACTTTTCCCCATAAACCCCCTTCTGTTTTCTCCCCCCCTCAAGGTGGGCCGGTTGTTTTACTGTTCATTACCCTTTTTTCCCCCCCAGTGAATTTTTGTACGATCCGTACCTTGATCGATTGAAATAGGGTCTTTTCTAAGGGCCTCAAGGAGCGTCATTCTGGCTTTTTTCCTTCTTAGAGACGGTTCCGCTCGGAGCCCCCCGCAACTCATTTTGTGAGGTTGATTTTCGTGTTGGCGCCCCCAACCCGGTGTTCTGCTTTTTTTTTTTTGCTCTTTTCCAATGCAGCCGAGATTGACTTTCCGGACTTTGTTGTAAGTTGTCCTCACTCCCTTCAGTAGATAGGGTTTAATTTGTATTGAGAATCCCTTGCTCCCCAGAACGCCAGAATTTGATTAGTGAACCCCTGGTCCCTCCCCACTTTGAACGCCATTATTTTTCTTTTTTTCCCATCCCCCAGGTAATTGTGGGGAATTCCTCTTCTTGTGGGACGGCTGAAGAGGTATTTTTTTCACACCCTGCTTGACCTGCCAGTTTTGTGTAAAGTATTTTGCCCAATGGCCCTTGGTATGCCCCCCCTGGCTGCCTTTTTGCGTTACGTTATGTCCCTCGATTATTCGTTAATCCCTCCTTCCATCCCCCTCCCCAAATCCCTACGTTTTAATTTCCACTTTTAGTGACTAATCGTCGCCCCCCCCCCCCGGACATAAATCAATCAAGCACCCCCTCATCTTCCAGAGATCAGCAATCAAGACATCTTTCATCAGAACAGAGATCTTTTTTTCCATATTTACCCCCCCCTTTTGTTACAATTTGCTAGTCCCTTAACGTTACCTATACCCCTTTATCATCAACCAATTAGCCTTCGGGCCAGATCTTTCTTTCTTTTTCCTTTCTGGGTGTTTTTTCTTTTATTTCTTTTTTTCTTCAGGAGAGATGTGTAATTTCTATTCTCGGACTTTCGTTTCCTTTTCTTTTGTACTCGCCGGGCTCACTCGATCTTTCTTCCCTCCCCCTTTCTTCGTTCTCGATTTCAAATCTCTCCCATCGTCGCCCCCTCTGTCCGTGGGTTTGTACTTTTCTCCTAAGCTTGCGCTCTCTTGCGCGTTTTTTTTCTTTGGCGAAGTTCCTGAGTCCATGATGGCCCCAAGATTTTGATCCTTCCCCCCCCCCAATGTCATTGAGTAGAGTTTTTTTGCCCAAATATTTTTTCTTGACCATTGAGAAAGTTTATTTTCTCAATAATGAATTTCTCGACCCATTTTTTTCGTACGTTTACTTTTGTTTAGGTTCCCTGAGCCTTTCCTTATCTGCGGATGGATCATGAGCCTTTATTTGCTCCACCATCAATGTTATTGTAACTCTATCTTTATGCCAGATTTCAACAAAAAAATTACGTCCTTTTTCTTTGTTCCATCTAATACCATTTTCTTCCTTTTTCCAATCCCTCCCCTTACTACTTTCTCCCTTGGCTCCGTACTGATCCAAGGATTTTTAAAATTTGCTTTTTTGCGATGCAACAAGTTTCCCTTTTTGCCAGACCCATTTTTTTTTCGGCTCCTTTCTTATTCCCAGTGATCGCATCCTTTTTCGCAAACTTGTCCCTCCCCTTAGTATGAGACTCTTCCTTTTGTGCACCCGTAATTTCCTTCGTTTTTTTTATTACATCTTTTCTTGCAATTTTCGCATGCAATTCAACCTGCCGAAAATCAGTCACCCTTTAACTCAAGCCAAGCAGTTTGTCTTAATTTGATACCTTTGCCCTCCAACTCCGTGTGGTCTCTTTTCTTCCAAAAGTTTCTTTTTTTCATGACCAGTAAAAAGGAATAGTTTCCTCTTCTTAACTTCACTTCTTGTCTGTAAACTTGATTCCGCTCGGAAATTCCGTCTGGTTTTTCCTTGTTTCTTTCTTTCTTTTGTTTGTCACACTGAATTTTAAGCTTTCTCTCTAATCGTCTTATCGACCGTCCTTGCAGTCGCCGTCGTTCCTTTTCACCTCCCCACCCTTCCTCGTGAGATTTCTGTTCTTATTTTTTACTTTTTTTTTCCCCTGACCTACCATTTGGATTTTTTCTCCGATCTTCTCAGGGCCGAAAAAGATCCCCCCACTTTTCATTTTAGCGCAAATACCCTTTCCGCCCGCTTTCTTTTCCCAAATTGCCACCTTTTCGTGTATCGTCGGACTGGTTCGTACCCCAGTCTTTTTTTTTCTTGCTCCAGGTCCAGATTGTAGTCGTTCCATCGACCCCTTTTTGTAAGAAAGCGAGCGTAATCTTTTTTTTCCCCCCCACTTCGTGCTAAGCTAAGTCCTGCACCCTCGCTCCCCTACCCTTTCGCGTCAATTTCTGTTTGTGCAACCACTTTTTCCTCTTTCCTGGGCATTTCATAAGCTCCTGCTTCCCCCTCAGGGCAATATTTCGAACTTGTTAAAGTTGTTTTCACGCCGTAATTTTACCCTCTGACAACCTTGACCCATATTTGTCTGTTCCCCTCCCCCCCCCCTTTTCCTTTTTTCTCTTGCAGCTGGCTTGTTGTCTTTTTCAGTCTTTTCTTTGTCCGAAGCCCAGACCTTTGGTGAAGAGACCCTCTACTGTCTCTAATCCCCTTTTCTTTGCCAATCCTTATGCTTTGTCTTTGACATTCCCCTCCTGCCATACTGATTGGCATCTTTTCGCTTTTCCCCTTGCTTGAAATTGGCTTACCGTAAGTTCCCTCCTCTCCCCGTGTTTGAGAGAGCTTACTTAATTCCCTGGCAAGCATTATCGTCTAAAAGATGCCAACCTCTTGCTTGTGCAATGCTTCAAGCAATGTGAATACTCTAATTACAATGGCACTCCCCCGATAGTCTCAAACTTAGGACCCTTTCCTTTCCCCTTCCATTACCTTTTACACGTCCCTGGACTCCCTCACTAACCTTAACTTCCGTGTCCACCCTTCCTCCTAATGCACCTTTCTCTCCCAATCCCTCCTTCCTTCTTTTCTATCAGGGACAACCTTTTTAGGCTTTGGTTGTCCATTTATTTCAATTAGCTTCAATGTCAAAACCCTGTCTCGAATGGTAATAATTTTACTCGGCATGTGAAGTCTTCTTTCCCTTTTTCCTTCCCCCACGAAGGTAATGTTTTCACGACCTTCAGTAAGTTCTTTGGCTCTATTTACCTGCAAGGGAACGGAGTCCCCCCTGTCTGGAAGGTTTGCACATTATTCCTTGAGCTTCTCCCCCGATTATGTTCACACCCCTTCTCATCTATTATGACCGAAATTCGCCACCTCTCGGTCGTCCGTTTACCGTCGTCTACCCTCCCCTTTTTATCAAATTTGGTAACGCTCTCAGCATTCCCTTTCATCACATGGTCCAGAGTATGCGATCTTTGGCATCAATTGGCACTCGCTTTTCTAGAAACACCCCCCGTTTGTTTCATTTCCTATTACCCAACCCCCCGGTTGTTCTCGGGGACCTTCCGTGACGATTCTTCCTATCGTTTTTTCGGGATATTCTTCCTCCTCTTCCAGTTGAGTCCGTTGTATGCTTGAACCAAGATCCCAAAGAGTAAAAACAAACGAACAACTCCCCCCAACAAGACTTTTTTAAATTTAAGTGTACCTTTTTCTCCCTTCCCCAAAGGTTTCAAGCGAGTCCTTTTCAGGTGAAAGACGAATAGTCATTTTACGACCGCACCGGAAGTGAGAATAGATTTTCCACAGTTTTGCTGGCAAAGTTGAAGTATTCCCCTTTCCCCCCCGTATTCTCCACTTTAGCGTGACATGAATTCAGGTTTGTGTCTTTTTTCCAATCAGCTACATACAAATCGAGAAGAGTTTTTTTCGGCCCGATCATTCTTCCCTTTTCTTCGCCCTCTCGTGCAAAGGTGCAACATAGTGAACGCCTCTCATTTTCCTCAAGAAAACCCTGACGTGCGCCCGCCAACGCCCCTTCTATCCCCTTCCTTCCCCTTTTACAATGGCTCATACGTTGCCCCTCTTTCCCAGGGCCCTGATGTTTACCCTTCGCTCCCGGGTTCGCCCCCACCCGTTGCACACGTTTGTTGAAATATCTTTCCCTCCCATTTTCCCTAAGAACTTGCTGCTTGGTGCGCAACCCCCCTTCAATGAATTAGCCTTACTGATCGCTTCCGTCTTCAATTGATACTCTAAACAAAAGGACCTCTACTCCCCTTGGCTTCCCGCAGGGTTCTCAATTCCCTTTTTTGATCGCAATTCACCGTGCCCCCATTCCCTCTTTCTCGCTGCTATTTAAACCACGCTCCCCCCTTCATCGGTGAAATAAAAGAATTTTTTACTCTTATTCCAAAATTCAATGCATTTCTCCACTCCCTCCTCCTTTCTCAAAGACACAGCCTGGCCCTATTCTTTTTCCCTTTAGCATAGCGCTCGTTTTAAAACAACCCCTCTCCTCTTGCGCCCCGAAGGTCTTCGCCATTGCCCAACCTTCATCCGAGCCCCAAAAAATAGGCCTCCGATTCCCCCCCCGCGAGTGACGGCTTTTTTTCCCCGAACACCTATCCGCCGAAAGTCCTCTCGACATTAGACCCCAAGTTTTTCCCCCCCAATCGAGTGCCGTCTCCCTCCCCCCTGACCCCCCCCCAAGACAAGCCTCAAGCCTACCATTCCCTTTTTTAAAATATGGCCCAGTTGGTTTCTGATTCCCTAGATCACTTAGCCCGCCCTCCTTTAACTTCCTGAAAGCCCAATGTGCGAGAAATCCTTCCGTTCCTGTTTGATTATTTTTCTCCTCAGTTGATTGAGGTGCTGTTTTCTTTTATTGTTTTTTGTATTCCCATGCCGTACCCCACCGCCCAACCGTTTTTTCAGCACTTCGTTTTGATATTTGGTGTTGTCCCTTCTTCTTTTACGAATCTTTTCCCATTGTGCACTAGTCCGGCTTTGCCCTCCACCCTCCTCAAGTTTCGTCTTAACGTACCCGCACTTCTTTCCTTGTCCCCCACTTTTCCGTTTCCCCAAGATGACCTCGTCTGCCTTTCCAATCTACTTTTTGTTTCTCAATTCTTTTTCACACCCCCTGACCTCTCCCCCCCCAATCGACTTCCTCTGCCTCTGCCTAGTGGTCCTTTCTTTCTATCAATTCGCCCCCGATTTCTCCTTCCTTCCCTTCAGTTTTTTTCCCCCAAAAAGGACTTCATTCCCCCTCCCCAATACAGGGCAACGGAACCACAGTCGGCTATACGAGATCCTCCTCTGCCTTTTCACTTCTCAGACCCTTTTTTTCTGAGCCAGCCAAAGAGGGGACCTCCCAACTTGATTTGTTTTAAGACGCCTCTTTCTCTTCCCTCATCACAAATTACCACACTCTTTTTGCCTTTTACTCTCTTCTCCCCCTGTGCAAGAGAGCTGCCTTCGATTCCTCCCCCCCTTTCAGAAGTATCCCAGGGACATCTTCTGGTCCCCTTCCAAAATTCCCCCCTCACTGTCAACCTCAAACAGAAAAAACTTCCGGCTTCAGGCCTTAATTATTCGTTCTCTTTTCACTCACCCCCCCCTTTTCTTCCGCGATGAACAAGCTAAGGTTCAGACCATATCCTTCTTCGTCCTTTATAAGCCTCTTAGGGCTGCGCCACATTTCCTTCATGGCCAGATTTTTTGGCCTGGAACTGGCGCCGATTCTGTGACCTCCTCCTCCTCTTTTTCCGCTTAAGATAACTCACTGTTCTCGAAGCGCCTCAGTTTTTTTTTCCTTTCCTTTTTCCAAACTCGTCGGCTTTTTTTTGACCCTCTTATTTCCCCCTTTTCCTGTCCATGCCCCTGGGACCCTCTCCCCCGTTGTTGTTGTTGTTTTTTTTCTCCTAGAAAGATTTTTCCTGGAAGGCACCTTCCCTCCTGTTTTTTGCCCTCGGCCCCCCCCCCGCGATAAAGTTTTTGGAAAACCTCCTGCGAATCCCCATAGTAGATGCGAGACATTTTTACTTCCTTAACTTCACCTCTGAGGAAGTAACACCCCATTGCCTCCCCTCTTTTCTCCCCTCACTCCCTCTTAATCTTCCTTTGTGTGGTTTCCCCTTCCCTCTTGAGTTTCCGTTGATACCTTCGGAATACCCCAGGAATCCTTTTACATTAGCTTTTCTTGGCATAGAAAACCATTTTCCCTCATCCCTATCCTGACAGGAGCAAGAAGGTGGGGCGGTTTTTATTTAATTTTTTTCCCTTGATTGACAGTGAAATTTATGTACGGTTTCCCCCTTGTGCCTGGATAGAGAGCCTGTTTAGGGTGTCAGTCTTCCCTTCATCACAGGAGCGTAAAGGGGTTTTTCCTTTCTTTTAGGCAGCCGAGGTGTTCCGTCTTTTGCACCACCAGCACTTCTTTTGTTCGGGTGACTTCCCCTTTCCTGGAGGCATACCCACCCAGGTTCGCCTAATCACTGCCTGGAGATCTCGCCCTCCTTTTGGTTGTCCGTTTTCCTTTAAGTCTTCCCTTTCAGTAGGTTATACTTTTTTGAGTGATTTGCGCCTTCCTTTCTCCAGATCCCCGGAGAATGAAGGCCGCCACGTAACAACCACTATGCCTCTCCCTCATTTGGTGAATAGACGGTCATTTGAGTCCCCTTCCAAAGGCGATGGTTGCCGCGACGGTAATTTACCACGGTAACTTTTTTGTGAAATTTTTTTGTGTCGTTCCCTTTCCCGTCAAATAGGCAGTGGTTTTAGTGAGATCCTTGACCCTTAGCCAGTGCATTATCTCTTCTGAAAACCTTCCCCCCCCCCCCCCCCAATCACGCACAAATCACTCCACGTTCCCGGGGACACGGGAGTTTGGGATCCTGTGCTGCTGAAACTAAGGTAATACCAATCTCCCCCACAAGACATCAAGCAATCAGCCATCCCCTTTCCCTCAATTCCCCCCTTCCCCATCTTAACCCAGACGGATGATTTCAATCGCACAATTTTTGTCTTTATGCTTTCGTTCACTTCGTCTAGATCCAACGTTAATATATAAATGATTATTTAATTATTCCCCAATTAGATTTGCCCTCTTTTCACTTCTTTTGCTTATTCTTCTTGGTTCTTTTGGTTCTCTTTCTTTATTTTTTTCTTTGTTGTGCCGATTTGATTCTATTGTCGATTTCTTGACTCGTACTTACTTTTCGGTCTTCAGCCCCTGATCTCAATCGATTTTTCCCTTTCTCCCTTCCCTTTTCCGTTCTCGTCTTCTTTTGCCCATCCTCTGCCTCCTTGCTTCCTTTTTCGATTGTCGTTGGGTTTTTTTACTCTACAAGTCCTGCCTCTCCCCCTTTGCATGATGCGGTGGATCTTGCTAGAATGCTTTCCTCCCCGTGCCCTTATTTTTTCATACCCCTTGCGTTTTTTATAGTCCCTGAATTTCTGTTTTTTTTTCCATATGACGCGAAATGGAATAATCCTTGTCTTAATTGTCCCCATAGAGTTCCCTTGTCTCCCCTTCGTAGATCCACGGCTTATCTCCCTTTTGTTTAGAGTACCCCCTTATCCGGTTTCTCCGATGCCTCATCCTGTGCTCCTACTTTTCCGCAATCCCTCTGTATGTACTTTCCGCCTATTTCCACCCCCTTAGGGCACTGGGGGTGTTCTCGACTGGGATTCTGTCGCCACCTTCCCGGACCTGACCCCCCTCCCCCGAGCCTTGGAACTGGCGTCTTTCTCCCCTGGATTGTAAAATCTGTTTTGCGCCCACCGTCGTTGGGCCCCGCTTCCTTTTCGCTTCTGCTCCTCCTCCTTACGTGCATGGTCGCTCATATTTTCCCCTGCCGCGATACTTCAATAATTTTTTCTCTTTTGCACTCCCTGAGATTTGATTCTCTTTTCTTCTTCGCGCACAATTTTCTTTTCCATTCCCCCCCCCTCCGAACAATTTTTCGGTTTTTTTCCTTTCTACCACGCCAGCATTTGTTAGCCATTTGGACTTACCCCTTTTTTGGGGGCCTCCCCCTCCCCATGTGGATAGCCTTTTCCACGAATTCGTGGCTTTCAAGGAATTAAAAGTCGAGTTGACCACCTTCCCATTCGAGAGCTTGAACCCTCTTTTTCTTCTAACAGTTCCATCCTTCCTGCAAATTTTCTCAACTTTATGTTGTTCTTGTTTTTCGTTCCAGTGACTTTTTTTCTGGAACACTTCTTTTTCTCTTTTTCTTTAATTCACCCCGCTGCCTTTCAAGACTCTCGGGCCCCCGCTCCATGGAGATAACAATTCCCCCCCCCAAAAAAGCCCTCAGACCCGGTTCCTTGAAAGTTACTCGACCCTTTTTTCCTATTCCCTTCCAATGTTACTTTGTTTCTCTTCAACCTTCTTTTCTTTCGTCACCCTCAGCCACCACCCTTCTTCTCCTTTTTCCCTCCCTGGCATCAATTTTCATCGTTTTTTCCTAACCCCCTTTCCCCCCACTTGGTATATAGCCGCCATCTCCCCCTCGTTTTTTAGTACCTATTTCTTTTTTTCCTTCTTTCGCGAACGATCTTGGCCAAGACTCTTTCTTTCAGATAGCAGAGTTTGTCCCCCCCCACTTCGTAGTCCTGGTATGTCCTCTCTGGCCCTCTCTAGCCGAAAATGCTGCGACTTCGTTTGCAACAATTTCCAGGGTCCTTTTCCACTACTCCCATCTTCCTTCCTTCCTCCAGTACCATATAAGCTCGTTAAAGTTTTCCCCCCCCCTTCCGCAGTTAATGACACTCCCATAGGTCCCCCCCGGATTAATCCCTCCGTCTCCTTTTTTCTCTCATCCTTCGGCGTGGTGTCTGTGAACTTTGTTGCTTTGGTCTTGGACTCGTTCTTCCCCCTACGGTACTGCTACCTAGCCCCCTCGCCCCAGGTAATGATACTTTCAATTTTTTTTTTTCTTGAACCAGTTCACAGAAAACTCCTTTTTTGCCTCTTTTAGCGATATTTTTCTTGTCCGTTCAATTTCTCTCTTTTTACCTGTTCGCGTGATGACTTCCTTCCCCTTTAGCCGATTTCATCGCTCCAACCCCCCATACCGGATGTGTCCAACTCTCCCCTCCTCCCCGTAACCTACTATTCTTATATTCTCAAAATTAGAGGACCCTTTCCCCTTCCCTTTTACACCGTTCTTCTGACACTGACGCAGTCACCTTCCAGCACACCACGCCGCCCTCCATCATACCCCCTGGACACCCCTTCTTTTAGATCAATGTGACCCCACCATGGGTTGGTTGTAGGATTTCATTCCTTTTGGAACCCTCCCCTTAACGATAGCGATATGGTACTTTCATCCTGCTGCCTGTAGGTTGCATTTTTCTTCCAGAATCACATCTTAAATTGTGCACACGAACTTTTCATTTTTCCTTTTCCGATCTAGTTTGCAAGGACTTTTTCGCCCCTTCTCCCGCCGGTGGCCAAATCTTACCCCGCTTTTCTCTGCAACTAGTTATTTTGGTTTACCTTTCAATTTCTTCCCTATATATCCCTTTCCGACATATGTACCTCTCTGACGTATGTCTCTGCCCCCCCTTTTTCCTCTCTCTCACGACATGTGAGCATTTTTTCGTATCAGCGGGCGGCCTTCTTTTATTGCACCTTTCAAGAGTCATTTCTCCTGTCTTCCATTTTTATCAAGACCTCAGAACAAAATTCAAAAGTACCTCTCTGATATGCCCACGTTCTTTTCTTTTTCTCCTTAAGACGACGATCCTTTTCAGTGTTTTTTTTTCCATGGATATAACCTTGGTCCCTTCTGACCTTTTTTATTGCTCCCCAGTGGGACCTTTCTTGAGACCCAAGCTTGAAATTCCCCTACCCCCACACCCCCCCCCCCCCACACATCTCAAAGTGAAAACACCTACCCGCGATGTTAGCTCCATTCCCCCCCCCCAGGTGATAAAGCTCTCTTTTCGAAGTTGACAATCCTCGTCGTCCCTTTTACTTTTTTTTTTCAAACACCCACGTTTCCGTGAATAGATCCCCCCATGGATTTCAAACGTGGAAGTATCCAATGCTTGTACCCACTTTTTAATCCCCCGGAAACACGTCCCGTGCAGTTGTGTTCTTCTCCTGAATTTGGCTGAATCAACTATTTAATACCCTCCTCTTCCCAGGACGCGCAAAACGATTCATTCTCTTCTCTTTTCTCGAGCAGCTGTCCGCTTGCTAAACATTACCTTTCTCGACAGGCACCTTTCCTCCTTTTCGGCATCAACGAAACTTTACTCTTCCCATCTGTGTTCTCGACCTCTTCCCCAATTCAAATAAGCGCCTCTCCTCCGATTGATAAATATTGACAGGAGTTGTTGCCACGGAGATCTCTTTCTTGTATATTTTCCCCCCATTGAACGAAGTTTTTTCCTTCTCTGCAGCTCTTACAAGAACATGCCCTTTTCTTGTGATTTTCCCTCGCAACTTAATTCGGCTTTAAAGAATTCATTTATCGCCTCTTTTAAGGATACTCTACCCAACTGGTTTCCCTTCCTTCACAGACCTTTTCTTTCGAATTTTTTGGCACTGGCAGTATCTTTTCTCCCTTTCCCCCGAAGATTCTTTGACTCCTTTTCTAGCGCCATATTTTCCTCCTCTCCCCTTAAGGTCGGGCCATTTTTACATTTTTTCCCCCCCCTGAGTTTTTTCAAAATCCTTCATTTACCAATTAGCACTTAAGAAAAAGAACGCCCCCCCCAGGCCTCCCTCTTCTTGATCTCCCGACAGACGTTTGAGCCCCCCCAACGACCCTTCCCCCTTATTTTTCTCACCCTTTCTCTTCCCCTTTCCCCCCCCAAAAATAGAATCGAGAACTCAACCCATTATTTTTTTTCCCCCTCAAAAAGTCTTTTTCCTCTTCTCAAAAGAAAACAGAAAATCCTGATTTCTTCCTTTCCGGCTAAACGCCCATAGAACCAAAAGTCAAACCCTCCTATCTAACCACGCACCCCTCAAACTCCCCCAAAGTCACTCCCCATCCGAGATTCCCTCTCTCTCATTTTTTGATGCCATAGCATTTAGTCCAACGTCGTGCCAAGTTTTGTAAATCACTCCCCCCCAACTTTTTCAGATGAATCATACAGTCTGTTCTCTTCCTGATGTCTTGATTGATTTTCTTTTCTTTTTTTTCTTTGCTCTCCCCCTTTAGGGGAGACGCCATTCTTCGCCCCCCCATCCTCTCCAGTGGTTGACCTGAACTTTGCTTCTTTGGTGCGTTTATTTTCCTGCTGTTCCATACTAGAAGTGCGGCCCATCGTATGGCCCCTTTTTTTTGATAAGCTTTTTCTTTGGTCGAAGAAAGTACCTCTTCCACCCCCCTTTTCCGGTCTTCCCCCAATTCTTCCCCCCCCCCTTCCCCCCCTTCGTCGCCGGAAAACGATTTTTTTCTACAAAACGCCTCATTCCTTTCTTTTACCCCAAAGAAAAGAATACTGGACTGGACTTTTCTCTGGGGCTCTATCAAATTCTCTCCGTTTCTCGTTTCCTTTCCCTTGAAGTCCTACTGGCTCTCAACATTCAAAGGATCCCCTCTCCCCCTTAAACTACGCCATTCAGGCCACCCCACAAGTAAGTCCTACGATGGTCATTGGAGATGTGCTCAGCGACACTCCCTTTTTTTGCGACCAATCCCCCAACTTCCCCCCCAGCAAAAAATAGGCTTGTATCCCTACTTCTTACCCGTCGCTTTTTTTCCCCAATTCCAACGCCGCTCTCTTTTGCCGAATGCAGAGTCGAATCTCCTACCCTCTTTTGACCAGCTCTTCTTCCCCCTGATGAAAAAAGTTTTTTTCCCACCCTTTTACTCTCCTAGTTCTACCCCCCCTCCCCTTCGTCCTGTTTCTTTTTGATGACCTGCCCTTTCTTCTTTTTCTCCTGACGCCTTTCCAATGGTTTTTATCTGTCTGACCTTCCTTTTCACTCGATGAATTGTCTGCCTCCTGGATTCCTGCGCCACACCAAACGATTACATGACTTTTTTCCTCCTTTCAAGTTCAGTTCCCTCATATTGGTATTTTTATCCCCGCCATAGCGGTTGAAGATTTATACGATAACTTTTATTTTCGACGAGATTTTTTTAGGCGCTTTTCACCCACTTTTCCCTTTTTTTTTTTGAACCTTTCAACCTGTTCCCTTTTTCCGGCAAAGGCAGGAGTCGTCTCCCGTTGTTGTTTTTCTAGAGATAACGAACTCCTCCCTTGGCTGCTTCCCTTTTGAAAAAGAATTTTTCCCCCCCAGCCTCCTCTTCCTTTTTTTGTGAAATTAGAGGAAGCAAAGAACCATTTTCTCCTGGTTAGCCTGAAAGTCTTTTTTTTTTTTCTTTCCATTCGGGCGGTAACCCCATCTTCTCACCTTTAACTCCGGACATTCTAATTTTCTCAGCCAGACGTGAATTACATTCTTCCCCCAAACTGCATCTCTCTTCCCTAGCTTTTTTCAGCGCGGCATTTTTCTCCCTTTCCTGAACTCATCAACGGGATCTGCGAATTTTTTTTTGTTTCTTTCCATCTTCTGGCCCCCCCTTTGAAATTTTTTGGAATTTTTTTTCATTTTCCGGTGTTAGAGGCTCGAGGCCTTTCCTTTAGGCGCTCTCTTTGTCAGCTGCTTTTCCACCTACGTATATTTCCTTTGTGTAATTTGTGGGATCTTCCTTTGTCCGGGAGAAACCCTCTCCATTTTCTATTCAATTCTTTGGCTTTTCTTCTTCACCTCTCTTTTTTTTTCTGAGCATCTTCCAATGCCGTCCCTCTATGGATTTTTCCGTCTTTGTTTTCTTCCTTTTTTCCCATGAGGAAGACCGGCTTCTTTTCTTTCGGTAATTCCTTTTCTTTGACCTTCCTTAACTCAGATCACATCCTAGAATTTGATAGCCTTCCCCCCAAACTCATACCCACTATGGACCAGTTATTTACTTTGTTGGCTCCCAGTTTTTTTTAGGCAATTTTCCCACAACTCAGTTATTTTCCTTTGGTATCGTTTTTTGAAACTGATTTCAGGACCCGTTCCTTTGGATAGGTTTTTTCTAGGCCCCTAGTCCTTCTTCCCCCGTTGGATGAAAGCGGTACGTGCCCCCTTTTCCTTTCTTCTAAGTTAACGCCCCTTACCCCCCTATAAACCAAACCAAATCCCTCCTTCAATTTTTAAAACATCTTATGTTTCAGCATTATCTCTTTCCTTTACATCATTCCCTCCAATGAACTGACCCCTTTAGACCCCCCCCCCTCAAGACATCACCATCAGAACAGTCCCCCACGGATTTTCAATTCGCACTTGTCTTGCTTTTCGTGCGATTTTTCCCCCTTCCTTCTCTAATGATTTACCTTTCCCCCCCCCCCTTAGTATTGGGCCAGATTTTCACCTTCCTCCTGGATTTTCTCTTGCTGGATTTTTTGTTTTCTTTTGCTTTCCTAAGCCTTTTTTTAGACTTGATTCTCCCCGATTTCCTTTAGTTGCCCCAGTTTTCCCGTTTTTTTCTTTCGACCCTCCAAAAACTTTTCCCCCCCTTTTCTGAAATCCTTTTTTATCGCTTCCCCCGAGAACTTTTTTGTCGCATCCTCTCTTTGTTGGTGTTTTACCCATAATTCTTCCTCTTCTCAGTAATCCCTTTTTCTTCCGGGTCCCTTGTTCTGAAGAGCGAATGTTTTCCGGCCCCTTCCCCCTTGATTTGATCTCAAGATTCACATTCTTTTGGACCGCCATTTAAGTTCTTTCTTTTTTTATTACTATGTAAGCCGCTTTGACCTCTTCCTCATCACGCGTCTTTTTTCCTTTCTCCCCCTATGATTGATCCAGACTTCTTCTTCCCAGGTTTGAAGTAGCTCACTCTTTTCCCTTCCGATGAAGGCTGTCTCCTGCCCGAATTTACTTTCACTTTTTTCTTCCCCAGAAAAATGTACTAAGCTCCCCCGCTATCCACACCTTTCGGGACCTTTTTTTTTGTTATGAGCTCCTCTGAGAGCATTTGCACAATTCTTCTCCATTCCTCCTTTCCTTATTTTTTTTCCCCGTGATTGTAAAATTTGACTATTTTTTTTTTCCCCCCATGACGTTGGTGCCTCGGTTCCCCTGTTCGTGAGGCGTGATTTCATTGACATCTTATTGAGCCCCCCTCTCCCCGGCCTCTTATGCGCAATTCTTCTTGATCTTTGAACAGTGTCTCCTGATCTGTTATCTTCCACTTATTTTCAGAAAATTCGTCTCTGTTCCCTCCCCCCCAAATGGCCGAACTTTTGTTCCGTAAATTCTGCTTTTCTAGCAGGTTTTCCTTAAAATTCACGTGACTTTCACCTCCATGTGGGGATTTTAGAACTTCTGTAGTTTTTTTCCCTGTCCCTTCCAAGGACGTAAGATTATTTACCTGCCTTTCTCTTTGTTCAACCCTTTTTCTTTCTTCTCCTTTTTCATTGACAAGTCTTGGTTTACCCCTGTTTTCTTTTTTTTTTGTTGGCCTGTTTATTTTCATCTCTTTTTCCTCCCAGCTGTATCTCACGGACAGATCGGGCCGCTCGTTCCTCCCCTCGAAAAAGCCCTCTTACTGAACGTCTCGCGACCCTGTTCTATTTTCCGCCTAACTTTGTTATTTGCCTCTCTTTGATGCAGTTGCCGAAACACTTCTCAGCCTCGGTGTTTTGCATGTGCAATACCTCCTCCCTCTTCTCCCCTCTCTGTGCTTTCCACAATCCTTTCTTCAGCGCCGAAACAATGGGCCCCTCCCCTCCTTTTTCTCTCGGCCTATATTCTCCCTTTCTCTATCATTTTTCTTGTCTTGCCCATATTTATTTTGCTCTTTACCTGCGAGTTCTTTTTCAACCACCTCTTCTTTTCCATCTGCAGGGAAATAGATTCCGACTTTTCGCCATTAGTGTGCAACACTTTTCTGTTTTATCTAACTTCCACATTCTCGCTTCCTTTAAGGATGTCACTCCCAACCTTTTCCTCCCTCTTTTGTAAAGATGTGTTTCCCTTCCGCAGTTCCTTCAATCGAGACCACAACTTGCACACCCTGTCCAATGTAATCAACTCCGATCTTTTCGTTCTTTTAATTCTCGGCTTTTTTTCCCTCCCTTTTTTTCCTCTTTTTAACTCCTATTCCCTCCAAGTGTGAATCTTTTTTGTAATTCAATTTGAGCCAATACTACAACCCTTGATCTTTGTCCAGTTCCGGTCTTTCTTTCCTCTCCCCCAAGAAGAACTATTTTCCGCTGAATCTGCTTGCCCTTGTCCAACTTTC
>Ga0179593_1724458_pt1 | contig 15437 bp, 18 predicted proteins | sample CZODoug2_1_08_16_FD_185931 | JGI IMG/M metagenome (GOLD analysis project Ga0179593, IMG submission 185931) | Vadose zone soil fungal communities from Angelo Coast Range Reserve, California, USA - CZODoug2_1_08_16fungal (PacBio error correction) | ecosystem: Environmental > Terrestrial > Soil >... | reverse complement strand
GTTGTTTCTATCCCAGAGGATGCCCATGATTGTAATGGAGGCTCCCCCCTTGCCGAACGCTCCCCGGTGTTTGCATGTTCCTCCATTTTCATATCCCCTTTTTTGAGAGATCTCCCTTCTCAACACCTCCCACACCGCACGGCGCCCCCCGTTCCCTGCCTAAATTAAACCTTACAACCCCCCTGCTACACCCCCCCGATCCAACAAAAACCCCCGGCAACGGATTTTAGCCACCAATAAGAGTCGACTTCCCCCCAAAAAATGGACCCCTTTTTCCTCCCACCGCCGATTTTCCCCTTCGATGACGACCACCCCCCGTCTTCGTTAGGTTAGAAGAAGTTCAATAGGAATTCGCCCTCTCCCTCCTTCTTTCACAGGAGAGACCCCCTATTGGGGAATACGTTAGGTTTCGTTTACCCCCCCGCCAGGAGACGATTTAGAAATTTTCCGAAGAAGGGCCCCATCCCCCCCTTTAGATTCTCCTCAAGCAAAAAGCACCCGAGGATCCCCCGTAAAGAGAGGAGAAACCATGAGTGAAAAATTCTCCCATTAGTGAGGTTTTCGAACCCCCAGTAGATAAACCCTCTAAAACGTCTCTAGATAGACGATGTCCTTTTCCCAGGAGGACAAACCTCCCGACCTCACGCGCCCCCCCTCACCCCCCAAGAAAGAAGGATTCGCTCGAAAAAAAAAGAGTTACCCCGTCGCCTTTTCCCGAAGTGGACCCCCCCCCCCCCCCCCCCCCTTGAATCGCCAGCAGGAAAGAGTACTTTTGTTTTCCTGGATGAGTTTTTTCCCTAACCGCTCTTCTTGGAAAATCCTGGGAGAAGGTTCCTCGTTCGCCGATCAGATTGAATCGACTCAGTCAGCCACGTCTCCTTCCCTTTCTCCCTGCCACAAGTCCCCCTACATTTCAAGACCAGTGACTTTCTCCCAATCGTGACTTCGCCACCGGTTATGTCACACGTCCCTTTCTTTTTTTTCTCCCTCTCCCAGTCCTGCTTTATGCGTTTCTTTTTTTTCTTTTAAACCGGCATCTACGTTTCGTTAACTCCCTTCTTTCGATTCCCCTTCATCTGTCCCCAGAAATGGTCCATCACGATGGCGACGCACGCCTTTTCCTTTCTTTGTTCCTCGAGGGCTAGGCTTTTTCTTCCCCTCCTCCGCGAAGACGTAATATTTTCCCCCCCTCAAGCGCGCCTTTTTCCAACGGCCGCGAAGTTATCCAGTCGGTCTTTTTTGCAAGTCCTTTATTACTACTTCCTCTTCTCCGAAGATAAAGCCACTTCCCGAACTTCTCGACTTTTTCCCCCCTCCTCGCTCTCCCCCTCTGCAAGAAAAGAACTCGGCCCCCGACCTCCCTTCGCCCGCGATCCCCTCCCTACATCCCTTTTTAAGTTCCTCTTCTCTTTTTCATCGTACGAGCAGCATACAAAGTTTCGACGCCCTGCTCCCCCCGCTTTTTTTTTTTGGAAAATATCAGGCGCCCCTCCCCTCCGCAGGAACTCCCCCCCCGCGCCATTTGAAGTGAAAATGGACTAGCGCCGAAGATTCTATCATGCGCCCTCTGATGTTCAAAATGAGGCCCTCCTCAAAAAGGTTCCTCTCTTTCGCGTTTTGCGCAACGCCTCGAAAAGCGCCTTTTTCTTCCCCTCCTAACCCTTCTCCGCATCCACCGATATCTCACAAATCTCCTGCCCTATAGAGGAAGAATTTTCCCCTCACAGCGAATTCCCCCCACTACCCGACCATGATTTCCCCCCCCTCAGGCCCCTTTGCCCATCATGGTGGAAAGCGACTACCCCTAGTCCGCCGTCTTCGCTTTCTAAACGTCAGAAAGCTAACGTCCAATATCCGAAGTATTTAAAAGGATCTTCCCGCGTCCTCCCATGTCGCAAGTCCCCCCTTTTTTTCCCAGCCGGCGATACGCCCCCTTCTTTTTCGGGGACCCTCTCCTTCTTCCCTGGAACAACAAACCCCCCCCCCCTTACCAGTTTTTTTTTTTTTCCCGTCTTTTTCCTCCGTGCATAATTCCTTCCTGAAATCAACGCCAAACGCCCTTCATTTCCCCCCCTTTCTGACGATATCTCTCTTTTACTCTCTTTCTTCTTACTCTTGCATTGGGACATTCCTCCTTTTTTCGTTTTTGCGGTTGATTCGTCTTCCTTCCCCCATTCGACGGAAATACATCCCTCTGGTTGGCTTTTTCGAGTAGGGACCGCCCCCTCTGCGTGTAAGTGGGACGGGATCTCCCCCCCTTCTGGTGCGACCCTTCTTTTTATTCTTGCGCATGTTTCAGAGCTTACATCCTTGGAAAGGATTCGGCGTTCTTTCTTCTCTGAGGAGTTGATCGATTCCTCCTTCCTTACTCCAGGAGAAGTTTTTTCCGGTTTTTTCCCCAACCATCTGCAACTTTCTTTTCGGTCATGGTCGGTAGTTGGCTTTCTCTTTTCTTTCCTTTCCCTGCCCCTTCCTCGATCTTTTTTTCGCCTATCGTGTTCTGCGGAGACTAGCGATTTTTGCTCTTCCACTGGCTTTTCGTAGGTTCCCCTGGCGTTCCCTCGCGAATGGTTTTTTTGTCACCTTTTCCCGCTGTTCTCATTTTGAAAATCATTTTTTTTTCTCGATAATTCGTGCGCTTGGGTTCTTTGTTCCCCCATTTTCACTTCAAATTTTTTTTTCTCTTACGGTAATTCTCTTTTCCTATTTCGGTTGACAGAGGCTTCCAGGGGTTCGCCGGTTCCTTAACTCCACAGCTGAACTTTTTCTTCTTTCTCTCCACACGAAGAGATTCTTCTGATAGACGGGCTAGAGTTTCGTTTTTCGGCGTCTTTTCTTTTTTTCTCTTTTCCACGATTTCTCCCTGCGTCGAGAAGTCTCCGGCGCATCTCTAACCCTCGTAATAAAGGACGTAAACGGACGTGCTTTTTCCTAAAGGACGGGATGCAGTTTTTTTTCCTCTTTCTGTAATTTTTTCCCCCCCCGATTAGCGTCCCCCCCCTCGCTCTTCGTGATTACTGGGAAAGAGGGCCTCCCCTGTAAAGAGCGGAGTGTCTTTTCGCTCTATGTGAATGACCCTTTTTCTTTTTCGTAAGGGGAGATTAGCTGACTCTCTTGTTAACTTTTGGTGCAGGTTTTAAGTTCCCCCCCGTTCATTTGACTGTCTTTTTTCTCTTCTCGTAAGGTTTTTCCCATTTTAGGAAGACCTTTTTCCCCCCCAGTTTTGCCTCTCACGTCTTGAAAATGTAGTTTATATTGTGGCAGTTCTGACGCCCTCTTGTAGTGCCGTGAGACTTTCCCGAAAGGCGAGCTTCGATCAATCATCTGGCGCCTTTTCCGTAACCCTCTTTTCGCAGTCGCGCGTTTTCCCCCTCATACGTGCCCTTTCCCACCCGCGATTACTTGCTTGGCGATTACGCCCCCCTCGTATTGGACGTTTTCCCTTCTTTTTTTTTCGTCGGCCTCTTTCCTTTTTATCGTTGCGCGTGCTGACGGTGGAACAGTTAGCGAAAACGTCTTTCTTTTTTTTTTCGCTCCCTTCGGATTGTGCTCTGTAAGACTCCCTTGTAAACGATATCCGCCGCGTTAGTCTTTTTTCCTTCCCCCCCTCGCGGCCCTCTCTGCTTTGGGATTGGTTTGCGATCGCAATCCTTAAGGATGGGGCCTTCCTCAACGATATCGACTTCCTCCTGGTCTTTCCCCCTTAAACGCCCCCCCGACTAGTGCCCAACAGAAATCCTTCCTCTTCTCCGGAGAATTCCCCTTTTTTCTTTCCTGAGGCGAACCCCCCCCGATATTCCCACAATCAGTTGTCTTTTTAAAACGGCTGCTGCAGTCTTTGGTTTTTTTGGGTCAAGTTTTGCCCCTTTTCGAAGCACGGTAGTTGAAGTTGATCATGCGCCTTGAGAGAGGAATTGTCTCTGAGGGGAATTCTTCTTTTTCGCAGTCGGCCTTCCAGGTGTGTGTTTTTTGTCATTTCTATTGTAATCCTCATAACGGGGGGTTTTCCACACCGGCACGTTCCCCTCACCTACCTCGTCACAGGAAGTGCTCCCCTCCCCGAAATTAACATTTTGCGAAAAGCAAGTTGATCTCCCCCCCCCCCCCCAACAAATGTCCCCTTTTCCGGAACGAAGAGGCGTCCACATCCCTTGGAGAACGCCTTCAAAACTAAGTTTTAAAACCTCCGCCAAAATCCAGACGAAAGGAAAAGTTCTTTTTCCCGAGTGCCTTTACACACCGATTTAGTATTTTTTCCGGTTCCCTCCTGCTTTTCCCCACTCTCCCTCTTTCTCCGCGCAAGCGACTGATCTCCTCAAGACGATTGCCCCCGGTGGAGGACGAAATCTTAACCGGCCCTGTATCGAATATCGTTTACGTCGGCACCATAACTACTCTTCGGATACGAGCCCTTCCCCAACTCAAGAGGAATGGTTCTCCCAACCCGGATCCCTTTTTCGCACAACACAAATACTTTCTAAACAGTCGCTTCCCCTTTATGCAATCCCGTTATCCCCCACCCCCAATTAAGGGGTTCGATCTTTTAAGCTCCCTGCCATCTTTAGGAAAAAAATACTTACTCAAGAGAAAAAGATCAGCTTGACTGCGGGAAGAACTCCACCCCTTCGAATCCTCCTGAGTGATTTTTAGTTTGGGCCCCCTTTACTCGTAATTGGGAAGGCTTCTTTTTTTTGTCAACTCATTCCCGAAGGAGTCTTTCTGAGTAGAAGGTTACCGGATTCGACCTCTTTTTATCCCGCTGATACCCCCATAATCCAAGTACGGCGAAACTCAATAACCCTCCGTTCGAATTAAATCATCCAAAAAATACATTTTCTTTAATAGGATCCCCTTTTCCCCAATAGTGGACAGTTCTTTCCGAAAATGTTTACGCACGTAAGGAGTCAAAGGACCTTTATGCGTTTCCCCCCCGGAATCTACGTTTAGGTTCTTTAGATTGGCCTCTGCCTTTAGCTGCTCCCCGATAAAGAAATGGGTTCCCCCCCCCCCTTACTCTCTACGGTTGACTCTTTCTTTTTCGTTCTGGGTTCCTTCGACGTTTCTGCACAATCCTCCTTCGAGCAGACGCCGATACACAGTCCGCCCTTCACTCTTTTCTCGTTATCACAGTAGCTCCCCCCTTTTCCGGGCAGTACTTTCCTCCCGCCGAAGCTCCAAGCTCGAAATCTCCCCAAACTCATCCTCTTCCCCCCTCGGAAGACCTCCCCCGGTACGCGGCCTTCTTCCCCTGCTCTCCCTTTTCCCGCCGCCCCGTGGAATGAATCTCTTTTTTTGCCGCTACGAGCCGCTACCCCTTTTTCAGCTTTGATTATTTCCCTCCACCCGCTGGTCGCTCGCTCGGTCCGGCCCTTCCCCTTCAGGAAAATCTCAAAACCGAGCCTTTAGAGTTTGCCAACCCCGTCCCTCTCTCTGCGCCCCCCTTCCTGTTCAAAATGAGCCTTTGAACCCAACCTTTAATACGCCATTCTCCTCACAGCCTTCCTTCCCTCCCCCGCCAATTCCTGCAGAGGTCGAAGAAGCCTTTCCCGCATACTATGCGCAAAAAAATCCCCCGAGGAAGCCTCCAGCTTAAATTCCCCCTTCCGAAGATCACTCTACCCTAACTGTGCTCAACAGCACCTTGCAAATCGTCTTTTTTTTCCTTTCCCCCGCACCCCCCTTCCTTCCTCGTCTTCGCCGACCTCTGCCCCAGCACCGCCTGAGAGAAGTCCTTTTTTATTCCCTTTCCCCCTCCTCCATTCCTCCCCTCCCCCGCTGGTCGCCAAATCCCCTCCCTGACACGCCTCGGTGTAGGGCCCCGATTCATTGACTACTCCTTTCAACATCTGGGACTTTCCTTTTTCTCCGTCGCCTTCGCAATGCGGAATCAACCTTCGAATTTCCCCATGCTCCACTATCTATATTATTTTACTCCTCCTCATAAGCTTTCGCATTGGGGAACCTTCCCCTTTTCTTTTTCCCCCCTTTTTGATTAGCCTTCCTTTCTTCGGACGAAATTCCAATCTTCGCTTTTTGATCGGGTGCAGAGGAGGGCACTCCCCGGACGAGGCGTGTCAGTTGCCCTTTCCTTCTGGGGCTCCCATCCTACGGTTTATTGCGAATGTCCCGGAAGACCCTTGTTAAGGCCTTAGAGCCTTGGATAGAGGCGTCCTCTATTTTTCTTCGCTTCCCTTCCCTTCCTTCGGCAGTGGGTGCTTTGTTCGGTCGCTTTAAACAGTCTGGACTAGCTTGATGTTTTTCTTTTTCTTTTCTTGGCTTTCACTTTCTTTTGGAATTTACCTTTCCCTCGATACCTTCTTTTTTGCGCATATAGGTGGAGGCGTCTGCGATTTTGCTTCCCTTCTCTTCAATGCTCCTTTGGCCTGCAAACTCCATAGCTAATGGCGATGCTTTCATTGCCGCTTTCCATTTTTTTGAACCTTTTTCCCTTTCCTGTTTGAGAATTTTTGTTTGGACGCTAGGTTCCCCATTTTACTTCAAAGGGCGCCCCGAGTCAGGCGCGCCTTGATCCTCTTCCCTCTCGAGCTTCACCCTTTGTTCGCCGGCCTTTCCCTGCTGGAAACTTAGGTTTCTAGTAGCGCAAATCCCACACGGCCTCTCTGTGCTCGACGGGAGATTTTTCTCCCCCCCCTTCTTTTCTGTTTCCTTTCGGTTTTCCTTTTCTTGCTCTCGGATAGTTTTGCACATCAGGCTTCGCTTGGCGGCCCCCCCCTTCTCATCTTCCACCCGGACTGACAAAAGGTCCCCCTCATCTTTCCCGGCGGAATGAAGTGGCTGAGGAAGGTGGTCTTTCCTTCCCCCTCTTCGCGTCTCTTCTTCCCTTGCCTGGCGACTCGGGCGAGCCATTTCTTCCTCGTGCGTTCTTTTCCCCTTCCCTCTCGTCATCTTCATGACCATTCTGCTTTATTCTTGTGAAGAGGCTGACATTTAAACGAAACGTAGATCTTTCGTCCCCCTCATACCTCATTCCGCTTGGGATCTTCGCGGTGGTCTAAAATTGTCGGGCAGCCTTTTCAACGTTTTGCCGAATTTCCCCCGTTCTTGACCCTCTTGAAGTTGTCGAGATTGTTTTTTTAGGCCGTGTTGATGACGTCGACCTTTAGCATAAAGCTGATCCCCCCCCTTCCTTCTAATCATCTGCGTCCCCCCCAGGATGTTCCGCAGTCTCCCCCAAACCATCCTCAGCTGTGCCAAAAGTACGCTTTTTACGCCAAACTGAAATCCCCCGTCTTCTTTCTCCCTTTGTATGCCCTTGGTTCTTCTTCCCCCGGAATCCTGCTGCTTCGTGAGGTTGAATGTGTGGACCGGTCGAGCGAACCCCTTTATTTGCGCTTGGTAAGCCCCGTCTTTTTGGCGAGAAATAACGCTTTTTTCCCTTTCCTCTCTTTTTGTCTCCGCCTCGTCTCCTTTTATCCTAGGGCCCTTTTTGGCGGTGCCTCGATCGAAGAGCGTAAGAGCCCCCCCGAGTAAACGCCCTATACATCGCGCGGTTCTTTTTCGCCGGCCCCCCCGAGCATAGACGTGTTGCTACTCTCCGTTGCTTCCCCTTCGTGCGACCCGGATCCTTTGAGAAAACGTAATCCCCCTTTCAATAGTTTCTTTCCTTCTCGAGTGGAAAACTTTCGTTTGGTGTCTGGTGTCTGTTTTGAACGCGCCTTCCTCTTTGTGGAGCCCTTTGATCATGAGATTCTTTTTTTCTCGATTCCATCATCTCATTACCATGAGGGGAATGAGTTCCCCGCCGTCGTCCTCCCTTCCTTTTTTGGCTATTTCTCTCTCTCTTTTCCTCCTCCTCTAGAGATTACCCTCGACAACACAGGCCTTTACCTTACGGAGGAAAGACGTTCCTCCCCCCCCCCTCCCCTTCATGGCGACATCCCCCCCGGACACCCCAAATCGCCGGAAACTCCCCGTCTCCGCAACCTTCCCTCGAATCGGTGCCCAAAACCCGTGACCCCGCAAGACCGGACTGGCTTTTTTTCGTTTTTTTTTTTTAACACTTTTCCCTCTCCCAAGATAATCGCGGTTCGCAGAAGGACACGCATTCGCCCCTTCCTTCCCTCTCGCAACCCCTGATCTTCCTCCAAGGAGATTGGACTTTTCCTGCGCCCTTCCTTACATGTTCCATGTTATTAGAATATCGCCCTTCCTCCCGCCTCATACTTAAGGCTCCGCAACCTGCCCTCCAAGCATCGAGGAATGGCCTCCTACCATCCCTCTTCTTCTCCCCCCCCCCCCCCCCTGTTACACCTGGTTTTTGATTTTTTGCCCCACGTTATTTGTGCCCCCCCCCCGTATCTACCCCCCCCTCGCCCTACGTTTTTCGATCGACTTCTGCTCCCTTTGGTCCAAACCCTAACGAGCACGCTCCCCAGCTTATCCGTTTCACGCCACCCCCGATCTTAAACACAATACTACATCCCTTTCTTTTTTCCCTTTTTGGAATCGCCAAAGCAGGTACCTTTCTTCCAGGGCTGATGGTTTCCATCCCGCGCGACGGCGTTGGTTTTCTCCTTTTACTTCCCCCCCTCGGATCGCCTTTCTCTTTTTTCCCCGCCTAGCCGTTAGACGTCGCCCCCCCGTCGACTGCCTTCCCCCCCCCTTTCCCTCCCTAAGTTTCCCCTCCTTTTCCTTCGGCAAAAATCCCTGAAAGGTCTTCTTGACCCAAATGTTTATGTCAATTACGCGAGATACCCCCCCTTTTTTCCCCCCCCAACGGCCCCCTCCTATGCGGGACTTTCCTTTTCCATCTAACTTCGTTTAAAAGGTTTTCAGACCGCTTTAATTTCCTCCCTAGAGCTAAAAGTCCTGGTAAATGAGACTTCCTCCGAAATTCTTTTTTTCTCCTTTGTAATAGAAGGGCGCACATTTACGAGCAATTAAATTGCCATAGTTTAAGCCCCCCTTTTCTACCACCTTAGAACGTCCTCCCTCCTTCAGTAAGAGAAGTTATTCCCTTCTCCGCCTTGTGGAAGTCCTTGTGAAAGATCTCCTCCGGCCCCCCCCAAGAGCCTCTCCTCCTCCTAGTTTTGAAAATAATCCGTAGTTCTTCTTTTCCCAGGAAACCCGGTCCCGCCTTCCCCGACTCCCTCGAACTCTCTGCACATTCCGCACACATCTTGGAATGCATATCCTTTTTGGGGTATTGATTTTTCTCCCCCTCTCCTCCTAACCACCCCTCGCTTTGATTTATGGACCCCCTTCTAAACCGATGGGTCCGCCCTTTTCAATATACCATTTCTCTCCTTACACGTAGTCCTTCCCACCGAGAAATTTGTCTCCCCTTGCTTTTCAACCCAGAGCGAAGCCCCCCAGTTCGACTTTCCCAATGCTCTTTTCACCTGATGACCCCCCCGACCTTCTTTTATTGGCGCACGCAGTTGATTTCATTGGAGCGTTCCTCCTCAAAAATTTTCATCACCGATATTTCCTCCGCTCTTATGCGAGGAATCGGTAAATTCCCCTTCCTCTCAGATCAATCCCCCCCCCCCTTCCCATGCTCAACAGCAAGCTTCTTTCTTTTTTACGAGCGAAACGCCCCCTCCCGAGTACCTCTTTTCCTCCCGAACCCTGCTCACTCCTGGCTCTGCGTAATTTCCAAGGATAGGCTGAACGAACCTCCCCCCCTTCTCTTTTCAACGTCCCGCGGGTCGCACAGTTTTCTTTGCCCAATTTCCCCTTCCTAAATGAGGGGCACGATTAATCGTGTCCCCCCGCAACCATATGACATCAGTTTTTTTTTTTTTCTTTTTTCCTCCTTTCAGCCCCTCCTTTCCCCGCAAAAACCTCTCCTTTCCATTGAAAGCTGTGCCATACTAAGTTGTTGTTGTTGATCTATTCTCCTATTTACCTCCCTTTTTCCCATTGGCGGGAGTTGTGGCTTTTTTTTCTGCTGAATGCCAAATACAAATCCAGCTTTTCCCGATGGTTGCGATTTCCGTTTCCCTCTCTTCCCGATGAATCCTTCCCCCCCCCCCGAGGAGTGTAAGTTTTTGGATGACCATTTGGTGATTATATGAGAATGGAGTTTTCAAGATACTTGGAAATTTTCTCCCTCTTTTAGGGGCTGTTTTTTTCTTGATCGAGTCTGCTTTTTTTCTTTCTCGGAAGTGGGGTTGGTCCCACCAGCGATGCACTCCTTCTGTCCATGGTCGGTAGTGTTAGTTGTCTTTTCGCTGGACTTGGAATTTTCTTTTATAGATCGCGCTTTCTTTTTTTTTTTCGATCTCCCTTTTCCTTTTTCCCTAGCGATTTTTGATTATTCGCCTCTTGACTGCATTTTGCTCACTCGCGAAATGGCGACTCCTTCAGGTAATGCCGTGCCTTTCTCCCATTTCTGAACATCCTTTTCTTCTGCAGCAGATATTCGGCGATGTTTTCTCACTTCCACTTTGGTTGTGTGTTAATGAGGAAGGTCAGTTCTCCTGAAGAGAGAGGAACAGTTTTCCTTTTTTCCCACCTTCAAATCTGGAACTTTTTTTGCTTTTTGTATCGCAATCCAACACGCCCCGTTCTGGTTCTTGCTCCGGGAAGATAGCCGTGAAGGAGGAGAGTTTTCTTTTCTCCTCCCTCGAGGCTTTCCGTCCTTTTGCGGGCTCCTAGTTCGACTCTTTCAAATAGTAAAAAGACTGTCCCCCCTCCCCCCGACGGTTTCCCTTTCTTGACTGACCCCTCCTTGCCCTTTTGCGGAAGTTATTTCTTTGTCTTCTTCGGCAATGAGGCAGCTGGCCTGTTTTCTGACAAGAAACGAGCGGCCGTTCTCCCCCTTTCTCTCTTCCCTTTCGTGCTGACAATGTTTGAGTAAAGGGGTAAGAGCTGCCACTCCCTCCTTCTTTTAAACGACCCTTCCCTCCAGGTTCATTCATAAATTAATGGGAGCTTGGTTCCGCTTCTTCTTTCCCTTAAAAAAGTGTTCTTCCTCCCCTGTCACGATTTTTTTACATTTTTGAAATGTAGGTCGAGATGGTGGACGTCGACGTTTCTTGGAGGCTTTTTTGACCGTACACCTTTCCCTCGGCTTGACGATAATCCAAATATGGCGTCCCCCCTTCTTTCGTTAACCTTCCCCCCCCTGACTAGTTTCCTCGTTGCACCAAACCATAATAAGTGCCGACGATTTCCTCTTCTTCCTCTTTTTACGAACCCCCAATTTTTATCAACTTTCTGTTCTTTTTCTGTTGCGCGGCACAGACGCTGGTTTTATCTTTCTTCTTCTGTTCTGGATTCACCAGGTGAGTCCCTCGCGCGCAAAACGTATGAGCTCTTCAAAGTCGTTCCTTTTCTCCGAAATCCCGATTAGCAGGGAACAGTTCTATTTTTTGGCAGAAAGAAACTCCTTACCTTGCTCCTCGGGAAATTTCCTATGGAGTGGAAGCTCCGATTCCCCCACGGAGAGTCCGCGGAAAGCTCCCCCTACTCTCTTTTTTTTTTCTCGAGTTTTCGGTTCCAACAGCTGGTAGCCGCCCCTCCGTAGTCCCGCACTTGGAGTTTTTTTGATCGCTGCGCGAAGCCGTTTAGAGTTTTTTCTTTTCCTTTTTCCCCCCCACGCGATAGGTCTGCCTTTGAAAACTGAGCAGTCGGCGGTTGTCCCCGCCGTCGAAGTTTCTTTGTTCCGACTTTTTTTCCCTCTGCGATTGGTGTTTTTTCTTTTCGAACAGAGAGCGTGATTGTCTCAAAGGGGGGGAAATTCTGCGTGAGACCGTCGCCTGCGGTGAACTGTAAAGGCGGCTTCCCTTATCTTCTCCCGTGTTGGTTGAGAGAGCCCCCGGCCTTTACAGTTTCACCTCCTTCGGAAACTCCGTTCGTCAACTCATTCCCCTCATGTTCTTTTGCTCGTCCCAACCAACACCAAATAGCTCAAGGAAACGACGCTTCTCCCCATCAGCGTCTCCTCAAAAAAAACTTGGACCACTTCCCGACTCGCAGTTTTTAACAGTCTTCCTTTCGTTTTTCCCCCCTCTCCCCTTTTTCTGTTCGACGCCTTTCCCATGCATTCGACTTCACTTATTTATCAATCCAAGGCGAGTACCCGCTCAAAGCTTCCCTTCGGCGCAGATTAGAATATTTACGGACCCCCCTTATCGATCGCCGAAAAGGACAAGCCCTTCCAAGAGGGATCCCCTTCTCCCTTTCTGCCCAATATCGTTTACACCGTTTTTTTCGCCCCCTCTTCAGTTTTCCCACACGCGCAATACTTTTTTCCGGACGCACCTGGCCACCCTTTCCCCCCCCCTCCCCCTTCACGTCCCCTCCAAGCATCTTTTTTCCGCTTCCCCCCGATCTTACCACCGTCGAATACTACGACGTTGTTGAATAGAAAAAGCAGAAATTTCCTTTCCTTCCCCTTATGATGGTTTTTTTGCAAAACATAACGCGTCTTCCCCTTTTCCTGGTTATACTCCTCCTCCGCCGGTGGCAGATGCCTCCCTTTAGAAGTAGGCCACGGCCCTCCCTTTTCTCCTCCACAAGCTCCCTCCCCCTCCCTACATTTTCAATTCGCCCCCTTGGACCAAAAAATCGTGACCTGTAGAAAGACAATGTTTTATTTTTCCTCCGCAGATCCCCAAGTCCTCTGATTTATGCTTTCCTCCCTTTTCTTTTCCCGTCGTTGATCCAGATTGCTCAAAGTGAAGACGATCCCCTCTGTTTCATTTCCTATGACGCTCTTACCTTTCCCGCAAGGCGCTCGTTGTCCGCTCTCCTCCAGTCCCCCTAATTGCCGCCGAAGACGCTCCTTTTCTTTCCCCAACCCTTCGCCTCTCTCCTTCCCTCTTCCGCTCGTTTTTCTCCCTTTCCGAAAAAATCCGCCTGTCTTTAGTTTCCCTTAATGGCGAAGGATGACAGCCAAGCTCGAAATTTCCCATCGATCGTTTACCATCCTTTCCCCGCCCCCTACAGACGGCCCCCCCCCCCTCGCCTCTTTCTTCCCGTCGAGCACATCTTGTAATTCATTTGTGCGTGATTTGCGCTAAGAGCTTTTATTATGACGACTGGTCCTCCTCTTCCCCTCTATCTTTCCCCCTTCCCAGGCGAGCCTTTCCCCCCCCTTTTCCCCCCCTTTTTAGTGAAACTGGATAATAGCGTCCAATTTTGCGCAAACATTCGACTTTTTTTTCCCCTCGCCGCGGCAGGCCCCCACGGTCATCGCCATTCGCTCTTCCCTCCTCCGCGTATGCAGCGGCGAGAAGAAGCACCTCCCTCTATGAGCAAAAAAAATCAGCTCTCCTTTTTCCTCCTTTGTACAGGTAAATTCCCCTTCCCTCCTCTTCGGCAAATGCTCAACAGCACTCCTTGGTGGGACAGCGGCGACCACCGCACCCCCTCTCTCCCTCCTTTTTCTTCGACTCCCCCTCCTTTCCCCTCCAGCCAGCTAACTGTGAAAATGTCGTGATCCTGCGTGAACGACCATCAAAGCGCAATCCTTCCCCCCACAGACGGCGATCCGTCCCCCCCTTCCACTCTCGTCCTTAGGGGCCCCCTGCTTCCTACTCGGCAAAATCGACAACCACTCCCATTCCGTCCTCCCCGCCGCCCGCATGCGAATAAAAGACCAACACTCCATGAGAAAAAGCTGATCTCTCTCCCTTTTTTCTCTCTATCAGCTTTCGCATTTTGGTCCCTTCCCTTTTGGCGGTTGATTCGCAGTGCGGCGGTAACTCCCCCAGAAAAACTCTTTCCTTTTTGTGCCTTGCAGTTAGGTCAAGATAATCTTCCGAGGAGGGTAAGTGGGCCTTCTTTAAAAGCGGGACGCTTTTTTTTGGCGTCGTTCAGCGCGGGAAGATCCTTTTTCTTTCTCTTTTTTTCTAGGCTTTGAAGCGGTCGGCTGAAGACGGAGACTCGGCCCCGGTGTCGGCCCTCCCCTCTCTTTGCAAAACTGGCCTATTTTTGAGCATGGTCGGTAGTTGGCTTTTTCCCTTCTCTTTTTTTTTTTTTTTTTTTTTCTTATACCAATTATTCCTCGCCCCTCGTGGGTGAGGAGACAGCGACTTTTTTTTTCTTTCCCCCCCCCCCTGCTCTTTCGGTTCCCCCTTTCCCCTTCTTCTTTTTTTTTTTTCCCTCGTCATTGGCGATGAACGTTTTTACTTCCTTTTCCACATTCTTTCTCTTCCAGACCTCGGCAGATGCGGTGTGGACGCGAGGATTCTCTTTCTGAGAGGTCAGGCGCGCCTTTGTCCAGAGAGAGCTTCCCCCTCCTTTTCCATCCAAAGATGACCTCTCGCAAATCCCCATCACGAGATTAATGACCAGACTTTCTTTCAGGGAAGATAGAGTTCCTCCCCCTTTTCCCCCTTCTCGGTTTTCTTTTCTTTCCGCTTTTTTCCTATGAGTTTGCCATAGGACTAGAGAAGGCTCCGCTCGTTAAAATAGTAATAAGGGACTTCCCCCTTTTGATAACGGCGCGGACTGACTTTTCTTCCCCTTTTTCCTTTGGGTATCGGTTCTTCCCCCTTCTTTTTTTGAGTCACTGAGAGGCGTCTCTGGTCCGCTTCAGTCAGACCCAGAAAGAGAGGCCTTTCGAGCGTCAATCGTGACTTCCTCTTTCCCCTTTTACGGGGATCTTTTTTTTTCCGCTCCCCCCCAATCTGCGCCGCTTTCCCCTCGCCTTCTCGTCCGATAAAGAGGCCATATCTTCGCGTATTTTTCCTTTTTCCCCATTGTCGTGCAGACCCTTTTCACCCCCCACGTGTTGCCGAAGTCACTTCCTTGTCTATCTTTTGTCGCAGCATGTAGGAGTGCAGACCCAGAGGATCTACCCTCTCGCATCTTTCACTCTGGCAAATTCGGAGTTGCTTGTCCGGCCTTTTGTAGTTCACCCCAACCATCATACGTGCCTTCATGATTTGGAGATTAAGGCCAAACTTCCCCTTTTCTCTTCTACTGTGTACGGATTTCTTTTTTTTTTCTCCTTTCCGAATCCTGCTGTTGCGTTTTTCTGGGCTTTGTCCGGCATAGGTCGATCCTCCCTTCTTGAGCTTTTTTAACTCGGAGATGCCTGACCTCCTCTGGTCATCGTAAAGTGTAACTCTGCTCAGAAGCGTATCTTCTTTCTTTGCAATTCCTTTCCCCTACTTTCCTTGGCAGGTGTTTCTAGCCTTCTGCTCGTGTAGCGTAAACGAAGTTCGCCTGTGTGTCCCCCCTCCTTTTTCTCTCCACCGCCTTACCTCATTTTCGTTTTCGAGCCGCTGATAGCTGCTTTTGAAGAGTTGTTCTGTTTTTTTTCTTTTCTCCCTCCCATACTCCCTCCCTTTTTTGCAGCGACGTGTAAAATTTCTCTTTTCTTTTTGCAGCCGTCAGACTCTTTTGCGCAGCCGTTCGTTTCCTTCCCTGGATGGTGTTTTTTTTTTCTGATCCAGAGCTTGTTCTCTCATAGTTTATTTTTCCCTCCTTGCCTCCCTTCTTGAACTGTAAAGGCCTGA
>Ga0179593_1562771_pt1 | contig 15437 bp, 11 predicted proteins | sample CZODoug2_1_08_16_FD_185931 | JGI IMG/M metagenome (GOLD analysis project Ga0179593, IMG submission 185931) | Vadose zone soil fungal communities from Angelo Coast Range Reserve, California, USA - CZODoug2_1_08_16fungal (PacBio error correction) | ecosystem: Environmental > Terrestrial > Soil >... | reverse complement strand
ATGCTTCCTGTTCTTTTTATCCAACTCTTCTTTTTTTCCTTTTTTGGTCTTTATTCAGGCCTCCACGAATTTTTTTTCCCGAAAGACGCTGCGCTCTACTATTCCCGAGGTCCGTATCAAAGCTCCGTTTTGTCCGCACCCTTGGTAGAAGGTCATTCTTAAGCAGATATGATTACCAGGATTGAAGTGGCCAATCTAGTTCGTGCCATCGGAGATCGCGACAGTCTTTTGGCCTTGAAAGCTCGTTTCCCCTGGCCGCACTCGCGGTAGATGGAGGAGCCCCCCTCTTATCTTTGATCCAAAAGTTACAAATCCCCTAAGCCTGCAGCCCGACCCCCAACGCCAAGGCGGCCGGTGGTCAGGATAGTTTTTCCCCCTGTGTCGCCTGGACGGCGGGCCCCCCTGCACCCGCGCGGCCTTTATCTCTTTTTTTTTCCACGATCCCCCGGGTAAGTAAGAACGACCCACCCTCCGCCTTCAGCAGATTTTGGTTTGGAAGGGTAATCAACAAGTTACCTCTGCTCCTTCGACTCCCCTACAAGCTCCCCCCATTTGGCAACTTAGATGATGAATTTGTGTTCGTGCTTCAGAGTACGCCCCGGTGAATACGACAGGCTACCCCCAGACGCACTAAGATCTTTCCGCTCGCACTGCGATTCCAATTTCTCCCCCCTTGGACTGCGTAGTAGCGATGTGTCCCCCCCCTAGGTGATTCAGCATTTCGAACGTGTCATTGTCGGGGTAGCACCCCCCAAGCTTGACTCGCGGGGAACCTCGTATGTGCGTCCTTTCTTTTTCGGGTGGATTTCCCCTTGTTCCAGAGTCTTCTCGCGAAGTTTCCCCAACGCTGCGAGTTCTTCCATACAAGCGCGACGGTCGACCAGTTTCTGCCCGCTGCCGGGCGGCGACGGCGTTTGTTTTTCTTCTCCTCCGCACTTCTTGCCTCACAGCCCCTTTTTTTTTTTTTTTCTCTCCGATTGCTAAAACTTCCGCTTTTCCACCGTTTTGTAAAGCGGACCTTTTCGCCGATCAGAAAGGCTCAGAGGTCGTAGAGTGTAGCTGAATTTATCGACCGCTTTCCAGTTTCCTCTCCTTTTCTCCCGCTAGCCCCTATGCTTCCCCTTTGCTAAACATCCGACAGCCCCCCAGTTTCCCTTACCATGGAGTTCTAAACCTCAGCGCGCGCTGGCCCACGTTGAGGCGGATTACGCGAAGGTCTTCGCGATTCCATTCTGGTCAACTAGCTTTGGGGTTTTTCCTGAGAAAAGAATGACTCACTGGAGAATGATGGAACTAGGGATCCCCCTCCCCTGAATTTTCAGAACGAGGGCCTGGGGACCACCTCCGTTGGGACCGCTTTTTTAGGACGCGCCCCCCCCCAAACCCCCCCGCATTTTGGCCCAGTTTACAGTCGATTCGCCCTTCCTGCCCCCCCCATTTTCATTACCGCTTTCAACCATCCCTCGTCCCCTCCTGGCCTTGGGACCCCTTTTCCTTGCCAACCCAATTGGGAAATCCGGCCGGCCTCTGATAGTTCTTCCCCTGGCGAGCAACTCGACGGGCCCCCTGGAAGACCGGAACGCATATACTTTACGAAGATCGAACTTCTCCTGTATTGCATAAGGTTGCTCTCCGCTTTTTCAGTAGCGGCTGACCCCTTCCCCCCGGCTTCGTCTCTGGGAAGCCGCAACCTGCTCCCCCTTAACTGTCAATCGCGCCCGAGGCCATCTCCGCAGTGCTCCTCTCATCCTCTTGGCACCCCGCCCTCCCAGTCCGCGCCCGTCGATGCGGCTTAGATGCTGGCGTTTCCCAGGCAGTAGAGGGCATCGGCGATGGTCCTATTTCCTGATGTAGCCCAGGTTTCCTTCATTGCTGTACGGCTGATTTTGTTTAACGTCTCCCCTCGGTCCGTCCTCCTTTCTTTCTTGGAGGAAACTTTCTTATAGTTATGGTGTCTTTTAACGCGGGTTCGCCGGGTTTGAGCGAGTCGAGCAGGAGAGCGGTCGATCGTCTTTTCGGCCTGCCGTCTCTGCCCTATTCGTTTCCCTTGCGGAAACTGACCGCATCGCCGCTGAGCGGAAGACGGTTTCGACGCTCCCTTTCCGGATGTCCCTTCTGATTGCCGCCCCATTGTCTTACGTGTAACATAGCCGACGCTGAACCTTGGACGCTAGATCTAATTTTTTGATCCTGTCACCATTTCTCCCCCCCAGGCCAAAGATCCTTTCCCCGAGCCGGCGGCGATCCCTTCTCCCATCCGCGTCTAGGACTCAGGCTGACACACAGGTTCTGTCCGACGGCAGAACGGGGCGATTCTTAGGTGCAATGATTTGAGAATTTTATGCGTTAAGGAATTTCAAAGATCCCTGGATCACCACCCTCTTTCTCCAAGGTCCTGAGATATGTTTTTCATATTTCCGGCTCTTTAGAAACTTTCATCATCCTCGAGCAGGACGCTTTTCTTTCCGGCTTACTATACTTCCAGCTCCGGTCGGCCCCCTCCACCCCTCGATTCTCTGGGCCTTGATCTTCGAGACCGATGGTGCCTATTTCTTTTCTCCTTGAGTCTGATCATTTTTCTTCCGGCCGGTCAGCGTTTCCTTTTCTTTTTTACGCTGTTCACCACCCAGGACGTGAGACGGCCCACCCATGCCATCTTATGCGTTTCGACCACTCATTCTCTCAACTCGCTCGATGGAGTGGGAAGCCTTTACTCCCCCCCAGAATAGAATTCTTATTCTTTCCCAGCTATCGCAGCCTGGTCTTTTTCAGCTCATCACGGAATCTTTCCCGGACACCCGCTTTTGCCAATCTATCGCGACCTAAGTACCCTTGCCCAAGGTCGAAGACTTCCTCACTGACCGGAGCCTTTTTCCGAGCTTCCACTCCAGGCAATGCCTTGAAATGTTAGTAGCACTCTTTGCCTTCCATGTTCAATTGCCTCCTCGCGGAAGTTCTGTTCCTTCCTCGACCGCAGACCATGGATCTCACTTGTGTTCCCCGAAGATCATGTTTACGCGATGTCTGCTTTTTCGTGGACAGGATGACGTCCTTTCCAGTTTTGAAACTTTTTATACTGCCCGGCGAAGGTAAGCCCGTGAGCGCCTTTTACCCTTTTCCATAAAGTGAAGTTTTTCGCCGAACCGTACCTTGACTTCTTTCATTTGTCGTCTTGCCCGTTCTTAGCTTCTCGTACCCAACAGACATCCTCTTGCGGATTTCCTCCATTTTAGCCATTGCCAAGCCCTTCCGTAGGTGACTAGGATTTGGCCTATCGAGTTTTTACCCCTTCCCGGTGGGCGCGCATTCCTTTAATCAGGTAGAAGAGGATGTCCTTGGCCTGTCCTTTGAAAGTCCCGCCCGGTGTGAAAACACTTTGACTCCTTCCCGGACGAACGTTTTGATATACCCAACTAAATTACTTCTCCCCCTCGTTCCCGTTATTTTTCAGACTATGAAAAAAATCTCCGTTCATCATGGTGTGATGATCCCACCACTCGCGTAAGAAAACGGCCTTCGAGTTCCCATTTAAATGTGTATCCATCCGGTTTATTATTCCTTTCGTGGTTAAATTTTTTCTTTTCCTCCTATGCAGCCGTTATTTTTTCATCCATGCAATTAAGTCCTTCCGATACCTTCCCCGGCAATCTCGAAGAATTCCTTGGCCTTTTCCGCCCGCTTGGGAAGTTAACACCGCGGTCTGCCAATTTGGACGTTTTCTAGTAGGACGTTCCCTTTTTCTTCACGGAGATTGGTCTTCCCCTCTGCGTGCTGACTCTCCCCCCAACTTCCCGTCTAATCCTGACGCGTTCTGGTTAGAGAATGTTGAGCACTTGCTTGGCTTGATTCCATGCTAACTCCTCTTTTGGACTGATTCTTTCCAACACGTGGTCCACTCTTCCGGCACCCCCTAATGCGATACGGCTGCCCAAGTTTGCTTGCTGCCTTTCCCCCCCTACAATCTTTATCGACCGCCCGGAACTCTTGACAAGCGCTACGAGGTTTCCTGTGAGCAGGTCCCTTCCCCTCCTCTTATCTACCCTAGGCTAGTTTCAGTTTATTTCAAAGGGACGGCGGACGGACCACTTCTCCCAGTCTCCGGACATGGGTCTGACTCCTTCTTCCGTTTGCCGACGTTAATCTTTTTTCACTCGGAATTCGTCAAACTTTTTTTTTTAGAAGTGAGCTCCAGGTTTCCAGTGTACCCACTCCACCGGACCCGTGCTTGAAGGCGATGCGTTTTGTTCCCTTGTTTACGTACGGAATAGTGCCCCAATGTCCTATCTCTACGGCCGGCTAAGTTTTTCTTCTTTTGTCCAGCCTTTCCAGGGCTTCCCCCTTTTGACCCGGTACCGGTCCCCTCTACTTTGCAGGTGTCCGCCCCGGATGAGTGATCCCGAATCTAACGTCTGGTGTAGTCCCTAATCTCTTTCTTTGCCGACCTCCTCTTTGCGTCCCTTCAAAGCCAAAGAACTCTTCTGATCCTTTCTTTCTACCTTAGTCCCTCCTTATTTTCCGGCTTCTGCCTTCAATGGCCAGCCTGGTCTTGGGTACTTCTAAGACATCAGAGACTCGTGGCTCTTCTCTCTCCTCTCTTTCTGTGACCACTCGAACCCCCCCCCCCCCCTCTCTATTATAACAATCCCCGACCGGCGACCCCCCTTTCCTTGCCCCCCCTTTCTTTGAGTGATGACTCTTCCTGAGCTCTTTTTCCCAATCACTCAGTTGTTGTTTTTCTGAATACTCGGAGCCCCCGTTCTCACTCGTTGGTGTGGCTTTCTCCTTTCTTTCTTTATTCATGCCTAAGCCCTTTTTCCTCCCGAAAGCTGCGCTCGAATATTACCCCCCCCTTTTTTGGAATAAGTTTTAAGCCTCTCCTTGGATCATGTCTAAAATGGTCGCAGGAATTCTTTTTCAGTGATCTGAAATAATTGACCCTGATGTTGGGACTCTTTCCCTCGGAGATAGCCGAAGATTCTTTTGCTTTCCCCCTGGAGTATTAGTTCCTCCGTCCCTGAACTCGTTTGGTAGCTTTTGGATACCCCTTCCTCCCCTTGCTCGTAAACACAAAGTTAAATTCCCCTGTGCCTAGCACGCACCACCAAAAAGACCCACTTCTGTCCGAGGGCTTGACGGCCTTTCCCCCAATATTGGTGCTGGATACGGCGGGCCACCCCTTCCTTTTCATCACACTCTTTAAGCAGTCCTAGTTCTTTCTATTTTTAATAGGTACGTCAAGCATGTCCCCCAATCCGTCCCCCCTTTGTCATTCAGCCGGGAAGTGGAGGTTAATTGACCTTACACTTCCCTTTGCTACTTCCCCCTTTTTTTCGCACCCACGGTACCCTCCTCCCCTCTTCGGCACCCCCCCTTCCTGTGTTTTACAGACTGTTTTCTGTTTTGGCCCTTACCTTACGAAGGTCTGCCAAAAAAAGAACTCGCCTTTCCTCTAGTCCAATGAGTAATGTTTCCTTTCTACTCTAGTTCTTACGCCTTCCCTTTTCTTCGAGACTTCATATTTCAGTGATCTTAGTTCTATTCCTCGACCCCTGATGTAGGGGTAGGCCCGAAAGCTTTCGCCTTTTGCCCAACCGATCTTAGCGAATTATTTGATCCTTATTTCCTTCCCCTCTTTTTTCTCGCAGTTCGCCCCCCCTCCTTAGCTTGCCTCTATCTCCTCAAGTCGGAGAAAAGTCTAAAGGCTCGAACGAAGACGTAGTTATCTCCGCTCGTTCGGTAGCCTGCGGTCGCCTTTCCCGTCCTCTTGGTTTTCTCTCCTCCGCCGAATCGAAACGTCCCCTCTTTTCGCCGCTTTTTTTTGTTGCCCTCGCGGGAGACCCCCTATCATCCCCCGGCGTGGTCGGGACTTTCGCTCCTCTCCTGAAAGTTTCCAATCTACGCTATTTTTCACGCTCTTTCTCCCTCCCGCCGACATCAAGTTACTTAACCCCTAGTTCTACACATGGAAAGTTCGCGGCCGAAGCTGCCTTATTAACGAGTAGTATTCTAGCACTGCACTCCATTGTTCCCGGCGCGGGGGTTTTTTTCCTCTTCCACCCCTCATTCCTTAACCCTGAACCTTTTATATCAAAGAAAAGGCTCACGGACACAGTATGCCCCCACGCTTAATGTTCGTCTTCTCCCTCTTTTTTCCGGCCTTCTCCCCCCGGCACGCTCAGCTCCCCTCCATCCTGAGGACTTTTTCCTCCCTACTCCTTGAACACAATAAGTCGTCCCCTCTCGCCCTCGGGCCTTGGCTGGGGTCCTCGAGTTCTGTACAAGCACTTCTTCGATTCTTCTTTTCCCTGTTTCCCCTCCCTTTTTTACGGAGCGGGCAGGCCTCTCTTTCTTCCGCCCCCAATACGGACTCTTTGCAAGTGTCTGACTTTCTGGGTAAAATTTTCGAGACTTCTGAAGGAGCAGCTTCCGTTCATCCCTTTTCCTAACTCGCAATCGTCCATCCCCGCTCCATCTGCGTTCGCTCTTAAACGCCCCAACGTCCCCCTCTTCCGTCTCTTTCCTGATTCCACACGGCGTTTCTCGTTCAGCGCGATAACCCCCCTTTCATGCGTGCTGGCTACGCCAGGTAGTCATGCTGTAAGGCGTGTCCCGCGTAAAGCTCTCTCTTTTCCCTTGTCGTATCCCTTTCTCTTCCTTGATAGCTGGATAGATTTTTGTTTCCCCTCTTTTGTGGTTCCGGGGTTGATTAGAGGCCGGCAGATGGGTTGATTTTTTCGCAGCCTTGCCTCTACCCTCTTTTTCTTCTCTTAGCTACCCCTCCCTCTAGCGATTGTTCTTCGTGAATTTTCCAGTTCGAAGAGATCCTTTGTCCTTGGCTATTTACTTTCCGGCGCCGGTTGTTGTCCCCCCTTTTTACAAGCGAGTCCCTCCCTGAAACTTCCCTCTCGCCGACCCCGTTATATTTACTGCTCAACCACGGTCAAACCCCAGAGAGGGAGAGCCGAGTCCTCCACGGCTTCCCAACGTTGGAAAGATTGGCCTCTTTAACCCCGGCGGAGTATTGCTTTTTCCCCCTACTTTTTTCGTCAGTCTAAATCCCGGTCCATTTTAGAAAGAGCTTCGAAACACCCTCTCTTCACCCCTCCTTTTTTTGCGAGAGCTTTTTCTTTTTTTTGTTTCGGGCCCCTCTTGCGAAAAGTCCCCCTCCCGTACCTTCTCTCCACATATTACGAGCGCTCTCAGGCCGGAAACGCGCCACCCTTGTTAAGATCGCGAATTTTTTAGGCCCCCCCGTGGTCCCCTCTTCACGTCACTTCCCATGTCCTCCGTGTTCTTTACATCAAATCTGGAAGATCGGTCTAGCTTTCTGATCTCTTATCCCCAAGCTGTTAACTGCTACCCCTGCTTGCTCAGGCATATTCAAACCCAATTCCTTACTCTTAGCAGTGACTATCTTCTCCTCCCCTCGGATATCTTTCGTGTTGGCTTTCCTACGCACTTAAAGAGCCTAACTAGAGAGAGCCAGCGCTTACCTCATCTCCTTTTCTAGATATCCTCGGAAGCTTGGTCTTCCTGTTACAAAATAATTTTCCCCCCCCCTTCATCCCTCGCCTCCCCTAACATTTTCCTTCGCAAGGATCCTTGCGACTCGACTTCCGCGAAGGAATACATCAAATTAGAATTTCTACTCCAGAAGACGCAAGTCTTCTTTCCCCCGAGATCCTCAACCTCCTTTTTTCATAAACTCCGTCATCCTGACTTCGGAGAGGATCTGACTGTTTACTTTTTAACGATTCGGCTCAATTTTAGAGACTCTTTCTTGTCGTTTTTAAAAGGGGCCTTTCTTAACTCTCCCGATCCTCGGTATTCGAGTTCTCTCCCCCTTTTCATAAGTTAGAAGTTTATTGCCAACACACGCCCTATTTCGAGTTTCATCGCTTAGTTCGCCGTCGACGCTTTGCCCCCCCCTTCCTCGCAATTCGGAAAAAAGCATTTTTTCCTCCTGGACGGATTCTCAACTTTTTTACTCTCTTTTCCCCCAAGTATGCGAAGCTGAGGGTTCAGAGAGGTGAGGCGGCTTTTTCTTCCAGGCGAAGTTCCCTTTGTTTCCCTGCCCACGTTACTTGTCTCCGGCAGACCCTCGGGTCGACCCGGTTAGGTGTTGAACCCTTGGGGCCTCGTCCCCCAGGCCGTTGTCATCCCCATATTTCCCTTCCTTCCTACGTTACGTCCTTTTTCGCAGTACTATGCCCCCCCAAAAACGCCTTTGTGCCAGGTCATGGCCCCCAGCTTTTGAGAAAAACCTTTCGCAATCCCTTCTCTTTCCTCGCCCTCCGCTTTCATGTGTAACTCCCTGTTTATCCTTCTTTACGTTTGATTTCTCCCCTGAATGACAATTAGCTGCTTTCCTCCAATTGGGCTTCCGCCAGTTTTTCTATTCATGCCCTCCCGATAAAGGATCAGGCAAATCGACCTTTTCCTTTTTCTTTCCTTTTTCTCCGCATAGGGAATTCACTCTTCCTTTCCCCTCTTGGGTCTCCTTTCGCTAACAAACATCACCTTCTTTGCGCCTCATCTCGTCTGCTGACTCGCAAAACCTAAGACCGGAGGAGGGTGTCTATCTCTGTTGTCTTGATAAGAGTCTGGAGATTCCGAATCCATCTTTTTCCTCCTGTCTCTCTGCAACTTTTGGACTCTCCTTATCAAAACACTCTCAATTATAGATACTGGTGCCAACCTTCGTTTTTTTCTTGAACCCGCCCCGTTCGTTTTTCTCTCCGGCCTCCCTTCCCTTTTTACAACGCCTCCTCCCTCATTCTTCCTTCCGGCGACCATTTCTCCAAGTGACCAATCTCTTTATACCACTCGCGAGTATGGCGTAGTTTATCCTTTCTATCAAGTTCCTTCCTTCCCCTACGCTTACTTTCCCACCCTCATTCACTATATTTGACCTTCCTTTCGTCTTGTAAGAGTTTTCCTTTAGCACCTTCCTTTTTCAAAGTGGTAAGTTTGTCCATTTTCAATAACCTTCAGATGATGAATCTCCTTGGTATTTAAGGGAATTATTTCAACTGAATAGATAACATGTCCTTCTACCTTTTCGATGTCTTCTTTTTTTGTCAAAGCCTCTACAGGATAAAATTTCCCTATATCCCGAAGAAAGCTCGTCCATCCTCTTTTGTGGTGCAGGTGATTGCTCAACTTTCTTTGGTTTCTTTTCAGCTTTCCCTCTCGTCTTTCTTTTAATTCTCAGGGTGCAAAGCCCAAAAGTCTGTCTTCTATTTTATTTTACCGGAACTAGTCGCCTGGGTGCCCAGTATTCTAATTTACTTAGGCTTCTCTTTCCCTGTGTTTACAGCGAGACCCTTGTCTAAAGGATCCCGCCTTTCTTCTCTTTTGCAAAGCGTGGTCCATTCGTATCGCAGCGCTTTCTTTATTGCACACCGTGTCCTTTAACTACCACGTGTCTCCTCTCGAGAGTTCCCTCTCCTCCCCTTTCGTCCCTATCTCCTCTTCTCTCTCTTTTTTTTTTTGAGAGATATCGCGCCTCGATCGTTTCAACTCGCGCTTTCCTTTCTTTTCTGTCCTCCGTTGTCGTCGTTATTCCTCAAACGGGCTCTTTCTTCACCCTCCAAGCGGCTCTCCTTCTCGCGTGGCAGTTTCTCCATATCTTTTCCTTTTCCCATGCTGCCAATTTCTCTGTCCTCAAGTGAAGAATCATGTTCCATTATGCATCTGTTTAATAGGCCTTCCCTCAGAGATAGTTTTCTTGGCTTTTTCCCCCCTGGGAGCAAGCTTCTTTTCCCTCGGCCCCTACCTCTAGTAGCTTTCGGTACTTTGACGCATCACCACGTCAATCCCTTTTTTCCTCCTACTCAAACGCTGCCGGGGCCTCTGGTTTCCCCACCTCTTGCCTGGACCGGTCCCCCCCCCCAGAACGTCCTCAGCCTCCCCTCAACTCTTATTTTCCCTCACCCCCTCACCCCCCAATCCGGCCAGTGCGAATCTTTCGTTTTTTCTTCCTTTCCCGGCATAGGTAGCTCACCTTTTTCGATTTCCCTCTTCAAGCGATGACCGTTCTTTCCAATATCTTAGGGCAGTTGATCAGGTAATGCGTCTCTTTTTTCCTCCCGCCCCATTGCAAATAAGAAGGAGCGAACCCCGCCCTCCTGGTAAGATACTCCACTTCCTTTTCCTTACTGACCTGCTCTCCTTTCCCGTCCGCTTTTTTAGCATTCTTGTAAATAGTGTTCACACCACCCCCACCCCCACCCCACCCCCCCCCCCCCCCCCCCCCCCCCCCCCCCCCCCCCCCCCCCCCCCCACCCATTATTCGTCTCCTATTTCCCTCCTGTTTTTAAGCATTTGTTAAAGTATAGAATTTCTTTCGTGTGATTCTTCTAGTTACAGGGGTTCCTTCTACGTTCCTCCCCCCAGATGAGACGCTCTATTTTCTCCACCGGAGACCAAGTTGCTAACCTTCACTTCTCCCTCCTCCTTAGGAGATTCTGATCTCTTTTTTGTTTAAGCAAAGAAGATTGAGGCTCTCTCCCCTGGTTGTAGCTGAGGAACCTTTTTTGAACCCTCCCTCTTTGGCAGCCGTTGTACAACCTATCTTTCGACGATCCCCGACCCCAGGCGCTAGTTTTAGTACTCTTGGTCTTTATCGCTCAGGCTTATAAGTTCTTTCAACGTCTCGCCCCCCTATGGCTTACCGCGCTAAATCCCCGGACTCCGCAGACAAATTTACCTCCTACCAGGAGACACATGGTACCTCTCGCGCTACTGCCCACTAGGCCGTATTCCTTGCCGTCAGTTTGCTGCACGCGCATTGACTTAGGAAAAGGCTAGTGGTGTGTGATCTGCCGCCATCCTTCCCCCCACTCGCCAGGACTTTTTAAAATATGGATACCCCGCCAGTCTTCTGCATTCGGAAATATTGCACTAGTATGGTTCCCTTAAACCCTTCCCTTTTCTAACAAGCTTCCCTTGCCCTACGGTCAGCTTCTTCACTTTTACCTTCAGTGAGTACCAGACTCATTCCCACAATTCCGTCTTCACCCCTCCCTTCCATCTTCCTGGATGGTGAAAAGAGAGGACAACCTTGAGGTCACCTTCCCTTCCCAGATTTGATGGTTTCCCCTTGCTAGTCTCCCTGGCCTGCTCTCCGTCTACTCCCTCTATCCCTCATCTTTCCAACTTTACATTTGATTTCCATAACTCCTTAATTCAAAAGGTGATGAAGCTCAGTCCCTCTTTGACGGCAGTTCTTTCCCCCTTTCCCCCCCCCCCCAGCTCAACTTCTTCCAGTAAGCCTGTCCATTCTCTCCCCCTAAATCGTCAGTAAACAGACTTCTCTTGGTCCCCTGAACACTCCATCCTCTCCTCGAACGCTTTAATCCGTGAGTTGCTTCCTCGCGTGTGACAGCTCTGACCATTTCTTTCAACAATTTCTTCATTCTGACTTCGCAAGTCTTCTCGTAACTGCTGCTCTCTTTTCTTCGTTCAATTCTAGTTGAAACCTTTTGATAGATGTCCCCGAGGGTGTCTAAAGAGTAGTGAGCAGAGATCGTACCAGTGACGATCGGCTGGTATTTCTCCGGCCCTGTATACGTGGCTATAACGAAGAATATACTTGGGTTATGTGCCTAAATATCGACGTTTTGTCTGACTTGCCTTAGTCGTCTGGACTTGATGGAGAATGTGTTCTGTCACTTTCTTTGAAAGCCGACTGATGAAAGGCAGCCTGCCGCTTTCACTCTCTTGATAGGCTCACCGTTCCCTGAACCTAGGCCACCAGCGCCTCTCCTCCGTCTCTGACGCGGCTTCTCTGAAAAGAGGTGACTCTGGTTGACGCGCAGGGCGGTCTCCGATGTGACTCGAGAGTGCAGACGCATGAGCTTTCAGTTAACAGAAGATGTTCTCCGGCATACCCCCCTTCCTTTCTTTTTCCATTTCAATAACGGTTGTTTATGAGATTGTGATTCGGCCTGCTTCTTCCCAATTAAATTCAATCATTACCTTTCTCTTAAGGTTAAAATAAATACGACTTTAGGCGAACCGAGGCACACCTTTTTCTTTCCCCCTTTCCGAGATGGGAGACTTTTCGCCTCTTTTAGCCGATCTCCTTGGCCCCTTTGATAGGGCCTACTTTTATCCCTCCAATCTGAAGACTTTCTCGGTCTTCCCTTTTCCGTTGGAGTCTAACTTGTTTTAAAACTTTAGCCACCCATGGACTTGCGCCACCTTTCCCCCCTAAGAAGGGGGAGTCTCCATATAATCGACCTAAAATTCCCTCTCTCTTGTACAACTCTCCCAAGGAGACGGCCTACTAGACCCCTTCTTCTCGACCTCATCCCTTTCTCGCCCATATCACGACAACTCTCGTACACCCGTGAGAAACATTCGCCTTTCTCTCCCCGGTTTGCCTACTCCTTATGCCTCTCGTTTTCCTCCGAAGTCCTCCTTTACCGAAATGAAGTGCTTACCAAGACTGAAATGGTTCGCTCTGTCAAAGCTCCTGCAAACCCTTCCTTTCCCATAAGAGACTGCATTCGATTCTGCTCGGATCTCGTCTTTTCACTTTTCCGCTGTATATTCAGATGTCGAGGTGCGGCTTTCTGCGAAGAAGCCAAGTCTGCTCGTGACACTGGATCTCCTCGTTGAGAAGACGTCAGCCGCAGTCATGCGCCTTCCTTTTCACATAGAAGGTATTTACCTTTTTTTCGATTTCCGTTCTTTAGATCGGTCTCTCGGTTACTCCTTTGCAAGTGTTATTTCTCGGGAACAAGATCCACCTCGCCTTTCCTTTCCCCCCCCACCTTAGCTTTTACCCCTTCCGGCAGGACTCATGTGTTTTACGAATTATGAGTTTCCGGATTTTGAGTTCTCCATTCTAATTTTAACGAGTTCCTAGTGCGGCTGACTCACGAGGGTATAGACACTCCTGGTTCTTTTTACGCATCTGGAAGGAGGTAGCCGGGATCGTCCCTTGTTGACGTTTGTATATCCATCTTCTACGCTTAAGTAATTTCGCACCTCCTCTTCCAACCACCACAAGCGCCTGCCATCATGGTCCCCCCATGTCCTGCTCTCCACCAATTTTAGTAATAAAGCTGCAGCCTTCCCTTTTCTTCCCTGCTATTTTCCCTACGGGTTATCCTGCGTCTTTTTAGTCCCTGTCTGTTCATAAATTTTTCCGATAGGTTCTCCTTTTTCTAATGCTGAACTTTATAATCTTATATAATTGCAGCGAGTCAATCTCTCCACAATTTTCTCTTACATTTATGGATCGGACCTCCTCTTGCATTACCAAAGCGCTGCCAAGTCCTTTTTTCTCCTTTCTCCCTAACCAAGAGATTGAGGATCGCCTCAAGCTTCTCCTTTTTTCTTTCCTCCTCAAATCGTTTTCTTGGCGGTTCAGAGCGCTGTTTCGCCCTATGCTTCTTGAGTTGTCAGGTCTTTGGTGAAATGAGAGTACTCTGTCATACCGCCCCACTAGAATTACTCTCCAGCCTTCCTCTCCTCTTTGCCCAAGCTTTGAGAATCCTTTTGCTTCCCCTCCTTCATTTCGAAATCTTTATCCTACTACCTAACCTACCTTTCTTTCCCGAGGTACTTCACCCGGCTATTGGTAGCAAAGGACCCTCCTCCATTTAAACCGATGCGATATTTCTTTTTTCTGTCCTTTCCATTTCCTGTCTTCCCAAGATCCTCCTTCCCCCTGCTAGGCCCCAATTGCCCAATAATTTCCCTAGCTTTGCTTTATTTTGAATCCTCCCAGGTATCCGGAGCTTAAATCCGTTTCGTGTTCTTTCTTTCCCCTCTTTGAATTGCGGACAATGGCAGTTTTTCTGTGCTTTCACAGTGAATTGCAACGAATAGCCACAGTGCTTCCTTCTTTTTTGCGGATTTCACTCCTTATCCTCTACAAGAGACCCTCTCCTTCTCCATGTTTCGTTGTTTTTGGCCTTTACGCTAAACTAACCGTGGTATTACGCTATGATTCATTCCTTTAGTCCAAGGGGATGCCGATTCTAAGAAGTGAGCAGGTCTGTCCCCCCCCCCCCCCCATCATTCCTACCCTCTTCCCCACTTTGAAAGTACTTTAATCTTCCATGGCCTTTTCCCATTTTTAAGTGTTTTATGTCAATGCCCCTTCCTCGAGTTGATATTCGCCCCGTCGTGGCTTTTCGTCGCAGTCTTTTCTACCCCCCCTCTCCCCGTGCTTGGTGATGTTGATCTCCCCCCCGAGACAGAAAGCGTCTTTCTTTTTTTACGCTTCTCTGCCTCCTTTTGTCTCTCTTTTTTCATCATACTAATTTTTGCTCGATGAGATGTCTCAGAAAGTCCCCTGTCGCTATCTTCACCTAGTACTTGGCGGTTTGTTGTCGCTCCTTCGGGCTTTTCTCCATGTCAAGCAAATTTTTGCTTTTTTCCCCCCCACGACAACTCGCTTGCCTCTCCCTTGGGCATCCGGTTCTCAAGATATATGTCTCTTTGGGACGACTTTTCTCCCCCTTCCTGCTCCAGTGACGTCAGAACCCATGAAGGAAATGATGCCTTCTTTCAATTTCCTGTTTCCAGAGGAATGCTCTCATCCCCCCGGCGCAAGCATTCGTCACGTCCTCCTTTTCTTGGGATGTTCTACAACAGTGACTCCTCTCCTTCTCACACATCCCATTCTCTCCCTGACCAACAACCGCCATGTCCTCTTTCTTTCCTCCTGGCATAGTTAAAAGATGGTAACCGTCTCCGAGTGGACCCAAACCCACTCAGAAATCAGGTCCGCCGTCATATGTCAGTTCGACCTTCGAAGGAACCTCCAGACCAATACGGCCAGTGCATTTCCTCTCGTTCCTTTAGTTGCAGCCCCCAAACCATCGACACGACCCCCCCCCCCCCCCCCCCCCCCCCCCCCCCCCCCCCCCCCCCCCCCCCCCCCCCCCACAACTACCTTTTATATACAGGTCCCTTTTTCGTAACCCCCTCGTACATCTGAAATGAGTCTACCTCCTCTTTCAAGTTGTGAACAGTATTTAATTTCCCATCTCTTTGCTTCGGTTCTCCCGGAAATTTTTAAATCCTACGGATCCCCCCCCCCTCCCCTCCCATCTGAATCGTAGTATTCCTTCTCATGTCATTGGGACCCTGCGCCTTTCCGTCCAATGAGTCTTCTTTCACGATTTTTACCGAGTTATCCCCTTGATGTCGGGTAGGCACGCCAAGTCTTTTTTCTCAGTGACCCAGCTTCTTTCTTGCCGTTTCGAATTCGTGTTTTGACCTTCTTCCCTTTCCATGTTTTTCCTCTCCCCAATGAGATTCGGTTATCCCTTTTAAAGACGCGAGGCCACGTTTTTCAACCTTTCTTTCTCCCACCCTTTCTCGGACTGATGAGAGTGTCTCCCATCCCTCATCTTTTTTTTTTCCCCTCCCATGTCTCCTTTCTTTGCTGAGGACTGCGACAAGCCAATTTT
>Ga0179593_1434912_pt1 | contig 15437 bp, 16 predicted proteins | sample CZODoug2_1_08_16_FD_185931 | JGI IMG/M metagenome (GOLD analysis project Ga0179593, IMG submission 185931) | Vadose zone soil fungal communities from Angelo Coast Range Reserve, California, USA - CZODoug2_1_08_16fungal (PacBio error correction) | ecosystem: Environmental > Terrestrial > Soil >... | reverse complement strand
GAGGGTTTTCTATCCTCGCGGTGTTCAGGCCGGCGGTGATATGCATCTTTTTAGAGCGGGCTTTGGTGAGTCGTCCCTTTCCGCCCATCATCGGCGTCCTTCCTTCCTTGGCTTACTGGTTCGCTTCACCTTGCGGCCGGCCGGAACAAACCGTGCCCTTCTTGTTCTTTTCCTTCCTTGCTTCTTTGTGACGGTAAGTGCCGTCCCACGTGCGCTTGTTTTTTTAAACCCGATCTCCTGCCTTTCGAGCGCTTTCCGCTTTAATCTACAATTGCCATCATCGCGCATAGCCGCGTTTGCGCAAGAGACCTCCCGATCATCGTGACTGGTCTGTATCTACTGGGCGAGGGTCCCGCTCCCCATCCCTTGGTGGGTGAGTTTTGAGTTTTGCGCCCTTAAACCTGCATTCGAAGGCTTTATGTTGCGTTTTGTTTTCATTTTTGTCTTTGTGTCCTCGTGAAATGTTCCGGTGCCTAGCCAACCCTGGGTTGTAACGTTTTCAGCCTCGCAGCTTCCACCTAATGCCTTCCACTTTTCTTTTACCGTTTAACAGGCCTTCTAAATCGGCGATTTTCAGTCGCTGTCTGCGGCTTCCTGCTACCAATCTAAAGTACCCAGACCGTAGGTTTTCTGCCCGATCAATGTCGGCAGAGCGGCTCCGACGACTTCTTTTCATCTGTTTTTTTCCCAGATCTTTGTCCCAACCACCTCCTTGTGAGTGCTTGACAGGTTTCGTCTTCTGTGCGACTGCTTTCGGCTGGCCGCAGTGGTGCTGAGAATGTACAATTTGATTATTTCTGGCCCAGCCCCCTTGTCGATGCAGTCTCTGAACTCTTGCCAGGTTGTATCCGTTTTCGGCAATTCGAGTCGTATTTTGGAGTCCCCGGCGCTGACAGCTTTTTCGCTGCTGGGACTCCTCATCCGAAAGGACTTCGCGCTCTACATTTGTATTCCGACCACCGATCTACGCTACGTTTCGGCTGAAATTTTCCGTCCTCTTGTCTGGCGTTCTTCTGTGGCTTTTTCTTTTCACCCGAGCTTGGTTTTGCTCTTTGGGCCGTCGTCTGAGCAGCGCGAACTTCGCTTTCGCCGGCACTCAGAACTGGCAAGTTTCGTGGCGCTCACTAACCTGAATCTGGATGGGTGCCCGTCGGTCCCGCCTCCCACAGATCCTCCCTCTCCATTTTTTCGCATCATGGCAGCTGCCCCATCGTTTATTTTGGGTCGCCACATTGCAACTTCCCGTGGGTCGGTCCTCCCCATGTTAGCCCCATCTTTCAGCCGTCCGGTCCGATACTCCCCTTTGAGGCGTGGTCCCCGGTGATCTGATTCAGTTTCCTTGTTCGGTGTGACCGCTTTTCCTGACTCTTTCGCGCTTGAACCCCCTAAGCTATCGAGCCGTGCGCTTCGCCAGAGCGTCTACTGCTTCGTCGTTACTCTAGCCTAATGACCGCTTTCTCGTACCATTCTAGCACGTGGATAGATGTATACATTAGTTTTCACCTTCACGCTTTCGGCTCCTTCTTTGCCGACGGCATCCTCCCTGAATTCCTTTTGTTCGTAAGCATCTGGCTCGCATCGATTCCTTTGGTGAACCGCCTCTGCCCTTCTGCCGTGCGATGGTATTTGATATCAGATTTTTCGCATTGATCCTGCAGGACCCGGTGATGCCCTATTTTCCCCGCCAGCAATTCAGTAATGTCGGTTGTCGCAGGACGGCGCGTTGCGACTAGCGAGCGGATTGCTTAGTTTCGTGAGTGACCCGGCAGAGCCTGATTGCTTCCTGCTTTCGTCAAAGACCCCCGTTTGCTGCGGTCGGGGATTCCCGCCCCCGCTGTGTCTGGAGCTTCAATGAGCGACTCAACGTTACTCAGCATGCGAGGAGCAAGACCTTGGGCAATTCGCTCCCAGGCCCGTTTGATTAGTCCTTCGTTTTTTCACGGTTACAATTATGCTGGGGGTCCGACTCTTTTTGTGGTTGTAACATGTTTGACCTGTTTTGCATGTGGGCTGCTTTGTCTTTTTTTCTGTATCGTGTGTGTGAGTTGGTGTCTTGTTTCTTTTTTGTTATTTTTTCCTTTCTCTTTTTTATCCTACTCTCCCTGTTTGGTGTGTGTGTGTGTTGTTTGGAGAGAACCCCCCCCCAGCCGCTGTTTTTTTCATGTTTCGACGGAGAATGAAAAGAACCCACTTTTTCCAATCCCTGTTTGTCCCTGTTGAAACCCGCGCGGCATACGTTCCTCTTCTGGGGCTCTCGAATGCGGTCCAAGGTCTTTCTTTTTCCTTCCTTTGCTGATGATGTGTGCGTCTTCTTGACGAACCCCGAATTTTGCAAGTTGCTTTTACCGTATCCTGCCCAACTGGTTTCCAGCGTTTTGTGGTAGTTTTTTGTCGGGTGTTAAGAATCGCCAGGTGTGCCGCCTCAACCCTTAAAGAAATTTCCATTTTTCGCGCCACTTGTTGCGCCGTCGAGCTACTCCGAATACCCGGTCTAAATTTTTGAAGTGGTTCCGATTTATTGAGCGGCCTCTCACCGGTCTGTGGTGATCTTCCATTCTCCTTGTCCTGATCCCAGTTATTTTCTCTTATTGTCAATACCTTCGACCTTCTCTCATCTTCGTTTCCCCCAGCCATCGACGTCCGCTCGTGAGGCTTTGCTTTTCAAGGTCCCCCCTGTTTTTTTTGCTGGACTCGTTGCCTCGGCCAAATTGAACAGAATTCGTTTTTCCCTATTGGGCCTCGATTCGTGAACCTGTTTTTTGCTCCTTTTTCCCGGTAGTTTTCAGCGTTACCTTTTGCCGGATGCCCGTTTTTCCCGGATCTGCGTACGTTCGTGCTCGTATCCGATTTCAAGGCCCCGCTCCGCGGAGCAGGGCACGAGCTTCACTCCGCCTCCCAGTCCACGCTGTGTTTGGTGTGGTAACCATAGCGAGTATTTCCCGGTCTGGATGTTAACGAGGGTTTTTGGGAGCCTACTTGACCTGGATCAGGAACCACTTCTTTCCCTGGAGGGTCGGTTTTGTGTTTCTCGACGTGTATGACCTGTTTGTCTTTTGTGCTGGCCAAGGATGTCGATTGCTCTTCTTCGGGGCATGCTTCTGATCTGTGGAGGTTACCGCATGCAAGTCTTCTCGTTTTGCGCGTTTGCTCTACACGACTTTATGTCTTCCATGTTCTGACTTTTCGGTCTATAGCCCTAAGTTCCGATGAAGTTGAGTCGTTTTCCTCTTCGTCCCCGATCCCGAACTCGCTCTTGATGTTTGATCACCGCCTCCGTTCGTTTCTTAAGCCACAGCGGTTTTTTCCTCGACAATTCTTCTTCTGGCGCGGGTTTGGTCGGGCGCGAGATGCAGTGACTCGCCGTTTTTCTATGCTATTCCCCCATCCTGGAACGCATTTTCGCACCTGGGAAGTAGAACTTCATCTTCCGTCGCCTGGTCATCCGTGATTGCCCTTTGGGAGTATCGACAAGGACCGGGCCCCAACCGCAAATTTCCAATGCTAGAGTCACAGGCAAGCCGATGTCTATCCTATTTGTGCGACATCACAAACTCTTCCACCCTCCCCCCCAAACTATTTTATGTGGTTTCGTTTTTCATGATGAGTTAACAGTGTCTCCCTTTCTTTCTTTTCTTCACCGAGTTCATTCGCTTTTCACTTCGGTTCCCTTGGTTGTCGTCTCGAGCCCGCCTACTTGTCCTGACGCTTTTGATTATTCTATTGGGTTCTTGTTGGGTCTCTCTTTGGTCTATTGGTCGCAGCTTTTTGACAGCCCTGTCAAAACGGCTGTGCCACCCTGCCCCTTTCTGTTTGATATCTTAACCATGTCAGGCGGTTTGCCAATTTTCAAACGACGCACTGTCTCCCCCACCCCCCCTAAAGCCCCCCCACATTCCTCCGCCCTCTTTTTTTTTCTTTTTAAGCTGACCACATTTGTTGTGGGATTTTTGTTCGCTAAGAGATTGGGCCCTCAGGGACATGATCGCTCGATCTTTTTCGCCACCTCTTCTATTGTTCTGGATTACATTCTTAGACTGCGCGGCTGGTACCGAGATTTTTCAATGGTCTTCCTTACCGTCCCCATCCTCAATGCCGTTCAAATCGGATCATTTTTTTGTCAATGCGTTCGTTGACCTCTTTGGCTATGTCAGGACGCCGTTATTCCCTTTATGCTTTGGCCGGATGCGATGGTCGTCCCTTCGGGACATGAAGTCCTGCACATCTGATTCTATGCCGTGGTTCGATTTACGGCCTAGCGGATTTTCACCTCCTTCCGTATACTGGTGAGAGGAGCCGTCGGCGCCGTTACACTGCAGCGCGCCAGAGAACATGCTGATCTTCGCGCTATGGTGCATTTTTCATTTTCCTGGCTGATTGTTGTCTGCAGGTTTGGTTTTCAGTTTATTGTGTTCGAGCCGGCGGATCGGTCAGTCACGCCATACCGCGGCTATCATTGATTCATTTGCTCCGCTGTGGAATGAACGCTTTTCCCCCACTTCAAGGTCCCGTGACCCCCTTCCGACAAATTTCCCCCCCGTTCATATCAAGTGTGCTCCTTTTTGCCGGCTTTTGGTGCGATTTCGCTTCTGATTCTCCGATCCTTTTTGGTTGACTGTTGAGATCTCTGTCGTCTCGTTGCTTTCTGCGCTCATCAAACCCCCCCTGGGTTTCCTCTACATCCTTTTTTCGTGTTCCTTCTTCCTGTCGGAAGTGCCAGTTCCCTACCGGAACGGAAGCAGCGCCCGGAATTCCTCAGGTCCTTGCGGTGCGTCCTCCTCGTTTTTCCCCTCGATCAACGTTTTCTTCACGCCGTTGTTTTAGTCGATTTTTATCGCGGTGACCACGAGGTCCCCTTTTGACCCCCCCTCCCTCCATAGTCAATTGAAGTTCCTTGTTCCGACGTTTTTCTCTCGCTCTTTTAGCCTTCCTCCTTCCTCCGGACCCCCCACTACACCCTGGGGAGAGGACGAGGGCGCCTCCCCTTCCGCGACGCAGTCCTTGATTCGTGCTGGCAGTTGCTTTTTATCCGCGGCGTTCCGCGTTCTTTCACTCTCATCTTTTCCACCATTACTGTTAGTCGCAGCCCTTGTGATGCCGGTTGTCTTTGACCATGATCGGATTGTCCACTTTCCTTTCATTCTTCATCCTTTTTTTGTTCATTGGCGTTTCAGCTACTTTCCTCAGATGTTTCGGCGTGGATGGAGTTTGGCCTTTCGGTTTTCCTGAACCCTGCACGGGAAAACCGACTCCTTCCGGCACAGATCAGCATTTGCGAGCGCACATCTTGAAGGAGGCCCGGGAATGTTTTTCCTCTCGATCTCTCGTTCGGGTTTTCGAGATTAATCCTATTATCTGCTCACGGACTTGAATTTTCCCGATTTATCGTTGCCTTTTCATCGGCTACAGCGCAATGATCGCGCCGATGGTTTGGCCGCTTCTGTCGTCCGGATTACACTCCCTCTGTCCTTCATTGAGTTGAGAACGTTGGCTGTCTTCCAAATCTCCACAGGCTTGAACCACGCCCCTCAGTATCCCTCTTTCCCCCCCCCCTCCCCCCGCATTTGCTTTTTTTACGATGCGTCTCCTCCTCCCTGCCCAAATCATGCTTCGCCTTGGCGAAAGGCCGTTCCGGCTTAGCAATGACACGAATCATTACCTTAGCGTTTTCGAATGCTCGGCTGGCCCCCTCCCTTTGAGCTTTGTTCGAGGGTATCGCGTCCACTCCCTGGTGGTTTAGCTGTGGTCGAACTGTCGACGGGTTTATGTCCTTTTTTTTTTTAATCTTGGTCGTTCTTGCGTTTTACCCCCGTTTAAGCCGTGCATGGACGGTGCCCTCTGGATTCCCAACACACTTTTTTTGTTGCCGCCTTTTTTTCCTTCCGTTATCGCATTCTGCGCCAAAGAATGACAATCAGGTTTCCTCGCTGCGGAACTAATCATGTCTATATCATCGGTTCACCCGTGCGGTCGTGTGCCGGCTCCACACTCTTACCAGCACAGCAGTTTAGTGTTTGGTTTTTGGCAGATCCACTTTTTTCTCGCGTCCCTGTGTACCGCAACGGCCGTTTGTCCCCCTGTACCTGGAAGCTCGGCACATCCAATGTGTTGGATTTCCTATAGATGTTTCGCTTCCGCGCAATGGCTCTTCCGACCTTGTGGCTCGGTTTCTCATTCACTTGGACTTTTGGCAGGCGATCCGCTGCCTTCTTTCCCACGCCGGCACCCCCCAGAACTACGCTTTGAAGATCCCCTTCTGTGTCTGTGTGTTTTGACGTTGACCAACCCTGTGGTTGACAAGCCAAGCATGAGCTCGCTTTTTCGCGTTTCCGCTATACCGCCCTTCCCGTATCTGCCCCCCGCCCGTTATTTCGGCTGCAAAATTTCCTTTCGCCGACCCCTGCGTCGGCTGGATGTGATCACCCAGAGTGTTCGGTTGATCGCATATTCTCCTCCAGCGCAGTGAACTCGCCCGGAAATCCCAGACCTGTCGCCATATCCAAAGACCTGCTTTTGCGCTCCTCCCTGTCGCGCTGATTCGTTGCCAGTTGAGACTCACCAGTAATCCTTTTTCCACTCCGCCGCGCTGAGTTCGCCTAATTGGACAGACATCCACGCCCACGTCCTTCCTCCCCTTTCTCCATTTGTCCCTCCCCGCCCGGTTCGTTTCTTATTGGTTCGTTCTTCTTCGCCCATCTTGGGGCTGCACGTCCGTTCCCACTACGTGTTGTTAATTGACGAGCCCAGCACAGCCCGGATGTTTTTTTTCGCGGATGCTGTTTTTATTTTCCCTTTAATCCTAACTCGCGCTTATCGAGACGTTGAGATTTTATTTGTGAACCGCTTCGTGACCTGTATTCGTTCCTCGCTGACCGTCCCGCCTAGGCCCATTCTTTCGGATTCGTTTCTGAACCCCGGGCACCTTGGGGTTATTTTGGCCATCAAGAGACGCTTTGAGTCGGACCAGCTCAATCCCTTGTTTTTATCGATTCGCTCGTGGACCCCTCAAGTTGTTGTTTCTGATTTGGCTGCGCCGACCTCTTTTTTCTCATTCTCTTTAGCTGTTTGGGCCGCCAGACAATTTTTCCTGGTGCGCTTTCCCGTATTCTCAGTAGGGGTGGAGATCGCGCAATCCCTTGTGCGTCGCAAACTTCTTCTTCCTTTTGTAGTGCGGCCTCAGTTTTGCTTGAAACGACTAATTTGTCCTTTGACGTTTTGTCTGTGGTTTCCTATCGTGTAGCCCGACGAATGCAATTTTTTTTTTCTGGGATTGCAAGAGCGGAGTAACGCCAGGCTCATTCGCGTTGTTTTGCACAAAGACCAGTCCTGGCCGTCACCCCCAGGGGCGTGACTGCTTAGGTTTTTTCACTGTTACAACTTTATTTCTTGGGGTTAGCCCGCGTGGTATTCAGCGCGAAATGTCCTTCAGGCGTGCTTGGCGATCTCATTCGTGTGTAGTCTCTTATATTTTATAATCTTAATCGGTTGTGATAATGCTCATCACTTTCGCTAACACGCTGCATTGTTCCTTTCCTCGCCTTGAGAGAAATAGGGATCCAATCCATCCATGTTTGTCCTTTCACCCCGCGGTTTCACTTTCTCCTTAGTTACCTGCGATTATTTATTTTCCCTTGCGAAGTTCCCCCTTGGTCATGGAGCTCCTCTGAGCTCACTCCTCACCCTCATTGGTTCCGGCTTGGTGTTCACTCACCGCCACCCCTTTGACGAACTTTTTTTAGGGTCGTTACAATCCGAACTTGCTTCTGCCGCACTCCACCCCCCTGCCTCCTCCCCCTTTCTTCTTTTTTCGCAGCAGCCGTTCGCGCCACCAGATTGAGAAGCGATCCATTTTCGAATCGAACCTGGCTAGATTTCGGTGGGGCCGTTCTCCCGTTTTAAAGTCAGTCTGCTCTTTCTACCACCTACGCACGGAATCCATCTCTTCTCTTTCCCCACGTTTTTCCTTTTATCTCCTACTTCGGGGTCTTTCGTGTCGAATTCTTCAAACCGCTTCTACGATGCCGTGTTGCCCCCCTGCTTGAATCTTCCTTTTGTTCCACGTTGAGCCTCGACCGAGCTGCCCGGCCAGTTCGTTCATTTTCGATGACGCCCCCTTTTTCTCGGTTCACGCTCTTTCTTCCACGCCTCCTTTCGACTCGTTTGTTTTCAAGGTGTTTGAAAGGGGTTACGGCTTCACTAAGCATCCCTCCTCCCCCCCTTTGGCTTGTTTTTGCGGTCCCGGCCAACGATACTATTTTTAATGCTTACTATGTTTTTGGCCTGCCTATTTTGTCTTTAAATCTCCCGTGCGATCAGGTTTCCCCCGCACTGTGGAGTTTATGCGACTTTCCTTTTGCTTACTTTTGGCGTGCTGCTCTGCGTCTTTCTTTGAGTCGGGCAGGTGGTTTTTCAATCTTATCTTTTTTGTCTTGATTGCTTGGCCCCCGACTCGTTTAGCCGCCGCTGCGCGCCAAACATTTTTGGCTATGTCCCAGTTCTTTGACTTTTGTCTAGTCTTGTTCCCCGCTGCTCGGTGTTTACTTCCCCAAGTTCGATCTTTCGTCCCCGATCCCGACTCAAGTTTTTGCTTTTGCTCCCCGCCGTCGAGTAAGCAGTTCGTGGCGTCGAGCATTTTTCCTCCGTTCTTGGCTTTAGGGTGTCTGGACTCTCACTTAAGATTTTCTATCGACGCTCCCCCCTTTCCCTGCTGTCTTGTCCCCATGAAGCGGGTTTGTAACGTCCTTTCGGGCTGATTGACCAGTCTGCGCGCCGGTACTTCCCCTTCGATTTGTCCCTGTTTCAGGTTCGCACCATGATCTCGGCCCCCACTTCGCCAAATTTGACTATGTTGATCGCGGCTGTTCACTCCTCTCTGGCCATGGCGACTCAACAGTCAACCCCTTTGATTGGCTCAATGGTTTTTTTTTTCTCCTGTTCCTTTTTTTTCTCTCTTGCCCCCGTCGTTCATCGCCCCTCCGCTGGTCTGTGTTAGACGATCCTCCTATCGCTATCCCCATGTCGTCTTTTTTGATCATGATATTTTCCCCCTTTCGGGATCGTTTTCGTTTTTACTTCTTTATTGGCGCATCTGCGTCTTTTCAGCCGACAACTTTTTTCCAGCCGCACAAATATGGTTTTTACCGCCCGGTCCTTCCCGTATGGGCTCCCCTTTTGACGCCACTGACCCTGATCACGCAACCCATTTCTCGGACTTATGCGGTTTACGTTTTTTCAATCCTCCCACCTGTGACTTTTTTTTTCGTGCCTCTACTTCCCGTCTGTGACGGGTATGGCTATCTCTTGATCCCCGAAGATACTGATTTTTTGACTTGACATATCTTCTGTAGATTGACCTCCCTGCGCTATTGAACGACGAGCGCTTTCCGCGTCGCACGGTTTTCCATCCTGTCACTTTTTTTTGACGGCCCTTGACAAGGGCACTTCTCCTTTGTTTCTTCTTGGTGGTACGGTTCCCGTCCTGAAGGACGTCTTCTTTTTCCGGCCGCATGACACATGAAGTCCGGCACCCCTGATCTCTATGCTTGTGGTGATGTCTAAGGCCGCTCCTCGGAGATTTGCCCTTAATTGTTTCCCCCTCTGGATGAGAGGTAGCGCTCTTATTGCGAGGTATAGGCGTGCTGTTCATTTCAGACTCCCGACCCCGGTCCTCTTTCTTAGCTTGTTCTCTCTGTTTTTGACTTTTGCCGGCATGTGTTTTTCCCTCTTTCCGTAACGCAATTTTTTCTTACTTGAGGAAGAGGTCTTCCTGACGGCCCTTCTTCCCAAATTCCGGCCGCCAGTGTCCGGCATCCTTTCCGGTGATTGTCCATCTTTGTGCAGTACTTTTTTTGTCGTCCTTTCTATTTCCGTCTCTGATGGTATTGTAGTCGACCAGCTTATGTCGGCTCCGATCACTTTTCCCTAACATCCGGAGTGAGTTACTGGCTGCCTGTCCCCGCTTCTTTGCCTGATTCATTCCGAAACCCCTTAAGCGCGTCCGTACGTCTTCCCTTGTTAGGCTCGTGTCCTGATCTCTCTTTTCTCTCCTCGTGTTGATAGGCTCTGTTTTCTTCGTGTTTTGCACCAGTCTTTCGGCTCCGCCATATGTTTTGCCTTTTCGAATTTGTTTTTTCCTTTTCTTGCGGACTCTTTCTTCTATCTTACTGTACCCTCCGCCCACCCCTCGGGCTGTGTTGGGAGTTGCTGATCGTCTTCCTTCCCTGACGCCCGTGCTTTTTTTAAGTCGGCGACCGACAGACCGCTTTTATCTTATCTTCCCATTCAATTCGCACCAATTTTTCTCAGCCCCTTGCTATGTGACCTTTTTCTTCCCGGGATGTTTCTTTTGGAGATGCTTTTGGCGCGTTCTCGTACTCGTCCCCGCAGCGATGACTTGTGTCTAGCATTTTTTTTTGTGCGTCCTTCGCCGGCTAAACTTCCGGAAGCGCCTTCTTGACCCCCCAGCTTCACGAGAATGGTTCATTGCTTTTTATCTCTGCCTCTTTTTAATTTCCCCTCATGTCGCTGGTTGTTGATTGCGCCCGCTCTCCCTCCTCGATCACAGGAGGAAGTGACTCGGTCTTTGGCGGCCCCCTCTTCTCGCATCCTCGTCTCTCTTCGCCCCTCTGTTTTTTTTCAGCGCACTTTCCGTCCTCATGAGGGCGCCTACTTTTTCGTTGCAATCTCCAGCGGCCTTCGTCACCCTTCCGCTTGCTGCAGGTATTCCCCGCTCTTCCTTCCCTTTCTGGTTCGGTACGTGCTTACACCTGCGCGCCTTTTTCGACCAATCCGATCTATCGTTTTTTTTGCGCTGTCTCCTCCCCCCACAATTATGCCCTTCTCTCCATATCTTTTTTCTCTATGACTGCCGACATGTTCGCTTGGGCATCGCGTTTCTGGGTCTTTTTTCTTCCACACCCTTTGTTTTGGTTTGAGTGCGTTCCGAACCCGGAATGTCCCCGCCGTCGACTGATTGTACTCTTTGGGTCTGTTCTTTTCTTTTTTTCCTTGCTCTTTGATTTGTGCATATGGGCTCACTTTCCTTTTCGGCGGGTTTCATCTTTTGATTCCTCTTTCAATCTCGTGCGCCAGCATTGAATGTCTCCTTCTCCACAGACCTTTTTCCGGCAAGATATCATTTTTTATCCTTCCCTCTTGTGCCTTGTTGAGGCGGTCTTAACACTCTCTCCATACACAAGTCCTGAGTAGTTTTCCGCATGATCCCATGTGGACGCTTTCCCTCCGATCCACCAACGTGAGTGTTTTATGGATGAAGCTCTCCCCATCAATTTGATGGATGTCTGCAGTTTTGCCTTTGCGCGTCGTCCGCCATCTTATGTTCCTCTTCTTTGGGGACGGCCACTCAATTTTCTGTTCTATCCTTCTGCCCTTAGCCATCCGGGCAATCAAGTCTTCAGTTTTCCTTACGGCTCTGTCTCGTTCCTTCGTCAATTCGGATGGGACTAACTCTCCTCCAGATCTCTTGAGGGTGTCGACTTTCCGCTTCCCTTTTATATGACCTCACACCGTCTCCCTCCTTGCTATTTTCACCGTCCGCTGGCCCTTCGGTTGCTGTATCCCCCGAGTGAGTCTTTGGCGCTCCTTCCTTTTCCTTTCCTCCTCTAGCTTCCTTCTTCGGAAATTCCCGTGATGTGTTTTTTTTTAGATATCCACTCCCTTGCGGACGTTTGCGCGCCAAGATCGTATGCCGGTTGCTTTTTTCCCTTCGACTCCCCATGTCCGCGCGCCGACGCTTATCATTTTCCCATCAGCACTGTTACCAACCCTTCGTCTTCCGCACGTTCTATTGCACTCCCACTCCCGGTTTCTTCCCGTCCCCGTGGTTCTGTAGCAGTCGTTTTCCCCCTTTTCCCAACTCGTCTTCTCCTCTCGGATCGTTGTTGGTTTCTTTTCGCCCCCCTCCCTGCCACCTCATTTTTTGTATGTTCGTGGCGCGTTGTCCGCGTTGACCCCCCCTCAGGCTCCCGATCGTCTCGTTTTCGCGACTCCGTCTCGTGAGTGACCACCGGTCCTCTTTTTTTCCTTTGCTTCCTTCTCGGTTGGAAATCTTTTCAGCCTTTCCGTCTTCTTTTTGTGGTATCCTGGTAACAACGGCTTTCCCCTGCTAATATTTCTCTTCTTTTCGCGAGCCATTGCCTTCTTCCCGGCATCCGATCGAGGTACCGATCCCTCAGATTTCCTACCATATCGTTTCCACCCCCCCTCCTTATGCCTGATTAGTTTGCCCTTTATTGTTTCTCGTTGGCATACCTTCCTTGAGTCTTCCACCATCTTTCTTCCACCTTTATTTCCTTCGCGCCCCTCCCATCGTCCAGCTCTGTCTACCTTTTGAAATTTTGTGGATCCTATAGAAGTAGGTTGCTTTCCCGGCCATTGTTTTTTTCCTTTTGTTTTTTCGGTATGCCTTTCGCTTTGCAAAGTAAGCACGCTTCAAAAAAACCCGTTTTTCTAGTTTGGATATGGTTTTTTCCCTCGCTTGCCCAATTGTTCGTCTGTCCTCATCTCCTTTCGTACAGAAATTGCGCTCCCCCGCAGGCGTCCGTTTCCATTAGCTGGCCGCATTTCGCCCAAGGCCGCCACCTTCCAGATGGTCGGGTTCCGGTTACAACAGTTTTCATTTTGGGTTTAGACCGAGGTGTCTGCTCTAAGTCTTCTCTCACATCATTTTCTTTCTCGCAGATTGTGTGAAGTATCTATACCCCTTTCCTCATAATGTTGTTGTTTTTTCGAGATTCCCCCCAACTCACCAGACTACTCTCGAATCTTCGAGACTCTGCTCTTCTTACCCCAGGAGGGAGCAATAATCACTGTTGCCGTGCCCCCGTCGGAAGTCCTATCTTTGCTCCTTCAGTTCTGGTGGGTCTCTCCATGACCTCTTCTTCCTTATGGATGAGTTCTGCTTACCATCTCTTCCGTTATTTTTATTTCGAAACAGCAGAAACTCCCTGTTGTCATTTGGCGGTACCAGTTTCTCTCCCCAGCTTCAATTTCCTTTTTCCCCTTTCCCCCCTTGCGTGGCCTCTGTCAGTCTTCCATTTTTCTCTCCGTTTCTGCACTACTACCTACTTCAGTTTATCCCCGCAGCCCCCCCTCCTCTCTCCGCCACAGCGATAACGGTTGTAACCATCGCCCTTACGCTGGACCGATGATTTCTTTTTTACTTGCCGTCTTATTGGTGATCAATGTCGGTTTTGATTTCTTCTTTTCCCCTGATTTCTCATCTGCACCGCTGCGTTTTTCTTTTCTCACGAATTTTGAAAGCGATTCGTCTACTCCCGAGGTGGTTTGTCGCTTTGTCTTCCTTTGCTTCGTTGACCCCTTGCCCATGTCTCTCTCTTTGTCCCCCTACGGGGCTCCTCGATCCGTTGAAGTTTTGCGTCCCTTCATGGATTCCCCGAGGACTCTCACCGATCTGTCCTTTCCGCGTCTTTACTCTCGTTTCTTTATTATACTGCTTTTCCCCCCTTGTGTTTTCCCGGCCGCGCGGAATTTTTTCCTTCTTTCAGCCTACAGCGACCCTTCCCTTTGCGGTGCTGGCTCTCCCCTGAACCTTCTGGGACTCGTTTTATTGGCGGTCCTTTTTCGACCCTTAGGTTTTACGGACGCCATTGACATGCTCATGAACGGACGGCCCCACGTTCTTTTCTTTTTTTTTTTTTCATGCGGGATGGTTTTGACTATTTTTGTGTTCTTTCATGTCTCCTTTTTTTTTGCGAGTTTCTGTTTTCGACTGACTTTTTCTGCAAAAGATGGCATCACGATTTTTTTTTCCCCTCGTTCCGCTCTTTTTTCCCCTCTTTTGTTATGGTACGCTTGGGGCTGGGCATCAGTCCTTTTCTCCTTAGTCTCGGCATTTTGGTCTTCGATTCCCGATCAAGCTCTTTCTTTTGTTTTTAGTTTTTTCAACTACAGCGTCTTGGAGGTCTCTTTTTGTCAAGTTTTGCTGTTTTTTCTTTGGTTTTTTCTGATTGGAAGTTTTAGTTTTTTTTCTTTTCAGGCCGCTCTCTTATTCGTCCCCGGAGACCGTTTTCGTCCTGGTTTCCCGTCGCTTGTTTTTTCTCCCCTTCCCTTTTTTCCCGGCGGCGGAGCATCAAATTATTCGCTGGCCATTTCAGCCCACATCCGTTTTTCTTCCCGCGTCCCCCATTTCCCTTCTGTATGAGTGCGTCCAATCCTCCCCCTTTCGTTCCCCCCACTCGCTTGTTTTGTTGATTATTTCCATGTCAGCTTTTCGAATTCCCCGTTTGGGCTCTTTCTGCTATCGTCCCCTTATTCTGAAGGCCCCTTCTTTCCTTTCTTTTTTGTACCGTTTTTCGACAAGTCCTTTCTCTTTTTTTTTTTATCCTTTTCCTATTTTATGAGACCCCCTGCTATTGCGGTTTGACGCGGCATTGTTCTCTCAGTTATGGTCCTTCATTTTTTCGCAGCCTTTTTTTTGAAAGTTTTAACATTTGCGAACCTGCACCCCTTTTTTGCCATCTCAAGTTACATTTTTTTTTCGCGGTTTTCAAAACGACGCCCTTCCCGACTCTTCTTACCATATCTCGACCGAGTTCCCGCGGCCGGTTTTACGCGCCCTTTTTCTCCCCCCTTTACTTTTTCGCGATTACCCGGACCGGCGACGGGGTTCCCTTCCCCTTTCCTTATCGGCGTCTTTGCGATGGCTCTGAGGCCGATACTGCATCCCGCTGCTTTATGATCTTTCAAGCCCTGCGTTTGTTCCTGCTCTTGAGTCATGTTTTTCCAATTCTTTTGGTGTTCGTCCCTTCCCTCTGCAATTTCCCAGTTGATCTGACTTGGCCGCGTACTTGTTGCCGTGGGCCGCTTTTATTTTTTTCCCGTTACTAGCGTTGAATTTTGAGTATGTTTCCGTTCGATGAGACATTTTTTCCACCAGTGCCGAGATCTATTTTTCTACCTCTTCAATCTCGCAGGCTTTCAAGCCGACCCCTTTTCCCTACGTAAGTGCCTTTTGACTGAGCACGTTTCCTGTCGCTCTCCCCTTCTCGCGGCCCGATGCCTTTTTCCGTCTCTTCTCTTGTGCGTTCTTTGTTCGTTTATCTTTTTGAAGGTTTCTACGGTTTTAGTGCGTTTGCCGTCGTCCTTTCACGCCATCACCGTTCACTATCTCTTCACTCTTTTCTCCTCTTATTTTCACGCGTTTCACCAGTGATCCATCGTGACCATAATTCAACTTCTTCTTCCCGGTCGTTTTTTCTCAGTGTGCCGGCATTTCCTATTTCTTCCGGTATTCTATTTCTTTTTTTCTTTCTCAGCATTTTGATCCGGCGTTGTGAGGTCGTTAGTTATTCCCCCCTCATGAGGTGGAGTTTTTTTTTTTTTCTCCTTTATGCCCCCTTCGCGCACATGCCATCGGCGTCGGCTTCAATGTTGTATTTGTTTGGACTCTTTTCGATCCG
>Ga0179593_1571488_pt1 | contig 15438 bp, 23 predicted proteins | sample CZODoug2_1_08_16_FD_185931 | JGI IMG/M metagenome (GOLD analysis project Ga0179593, IMG submission 185931) | Vadose zone soil fungal communities from Angelo Coast Range Reserve, California, USA - CZODoug2_1_08_16fungal (PacBio error correction) | ecosystem: Environmental > Terrestrial > Soil >... | reverse complement strand
GCCGGTAGGAAGCCAACCCGACATCCGAGTAACCCCTTATAGGTGACTCGCCCCCCTTCTCAGCACCAGACATCACCCCCCCCCCCCCCCCCCACCCCCCCCCTCCCCCCCCCCCCCCCTCCCCCCCCCCCCCCCCTTAGGCTGACCTTTTTCCCTTCGGTCTGCTTAAACGAAATCTGGCCCGTCCCCCCTTTTATTTTCGGTTTCCCTCCCCGCGCTTTTTCTCTGTTTTTTGTCGGTACATCACCTTCTCATTCCTACCTTTCGATGACGGGCGGTCCCGTGAGCTTACTTTCCAAGCGATTGTAGTTGATCCCTAGGACCTTCCCGCCGTACCCCTTTCCCCTCCTTTTTAGTTCTTCCCGTTCCGATACAATTTTTTCCTCCGTGATCTTATCAATACAGTTTTCCCTCCCAGCTTCCACCGCCTCTTTTAGGATCCCTTCTCCCGTCGGTCCCCTCACCCTCATAACGCATACATTGTCCTCCCCCGACTTATTTTCCCGTGGCCAATGCCATTCCCTTCCTCAAGCCTTTTTTCCTTTCCCCGCGAAGATAAATGCCTGCATCTGTTGTGCTTCCTCGGATCCCCAGGCCAGTCTCCACTTTTTTTATCATCCTTTCCGTATGTGCCCCCCTTGACTTTTTTTTTTTTTTTTTTTTTTTTTTTTGTCCCGAGACTAGCGAGGCACCTCCCTCAGTTCCTTTCCTCACCGCTTCCAAAGTAGGTCCGATACGTCCGCGATCTTCCGCCTTTTTTGTTGTGCATTCCAAATACACAACCATCTCTTCCCCTTCGCTTCCCCCACCGACCAGACGGTTTTTTTTCTTACAACATCCTTCTTTTTCAGCATTCCCCCACGCCGCTGCATTCCAGTAGTTACAGCACCCCTTTCCTTTAGTTCTGAGGAATGGACACCTGTTACCAATGTCCCCCTTTCACCCCAGTTTTTTTCCCTTAGTCTTCCCCTCTTTTTTGCATGAAGGCGCAAGGTGGCAACGCGCTGTTTTTGCTGGTTGACGGGCCTGAATTTTTTTTCCCCTCACCCTTCTTTTTTGATGCTCCCCCTCTCTCATTTATTCTTTGTAGACCATGAGCACCCCCTTTTACGGACATTTGAAGCAGGTACCAAATTTTTTTTCTCCTCGGTCTCGGGCTTCGTCTTTTTAAATGTTTGACGCGTACCCTCGGCCGTGTACATTTTTTCCTTTACGTGTTGTTCATGCAAGCGAGCTATTTTTTTTTTTCCATTTCCCTGCTTTTCTTTTTAAAATTTTTCCATTCCCCCCCATGAAACCCATTTCTCTCTACCACTCCCCCGGCACTCTTGAGCGTTATTAGCTAGCTCTTTGCTTCCGTTTGCCTTCCCCTCTTTTATTTTTTCCCTCTTTCCTGTCACATCTCTTTTCCCTCTCCGGTGAACAACTTTTTTCTTTTCGCCCCTCCTACAGTTTCCCTCCAGCAAAGATGCCGTTTGGATCATGGGTCCTTTTTTGGCCTTCTTTGCCTCCTTTTTTTTGCAGACTCCTCTTTGAGTTTCTTTTTTTCGAAGACGACATGAGAGGCCTGAGTTATCTTATCTTAACCTTTTTTCCGTCCTACTACAGCGCATTCTTTTTTTTTCTTTGATTCACCACACGCGTCTTTTCTCCCCGGTCCACTCCCCCACCCCCTGTTTCCCCGTTCCCCGTGTCCCGCCTTCAGTAATTTTACGTTTGTCCAAATCCTCTCACTATTTTTCTCAAATTGCCGTATACAACACAGTCAGTTACAGCGGTCCCAGATATATTTTCAGGCAAGGCCCCTCCGACTATCTTGTTTCTTTTCCTCCTTACTCTCCCCCCCCTTGGACCCTTGGCCGCGGAAGAGCAGACCGGCAAGGTCACCTTCCCATCATTTTTTTTCCTATATCTCCTTCCCATGCGAAGTATGCGACTTTTTTTCGTTTCCCCACGGTACTTTTTTCCCCCTACTGTCCCCCCTTCTTCCCCCTTTTCCCTATATATGGACGAAGATTTTTCTCTTCAAGGCAGATGGGCCGCAGCCCCCTTCTTCCAACCGTCCCCATGCCTTCTTTTTCTTTCGACGACAAGACCTCGAATCTACCTGTTTGGTCCCACGGTTAGTGCTTGGCGTGTTCGGGAGCGGTCAACAGTTTTTAAGCCACTCTCCGCACCGCCCTAACAAGCAGAAGCCAAACCTCCCAGATCACTGAGTCCCCAAGGTCGGGGCGAATGCCGTCCCTTTTTTCTTTTCCATCTCCCTTTGCGAACGCTTATAAGGAGTAAGACTCATCAGGTGAATAAACAATTGCCTACAATGTGCACAATATTATTTTGAGACCCTTCCTTTCTTCCCCGCACTTTTGAATTTTTTCTGATACCCATTCTTAGAGTAATAAATGCAGTCATTTGCTTCATTTGTCAGTCCAGTAATAGTGCGTCCCACTCAAGTGACGCCGATATTGGGTTATTGGAACCTCTCCTCATCTTTCCCCCCTTACCCTCCTATTTTTTTTCTTTTGCGAAATTACGCTGTGGAAATTCACCCACCCCCCCCCCCCCCCCCTGAGCGCCGGCTTCCCCTCCGCTGGCCTTTTTTTTCCGGTTTTTTTTTTAAAACCAGCATCCTTTTCCCCCCTCGAAGCGTGACTCCCACTGACATCCCCCCCCAGACCGACGCCTTGCCAACACCACTTTTTTTTTTTTTGCAAGGTTCTTTTTTCGTGCAGGATGTTCTTTTCACCCCCCCCCCCCCCCCGCCCCTCCCCTCCTATACCCCCCCCCCCCCCCCCCCCCCCCCCAGAATTTTTCCTTCCCCAACCCCCCCCCCCCCCCCCTACCCCCCCCCCCCCCCCCACCCCCCCCCCACACCATGGTTTTCCCGTTATTCCTTTTGAAACGCCCGAAGAGACATTTTCTTTACCCTGCTCTTTTACGTTTTTTCCCTTTGTGATGATCCCCCCTTTTCAGCGTAGGAGGAGCTATTTTTTTCTTTTTCCCTCTCGGCCCCAAACTCTGTCGGTGCAGCGGCTCCTTGTGATGGCTTTTTCCCGTGGTATGAATTTCTTTTCTTTCTCTTTTTTTTGGTGCTTTTTTTTTTTCTCTTTTCACAACTGAAGAGTGCTCCTTACGCCGAGATGCAGTGTCTTCTCTCGATTGACACTCCGCGTTCCCTTTCGGCCCCTTACTCCCTTTCTCCCTGAAGACTAACGAGTACGCCCCCAATTACTGCCATGCTACTGCCGCTACGTTTTGATTATAATAGTCCCTTCAGTTTTTTTTTCCCTCAGATCTCCTTTTTTCTTCGCGAAATTATGATGCTTTTCTCTATCCGGCACTAAGTCTGACTGGTTGGCGCGGACTGCTCTTTTTTTTTACTTTTGATGGATCTTTTCTTCTTATTCTCTAACGCATTCCTGCCTGAATCTTTCGTGAATCCCTTCGTTTTCTGGAAATAAGGACCCTCCTCTCAAATCTTGCAGTTTATTGAGACTCGAATGCCCTCTTCCCGTTGATAACTCCATCTCGCCTTTTCTTTTCCTGACTTCCCCTCTATTCTAGGGTTACCCCCACTCCCCCCAACGGATTCCCGATTTCGAGAGCCTGGTCTATCGACTTTCCCTGGCTTCCCGAGACTTGTTTTCGATTTTTTTTTCTGCAGCTTTCCCTTCCCTTTTTTGCGCATATCTTTCCCCAACCCCGAAATAACACCACTGACGGTTTTTTTCTGCTGGCACCTTCGCCGCCACAGCTTTTCTCCTATCTCAGTTTTTCCCGTTTTTATCTACTAGTTTTTCCCTTTTTCGATCTTTTCCCCAAGAGAGAACACTTTTCTAGCCCCACCCCCCCCCCCCCTTGTTTTTTTAACGCCCTACGGCGCCCTTTGTGATGCGCCGTTCGCGTTCCCCCCTTTTCGCCCCCCCCCTCTCCCCCCTCATCGGAGAAAGCGTCTGCTCTGGCCGTCCCAACTTCTTAGCTGAGAGGACGGCGGCATTTTTTCTTCCTTCGGGCCCTCTTCTCACCGCCACCCTTCCCATTGAATAAACTTGTCCCCTCAAGGCAATCCCCTCTTTTGTCCGGCGGTCTTTTGGATGAGGCGCGACGTTTGTAATCATTTTTTCTTTTTCGAGTTCGCCTCATCCGTTTTTTTCAGAGATCACAATGGTCCCTCCATACAGTAGCTGCCCCGCCCCCTACCTCCCGCCCCCTCCGCAAATGACGTGCGCCATCTTTTCCTTTCGTTGACAAACTTTTTATCTCTTCCCCGAAATGCCCTTTCCTTAGACGCAGTCACTTCAAGATGTCTGTTTTCGTTCGTTCGATCTTTCTCACTCAGGGACCTTTATCTTCTTCCCCCCCTTCCCCCCGGCATCCTTTCCGACGTTCTAACTGCTTCCTTCCATAACCTCCCATGACTCGTTTAAGATGCACTTTTTTTTATCATTCTATAACCTTTTTTAACCTCTCCTTTCTCCCCTTTCAGGGAGATACATTTCTACTCCTTCATTTACCCTGTCTACAGCGAAACAACCCCCCCTCCGAAATCCTTTCTACAATAAACCTTTCCTGCACGTTTTTTCCCTTTCCCCTCGCCTCGCTTCTTGAAAGAGGAAGAAGGCTTTCTCTGTCGTCTTTTTCCCCTTCTCCAGTTTTTCGTCGGTTTACTTTCTGGATTTTCCCCCTTTTACTTTTTTTTCCTTCCACCCATTGACTGACAGAGGTGTAGTAGGAGAACTTTTCCAGTTTTGGGAGTTTTTGACGCGTTTGCGGCGCGCGGCTGGTTTTTTTCACACGAGCTTTCCACGCTGTTCTTTTTGGGAATCTTCCCCTTTCCCCTAGAAGTCATTCTTTTTTGCCCTCCCAGCCATGCGGAGCCTTCGGAATCTCAGTTTCCCCCCTGAGACCACTTCCCCGCCTTGTAATGTGCTGAGAAAAACGTCTTCTTGGACTTTTCTTTGAGCCCCTCCCCCTCCTCTCCCCGCCCCACTTAATGCGCCCGCATTCTTCCCTTTGATTTTTTTTTTAAGAAAAAATGCAAGCTTTTCCTTCGCGATTCCGCGCTTCTCTGTATTCTTACCTTATCTTTTCTTCCCCCTCCTCCTTCCGGTTAGACAGTCACCTTTCCCTGAAGCCTGTTTTGGCCTGATCCACTGATAGGCGTCTTTCCTTCTCGCACTGAGTGTCTGTTCTAGATAGCGTCCCCCCCATTCTCCGTTTTTTGCCGGTGATTTTCCCCTTTTGTTCGGAGGCAGTGGCAGGATTGTCGTCTTTTAGATATGATGAAGCCTGTTCCCCCAGCCCGGCTTTTCGCCCCCTTCGAGTCAAGCAGTGATACGCGTCCTCCCTTTTTTTAGATGCCTCCCCTCGGAGTGTTCCCCCTTTCCTTTTCGTTTAGTCATAACAGGATTTCAGTCCAGACCTTTGAGACTCTCCATCTTGCCCAGATAATATATTTTTTTTTTTTTTTTTCCCCCCCCTTTTTCTTCGGCCCATGTTTCAACGCGGATTTTTTTCAGGTCTCCCTTCCTCCCCCCGTGAGAAACGACAACCTGGGATCTTTCTAAAGGTAATTTCCCCCCTCCCCCCTCATCCTCCTTTTTTGAAGCTAGATTGGGGAATGCTTTTTTTTTTTTCCGGCGGGTCGTAGTTCCCCTGCTTACTCCCCCCCCCCTTTAGCTTCTTTTAATTTTTCTCCCCCTTTCCTCCCAGCGAATATATCTGCAGCTTTCTCAGTCTTTTCACTTCCCCTTTTCGGAAACAAGTATTTTTATTCTCCAAACGAAATAGATCGGGTCCTACTGATTGATTTTTTTTTTGACCGTATCCCTCCCCTTGAAGCCTTCCTTCTTTTCAAAGTCTTTTCCGTTCTTCCTTAGCCAGCAATTGGGTCTTGCCTTGCACCCCAGTTCCTCTGCCAGCACAAATCAACGATTTTCCAAAGGTTGGGTCCTAGTGCCTTCCATGTCCCCTTCGACCTTTCCTCCCCCCTTGGATTATCGACGAAACCCCTGGCCCCCCCCCCCCACCCCCCCCCCCCCCCCCCCCCCCCCCCCCCCCCCCCCGGTGATCACTGCAAGTTCCCTTTTACCGGACCCTTTCCCCTCCATTTTTCATGCGCCGCGTACTGTCCTCCTCCCCTTTTTTCCGATGAGTAATACCTTCCAATCCTTTTGCTTTGTTCCAGTTTCTTTCCCTTGTAAACATCAAGGCTTTTTTTGCAACCTTGGCGATTTTGCTCGTCTTTTTCCCTCCACGTCGATCTATCTCACCTTCCGTCCTTATTCCAATGAGAGCATGGAGAACGAGTATTTTGACGTCATCCTCTTTCTGCCTCGGGTTTCGTTGTGTGTTTTTTTTTTTTCTTGAAACATAAACAGATCATGCACCCCCCAGTTTAGGACCCTTCCCCTCCTAATTTCAACCGCTCCCCCCCTTCCCCCGCCTGCACACCCCCTTCCCGACTGACCTCCCGCGGTCCCGTTTAGGTACTGGGTGTGACCTCCCTTTTATGTCCCTTGGTCCGCGGCCTCACCTGAAACGATTTGAGATTCCCCTTGTTTTTTCCTCTTTTTTCGCTCGGCGTCGCCGCAGCGATGTTTGTTTTTCCCCCTGGCCCTTTTCGTTGCAGCTTTTTCCTTGTTTCTGTATCGGTTTTTTCTTCTCCTTTGGGTGTTACTCCGTATCTACATAGTCTTTCCAAGACTTTTTCCCAATAGATCGTCGGGCGACCCGAGATTTCCCCCCTCCTATTCTCCCCCCTTTGACCCTCTCGACGGTACCTTTTTGAAGACCCCTTTGTGCATCCTTCCGAACCGTCCGCCCCCCCTTTCAATTTTTATCCGTCCTCCGACGTTTTTTTCCTCCCACTTCTTCGCCCCTAGGAATTATCCTTCTAATCTTTTTTACCTTGTCTTTATGAGCCCACTTTTTTTCCTTTGTGTCCCCGATTTTCCTATCCTCGGTGTGCGCGGCTAGCTTTTGCGCTAATGCATGGTAACTTTTTCTTGTCATACAATGATTCAAAGCAACTTTTTGTCCTTCTTCAAAGACGTCTCTTTTTCCCCTAAGCGCGTCTCCCCCGACTCTTTTCCTCCTAAACGCCGGCATCCCTCTCTTTTTTTTTCCAAGTTGATAAAGAAACCCCCTTCCTTCTTCGAAACCAGTCTCTCTCGGCACGCTAGAGACGCGGCCTTTTTCCTGACTTTCAGTAGACCTTCGAGTCTTCCCTCTGTAGTTTGAATTTTGGTTCTCTAATTTTTCTTAGAGGCTTATGATTTCTCTAGCGTTTTTACCGGCCTCACTACACGCGTTGTCCGGAACACTCCCACCACAGTTTTTTTCAATGCCTTTTCATATGGAAGGACTTTTCTTTCCATCCTCCTCCAGTGTGTTGTTTCCTCTTTGCCTATTCCTAGTAGTCGTCTCATGTGACCCTCCTGTGTCTATTTTTATGCCGTACGTCTTCCTTTTTTCCACAAAACCAACTCCTCCCCCCAAGATCGAAGTTTCAACGTCCCCTCCCTTCATTACATCCCCTCCCTCGAGAAAGCAAGACGTCTTTTTCTGGCTGCTTACTAAATATATTCTTTTTGGCAGCGCTGATAACGCTCCCTTCCTTTTTCCTTGAGCAAAGAGACCTCCTCCTTTTTTTAGGAGGCAAAGAGCCTTCGTTTTATTCTTCTGTCGTTCACTATTCCCCCCAGGAAAGGCAGTAACAACGTTTTTTCCCCAATCAGCACTGTTATTCTCCCCTAGAATCACCCTTCCCTATCTATCACATCCCAAGCAGAGAAAATCCCCCCAAGGAGTCCCATGAATTTTTTTCTGACTACCTCCCCACATTTCTTTCTTCATTACATGCTTCTATAAAGACAGTTTCCCGAACTTTTCAATATGAATTCCTCAGCTTGTATTTTTGACAGATAGGATTTTTATCCTGCTCTTTCCGAAGGATAGTTTCATTCCTTTTTTTTAGCCATTTTTCCCCATTCCAAGATAGCCGCTTGTTCATCAAATCTTTCACGTCTCCACAGACTTTCCCCCCCCGCTAATATATCCGGTTAGGGTTTTTTTAAGACGATCCCCTCCTTAGTCTCCCAACTTCCTACTTCCCTAACCCTGGCCTCTATGTCTGCAGGAGCGCCTCATTTTTTCTTTTCTTAGCCCCAGTGTTCTCAATATCCTTTTTGTTCTTTTTTTCCCCCCGCGTTTCCCTTCAGTGTAGGTAAATACCCATTCCACTTTTCTTACCCTGCACCTTAATCGGGCCCTTTGCTTTCGCGTTTCTGGAGCCTTTTTTTTTTCTTTTTTTCCCACTTGTTTCATCCTTACTTGATGGATCGCTCTGAAGTGTTTTCCCATGTCTCCCCGTCACCCGAGCCGGAAGTAGCAGTCAACTCTCTTCCCCAGTCAACCCCTTTTCTTTTGCATATGTTTTTTTCCCTTTTGAGGCTTTTTTTTACTTTCGGCGAGCCAAAGCAGATTTTTTCTCTTGGACCATTTCTCCCTCTTTTAGCGTGGACGCGTAGACGCGCCTCTTTCCCCCGTTTTCCTCCCCGCACGTCTCCCTTTTTTCCTTTTTAGCCCTGTAGGAATTGACAGTTATCCCCCCCCGCGTGGTTCCACCTTCTTTACAATTGACTATCGAGCTTCCTTCGTCTCTCTTCATGAGACTCCTTCCTTCCTTCTTATTCTAGCTGAGCGTGCCTCGTAGGAAGGAATTGTCGTAATTTCTTTTTTTTCCCGGAGCACTTAGTCCTCCTTTCCTCCTTGTTTCCGCCGCTTTCCCCCCCTTCTGACACCGAGTCCTTATCCTCCTTCCCCCCCAAACTTTCCTTTGCCTCGTTTTTAGCGCAGATAATCCCTCGTCTTTTTTCCCTCTTAAACCGCCTATTTTGCCGAGCCATTAGCGTTCCCACAGTTGACTTTCCCTCTATTCTCCCTGATTTTTTTTTTTTTTTTTCCCCACACGCTCCTCTTTCTTTCCTTATTTCCTCTGAGTTACTCTTGACCGTGGAACACAGACCCTTGTTTTTCTGTTTTCCACGACGTCGAGCTATCTCCCCCGATATCTAATCTTTTCCCCTCCGAATCAGGGTGACATTCTCTTCTCAAGGGGTCGTTTTCCCCCAGCTAATTCCCTTCCCCCCTGCCCTGATCTTTTAACTATGCTTTGCATCCCCGGCAATCATTTCCCTCCTTTTCTATCTCCCTGATTCGGAACGGCATTTTTTTTTTTTATGACCCTTTTTGATGGGCTTTTCGCCATTTCTTTTTCCCTTTTTCTTGATCTGTCCGTATACCTTTCTCGCGTGTATCATCTGAGCTCGCTAACTTTTCGGCTAAACACCTTCCTTCCGCTTATGCAGATTTCTTCTGTCCTTTCGGAAACCCCGCAACGTTTTTTTCACCTCTCACCTCTTTTCGTATCCTCTGCAGGACACAAGCCTTCCATAGATCCCTCTCCCCTTACGATCTAGTCCTTCCGTAACACTACCTCCTTGCTCCCTTCTCTTCCTGCTTTTTAACCCCCCATCGCATGAAGAGTCCCACAAAAGGAAAGGAATACTTTTTTTACGACCTTTTCCTCCCCCAAAGCGAAGGTTTCGATAAAAAGAGGGTTCCCTCCTTTTCTGTGACGGCTTTCCTTATGGTCGCAAGACATTCACTCATGGATAGAAGAATCTTTCTTTCTCACCCCCACCCTTTCCCTCTTTTTTCTTGTCGTTTCTTTTTCCTTGGGACCTTCGACCTTTCGCGGTTTTCTTTTTCTCGATTCGGCCACATTCGTTTTCCGTGCATAAATTTCCAAATCATTCAAAAGCGTCTCATCTTCCCTTTTTTCACTCCCCATCTCCTGACAGCAGCCTCTCCCTTTATGAAGAGTTCGGCGACCCCTGGGTTTGTTTGTTGCCCTTCCCCAGTCATGTATTTCCCCGAATTTTCTTCCGTTTTTGATTTCTCCTTCCCCCCCTCTCATTCCTCTGAGCGAACCGTCCTTTCCCTTTGAGGGTTTTTGATTTTTCTTTTTTCCATCGACGGCTCCTCTGGTTCTTCTGGCGCCTTGTATTTTTTTTTCCCTTGTTATGTGCATTTAAGATAGAAGCCTCCCTTTTCTTGCAGCACCTTTTGAAGCCCTTTAATTCTCTCTCTTTTTTCTTCCCATTTCGATGAAACTATGGCATTTCCCTAGTGTCCACCTCTTCTTGATTCCCCCCTTCATTTCGACATTCCCCCTGCCCGCTTTGATCTCCTCCTGCGCCCCACCTGAGAAGCGATATCCCATATTTCCTCCCATTGGAAACTGTTCTCATCAAATTTTTTCCTCCTCCTTTGTGACAGCGTGATCTCCGATCCGAGTCGTCTTTTTTCGCAGTTCATGTCCCCTTGTCACCTTCGCGTCGCACCTACCTCAACCCTGAATTTGCTGTTGCTATTCGTCTCCTCTGCCCGCACGTTCTCGACCCTTTTTCCCCTGCTCTTTCCAGTCCTTTTCGGCATTTATGAGACACTTGTCCAGTTTTTTCCCTTTTCATGAACGCGACCGCCCCGAAGATCCTTAGCCCGTTTTTTTTCCTTTCGCGTTCTGTAGCCCTCCTTCCTCCACGCATTGATCCTCTTGCGGTTAACGAATTTTCTCCAGGTTTCCTCGTTTTTCCTCCCCTTGCGGCTTTTTTTTTCCCTCACTTCTTAGCCAACCTCCTTCCACTAAACATTTTGGTAGATGGCAACCATAATATCTTCCAGGCATCATCCCTCTCCGTTTGTTGTTGTTTTTCAATGCTGTGTTCTCCGCTGTCCCCAGCGTCCGAATGATGTTATTTTTTACGAACACGTCGAACGCAGCCATTAGACGTCATGTAAACCCCCCCAGCCGCCTACGATAGAAGCGACCTTTCTTCCCTTTCGCCTCACCATCCCGACCTACGAGTTTTTTTACACTCTTACCCGCTTTTCCCCCCTTTTCCGCGAGGATCTTTCTCGAGCAGACTACGCGACCCCTCGTTCTGTTTCTAACTGGCGCTAAGTCTGTGCATTGCCCTTCCCCGGACTTCCCCCCCCCTTTTAGCCTTTTCCCCCAAATACTTCCTGATTTTTTCGAAGTTAAAGACTTTCCCCCCCCTTTCATCGTTTCAATTTTTTAACCCTTTTTACGTCTGTGTCAAGAGACCCCCCTTTTTCCCCGAGTTATCCCAGTAGAGAAAGACCCGTCGCCCCGCAGCCACTTCTTCCATCCGAGTTTCCCCGTTCTTCTCAGATACCCTCCCCCTGATCTTCCACGAAATGTTCATACCTCCCAATACATTTCTAGCTCAGACAGGTTCATCTCCCTGAATCCTAAGTTTCCCCCCTTCCGACGGATCTTGTCTGTATTAGAATTGTCACAGCGTCTGCCATTGGCCCCTAGTGTGCATTGGCATTCTTCCCTCATCGGCCCGGCCAAGAAAAGCATTCCCCTGATTACTTTTCTTTTTCCTCTTTATCTTAGGCGGCATGCCTTTCCCCCAACCTCCCAACTCTAGAAAAGGCCCAACCCTGACAAGACGGTGCATTTAACCATCCCCTGGCAATTCCCCCTACCCTTTGAGCGCTGTTGTATTTCACTCCTTCATTACAGGCCTTTCTCGCGTAGTGTCCCCTTGGGCCCCCCCCTGACTCCCCCCCTCTAGTTTCGTTTCCCCCCCCCCTGACAACCTTTCTTTTCTTCCGAGTCATTTGCTACACCCGGGTTTTTCGGCTGTTGACAGGCCTCCTTTTTTTTATGACGGTTTAAACGCTCTGTTTCCGGTAACGAATGACTTCGACCCCTCTGGATCTGTTTATGATTTCAAAATTTTTTTCTGTCACCCTTCTCCGCTTAGTCCTGTGTCTTTTCCTCAGGTTGGCCCCTCTTAGGCGCCTCACGTTCACCCTTTTGATGGACCCCCTTCCCCCTCACCCCCCCGGCGTGTGTGATGGGTAGTTCTTTCTCAAGATCTCTTCCCCATGTTCTTTTTTTTCCTTCTTTTAGACCCCTCTTCCCGACACAACCTGAAGAAGGTTCCTCCTAATTTTGCGTCTTTTCGTAGCGCTCATGTAGACTTCGTCATCATACTTTTTTCGCAACCCCCCTCAGCTTCTATCTTTTCCTGATTGGTCTTTAAAATAACTTCTATTGTCTCTCCCTTTTTTCTTATCCCTCAGAATGAAAGGCCTGCCGTTCTCTCCCCCATACATTTTTTTTTTGACGTTTCCCTTCCTTTTTCGAGCCTTTCCCCACATGGCTTTTCTTTCTAGGCAGATGAAGAGTTTACTCCCTTTTTAACGTTGTATCCTGACACGTCACCTCCCCCGGATTACTAGCCGTGAAATTCTCGATTTTTCCCTCCCTCCCTCCCTTCATTCCTGCTTGTCCTTTTCAGTTAAAAAAAGGAAGTGAATTCCTCCCTTCTCTATTACCTGGTATCGAGCCCATAGCTGGGCCACCTCTCTTTCTATCAGTCGAAGGCATTCTTTGACACTTTACGTGTCCCATTCCCTTCTTTCCCCTATACTAGATTACTTCTTTTCCGGAGCGAATGCAGGTTTGTATGCTTTTCCCCCTTCGTTTTACGGTCTCATAAAGCTCTTCTGACCCCCCCACTGCTGTTTCTTCTCCCCGTTCAGCTCCCCTTTTCTCCTAGTCCTTTCGTTTATCCACACCTTTTTTCCCTCCTTTTATCTCCCGAACTCCTTCCTCCTTTTTGAGCACGCGCGATTTGCTCTCGGGAGGCGTCCCTTTGCCCTTGCTCGGAGCGCATCAGGCAGGCGGTCATATACTTCTTCTTCGTACCAATCGGCCCTCCCCCCCCTTCCAAAGGTGGGGCCTGATTCCTTGCAATCATGGATACATACCCCTTTCCTTTAATCAAAAGTTTAGTTCCGATCCCCACTTTCCCCTATTTATTAAACTTTCCCTTTTCCTTTCCTTCGATCGACTTTGCACGGAACTTCCCCCTGGAGGAGATAACATCTCAAAGAAAAGGCGACCGTTTCCCCTATACCAGTTTGTGTTTCTCCCCCCCCCTTGTCGGCCCTCAGTTTTCCAATCGAGGGCCTTTTCTTCCCTTGCGCTTTCGACTTTTCCTTTTTCCTTCCCCTTCTAACTGATCGTCGTTTTCTCTTCCCTCTAAGAGGTGGAAGGTGAAGTTTTTTGTGCGGACCTGTCCGAGGATTCCGCCCGGGCTTACTTCACACCTTGTAGACCCTCCACCTCCCTTCCCCACTTTTGTATTGTCATCGCTACACAGAGCAAGATTCAAGCCTTACCAAATCCCCTCTAACTGGTACACCAGCGTCCCATCTTGAACTTTTTTGACAAGTTTTTTTTTGTCCTCCCCTCTTGACATTTACCGGCCCTTGAAGAAAGACACCCCCCCAGGCTGGCTCCCCGTGGATAGAATCCATTTTCTTCTTCTCAGAGCCTGCGGCTGGTCCTTCCGCTCCTTTTGTGTTTTGCCCCGACAGTGCTTTGGTAAGATAGTCGTAATACCTTCCCTTCTTGAGAGTCACCGTTTTGCCCCCACATGCCCGTGAGGCGGTAGAGTTTTTTCTTTCCACCATCGATTTCTTCTCACTTTTCCCCTTCCTTTCAAGAGGCTTGTATTTGCCTCTCTCGAGAATAAGAAGATCCGTCCTCCCCTAGTGATCCTTTCTAGCCGCTACTTTCTTGCGGCCAATCCCTTTTTTTTGTACTTCCCTCTTTCTCAATGTCTGGACCTACAAGCAAAGCAAAATGCTGTTTTCTTCCCCGAATCCCCCCCCTTTCCTTATTTCTCGGTTGGTTTTTCCTATACATTTGAGGCCCTGATCCCCCTCTCCCCCCGCCTTTGAAACTCTCTCCTTACTCTCACTTCGGAAGAATAGATGAGACATCGTCCCCCCCCAATCGCTGCTTCGCCCGACGCTTCCGGATTATGAGCCTTTTTTACTTCTTCACGATTTTTTTGTTTTTGCTTTTTTCCTTTGAGAGAACCGTGCCCTGTTTCGAAGAAGAATTTAAGGTAATTTACTCCCAAAGTTTTATCCTCGATTTCTTAATGGAATTGGCTCTTTGAGAGATTAGGAATTTTGTTTCCTCTGTGTTAGTAGTACTTCTTTTTCCCCCACCTGTCCTTAGCGTACCCCCGACTTCAGAGGGGTTTTCACAGTGATTTTTTTCCCTTCTTTTCTACTTTCCTCTACTCCCTTGGTTGTTGCACTTGTCTTTTTTATATCCGGAATTGTTCCTCGACCATTGACCCATTTTTGTTCTTTATTTTCCCGCTAACTTTTCTTTTCTGCTCCCGTTCACCCACTTCCCGATTTCCCCTCGAATTCAAAGCAAGGCCCCTCGCCTCGGTGAACTTTTAAGCCTTCGCTTTTTGTTACCTAATCTTCGCGTAAGGTGTCAACGGGGCGAGCAGCTAATCTGATATCTTCCTCCCCCTGCCATTGCGTGAATTTCCCCCTACTCAGAAGGCCTTCCGACATTTTTTGTTACTTTTCTTTTCCCTTTCACGAGTCAGATGTTCGCCCCCCTGCAGAGCTAAGCAGAAATTTCTTTTTTTTTCTTTTCTTCGGGAATCCTTACCCCATGATTACAATTCTTTTCCCTTCTGCCGCTCCTGAGACCGAAATGAAGTTTACTTCCCCCTGCCCCCCCCCTTTAGCGACCCTTCTTTCATATCCCCTGATTTTTCAGGACCCCTTATCGCTGCGAGGATGCTTTCCCCCTGGTGAGCTGTATTTTTCCCCCCTGCCCCCTCCTCGGTTGCTACTTTAAACTCCTCTTTGAGAAATTTTTCTTCCCATCTTTCTGAGACTACAAAATCTTCTTACGACTTTACCATCGCCCTCACTGGTCACATCTACTCATCAGCACCTTACCGATAAATTTGGTGCATCCCCCCCCCCACCGCTTTTACGTCCCCCCATTCAACCCAGAACGGGTCTTGCAAGAGATTCTTCTCGCTACCCTCTCTCGCGCCGCCTTCCCATCAAAGTCTCTCCTGTCTTTTTTTTTTTTCCCGGTGATTCCGCGTACATGCAGGATCACCTGACCCTTTTTTCTGGAAAGAGTCCGCTTATTTTCCCCTTTCACCTTACATAGGGCCTATCGAGTGTTTCCTGTCTCTTTTCCATGCCACTGGTTTTCTCGAGACCTGTGAGAAGAGTCAAGGCCCTTTCCCTTTGAACTTTGACCCCCCCCTTGATCACAAGTCACTATCTCTTTAGCCGAGTCCACTTTTTCTAGTTTTTTTCTAATCTTCCCCCCCCTCCTTTTTTCTGATGAAAACGTGACTAAGGCGAAGGCAGTATTATTCTTTCAGACCCTTTCATAAAGATTTCTTATCCCCTTCCCCATTGCGCCGCTGTTTTTTTTTTTTTTTTTTTCTTTTCACCAAGTTCTCTCCCCGTTCTCCTCCCAGCCTTCCT
>Ga0179593_1268795_pt1 | contig 15439 bp, 15 predicted proteins | sample CZODoug2_1_08_16_FD_185931 | JGI IMG/M metagenome (GOLD analysis project Ga0179593, IMG submission 185931) | Vadose zone soil fungal communities from Angelo Coast Range Reserve, California, USA - CZODoug2_1_08_16fungal (PacBio error correction) | ecosystem: Environmental > Terrestrial > Soil >... | reverse complement strand
GAAATCCCAGACAAAACCCCCCCCCCCCTTTCCTCCCACAGACCAAGTGAGCTCTTCCTCTGGTTTTTTCCCAGATACTTCGAGTGGCGTTTTTGAGATTATTCGTTAGCTTTTGGTCTCCCGCTCGCTATAGGGATCGACGTTTCACCCCTCTCACGGCAGCTTTTCCCCAGTCTAGGCGCCCCCGCTAAACGTCTCCCTGGATGTGACGATAGGCTGAGGGCCCTTGGGGGTCCTGGTCTCCTATGTGGAGATCGGTTTTTCCTTCCCCCCCTCATTCGTTCTGCCCCTTCCGTTCTCTCGCCCAGGCTACGGGCTGGACGAGCTTCTACCGCTACTTCGGGCGTCCGCACCGACGATCATCGAGGCGTCACATTTCTGGTGAAGCTTTTGGCCGAGACCCTGCCGGCCATTATTCCTTTTTTTCATCTCTCTCTGGCTCCCCTTTTTTTTTATCCTAGATGACCCACAGAGCTCCACAAGTCCAACCAACTCCCCCCCCACCCACCCCACCCCGCACCGCCCCCCACCCCCCCCCCCCCACCCCCCCCCCCCCCAGCCCACGACCCCCGATTTCCTTTCGTCCCTATGCTCCTTGACAGCTTTCTCCTCCGTCCGACGTCGGGGCCTCTCCGTCAGCTGATCCATTTCGTAGCTGGTTCCTGAAGAAGCTCGTTTTCACGATTTGCCTTTTCCGATAACATTTCCGTCTATCACATCGATCCACCCGATCCCCCCTCCCCACCTTAGTCTGGATCATTTGGCAATCCTGTCTCCTGTAGCGGCGACTGTTTTTGACGACTCTTCAGCGGTGCTATGTTGCGCTATAAATTGATGATTTGCTTTTATTTTTTCTGCGTCAAGAACATGGACGCGAATGGGGGGTCTGGGACTCTTGATTCCAACGAACAGGTTAGTCCCCTCACGTCTGCGTAAGAGGATCTCTTGGGGATCAGATGTGTTATTCTGAGGTCGTGTTTGCTTGAATAGCCTCCTTAGTCCCCAGACCGCAGTCGAGCGCACCTTCCCTGCGTCTCACCTGCTCCAACCGGTCCCACACGTCCCCCTCTTCTTCGCCCCCCAAAGTTTTTCGAGGCTTGCCTCTAAGGATGTTTTTTCTTCCTTGTTTTTTTAAGGTATTTTTTCGCCTTTCAATGGTCTGTCTGCTTGTGCTAATCTACCCGCCCACCGGAGTCCCTCGGTTTTGTGTGTACGATCTAATCGACGGCCTTTCCCTCCCAGCGGTCGCTCTCCCCCTCCTCTGGTGCGTTTCCGCCTCCGTTGTACTCGGTCCGCAAAGGAGATGTTTTCCAGCGCCCCTTGATGGACATACTTGGCTCGCCTTTCCTGGTGCGTTTTCGAGATTCCCCCCCCCGCTCTGCCCCCTCTGTTTCTTCTGGAGATTTCTGAGGCCTAAACCTCGGCGGCCTACCCTCTCTCCCCTGAAGTGATGTCGCGGCCTTTTTCTTTCCCCCCGCCGAAAGTCCACGCGGCAATGTCGGTGATTGATTTTTGGTCATTCCTCGTCACCCCGGAGATGTGAGGTTAGCCTCTCCCTTACAACTGCCCTCTTCCCATTTCGTTCGCGGGCACAGACCGATGCGGAGCCTCTTACCGTCCCTTCCGACGCTAAGTGGGCAAGGTTATTTAGACATTTGTTTCCCTTACGCTTTCCACCCCTCTGGTCGGTAGCCCCCCTGCTTGAGACTTTTACGACGGCTGCCCAATGGGTTAAGGCTACGGACTTTCAACAGGTCGGTGTCACTAGAGAGAGGTCGTTCCCCCCGATTGAGTCTTTTCGCCCCTGTGGTATTTGGTCTCCACGTGACCGGACCTTTCGCGTTTCCGGATGCGCCTAGCATGCGTGGGCTTGCCGCTTTTCACCCTTTTTTCACCCCCGCCAGTGACGCATGGCGTTGAGGTCGTCCACCTTGTCCTCCCTATTACAGTCATGTCTTTTTTCTTCTCTTCTCACCGGCCGAGATTTTTTTTTTCCCCACTTTCGTAGCTTAGCGTTGCACACACGAATCCCCTTTTTCCAGAGTCCAGGACACGCTGGACTTTCGAGCGCCGATCTCAATGTCCGTTTGCCGATTTCTCGGGCCTTTTACGCACATGTCTTTACCCGTCACGCAATGGTTGTAGTATTCGCCGCTCGTTACTGATACTTCCTTCCAGACTCTTTTAGTCCCCCGGTCTGCCTTTTGAGGTCGATAGAAGCTCACCCCTTTAGAAATGACCATTTCGGACTCCGCTGGCCATTTTATGTTTTTTTTTTTGAATTTGATTGATTCATTCCTATCAGGAGAGCGTATTTTGGTTTGATCCCGCTACCCCCCGATTTCGGAGCAGGACCCTCCTCGGATGCCGTCCCGCAATCTTTTTTCTTGGTGCGTGAAGCTCGGCCATCCGAGAGCCCCCCTCGGTTAGAGGCTCCGGCTTTTTAGCAAGTGCGATTTTAAGCTGCTTTATATAGTCGCTTCCCCCCATCAACCTTTGTCCAGGTTATTTTTGGGCGTGTATCAACTGGCCGTTTCCCCTCCGTCACCCACACTCTGTGCGTGTGTGTGGTGGGTTGGGAAGGTGTGTGTACACGTTGTAGGCGGCCCCATCGCGAGGACCAGTCCTCTTGAGTGCGTTTTTCCCGTTCATACGCTTGTTTACAGTCTGTGGAAGACCCCGAGGCCAGCAGCCTTCAGGCTCCTGCTCCTCAGCTCGGATGTCGTAGCACCCCCTTCGGTATATTTTTTTAAATTATTGAGCGTCGGCTCGATCGTCCCTAAATCCCTACGGCCGTTTCAGGCGTTCAGGAGTTCTCTTTTTCCAGACGTTGGCGCCGTTTGTAGAGCCTCTGTATTTTTTTTCCGATTGGGTTCCATTCCCGGGCGGGTTTTCTCTTCTTCCCTTCTGGACGTCTTCACTCCCATTTGCGTAAACGTGACCGTTACAAGCTCTCGACGTCCCTCCTTTCCCCTCCCTTTTCCCTCGTTGTTCTCTTTTCCACTTGGGATCTAATCTCCCGTGTGTTTGCGGAGGATCAACCCCCTGCAGCTTTTTTGAGAAACGAAAGCCGTCTTACATAGTTTTTACGTGAATTTTGATTTTTTTCCCTCATCGATTGTGTCCCCTACCCACTTGCGGCCCGCCCACAGTCGGCATGTCCTTGTACTCGACGTTTCAGCCTAGAGCACTTCGCCCCTTCAAAGTCACCGCTCCTCGGAACGCCCTTCGCGACCTGACGATTCCCCCGCTCTTTCCCTCCGGTTACAACTTTTGCCCTTCCAGTTAGGATAAGTACTGGCGAGGGTGTTAAGCTGCAAGGTAGCCTCCCGATTGGTTCATAACTTTATCAGCAGGAAACCCTGATGCAGTAAGGACTCGCACAAGTTCCCACCCTCTGACTGAAAAATGAGTGTTCGAACTCCTCGTATCAAGCCTTGCTCGGGCGACATAATATTTCGTCGCGGGGGCACAGAGAGTGGCACCAACCTACCAAGAAGGACCGACGTAGGCAGTGGCAGTCACTGGTGTATTTTTTTTTTATGGCGAACGTGTGCCTCCAAAAGGAACACAAGTCAACTCGTGAAGGAGTGGGTGTCGTGAAGCAACCAGGGCCCTGCCGGAAAGAGTTCCCTTTTTTTCCGATTCCAGAAGTCTTTCCGACCGGCATCCTTTTTGAAACAAGCAAGAGAGAGGCCATCGGCAAAACCCGAGCTGAACTAAGGACCTACTGAAATGGAGGAGCACGTTGTCTCATTTGCATAACTCTCCTCTTCCTTCTGTCGCCCTCACGGTGCTGACCGAGTCTGGCGCTCAAGAGAGGGACAGTGTGTATTCTCCCAAGTCGGGGGTGTGAGTAGCAGGTCATGCACACGAGTCCTTCCTTCCCCCTTCGGCTCTTGAAGAACTTACACTGCGAGTCCACCTCCGACCTGCCGCACAGCGGCCGACGACATTATTAGTGTACCACGAGTGACTCTTTGGAGGAATCCCAGACATCGCAATAGCTCGTCAAAAGGCTTTTTTTTTTAGGCCGATTCCTGACAAGGAGTTGACACATTCTACTACAATCCCACACACGTCACATTCCGCCCTTCGGCGCCCAGCTCCGAGCCCAGGTATCCCCTTTGTATCCTTTCATCCAGCCTACCTCTTAGGGCTAGCAAGTCTCCTGGACGAAACTTGCTTGGAGTTGACCCCTCCTTGTCTCCGTTTGGACCGTTTGGAACTGAAGAAGCCTCAGCCTCCGCCATCCACTTCTCGGTCTCTCACTCTTTTGAACCCCTCATCGTCACTTCGGTTTTTTCCCCCCCTCGTCATAGCAGCCACCCTTCCCCCCCTCCATGCAATTTATTTTTCCATCTTTTCCCGCTCGTCCCTTCTCGTCCGTCATCCGTTCTTTCCCAACTCCACTTGGGGGGCAAGCACGCTCCCCCTTTGTTAGTCACTTCTCTCCTCTGACCCGCCCGTTCCCCCCTGCCCCCATATTCCCATGCCTTCCGCCGGTTTTTCTTTAGCTTTGTTCCCTCCACCTCCATCGGGACGTTCAGGCACAATTTCGACCCATGCTCGTTCGGACCTTCCTCTTGTCTTTCCGCTTTTTTGTGTCTGTTTTCCTCTGACCGTTCGCCTCAGAATTGTTCTGTTCCCTCGTCTTGTTCCCGTCTTCGGCGGCCTTTCCCGCTACGCCGGTGACTCAGCTGTACTACACACTCCCCCGCCTCCCCCCAGCACCACCCCCTCGTCTGCGTGTTCCCGAGTGACTGTCGAGTCAGGTTCACAGCCGCCTTTTTTTCTCACATCCCGTCGTGTGGATGTGCACCCTCCCCCCGTTCCAGTCAGTGGCTCCTTCGTCCGATTCGTGTGCCCTGTGTGCTCACAACCGGCCCAGTTTTCTCCGCTGCCCCCGGAACCATTCTGACGCCCACCCCCGATCCCACTTTCCAGCTTGGCTTGCTGTCCCCCGCCTTCCCCGAGGCGGCATGCCCCTTCTGCGTGGTCCCCCGATTCGAACCAATAATTCTTTTGATCGACGTTCCTTTTCCCCTCGAGGAGTATTCCCCCTTTCGCCCGACGCGACGGTTCCGTGGGGGAGAGGCTCTTTCCCCCTTCTTTTCCCGACACTTTCCCAGGAACGTCTGCCTCCTCTGCAAACCCTCTATCGATTCGCACCACCGACCGGCAACAATCTCTTTTCCACGAAGGTTTTTGTATGTGGTCTTTTTGAACGGGTTCATTATGTCGCTGACGGGTTCTTTGTAGAAGGTTCCCTGGTCGATGGAACGCCGCCGACCCAGTTTGTAGACCCCCGTTCCCCCAAGGCTTTGTTCCCCCTCTTGGCGACGGTCCTGGAGATTCCCCCCTCGTTTCGCCATGGACTATTTTTTCATCCCGGCTTTCCCTTACCACCTTAAAACCCTGAGCGTCCGCCAGTTTCCGGAAACTCCTGCAAGAAATTTCCTGATGAAACACATCCTCTCTTCTCGGTTCGGGGGCCTTTTCATGTGCGCTTCTTTGCTGATATCCCACACGCCCCTTTTTTGACCGTCAGTCCTCGAGTCCACTTAGGCACCTTACGGAGACGATTACCTATAAATGTGACGTTTTTTTGTGTTAGTCTTTTCCCGAGGCTTCCCTCTCCAGGATTTCCTATTTCCTCTTTATGCCGAGTAACCCCTTATTTTCTTGTTGCGTCTATTGGCCCGTTTGTTGTTTTTTCTCGAGATGACCCACCATTTGCCTTGCTCCCCTCCCCTGTGTGTTAACAGGCTGCATCGTTACCTCCCTCGCCCCTTTTTTTGCTTGGGAGACTAATTCTTTCCGGCTTTTTCTCAGTCTCCTTTTGAGCCCCCTTCTTTCTCTTCGGGCTCCATCCTAGCGCAGGGGCCGACCATGCCGTCAAGTCTAATACGACGTCCCGTCTGCCCAGCGCCCTATGGTCTTGCAGTCTTAGACATGGTGGCAGTAACTTGCGGTAGACGCGACCCCCCTTGCCCCCCCCCCCCCTTTTTTTTTCCCGGTTTTAAGAGTGTAGCTGACCTGATCCGCTTTTTGTTAGTTCACTATTCACGCTGGATGCTTTTAGTCCCCTCCCCTTTGACGGCGAACAACATCTCGGCTTACTCCCCCAACTCCACTTTCTCCTAACGTCGTTTCGTCTCGTCCTTGTGGATCTCCTTTTTTCGATTTTTGGCTTTCGTACGTTGTAGTCGACCCTCACGATCTCCTCGACAGGACCTGCGCACCCGTCCCCTCCCCTCCAACGAGCTCCTCACCGTTTAGGCTATTTTTTCCCTCCAGTTCTGTAGATTATTTTCTTTTCACGCGTCGGTGGGTGTGTACGGAGTGGTGTGACCTCGTAACACTCCCTGAGAAGTTCCCTCCTTAGTGAGCCGTTCAGGGGGGAAGATTCCTCGGAACGCCCGCCTTCGTCCCCCTTTTCACCTTAGGTTGACGACCCCGCCCCTTCATCCATTGCTTCTGTTACCCCCTTTTCCCCCCCCCTGTCTGCGGTGCCAAGCGAAAAGGTGTGGTTACTGGTCACTGTAGGTTTTAGTACTTTGTCTGAGGTTGGATCGACCGACACATTTCATAGCAGTTTTCCAAGGGAGACTGCTTCGAGCTTCCTTTTTTTTTTTTTTTTTTTTTTTCTTTTTTTTTTTTTTTTTTTTTTTTTTTTTTTTCTTTTTTTTTTTTTTTTTTTTTATTTTTTTTTTTTTTTTTTTTTTTTTTTTTTTTTTTTTCTTTTTTTCGCCCTCAAAGGGCTGGTCCTCCCCCTTTTCACGCTTGATGTTATTACTTTCCGCCCGGTCGCTTCCTTCAATTTCTTTCAATTGATTTTTGTACCGTCCCCTCCCCCCCCGAGTAGCGTGTCCGTCTTCTTTTTAACGAACGGATATATGTTCCCCTGTCGAGTCCCATGGCCCCTGCGGTCTGAAAGGCCTAGTCTGTTTCCCTTGTCGACCCCTTTTTGTCGTGACCCCCCCTTGTGCCCTTTTACCTCAATGTTCCCCCTTGAACGTCGACTACCTCTCTTTATTGTCACTCCCTTTGGATCGGGAATTGGTCGGAGTATCATTCCACTCCCGCTATCATTTTTTTACCCCCTTTTGGAGTTGGTCACCCCTTCTCTACCCCCTGTCTTTTTCCTACGGCTCGTGCGACTGGATACAGTCACTTTGCCGTCCGTGTCTTCTTTGGGCTTCTTTTTCTGAATGTTCGAAACTAAGACGCACCCCTCCCTTTTTTTCCCCCATTTTTTTTTCCTTTTCACCCCCCACGCAGCCCACCCCTTTTCCTTCCGTATCGCCGTTTTGGTGAAGTTTTCTTTTTCTGAGATCCGAGTTGCCCTTTTTATGAGTGCGGGTTCTTCTTGTTTCCAAGCCTCCTTTTGCGACGACTAAGATGTGTTCTCCGCCTGATGAAGTGCTAGTTGAATCCCTGTTTCTTTTCTCTGTAGCGATACCATCTCTTGTGTTTTTCTTTCTTCGATCGAGCGCACGGTACCTTCCGCAGGATCTTGAGTCCCTTGCTGCCTTTAAGATACGACAGGACACCCTGGTCCCTAAGACATTCCGGCTTGCCGAATGTCTTGTCCTTTGTGCTTCATTTCTCGTTGGCGTAGTTTTTCCGGTGCTGCCCTGGTGTTTGGTGCCCTGCTTGTTTTTTTTTTGGGGGGCTCGATGTGGAAGGACAGTCTTCCCCCACCACCCGTATCTTTCTACCGAGAATCATTTACTCTACTGGCCACGTCGATCGATTGTTCTCGGTCCCTTTCCCTCCTCCTGGCGACGTATCTTCTCGCTTCGGGTTCCTCGGCCCCCCATTTTCCTGGTAACAGATTAGGAGGTTTCAGGAGAACCTTCCGGGGTTAGCGCATAAAACCTCCCTCTTTTTCGTTGTTAGGCCGTTTCCCTTCGAGTCCTTACAATACCGGTTCTTGGCGACTAGTCTATCTAAATGGGATCACCTTCACACTCGAGCAAAGAGTCCGTCCTCGTCCCTTCCGATCGTCCTTTTATGTCCACCTCTGCTTCTCTTCCAAGATGATTTAGTACTTCTGGTTGCCTTTCACCCTTGACTGTCTTTTCCTTTAAGATAGCCTCTTTTTTTCCAGGAGTTCGTATTGGTTCCTTTGTTTTCCCGGTAGGAGTAACCGTCCCTTTTTCTGCCGCTACTTTTCTTCAGACGCCATTTTTCCGTACAGTTAACATGCTCCCCCTTTTTTAACGGAACCCCGTCCCTTCGCTCTTCCCCTCGTTGCCTGGGCCTTGTGATCCCTTTCCCCTTTCTCCTCCTCCTCCGTTGTTTGTGCTCTTTCTCCTCCACGGCCTTGCACGCCCCGATCTAAGTTGGGACGCTTTTTTCTTCGATATCCTCTCTTGTCCGCTTTTTTTTTCGCCCTTGCCGCCCCCCTGTTCGTCGCCCGTCTTTTTTGAAGAGTACCCCCTGTAACCAAAGCTCGAGGACGGCCCTCGACCCCTTGTCTCAACGGCTGTCCAGCTTTTTTGCCCCCGTCCAGCGCCCCATTGAACGTCCCTTTGAAGCTCCTCCTTCTTTCCGGTTCTGCAAGGGAAGCAGACCCGAGATCGCCCTATTTACGACCCATAAAAGCATACCTTCCCCCTGCTCGCGTGTTCCCCCCCCCTTCCCCCTTTTCATTAGTTAACGATCCCCCTCCTCATTCCATACGTTTCTCCCTCTCAGATGTGGACTCCCTGACTACCAGTCTTTTCCACATCGATGTGTGGTGTCGTCCCCCCCCCCCTGGCCGGTAATTCTTTCCCCTCTCTTTCTTACCTTAGGAGAGGAACGTCCTCCCCTGCGCGCGAAGTGGCCCGGGCTGATACCTTCCAGGAGAACCCCCTCGAGTCTGCTTTCCCCGCTTTCTTTCTGGTCTGTTTTTTCTTCTTCGCTGAGTCGTGGTTCACCTGCTCACCCTTTCTTCATCCAAGTATCAAGACACCGCGCACCCCCTCCCCCCTGCCGCTCTTCCCTGCTCATGGCTATCACTTCTTTCCCCTGCTTCCTGCCGGTCTTTCGTTTCGGTCCTCCTACCCTTCGCTGTCTACTAAACTGGATCCTGTATTTGCTGGCTCGGCCGGCTTACTAACCTACCACCCCCCCCCGGTAGGACGGAGTTTTCCATTTTCGTCTCACCCCGGGGCCTTTCCCCCTCTCACGTCACGTTGCCATAGACTGACATCTTCGGAACCCTTCCTCCCACAATGGACCCGTGAATTGGGATCTCCCCCCTCCGACTCGTCCTTTTCCCCACTGAGCAGCTCAGCACCCTGACTCCCTTTTCTTCTTCGTTTATAGCAATCTTCCCCTATTGCGTTTCCCTTTCTTTTCTACCCCGAGTTTCCCTGTAGGAATGGACCTTTCACTTCCGTTCCTGCGCCGTCCTGGAACGCGACGTGTCCGTTTCCCCCTTCTCCAACTCCACCAGTGGATTCCTCTCCCCGGTTTCTCTCCCTCCTTCCGCTGTACAAGACAGTTTCGATAAGTGCCACCGTGCCCCCCCTGTTATACGTCTAAGAGTGCTACCATCCCCCTCGGTGGTCCAGCGTCGGGACTACCCGCCAGTCTCCCGCAGTCGCTTTTCGTCCCCTTTGCACGTCGTGCCCAATTGATTCCCTCTTTGTTGTCCCTATGGGACTCCGATAGATGTGGACTAGTCCTTTCTTCGACGGAGGCGACCTGCCTACCCTTTTAGTAAAACACCCTTGCCTTTTTTTTCCCATTACCCTGACATTGCGCGTAAGGTAATGTAGTCGGTTTCGAGATCAATGGCTTTTGCCTCGTATGTCCATATGTCGCAGTCTCGTCCCTTGTCTCCCCCTTCTCCGGTACCTTTTGTATCTGGTACTTCGACTACACATATTCTCTGTACCGCCCCCAAATTGTCCATCCTTTGGCTGGACATGCAGTCTCGGGTGCCCCTTGACACGATCCCCCTCCCTACTTGCGCCGTTCTCGCTTTCGTCGACACAGTCTTGGCCGCGATTACTTCCCGGCGGTTCCTTTTCTTTCTTCTCTTCCCCACCGTTTGACACGCGACGTTTTTTCTCTTTTTGGTCTGTGATTGTCCCTATATCACCCGCGCAGGTGCAGACAGGGCCCTGAATCTCCTCCTGGTAATTAGGTCTTGCACCACCCCCAGATCCTTCTTTGCTTCATACTTCCCCACCTGGGCCTTTTCCCCGACGGGTTCACGGGATCGTGGTTGTTCCCTTTTTTAACCATTCTGCGTTCCCCTGGAGGATACCTTTTTGTGCAGATCTTTTGCCGTGGCAAGTCCTTCCTCTTCCAAACAGTGATCGACCCCCCCCCCGCTCCCCCCCAAGGAGAGCTGCCGACCGTTAGTGTGTTCCTTATCTCCCTATTTTGCGGCTGAGACCGAAGATCATCATTTTACATCCGTGACACTCGAACGAGCTTAGCGTTTTCTTATAGTCCTTTTCGCCTCTCCCGCAAAGGATGACACCAGTGCTTCCCCCCGGTCGCAGTTGGGGCTTGGGGGAGGTTTTTTGTTCTTCTAATCTTCCTTTGAGTGCTTCCTTGATCTTCCCTCACTGCTATGTATTGTCCCTCTGAGCGGTTCCCTTCCGCACCACTCTCCCTTGTCACTCAGCGTTTTTCCTGCGCTGTCCGGCGAGCGTACCCGTCGGCATCTTTTGCCTCGCACGCGTATCCCTCTTCTCACGCGGAGGCCCCCTGTTTTTGCCCTCTTTTATCTCGGACTTCTTGTGTGTTTTTTTTCTCTCTCTTTGACCCAGAGCCTAAACCTGATGTTGACTCTGGCTCCCCCCTCTTTATCTCCTTAGACTCTGAGAGAAGTCGTTCGCAGGTTCTCTCTTCCTCTCCTATCTGGTGCTAGGAGAACCCGTCTTGTTCCTTTCTCCCCCCTCCCTCGCAGAATGTTTGATCCCCTGATCTTGCCCCCGACTGTTGCCCCATCTCACGCCCCCCCCCCTTCTTGCACTTTGCTACACCCTGATTCCTTTTTGTTTCGCATCCAGAAGCTTGATTCAGTTGGTGGCCGATGTACGCATCCGGCACTGTTTTTCCCTTCAGGATTCGGTGTCCGAGTTGTTTCTCCTCCTGCACATTTTCACGATCTCTCCCCCACACGACGCGTTTTAGGATTCGCCTTGTTCTCGGGCTTATGTGGTCGGGGCGCTTGTCTTACTATCTACTTCACCTTTTCGTATCACCCCCCCTTAGACTCGGCTCTTCTTAACCTCCACGCGCACCGTTTCTTTTTATTCCCGTGATGGCGTTGGAGACATTGCCCCCCCCCTTCCCGGGTTTCTGGCTTTTTCGCGCTTTCCTTTTTCGTGTCGCTGCGTGATAATCGAACCTCCACTTAATCCGCCCGGTGCTACTAGGGGGACTTTGCCTCCCCTCATAGACCTTTTCCGCCCCGATAGCTCTTCTCTTTCCCCCTGATCGATCTTCGTTGCGGAAGCGCATCATCTGCCGTAATCAGGCCCGCGACGGGCTCTTTTCCGGACGGTGCTGACATTTTTTTTTTCTTTTGTTTTATTTACGGTTGTTTTTCGCGCTACTGCTTTCACCTTCCTGGCCACGGATCTCAGGTTGATCCGTCGACGCTCCTCCAGCCGGCCCGAGGATTTCCCCCTACCAAGATACCGCTCTTTTAGCTTATTTCACTGGGTGGAAATGAAGGACATCTGCCGTTTTCGGGATACCGTTTGCATTCCCTTCGCACCCTGCGTATCGGGCCAGGTCTTCCTTTCCGCCCCCTACCTTCTTTTTTTTCGCCCCTTTTCTCTTCCAGCTCGTCCTCTCCGGGTCCAATCTTTTTCAAGGCCCTCAACGCGCGTTTCAAGTTTGCCCTTGTACGTTTCACGACGTTTCCCCTTCCCTCCCCGTGTCCCTTCGTTGCACTTTCTCTGTGTCCCGGCGGGTACTAGGAGCTCCCTTGTTTCTTTGTCTGGTGTTGTTCTTAAACGATCGTGGTCGTCGGCCCCGTCCGTCCCGCTCCGGCTTCTCCTCGTGAATTCGGCTCGTTTTCTTGAACCCTGACTGTCTTGTGTTTCTTGCGTCACTACAGTGATGGCGATTCCTCTTTCTCATTCTCGTCCTGGCGTCGCTCGGCTCTTTCTGCCACTCTAGCGGACCGGAGGGTTAATGTCCTCCCACTCCTTCCGTCCAGTTCTTCTCTTTGACTGATCCCTCTCTTTTTTTTCTTCGTGCCTGGCAGTCGTTTGCTACGTTGAAATTTCGCACTATCCACAGTACCATCCTAGGGTGGGGTGGTAGTTTGTACGCGCCATGTCGAGCAGAGGCTCCATTGCTTACGCCCTTCAGTAGATTTTCAGCTCCGCAGCAACGTATACCCCCAGGGACCCGGTCTATGTCCTCTTCCTTTTTTTATAGGACTGCATCTGTCGTTCGGCGATTTCTCCTTTGATTACTAGCTCCCCCTTTTGTATATCTTCCCCCACGCCCCCTCCGACCTCCCGCGCCCCTTTTTTTTCTCATGGCGAGAGGAAATCTGATGTAGGGTTTTTTTCGGAATGAACGGTTGACCGGGCGCCTTACAGCCTTCCCCCCCCTCGCTTGTGCGGCGGTGCCGTGGCCATCACCTCTGTTCCAGTAGGAGGTATCGGTTCCCTTATGAACAGTTTAGGTGCCGCCAACCATCTCTTTGCCTTTCGGTGGCTGCGCCCCGTCACCATGAGTTGGCCCCTCCTCCCGCGAACCATTGGAACGAGGGCTCAAGCGAGGCCCCGCAAGTTCCCCTGTTGCCCTTTCATTTTACGGGAATGATGTCCCCCCCGTTTTTCTCCTTCCCAGCGAGTCATTTGGCTCCACGCCAGCCACTAGACTCCGTCATTTCCCCTTTTTGTGTAGGGTCGTGCGTTAAGGGCTCGTGCCCCGAGGTCGTTTCTTAGGGAACAGTGATCCCTCGCCGGGTGTCAGCTTGGTGCCAGTTGCCCTTAGAGCATTCTTACGTAAGTAGGGCGGCTTCTTTCATGGTCGTACACGCTGACCCGTTCCAAGCTCCTTTTCCACCTTGACCGTCACCATTTCTTTGTCCCTCGGTTGCCTGTGCTGTCTCTCCTATAATGTTTTTTTTCCCCTGGAAATTTTTGTTTTGCACCGAGGGAAGCAGAGCCCTTCGCCTTGGAGTAGAGTCGAGATATTGATTTGTCAGTTCCTCCCCCCTCCTTTCTTCCCCGACAGTTCTCCGTTATCTCCCCCCGCCCGGGCCAGCACTCCGCCTCTTCGCAGCCTACTCTTGATTCCCCCCCCCCTCTTGACGGGTCTACGTAATTCCTGGTCTCAAGACCCCCCTTTTCGGCCCAGTCCGCCACCCCAGTGACCGCCACCGATAAATGAAAGGCCGCCGTTATTCAGTGGAGGAGCTCCTTTCCATGAGTCAAGACGGTTCGTGAAGGGTTGCTACTATCGTTGGATCACATTTTTTTCGAGACTGGATTTTTCCTCTGTTGCTTCCTTCCTTTAGTTCGTTCATTTTCCTCAGCTTATGGCGCTCGCTTCTTTGGATTCCGTCCCCCTTTCACATCGATGTGGGGTGTTGTCTTCCTTCGTTCACCCCTGCCTACCCTCAGTTGACCGGATGCTGGCACCTATCCCCGCCTGTTCGACCGTCTGCTGCGGCGAAGGTCCCGCGATACCTTCTTCTTCCCCGCGAAGCTCTTTATCTTCCACCGACCATTTTCTTCTTTTTGCTTCCTTTGGTGGCGTGTCTTCCCCCACTGTTGTTCGTCGTCTCAGCATGGTTAATCAACCTGCGCCCCGTCACCTTTCGAGCTCTTCACCCCTTCCTCTTATTCCCCGCGTCGCTGCCGCCTACTGGGTTTTCGCGGTGCTGCCGGAGCTCCCTTCCCCCTTCCCCCCCTAGATCTCTTTGAAGGAGGCATTTGTGCTGGATTCCGTATATTCCGATTCGTCTCTACTACAAATCCCCCCCCAGTGAGTCCTTTCTTTCGGCAGAAACAAGGCTCCAGATCCCAGGCAACGAGACGTCATCGTAATACTTCCCTGTTCTCTCAGTAGAGTTTTAAATACCCGTGACTGGGTCCACCGCAACGCGACTAGACTTTTCCTCCCTATGAGCATTCCTAGTTCCCCGCCCCTCTCTCGGGGAGGAGAGCGAAATTTTTCCAACCTCCCTGCTTTCTTCCTTATCATTTTTCTATCCATTACTGGTCGACCTGAGGATGCACGGGCGGCGCCCATGCTCGCTCCGTTTTCCTTCCCCGATCAGTTTAGCCCCTCCCAAGGTGGGGCATTTGCACGCGACAGGTTCTTTTTGACACACAGTTTCCACGATACTTTGACCATTGCCGAAGGTCTCGTCGTCTCCCGTTTTTTCCAACGCCATCCGGGACAGACAAGGGACTGTCTCCCCCCCCCTTTTTTGTAATGAACCCCTTTAGTCGCAGTTCCGTGCTCCGTCTTTTGGTGGACGACTTCCTTGCCAGATCCATTTTTTAGTCGGTACGGCTGTTTCGACCTGGCCCCTCCCCCCCCTCATTTTTCCGACGGAAGGACCACGGTCAATGCTCGCCAACCGAATTTTTTGTGAAGGCTCCCTCCCTCCTCGTCCCATCAACGTGTATTCTTCTTTCTCTGACGGCGGTTCCAGTGACATCGTAATCCTTTTTGTCGCCTTCCTGTCTTAATATGTTTTCTCCTCCTCCCCCGTACGACTGTTAGCTTGCCCAACAGCCCTTCCCTTTCCCTTCGGATGTCCCCTCTTGGGCCGGCTTGACCAGCGACAAATTTTTTTTCGCTGTTTTGTTTTGGCCGCAGTCTCCTTCTTTCCTAGGGATCGTCCCCCTGAAAGGTCTAACCCGTGTTTTTTCCCCTTTTTCGTTCACTTCTCCACCACTCGGACAAGACAAATGAAATCAGTGCCTCTCTACACCTGACGAGGGACGAATGGGGTCCCCTCCTCTCCCCCCAGATGAGCTTCCTTGTTTCTGAAAGGGTGTTCAGGAAGAGTAGCTGAGGTTTTCCCTCCGTCTTTTCTTTTTCCTTCTGAAAACTCCGACACCTTGCTCCCCCCCCTTCTCACAAAGGCGATGCGTCCGACCGGTTCGGCGACGTGGCTTTTGAGTAAAGAGGCGTTAGATTTGCGCGCGACACGCACCTCTTCCTCTCCTGAACATTTCCCCCCCCAACCCGAGCCCTGTCGCCACGAATCCGACCAGTGCCCCTGACAAACCTATTCCCTCTCTTTCCTTCGGTTCGTTTGGAATCGGGTTTTTTGTCTTCTATGTTCCCTTTTCCCCCCATTCCGAGTTTCTTCTGATGAGGGTCATCGGCCCCACTCATGTTCTCTCACCCTTCCCCGATTCTTTAGTTTAATTCGTCTTTCTCCGCTTCCCCTCCTTCAGGGGTAGGCGATATCAAGAGTGGTCTCACCTCTCTTCCC
>Ga0179593_1596780_pt1 | contig 15440 bp, 23 predicted proteins | sample CZODoug2_1_08_16_FD_185931 | JGI IMG/M metagenome (GOLD analysis project Ga0179593, IMG submission 185931) | Vadose zone soil fungal communities from Angelo Coast Range Reserve, California, USA - CZODoug2_1_08_16fungal (PacBio error correction) | ecosystem: Environmental > Terrestrial > Soil >... | reverse complement strand
TCCTCTCAGACAGCGGATAGGCTGTTTCCTCCTCCTTCCCCCAAGGAAGACTTTTTTTTTTTTCAAGAGCGTACACGTCCGTTGGCCCCCCTTCTGCGGTGTTTTTTTTACTTTCCAGCTCCCCTTCACGGTTCTTAAGTCACGAGTCTTACCTTCGGGGGCCTCCTTTTCTCACACGTTCTATACTTCCTCAGATGTCGCGCGGCTCTAGTTGGGATGTCGTCTTTAGGAAGCCTCTATCCTCCAGATCCCTCCTTGATCGACGCTGTGCTCCTTTTCTTCTTGAACACCCATCTTTTCTCGCAACAACCCGTGTCAGCGAATTCATCTCCCCCCCCTTCCTTGAAGCCCTTTCCCGAGCAGGTCTCAGAGCTGTTCCCTTTTTCCCCCCCCCCCCCCGAAGCTTTCCTCTTATGGGAGTTAAGGGCCCACTCAGCGAGGATCCGTCCCGGCTTAGAGATGCCGCAACCCAGCACTTTGTCAATTCCCCTTTGACATGATGCTCCCTAGTTTAGGATTTCGTAACCCTCCCCTTCAGGCCTTCTCTCTTTTTTTTTTTTCTTTTTCTAATAACGCGGCAGACCTGTCGAGCTTGCCGGCTTCGGGTTTTTGTTTTTTCCTATACCTCTTCTCTCCGGAAGCCTCTTTTCTTTTAGATTTGTTTTCGAGCGACAGCCCCATGTGCTTTTTATCTTTCTGGTTTGTCCTGAAGCGTTCTCCCTGATCGCTTCCGCGGTTCTCCACCTTTTTCCGGGCTTTTCCGGCAACCTTTTCTCAAGCTGCCTTCTCGTTCTGCCCCCAGCTTTTCTCCGCGGTGAACCCCCCCTTCTTTTTTCCCCCCCTTCTCCCTACTAAACGATTTATAGTTCCCAATTCTTCCTTATATAAGTTTCCTTTCGTTGCCATCTATCCAGGCTCTTTTCCTCTATCTCTTTTTTTCTTAATAGTCTCTCTTTTTTCTTTTCCCGAGTGGTGAGGCAGCGGTATTTTCCTCCTTTTTTCTTTATCTCCACCTTGTTTATCCTTTTTAGTAGTATTCCCCCCTCTGAGGGCACCTCCCCCCTGGAGGCCTCCCTTTTTCCCTCGAGACTCCCAGAAGCTTCCATTTTCCTGAGGTTACATTTTTCTCAGTTCCACTAACGGTCTCTTGTACGGCCCCCTAGAGACCTATTTTCCCTTTCTCGCAATTCCTTTTTCATTGCCTCTCTTTCTCGGACGGATGTCGGTTGTAATAGCTCGGCTTCCGTAATTTGGTTTCTCATCGTCATTCCCCCTGAGCGACAACCTGTCTTTTTTAGACCTCTACCTTGGGCGACCTCGAGGTTTTTCTTCATCCCCCCCTTTACTAGAAGTTCGAGCTCTTTCTCCGTACCCCTAAAACCCAAACATCTTCTTCTACAAGTATTTTCCCCCCTTTGAGTAGCGGCCCGAGAGCCTGTCCCCCCCCCCCCGTCTGCTTAATCTTCCCCTTTTCTTGGCAAGAGCCTTTGTCCAAACTTTTTTTTCCTTTGTTCGTCCTTTCTTGCGTGAGGTTCAGCCTCGCCCTTCCTCCTCGCTTCCGATGTAGGCCCTGGCACGGCTTTCTAACGGCTTTTTTTCTTCCCCCACATTTCCTTTCCCACTTACTCCCCCCTTATTAGATTACTGTCTGCGACGCACAGCCCCTCCCAAAAACTTCTCTGTATTTTCGGTAGGCTGCGGAGTCTCTCAGCTCTCTTTCAACCTCACCTTTCCTCCAGTGTGGACCTGGGCAAGTTTAAATTCCCAATGGCCCTCCCAGTTCTTCCGAATAGACTTTTTTTACCATTCTTGAAGCCCTCTCTTCGGGACATATTATATCCACCGACGGAGATTAAAAAAAAGTGGGGGGGGCCGCCTTGGGGGTTGTGGGTGGGCGGGTTTTTGGTGGGGGATGATTGTTGGGGGGCCGGGGGGTTTTTGGGTGTGGTCGGAGGGTGCGTGGGGTGTGGGTTTTGGGGGCTTTTTGGGGGGGGGGGGGTTGGGGGGGCGGGGTTCGGGGGGGGTGGTGGGGCTTGTGGGGGGGGGGCCTTGGGAGGTTTGGGTCGGGGGGCGGGGGTTTCGGGGGGGGGGGGGGTGGTGGGGGGTGGTGGGGGGGGGGGTTGGGTTTTTTGGTGGGGGCGTCTTGCTGGGTTCGGGGGGGGGGGGGGGGGGGTGGGGTTTGGGTGTGTGTTGGGGGGGGTTTTGGGGGGGGGGGTTTGGGGGGGTGGGTTTGGGGGGGGGGGGGGTTGTCCGTCTCTCCTTGACACCTCCCCCCGCACTTCCCTTTTAGCCCTTGCTTCACGGTTTGTGCTTGAAAGTTTTTTCCCCTGGGTGGGCTATAACATCCTCCGACCGTCCCCTTCGACGTTCTCGTAATTCTTTGGATTTCTACCTTCCCAAAGGAGAGCTCGTTTGCTCTCTGCGACAGACGGACTCCCTTTTCTCGGTGGAAATCGTTCCTCCAAGACATTCAAGACTCTCTCCAGTGGAGCTAAGTTTTCTCGGGCACGGTCCCCCGCTGATGAAGTTGGTCGGTCCCCCTTTTTCATGGAGGCCCCCTTTCCCCTGCCAGGCGTCCGATTTTTTTTCTCCGATGCTCTTAGCGTCAATTGCTAGGGCGATTCCTTTTTGGGTCAGGTTCCTGAAAATCCTCTTGTTTAGGACCTTTTTCCCCTTCCCCATAAGCAGTTTTGTCTTCTTTAGAATTGAAGACATAGCTGATGCTTTACAACAAAAGTTCTCCGCACGATGTTTTAAATAGCCTTTTTTAGTTAGCCCGCCTTATTTTCTTCAGAAACTCCTTCCTCCAATGCCCTCCTCCTAGGGAATCTCCCTTTATAGATAGAGTTGAACCTCTTATCATCGGGTTTCAGTGCAAAGAGGAGCTTCTTCTTTCTCGCTAAGATCCTCTCCCTTTGTAACCTTCTTTTGGTCGACGTGGGCGTTAACACTATGGGATTTCCCCATGGCTGGCTGTCCGCCAAGTTCCCTTGAGCATTTTTGAGAATCGCGCAGAATTCACCATCCCTCCGCTATCTTTCCGGTTCCTGCAGCTGTCTCTAGAGTTCCCCCTCCCCATCAGTTTTTCCTTTCTGGTGTCCCTTCAGCAGAGTCGCCCGGTAGTCTTCCTTTTAAATCTTTTGCCTGAGACTCTTTTTTTCCTCTCTTATAGGAAGTCTTCCCCCTGCCCCCGTTTTCATGGTTTTTCCAACAGTTCCACTTCATCGACGATGGCCATTTTTTCCTTCTCTCCACGTGAAGCCCCTCTGTGGCTTTCCCCTAGAGCTCTTTCAGGACCCCTCCTTCCCGACCTCCGCATCCGTCCCTCCCCGCCTTGGTGGTGAGGTTTTTCTCCCTGGTTCGACTACCTTTTTTTTCCCTCTTGAACTTGTTCCTCTGAGCCTTTTTCTCCCGGCAGGGCGTGTCTTTTTTCCCTTCACATACGTTTCTCTTCCGAATGGTAGGTGGAAAAATACCTTTCGAGAGACCGAACTCTCCGCGATGGCCTCTTTTGCAGTGTTTCCCGAAAGTACTCCCCGGCATCCTCTTTTTTTTGCACGGCCCTTTCCCTTCGCCACGGTTCCCTTGCTTTGGAACGTTCTCTCCCGATAGCCCGCGGGTGGTTCTAGTCCCCCCCCAGGGTGGTTAAGGCCTTTTCATTGGGTAGAGGCCCAAAAGGTTTTAGCTCTCTCCTTCCGATATGGCTCTCCCTTCGCCCCTCTACAACAAGGCTTTTCTTTTCCTTTGCTGAAGTCTCTAACGACAGGGCGTCCTGGCATCTTTTGGTGAGCAACCCCTCCCCTTTTCTGGTCCCTCCCCCAACGGACCTTCTATTGGACTCGAGCATGGAAGTTTTATTGTGGGCGTCGACGTGCTCTTATTTCTCCCTCCAGTGGTTTGTCCCTCCCCGCGTAGTCCCTGAAGACCTTCCCGGTTCGCCCCTTTTTCGTAGCTCCCCCTCCCCGGGCGCGGCTTCTGCCCACCCTCTCCACAATTGAATCCCCCTCTCTCCCTAAAGTCTTTCTCCCCCCTTAGGTAACTCCTTTTTCGGCCTTTTGCACGTCAGTTTTGGACCCTACGTTCCAACTGGTTCTGATCTTAGTTATACGTTACCCGTAAGTCACCCCCCTTTTTTTTTTCCTATCTTCTTATCTCCCACCCTGGGAATCCTTTCCCCTCCCCGCTACAGACACCTAGTCTTAGAAAGAATTCAGGGTGTTAATTTTTTGAGTCTACTCCCCCGTGACCCCCCCCGGAGTTCTCCTCCTCACAGGCATCCCCAACAGAGATCTTTTCGTAGCCTCTCTTTCCACTTGGAGAGTAGTTCGCTTCCGATATCTTCCTAGAAGGACGCCCGCGGCAGGTACGTGGTCGGATACCTTGCGCCCGCAAGTTTCCCCGAGTTGCTCCGGCCGGACCTCCCTGCAAATTTTTTCGATTCTGATCCTTTGGAGTCTTTTTCCTAAATCCAACGATCCAGGCTTTGATGGACCTCCTCCCCCGCCCTAGCTTTTCTTTAAATTCTTCTGGCCGGAAGGCCCTTCTGGCAACTCCTTACCCTTGCGAGTTCCAACCTCGCCGGAGTGTACTGTTTCCTCTGCTGCTCCTTTTTCCCGGGAACGCCCCCTCTTCCTTCATATTACTTTCTCTCATATTCACTCTTCTTCCAAGGATGTCCTGCTCGGCGTTTTCTTTCCGTCCCTAGCGTCTCCTTCATGAGCTTTTCCGGCCAATCAGTTTTTTTTTTAAGGCTTTCCCCCTACGGCAAGTCCGCAGTTCCCTTTTCCGATCGGTTTTTGATTCTTTATTTCCTATCTACTGTTACAGCAGGTTTGCTCATTCAGAGAGCCTTACACTGGATTTTCTCACAGATAGGAGGCTTGAAGATGGCCCCATCAATTTTCTTCTTTTTCTCCTGCCCCGCTACCTCCTTCTTTCCGGAACACCCAAGGAATGGGAGTCCCTTTCTTACCTTCCCCTCTCTTGTTACCTTTCCACCTACAACCTTTTGTTCCCATACGAGCTTTCCTTGTAAAGAAGTGTTTGATATCATTTTTTTTTTTTTTTTTCCCTCCTCCGTGTTTTTTTTTCTCTCGCGAAACGGCCTTCCGAACCTCTTTTTTTCTTTAGAAGAACCCTCCTCTTTGGATTTTTTCCCCCTCTACACGGTAAATCTTTTTTTTTTCCTTTAACCCAAGGTTCCCGTGGATCGTTCTTTTCCTCATCCTTTCCGGTCTCTTTTCAAATTTCCTCTCCCGTTATTTTAGACCCCTCTTAGATCCCCCCTCAGTGATACTCCTCTTCGCGAGGAACCCGTCGATGTTAAGTATCCGACTCCCTCATCCCCTTCGAAAGTGTTTTCTATTGCTCCTGTTATACGCTTCCCCCCCCCCCGGATTGCTCTCACCCCAAACGGAGAGCATCATTCTATTTCCCCGCTACCTCTTAAGACCCTTTTTCTCCTGGAGACCCTTTCTTTATATGATTTTCCCTCATCTCGTATATTGTTCCCTTTCAACCATTCTACTCCGTTTCTCCTCCCTTTCGGTCTTTTCAAGAATCTTTTTTCTTCGGTGGTCCTTTTCCTTCAAGGAGTTTCCAGTATTGAATGAGAGAGTTAGTCTTTTCCCCAGTTTGTCCTCCCATCATCTTCTTTGAGGTAGCTCCCCCCTCGTCCTCTTCCTTTCTCAGTTCCCTCGTAAGAGGCGTTTCTTCCCGTAGTGCGGTCTGAGCCTCTCTTCCATTTCTTCACGGCTCTTTTTCGTTCTTTTGCGGAAGCACCCCAGTGCCTCTCTTCATTTGAGGTGGGTTCGACTTGACGTTCCTCCCCCGTGAGTCCCTGTGGCGACCCCCAGCAGGTTGGTCTCCTCTGAAGTTGTCCCTCTGCCAGGAGGCCTTCTCAGATTTTCCTGAAATCCTTCTATTCCTCCTAATTATCGCCTGCAATAACCCATTCTGGAATTTCAGCCCCTTCCCTTGCTTTTGAAGATTTTTCCAAGGAGGCTCTTTCCCTCTCAGTTGATTCTCCTCCGTTTCCCCCTCGTGTTGGCGGATGTGCGGAGTCGAGAATCGCGTCGTTCTTTTCTCCTCCTCCTCCCAATAGAACCCTTTCTGTAGTTGCTGGGTTCTTTCCCCAACTTGCAGGTTTCCCTTACGATCTCCCAAGCACTTCCATGTGCGTTTCCCCCTTCTTTTTCCTAAGTGCCCCTTGAAGTTCCCCCCCCTCCCCCTGATCGTTGACCTTTCCTAGTCGTTTAATGCTTCTGAACGCGCAGGAGTGATCGGCTTTCCGTGATCGGTTTAGTTATTTCTCTCTTCCCTTCAAACCTTTACATGGTGGCTTTTACCAGTTGGCACTGATCCCTTCAGAGGTTGTCCTCATAATCTTGCGATTTTTCTTTCCCTGAGTTCTGGACCGTTTTCTCCTCCCTCTTGAACCTTTTTTTCTCTTCATGAAGTACTTCCTCTAACGGAGCCTGCAAGGGTGCGACGTACCTTCCCTTCCGGACTTTTCCAGTCCCCCCGACTGCTCTCTTCGAAAATTTTTCTCCGAAATGTTTCACCTTCTCTCCTGAAGGCCAAACGTAGTCTTCCCGAAGTTTACCCTTCTGAGACATTTTTTTTTCCTTCCACGAGCACCCCCCAACAAGGTTTTTTTTGACTGCACGTCCCTAGGCGAGTCAGTCCCTCTCGTCGGGCCCCCCCCTCTGTGACCTTCCCTTGACTTCAGCCCCTTCCCCGGTAGGCCTCCCATGAGCCACTTGGTGACACCCCTTTCCATTCAGCTCTTCGTGGAGGTTTTTCTCTTTTTGGCCCTTTACGAGGGAATTTTCCCTTCCATACGTAGCTTGTCACGCTCCCTCTTCCTCTTTGACGCTCCCGTTCGGGGATTTTTTCCTCTCTTTATTAGTAAGTCCCCGAAAGTTCCTAAGGCCTGCCTTCTCTTTCTTCTAGAAACCTTCTTTTCCGGTTGTTCCCTCCTCCGGAGAAATTTTTTTTTTCTAGGAACTTTTCCCCCCGTGGGAAAACTCCTTCTTCTGAAAAAGACGGGCTACAGCCATCTAGGAACCCTCAGAAGTTCCCCCCCCTTTGGTGAAAGTCTCCCTTTGGATTGACTTGTTAACAAGCTTTCTCCGCTAGAGCTTCCGCAGTTCTGATTTGCCTTGGAGTTCTCAGATCAGGGGAGAACCCCTTTGATTCTTCGGATTTGTGTTTTTTTTTTAGAACATCCTCGAGGATCCTCCTCCTCTCTCTTTTTTTACTAAATACGTTGTTTCTCTGTTTTTCTCTCTTTCTTACTCCCCTTTTTCCCTGACACCCCCCTCCTAGATTCCCCCTCGACTCCGGTTTCTTTTCGCAGCGAGACGCTGCCCCCCCTCCCCTAGCGTCACTCCGGAGTTTCATCCCCGCTCCAAGAAGTTATTAAGCGGGTGAAGAGGATCTTCCTGCGTCTTCTTTTCATGATTATACTTTTTGTGATGGGAGACTCTTCTTCTTTTTCCCAAGGAAATGGATGACACTCCTCCCTTGTAGAAGTTCCCCGCGATTTTTTTTTGGTTTTTCTCTTTCTGAGGATCTGCCGTCCCCTCTGAAAGAATTAGTAGGAGCACCAGTCAGTGCCCGGTCCTCGCTGGCCCCCCCCCCCCCCCCCCCCGTGATAGAGTTTTCCAGAACCCCGTTAGAAACTGTTTTCCCCCCCAACTTTCGCTTGGCCTTTTCTTTTCACGTTTTTTCTCCTCGTCCTTTTGCCTCTAGTCGTCACTCCCGCCCCCTTGTTTTTTTTCCCCTGCTTTTTACTGGTATTCCCCACCGGTTTTCCGGTCGTTTTCTTTCTACGGCCATTCCGTGCTTGCGGCATGACCTGTTCAAAATGGGCTGTGCCCGCGTTCCTCTTCGTCGACGAAGTTCCCGCCGGTTTTTTCTCACCGCGGGTTGGTTTGCTTAGTTCTCCCTCCCATCGGTCCGGAACCCTCCTGGTGGTTCTCCTCAGGTGATCCCAACAGTTGCGTTCCTTTCGCCGGACACACCCCCGAAATGCTTCCACCCCCCTTTTTCGATTCTCCAGTTTGCCTGCCTAGAGAGGCCGTTCCCCGGAGTTTCCTTTAAGATCTTAGATAGGTCCTTCCTTTTTCCCCGTCCTGAAACCGGTCGAAGTCCGTCCGAAGCCCCCTGATTCGGTTACAGGATTTTCTGAAGGAATTCTCTTTCTTTCTGAAAAATCTGTTCAAGGCAAACTTCGTTTTTCGACCTTTTTGAGTTTCTTTTCCTTCACCTTTCTTAGTACGATTTGCAAGATAACTTTCCGCCATACTGTCAGAGGGACCTCTAGAAGGCTCAGGATTTCTTCTTAGTTTTTCCCCCTTTCGTTGAGAAGTAAAAAGGGACCCCCGGTTTTCGTGCCCTTATTGTTTTCCTTTCTAAGTCCTCCCTTTCCCTGGGGGGCGGATTTCGCTTTTCCTCTTCCCGCCACCTCCTACCTACTGAGCATTGTATTTCCCCAAGGTGTGGGTTTCGGCGATGCACGAACAGGGCGAGGCTCTTCCTTTTTTTCCTGCGGTGATCCTTCTCTTAACCTGCTTCCCTCCCTCCCCGACGTCCCGAAGTTCCCCTAGGAACCTTGGTCCTCCGTTAGTTTCGTAGAGAGGTTCTTTAACAGTCTCGAACCTTCTTTCCTCAGGGGTCCTCCCCCCCGATAAATTCTTGAAGATGTTTGAATTCCCCACCTGCTGGGTCGCCCCTCGTTCCGGGAAGGAGTCAGTTTTACACCCCCCAAACCTCTAGTAGCTTTACAAGGGCCTCCTTCCCCCCTCGTTCGACAGCGTGCTCGGAGGCTTGTTTCGTATAAGTTTGAAGCTCCCTTTCTTCCCCACGCTTGTCCCTGCTAGCAGATTCTGTTTAGTCTCAATAACCCGCTTTATTTTCCCTTGGCTCCCCTCCCATCTTAAGGCATTTCCTTCCGGGACCCCTGAAGTGTGAGACTTTTCCCTCCTGCTTCGGGTCCGCATTTTCTGGGAAGACTCCTTCGACATCTTTTTCCGCAGATTTTTCGTTCGACTTTCCTCTTCAAAGTATTTTCCTAGCGCTCTGCTTCATGCGCTTCCCAGTTGTTTTCAATCCCTTGATCCCTTTTTTGAAAGATGCTCTTTTTTCATCTTTAGTTATCGGCTTCTACGGGGTTGGTTCACACGCTTTCGGAGAGGCCCTCGAGCTGCTCCTTCTGGTTGGCGAGTGCAATTTCTGCAAATTTTTTTTTCGGTGGCTTTCTTCCGCTGGCCTTCACCACGGGCTCCTTCACCTGCTTCCAGGGGACGCCCCCGGTTGTAAACGACAATCCCTTCTTCCGTGTCCCCGGCCGACCCTTTTTGTTATCTCTTTGTTGTTTTTTCTCTCCTTACGGCGGTACCAAGGAACTTGCGGCGCTATTGAAGACCTTTTCTCTTTGTACACTTCCCTGTGAATCCTTAGTCCCACTAGGTTTCCTTCTGTAACGGTTGAGGGCCCTTTCTCCCAGTCCCGTGAGTCCGAATTCCCGTCTTTGCTCTTTTTTCTTCGCCGTTCCGTGTGCCCGTAGGTTTGCGTAGCCCTCGCGATCGCTTTTTCCAGATCAATTAGCAGTCCTTTTGACTTGTTTCTGAACATTTCTTCTTTTCTTTCACAAAAATCGCCAATTCTCAGGCCCGCATCTCCCGTCAGGAAGGTCTCGCCTGCCTAGTGTCTGTACGCGTAAAGGCAGAGCGACTTCTCGTACCCAAGGTAGTGGAGAAGCTAGTGCCCTTGACGGCTCTTCTCTTTATGCTTTTCTTGTAGTTCCAGGTTACTCTTAGGATTCGGACCTGGAGATCGCGGTACGGACTCCCTGAGGTCCTCTGACGATTCAGGCCCTTCTATGGCCCTGCTCGACTTTTTCAACCAGTTCCAGCGAGAGAGGTCGGTCAGGTTCGCAGTCTATCGGAGTATTTTTTAAAATCTTTTCCGATTCCTTTGGACAGTTGCAGGGTGTTTTCCCGGTATGACCCCTCCCTCGAAGCATCCCCTTTTCTCAAACGCCGTTTCGCCCTCCAGGGACGTGATCCGGAAGCTTTTTGTCGAGGGTTCTTTTTTGAATTTCCCAGGTACTTATTTCTCGCCTTGTGTTCCCCTGTCGCGCTTGGAGCTTTTCTCTGGCTGTTGCCGACGTTCCCCTTGTCGAAAAGGGGGCCAGTCTCGTTTTTGCCGCGCCTTTTTCCCAACCCCCCCCCCGACAGTCCCTTTCTTCGAACTTCTTCCAGACGCTGAGCCTCCCTTTCTTCCGTTTCCCCCCCCCTGGCGTTTGAAAGGTCCGAATTGTCTTCGCCATGCCGTCGCGGCCGCGGCCCTGATGTCGTTTTTTTTCTTGTTTCCCCGGCTTTTCTCTCGTTTTTCGCGCCACTGTTTTTTACGTGCATGCCCCGATTTCTTCTACAAGTACGCTTTTTTCTGTTGCGATCCCTGAGCGCAGGTGTAAAACTTCTGATGCCCTGCCCGACTTCGCCGTCCCCGTTTACTCCCTTTTCCGGGCCGCTTGAGATTTCTTGTTCGGCCTTTCGCCTTCCCCGCCCCTAATTTTCTTCTCCCCGATGTCTTACGCTCCTTTGCTCACCGTATCGCCTAAGCCCCCCTTTTTCATCTTTAGTTCTGACTCCTGCGGCGTCCCCAGTTTTTTCGGAGCAGCGGCGTAGGAGATTTCTTGCCGCGCACCCTTTCAAGTTTTCTACGCTGGCCTCGTTGTGACGTATTTTCCCATCGCGGGAGCCAGTTGAGTGCGGCTTCTTTCTCCCGCTCTTTTGTCCCACCTCCCGTTCGACTACTTCTTTTCCCTTGTCATAACTATTCTAGACAGGAGACTCCCCCTCCCCGCTGATGACGGGCGCCCCTTGGGCTCTCTCTTTGCCCTTCCCCCTAGTCCAAAGTCTTCTGTGAGGAGCACGTCTCCCCCTTAAATTAGTAGTGACCTCTTTTCTGGAAGTCCCACTGTCCCTTCTAGTCGAGATTTCAACATTTGGTCCTGACGGCCTTAGACGCTAGGGACTTAACTCGGCATTCTGCCCCTGGGTTATGACCACACGACCTTTCCTTCAACCCTTCCGACAGCGACCCCCTGCAGGGTTCTCTATTCAAACAGGTCTCCCATTCCGACTCCCCACTCCCGCCAGCATCTATCCGAGACTTAGAACTCCGAGATGAGGTAAAGGCTCTCCTTTTGGCGAGTTATTTGCAAAGTAGAAGCTTTTTTACATCCCTTCCCCCCACGGAAGAGTAGTTTTCGGCAGACTTCTCTTTTGGGACGCCACCCCCTTTTAGGTCTCAGTATCATATTTTTCTATGTCGACTTACGATGGTTCCAGAGAGATCCATTTAGCTTTTGCTCTTTTTTTTCGATTCTCGATGCCTTTTGAAATCGACTATTTTTATAAGCGCTGTTGTCCCCTCGAGCATTTGAGTAGGCAGAAGAAGATTCTTTCCATTGAGTTGGGGCCCTCCTTTTTTCATCAGCTGGATGATTTGACCCCTGTTTTTTTGTCCGATTTCAGGAGTTTCCCATTGGTCGAACGGGAGTGCCACCTTTTTCAACATTTCCGGGTCGTCCCCTTCCGGGATTTCGGTTCCCCGACTTTTTTGGCAGACGAGCGCATCCCCCCTGCCTTCCCTCGCTCGCGGCTGGCTTTCGCGCCGCATCATTTGCGTTCCTCTTAAAAACCCCCAATTTTCCACTCCGGGAGCTCTTTTCGGCAAGGGTCATACGAAGAGGGCCGCGCAAGGACTCCCCTCCTTTTCTGGACGGCTCCCCTTCCCCCGAGACGTCCTGCCTGGAAACCCTCCTTCTTATCGGACTCCAACAAACGTTCTTTCTGGAGAGGACGCTCTCTCCCTTCCTTTAAGCGACCTATCCCCAAGGACTTTATTTAAATTGGGGAGGGTCGAATTCGAGCGGCTTTCTCAGTCAAGCCCCCCAGACCTCATTCTCGAAATCCTTGAGACCTTATGGCAAAGGAGAAGGGTCCGAGTCCTTCTTTCTAGTCTCCCTTTATTGGACGGCCTAGAGGTCTTGTTACGGGTCCGTGGCTTCTCCTAGGCCCTCTCTCCCGGAACGTTCTTCAAATAGCGCATTTCAGTTAATCCTGAGTATTTACCCGCCGTCTTTGCTGAAATACAAGGAAGGAGTGAGTACTTTTTGACCTCTCTGTAAATCGGCGCTGATCTACCCGGTCAGACCTCGAGCAAACTGAATATTATTGGCAATGGATCTCCCCTCAAGAACCCTCTCTGGCACCCACCCTCCTTGTCCTGGCGACTCTGCCCTCCGTTAACCACTTTCCCCCCTGAAAGCCCGTCCACCCGACTGGCGCAGGTTCACCGTATCCTCTTCTGGGCCTCCAAAATTCCGGTGTCGTGCGTACGTTCCCCTCCCTTTCTCCCTGAAGACCCCCTCGATATAAGGACCTGTGCAAATGAAAGCCCCCATCTCACAGTTTCCGTTGTGGTCCTATCTGGCAAGGCGGAACGTCCACTTTGATCCCGGTTCGGACCTTATCTAGCTGACAGATTCCTCCATCCCCCCCTGAGATCTTCTACTCTGCAAGCCCCAAGTCCCACAAGTGGAATCTGCCATTCACCCCCTAAAACTGATTTTCGGGTTCAAATCGCCGAAGACTCTTCCAAGGATTCGGAACAAAAAAAGCCCATATTAGACGTGGTTCGAAAGAGGTTAAGAGTGAGTCGGCTTCTCTTTTTTCGAATAATACCCCACTCCCTTCCGCCTCTGCTGGTTTTTCTTCGGTTCCCGGGCGGGAAGACAGAACTTCTTTAGCCTTCCAGTCCCTTCCCCTACCCCTGCAGCCGCAGGTCTTTTTTTCTTCTCATTCTTTTTTCCCAAACTGATCTCGCCCCTATTTCCTTTTCTCAATATTTTTCCCGGCTTTCCCTCCTCCTTCCGAGTTCTTTTAATGCCGCATGAGCTTTTCCCCTTGATCTTTTTTCAAGTGGAAGGATACCTGTACAGCCCGCTTTTCTTCTTTGATTCTTTCTTTCCTTTATCGATCGTTTTGACTCGTTGAATCTTTCGTCAGAGTTGTCTGGGGTGTCCTCTTGAACTATCCTGCGACGCTTTTCTCTTGTATCCCCGTCGGACTTCCTTTTTCCCTTCACCCGGGTTCCAGACTTTTAAGCAACGTGTTCGTCCCTACTGACCCTGGTAGTCTTTTTTTTCCTTCTCAAGACACTCTTTCTTCTCTTGGTACTTCTCTGTCGTTCCGTTGTTGCTTCTCGCACTTCCCTCTTCTCTGGTCTGTAGTCAGAGCCACCCCCTGAGACTGCAACAGTTCCCTTTTTGAATCTTTTTTTGTTTCCCAAACCCCCCCCCCCCCCCAACCCCCCCCCCCCCCACCCCCCCCCCCCCACACCCCCCCTGGTTCTGAGGGGAGTAGGTGATTTTTTTCCGGTTCCCTTTTTCCAAATGACTAGCTTTAGGTGTTTTTTTTGGAACTATTCCCCTTACAGTTCAATGAATAGCTCTGTTAGATTCCTCACCTTTTTTCGTATTTCTCTCCCGTCGCTCCTCCCCTTCCAGGGTCAAAGGTTCTTTTCAAATCCAAAAAAAAGGTTTCCAGGTTCTCTCCGTACTCTGACCGCGGCTTTTTTTACGTTTTCTGGATTTCGAACGCTTTGTAAATCGAAGCTTGATGTCCTTTTCATAGGGTCCCCTCCACGGAGTGTGTGGAAGTTTTCCAGTGTCCGCTGAGTTTCTTTGTAGTTGTCCTGATGTTTAGTTCTTCTTTCTTCCAATTACATCCTCACTGCCAGTCTTCCCTGTAGCTCAGTCCCTCCTCGCCCCCGCGTCCTTTTCTTAGTCCCCTACCCTCCCAGAGTTTGAGGTTGAATTCATTCGCCTTGAAACATTTTTTCCCGGGATCCCTCGGTTGGTTTTCACTTTTACTTCTAAAGTTGGGCGGTAGGTCCCTACTGTCCCCTCCCGAGCCGCGGTTCCCTTTTCCCAATTCTGACCAGACTTTCTTTTTTATTGGCGAGTTTGAACCTGCCGGCGTTTCTTCTACCGGGCTCTATCGGACTTTCCGCCGTCTCTTCTTTTTCGGCGGAGTTGATCATTAGTCCCTTCCTCTCCATTCTCCAGCCGGTCTTTTTTCTCCCCCCTCTTATTTCCTTCCCATTGGGGCCAATACGAGCTAGAAGTACCCCCAAGAATTCTAACCCGCTGTACTCCAAGGACATTTTGCCACCCCTCCAGGAGACCGGGAACTCCAAACCTCCCGTGTTGCCCTCTTCAATCCTTCGTTAAGTCGGGACGCGGCATAGAGTGTATTCCTTTGGGTCCTTTTTTCTGGTTACTTAGAGTGTTTCGGCCTACCACGCACGTTTCCCCTTTTGTCGTCCCTCTGCGGACCATGTCAGATCCTTTTCTCTTTTTTCGAACCATTTAAGGGAGACCTTTTTTCGTTTCCTTGACAGGTTTCCAATTAGACGTTGACCGATTGCTAGATGCTTCTTATGACCGTAATTTTGCACAGCTTCACTCTCGAGGGACTTTTGATATAGATTCCCCCCTCCGCGACTCTTCCCTCGTTTCCCTATGCCATTCAGCTCCTCTTCTCTCAGACCAGAAACTCTCCCGGTTTACCCCGGCCGCGTCCGGCCCCCCTCTCGCAAGTAACTTCTATTGTCCGTAAGGCCTCCGTGAAAGATCTCACCGGCGGGCTGAGCGTTGGAGTTTTTTTTTTTTTTAAAGAGGCTCCCTTGTATTCCCCGCCGACATTTTCCCCCCGTTTCTTATGGACTGCTCTTCTTGAACTTTGAGCAAGTGGTGGACGATCAGAATCAAGTCTCGTTTTTCCTTTGGCTGAGATTCCGGCTAGTTCCTTCAGTGGGAAGTTTTTTCTTCGGACAACTATCCAGCACTTCTTTGAGGATGTGGGTTCTAAGAGAGACCGTTGTTCGGCGCAAGTTCCCCTCTCCGATTCCTTGGTATTTTCCCCCTTCCGGCTTCCTTTCTTGTCCTGCTCAGTAGAAACCCTCCAGTGTGTTTCCTCCAGGATCCACTTTTTTTTTTCCTTGGAAGTCCGTCCTGGCGGTCTATTCTCCCCCTCAACGCCGGTGCCCCCTTCAGAAGTGAACTCCCTAGCCGAATATTTTATTAAGACCGGCTGCCGAGCTTCTTCTTCACACGCTTGTCATTGAGTGGACCTCGTTCCTTTGAGGGATCCGAGAGTGAGCAGTGGGTAATTCCCTATGTATCCTAATCTGCTGTGGTGGGGGGTACGTTATCCAGAGTGATCTATATCTATATTTTCTCCCGGTTTGTGTTGTTGATCTTGGGCCAGTTTCACGCTTTCTTCTGGTGACACCAACGACGTAAAGCAATTCTCTTACATCATCTGAGGTCGAACGCCTCGCTGCGCCCCGCCTTTTTT
>Ga0179593_1481501_pt1 | contig 15440 bp, 11 predicted proteins | sample CZODoug2_1_08_16_FD_185931 | JGI IMG/M metagenome (GOLD analysis project Ga0179593, IMG submission 185931) | Vadose zone soil fungal communities from Angelo Coast Range Reserve, California, USA - CZODoug2_1_08_16fungal (PacBio error correction) | ecosystem: Environmental > Terrestrial > Soil >... | reverse complement strand
GGGGTGCTTTACTTCCGGTCCTTCATCTTTCATGGAACGGAGAATTTCCCGACTTGATCTTTCACGCATATGGATCAGTTCCATTCGTTCCCCCTTCTTTTCCCTTAGTGGGCTGGCGTCTTGTTTGCAATTTCCGCGGGGGTAAGCTTGAGGCCACATTTTTAATTTTAAGATGAGGCTGGTGCGGATCTTTTTTCCTGGTCTTTTTTCTGCTGGTGAGTTCGTAGGGCTCGGCTCGCTTTTTTTTTCTGTCCATTGTGGCAGGGAAGATTTTTTTCCCCCTTTTATTGGTCCCCTGATCTCTCAAAATTCTGTTAGGATTTCGGTTGCGCGGACCACGTTAGGGGCTTGATGAGAGAGGATTTTCATTCTCCAGAATGACCCTCTTTTACCCCCCCTTTTCCGTCAACTAACCCCGTTCGGTAAAATAATCTGTTCCCCCGTCAATCCCCCCTTATGCGTACCAGCCTTCGGGCTGGGAGTTCCTACTCGGTTCCTTTTTGCGGCCCTCTTCTCCCAAAGATAGCTAAATAGGGGGCGGACTGCCCGTACAGGTGTATGTGGGAACCTGTCTTTCCAATAGTGTGGTTCACCGGCAACGTTGGTGTTAATAGGAGCGCGCGAGCTGGTCATTTCCTTATTCCTGCCCCTTTAATGTTTTAGATTTATAAGGGGTCAACCTTCAGTTTTTCATCTTTATACTCCCAGACTATGCTGAGCTCTTGATCTGAGGTTGTGCCCGTTAAACCTTTTTTGCGGCTTTTCCTCCCTCGCGGAAGCTATGTTGAGGGTCTCCATCAGCCCATTATGGTAATGGCTCGGGTTCTTCCTTTCCGGGAAGTTTCCCCTGGTTAGGTGCGTGATTTTGCCGTTCAGCCTCGTAGGTTGAGATGTACCCCTTCCTTGCTCCGTCCGAATCTTTGGGAACAGTGGGTCCCTGGTCTCTGTTCGCGAACAGTATAAGCGAACGGACTTTTCTTTCTGAGCCCTTTGAGATATAGTTCATTCCTTTGAAAGGTTTTAACCTTCCCTCCGAGACGCAGGGTTCTTTTCTCTCTTTAGAGATTGCATAGAAGCCTTTCTTCCCTTGATCCAATACTTACAGCCATAAGGGAGCATGTCTAAATCGTTTTTCTTTCTTCCCCCTCCTGTGTTGAGAGTCAGTTTCCTTTGATATTGAAAACGAAGACTTTCCCGACGGATCCCCTCTGATTAACTCCCGTTCCATTTTCCAGGATTTGCTTAGGAGGGAAGCGGTGGTTCGACCAGCCTCGAAGTACGTGGCCGCAGGTTTTTATTCCCCCCCTACGGTTCATTGGAGGAGTTAGCGTAACAACCAGGACTATATCTTATATTTTCCCTAATAAGTTGTGTTGTTGAGCTAGATCCTTCTGTCTCTGATTATAGCCACTAAGCTTCACGACGCCCTCTCCCGTAGCTTCCCGTCCCTCCTCTTGAGAAACTCGACTTCAGCCACCCCCCGTTCCCATCCTCGATACGCGCCCTTGTTTCCTCTTTTTTGGAGGTTGAAGGGACACGGCCTACCGATTTTTTTCTAACCCCCCCCTGACCGAACGCAGACCCAAAGTCCCCCAATTTTCCCTTTTCCAAAACTGCTAACGGATGCTGGACTCATCCGGTGCTAAAGACGACTTTATTTTTCACGACCTGCTCGTCCCCTCAGCCCCTGACGACTTCTCTTAGATTTCGGGGCGTTTTTCCCACTCAAGATTCTTTGAGCTATGAGACTAGCATAGTTCCTCCCGGCCGTCAACCGCGGCCGCTGGTTACCCCATTTAAAAACGCTTTTTTCTTGAACGATCTCCGAGAACGGTCTTTTTTCACCACCCACCTACAATGTGGTCAAAAAGCTTCCCTTCGCAACTTTTCAATTCCCGGCCTACCTCTCTACAGACATAACATTTTGAGGAGATTAGCTCCACCCCCCGCTCCCCATATTTGATGATATCCTTCACTGCTGTGGCAGGGGGGAAACTTCCCTTCGGGGTCTTTTAATACGGACCAAGGATCCTTTTATGCACGATGCCGGTAAGGCCTCAAGGAGAACTCTAAGTCCCCTTTTCGGTTTCCCCCCTTCATTCCCAAGTCCCAGGCCCCGCGATCGTGTCTCGACCCGATGTCAAAAAGTGTTAACCGGCGGACCCCCCATGACCAAACCGATTGAAGAGGAAGTCTGTCACAATTCCCCTGTTTTTTCTTAAGAGATCAACAACTAGTTCCTTTTTATCTTCCTTGCAGGCTCTTTCCTCCGGACCTCTTTATCTGTATAAAGTAACTTGATAATTTTTTCAAAGATAACCGAGGTTTACATTTCCTTTCGACTAGCTGTAAAGTATGCTAAGGTTTCCTCCCCCGTTAACGAGAGGTATTGGGTGCAACTCCCGGTCCCCCATCATCTAGTCCCCCCTTCAGCTGTCAAATTTTTTCTTTCAATAGACGTCTTGAGGTAGACTTAGCCTCTCTCTAGCTCTCCCTTCAGTTTAAAACAGCCTTTTGCCCCCAGGATTCTTACGAATTTTACAAGCAAAGCCCCCAGAGCACGGCCCCGACTCTCCCTCTCCAGCCTCTCTCCCATGGGACACCCCGTGGCTCTTTGCCACGCGAAAGTTCCGTTTTATACCGCCATGAAAAGTAGCCCTTTAGGAAGCCATCCCCGCCGTTTCATCACTGCTTCCTGTACACAGCTGAACTCGGGAAGCCCTTCAATCCTCTTTCCCCTAGTCTTTTTCCAACACCCCAGACAGAATGCCGCCTTCCAGGACCTCGCGTTTTTTTTCCTCCTTCCTTAGTCCTTTTTCCTTCTTCATGATCTAAGAAAGCGACGACTTCCCTTTTAGTTCTTCCCTTACGAGTGACTTTTACGCATATGCAGTAGCATTTCCTTTCCCCTTTAATCTCCTTTTAAACCGTGTCCTTGAAACTTTCCCTCTTTTTCAAAATGCGAGACGCAGAGAACCGGAATCGTTTTTTTTCCTCGCTCATTTTGAGATGTTAGTGAGTGGAAGAACTTTTCAAGTATCTTCTCCCATAGGATATATAAGATTCTCCTTGTGACAGAAGTCATATTCTGTCAGCGGCTTCAATTTTAATCCATACCCCCCAGTTGTTGTTGTTGATCTCCTTGCCTCTTTCAGACAGCCCAGACCGATCCTCCCACCTGAATACTGAAGAGGAGATAGGCAGACTCCCCCTATCGCTTGGAGAGGTCCCCATATAAGACTCCCCCTCTCCCTCGAGACTGGCCGGTCGGCAGTTTTTTGCCACACGTCCATTCCAATCTGACCGTCCCGTCTTAATGCCCCACACGGCTCTCCGTGAGCCGTTGACAATGTCCCTTCCTCGATTTTTCATATCGTGTTTCCTTTTTGTCGGGCGAGCTGTCCGGCTCTTTCAGATGCCTCCACCAGCTTTACTAAGGTTTGCAGAGGACCCGCCCACTACTATACTCCCCCCGGAATGTCTTGTGGTCTTTCGGTACATGGAATTCTCCGTAAATGGCTGCCCGTCTCCCGGGATATTAAGAAATTGGACTGATCCGTCTTCCTGATGGCTAAGAGGAACTTCTCGCTTGGTTCTTCTGGATATTTGGTGTCAAATCGACGATTTGTGCGATCCCACGTTTCCTGGGAGAAGAATGCTGTTTTTGATTTTTTTTTCTTTTTCCGATTTCGGGTCAGAGGAGCTGTTCTTGTCAGGCCCGAGGGAAGACGATTTTTTTGGTTTGATGGCCCTTTGCTCCTGAACTCGAGAGGAGATCCGATTTTCTTCTTTTTAAGACGATCGACCAGCCTTATAGTTCCATTTCCACCAGGTAGGCGTTTTTTCCTGGTAAATTCTGTTGACTCCTTCGTTTTTCAGCCTAGGGCACCAAGAACCTTTTTTTTTCCCCTGGGCCCGGAAAGGGGAAGACAAGTTCCGTCCCAATAAGAGAGAGCTACCAATCTTGAAAATTTGATAAGACTTGTCAAATTCTCTGACTTTCGGTTCAAGCTTGGGAACTCTTTATTTTTCGCTCTGCACCCCCATCCAATGCTTTTTTGGACGAGAGCTTTACTTATGTACCTGGTTGTAGTTGTGACAGCTGGATTTACCCTCTTCGGTCAGTGGTGTCCTCATGGAAAGGGGGAGAGCGAAGACGATGTGATGGTTTTAGGATGGTCTCTCAAGTAATGAGGTTACTATAGAGTTATAATTGTTCCTCAGGCAGGAGCTGAAAGTCGAGTAATTGATTTTTTTCTCCGCCTTGTCGGTGGACCCACCCCCCTCTGCTTCCGTTTCCCTGGAACCCTTTTTTGAGGCTCTCTATTTAGGGGTCTCCTTTCTCAAGCAAACTGTCCTTTCGGTAGAGTGAGCAGTTTCCTTCCCAGGGTCCTTTTCGGGAGTTCCTTTTCCTTTTTCCCCCTTATGAAGGTGTGCTGTTGAGGACCCTCCAGGGATGGACTTAATATTTGAACATTCCCCCATCGGCCTTTCTCTTTGCGATTCCTTTTTGAAAGGACTTGGACGTCTCCTTCCCCTCCGATCCTTCCTCGGACCGGAGGTGAAATCCCTCCTCAGTCTCCCCTTCTACCCCGCTCATAGGGCAGGATGGCTCTCTCAGGCTTTCATTTTTCTTGATGTACCTTGCGTGTAATTCCATCTCGGTGATAGCATTTGGTTGAAGACCCCGTGACCCTCCCCATCCGGACCTTGACGTTCCATAGAGGCTTCTTTTTTCCCCTTGTCAACCTAAGAAGTTTAAACAGGACCCTACCCCCTGCTCCCCTACACGGGACATGGGATCGGTGAGAGGCGTCCGCGATTTTTGTAGCCGAAGTTCTTTTTCCCACTCTGCCGGGAACCTTTTTTATACTTTTGTTCTCTTTTCCTTCTTTGCATCAGCTCCTCCTCACACGGAACTATATACTTTTCCTATTTATCTAGATAAACTGGGTGTCCGCCTCCAGAACTCCCCCAAGTGAGGCTCAGGGCCTCACGATTCCCGGACTTCCACTCCGTATAACAACCGACTTCGGCATACACCCCCGAATCTTAAGAGAAGTCCGTCCTGGTTATTATAGAGTGCAGGGGTCGGGTTCTCGAAGGCTTTCCGATTGTGAAACCAGCTCCAATGGACCTTTACCTCTCCTGGGAAACCCAGATGCACCTCCTTTTCTTTCCTGATGGGAGATTGAACGTCTGTTCGGCGCTTCTTTACTCACGTCCAGGCACTCATTTATCGGTGATAGTGTTGTGTGCTTATGTTTTGAGTTTTAAAATAAATTGTCCAACTTTATTTCTGCGCTAAGGAAGGACTCAACCGGACCTTCTTTCTTGAAACACTAAGCCCATTTTCCGCCAAGACTTGTTACCCCCCATTTTCACCCCCCCCAACACCTTGCTGCTCAAATCCTGTTCAAGTTCCCCCTTTTTCCCACACAGATATTGAAGGACAACTTTCCCTTCAGCCCCCAGAAGTAAACGTTCACCATGCCGCAATAGACCTTTCCCCTCTCTAGTGGGCTCTGAAGAAGATACCGGAAGATCCTCATGTGTTTTGAACCAGAGGCCCAATCAGGACTCAATTCTCTCCATAGTAACGAGAGGAAATGACGGGAACTCCTTAATTCCCTGGATAGGACCTAAGGAAGGAAACCATTTCCCCCGTTCCTTTTTTTGCCAACCCCCTTTAAAGTTGAGAACACCCACCACTTGACTCTTCCTTCAAGGATGACAAATTTTCCCCCTTGAAACTTGTGTTGGCCCGAGATAGAAAACTATATATGATAGTTTTTCCTCCACCCTTGACAGAGTATTCAATAACTTTTCAGTACTTTTTCCCTTTTTCTTATCCCCCCGGGCCAGCTTTTAACATGGGGGAAAAGGAATCAGATCTAGCGCGGTTTTTGATTGCAATAGATGGTTTTTTTTGAACTGCAGGCTAACCAGGTACTACTTTCCTCTCTACCTACTTCCACTGACGAGGTCCCCCCAGCCCCCTTTTGGGTCATAAACTTCTTCCTAACTTCCCTCTTCAGTTGAAAGCCTCGCGTTCTCATCCCTGATTTCCATAACGACTTTCCCCAGCAGAAGAAAGAGTCCTCACCCGCTAGAGATACAATCCCACCTTGGAACCCCTTCCCTAGAGTTTTTGAAAAAGACTGCCCCAAAGACCCCCTCAATCAAAAGCGAAAGGGTCCAAAGAATCCCGTCAACCAAGAAGTGACCAATCACCTGCAACTGCCAGGCCCTTCACTCTTACTAGTTACCCAATAAAAACAGCCCTTACTTTTTTAAGTGTTATTAATGACAACCCCTTAGTTTCTTTCGAATGCTTTTCTGAGCGAACTTCAAATGCGACCCTGATCAGGGCTTTCCCTCCTCAGTTGGAAACTTTCCTTTGAAAATCCTAATTAGACTTTTTTTGATCCCCGTGGCAGATAAAATGAGAGGTTAACAATGTCTTTAATTTTTTTCATAAATTAGATCTAGCTCTCGAATGAGAGTTGTACCTAGTCCCTTTGATTAGAGGTGAGTAGGCTTTTGAGAACACCCCACCCCCCACCCCCAACCACCCCCCCACCCCCCCCCCACCACCCCCCAACACCCCCCCCCCCAACACCCCCCCCCCCCCCCCCCCCCCCCCCAAAAACCCCAAACCCCCCCCCCCCCCCCAAAACACCCCCCCCCTCCCACACACCCCCCCCCCCCCCCCCCCCACCCCCCCCACACCCCCCCCCCCCCCCCCCCCCCCCCCCCCCCCCCACCCCCCACCCCCACCCCCCCCCCCCCCCCCCCCCCCCCCCCCCCCCCCCCCCCCCCCCCCCCACCCCCCCCCCCCCCCCCCCCCCCCCCCCCCCCCCCCCCCCCCAAACCCACCCCCCCCCCCCCCCCCCCCACCCCAACCCGGATAGTGGGCCAATCTCGCTCCGACCCCCCTTCGTCCGGCTGGTATAAGACCGCCCCCCTATCGTTTCCATTAGAGCTTTGGACTTTCCGTTTCCTCCTTACTACCGTCCTCTACCTACCCCCCGCTGCTGCTTCCCGACTCTCCTTTCCTAGGACCTTCAAGCGACTTGCGCCATGCCCTACTCCCTTCATTTCGTCCCCTTAGAATCGGTCGTCTTTTAAACCAAAGCATGGTTTTCCCATTTCCTTTTTCCTCACCCCGGTCCCTGATATGATTATTTGTTGCAAGTATTTTTTGACCAGCTCCCTTCAGGTTCCCTTCTTTAATCGGGGCGTCCTTTGAAAGGAGGCGCGTGGCTTTTCCCTTCTCCTTTTCCTTTTCCTAGGCGTTCGAGACCTAACATAGCTTCCTTTTTTGGCATTTTCATGTGTTTTTAGGTGGCCCCCGGTACCTAGGAATTCCTGAAGGTTAGTATCTTCCCTCCACGGTGTCTATTAATATGAGAGGAATCTTTTTTGATGTCTTTCCCTCTGGTCGGATGGGGTTTTTTCATTGTCTTATGTTGAGGGGGCACGTCCCTGTCGGTTCGAAGGAAAATTGGAGAAGAGTGATTCCAGGAGCCTTTTCAGGGATTTTTCCTTTTTTTTTCGGAAGTTCATTTGTATGTTTGTTGGATCCTTTTCCTTCGCCCGTTTCTGGAGGTTGAAAGGCAGCCCCTTCTTGGCCTCTTTCCTATCTGTGTTTTTGAGAAGCCCTATCACCATCTGTTAGGGTGAGATCTTTCCTCCTTTTTTCTGAGGACCCCAGGTCGGGGGCCCCTTGCGGTGAGTTTATGCATCCCCCCATCTAAGATTACCTTGAGCCCAGTTAACCCTGCGATCTTTTTTTGGTACAAACCTTTTTACCCTCTGCAACGGGCTTTGCTCTACCCAAAGTCGTTCCGGCTTAGCTTCCTTTCTTCAATGCCCCCATACTTTTAATTTCCTTGTTCGATCCTCGTCCTTTGACAGATTTAGATGATGAACCTTTCATTTTGGGTCGGTTGCGGGTCCCTTTTTCCCTAGGAAGAGACCGACTTCTTCTCTGGGTCCCCTTATTTAATGTTAGGGAATAGAGGTATCAGGTTGTCTTAAGGTCTACTCTCTCTAGAGTTCCCCCCCTTTTGTGCTCCCCGGTATACCCGTAACTTCCGCGGGCGCAAACCCAAATTTGCGCCCTTTCAGAGTGTGAGCTTCTTAAAGCCCTCCCTATTCCTTGGGAGCTTTTTGTCCATGGGACCTGGAAGGGCCCCCTTGGACTTTCCCCTTATATTTCTTCTTCCCTGTGGGTTGGTGTTTGATTTCCAGGATGGGAATCGAAGACTCTTTTGGGTTCCCCCTTGGGGTCCCCCCAGTTGTCTGTTTGCCTTTAGCGATTGCCCTTCCTGCGGCAGACCAAGTCTTCTCTCGGGTCAGAAGATCCCCTCAAGGACTGTCCTTGACTTTCTGCGAAGTAGTAGAATGTCACCCGTTGGGACTTTCTCTAGGATGTTTGAATACTACCTTTCCCCCCCTGAGGGTACCTGCATCCTTTGATTCAGAACAGTAGTGCCTTTCGGTCCCTGATCCCTTTATTCGAAACCCTGAATTTTTATGAGCTACTCCAGGAATCTATTTTCCCCGTTGTATGTGCCTTTTTGACAGAGATTTTTTTTCCGACTCGTTCTCCTTTGTTCCTTGGTCCTAGGAGACGCCATGACTCAGCTGCGGCCAGCCGTAGGTTTTGAGCCCCCCCGGCCAATATATCTATAATTTCCTAATAAGTTTTTTTTGACTAGGTCTTTTGCGGATGAGCTCCCCCGCAGCGACTTTTCGCACCCCCTCCTAACCGATATTTTCAGACCACTTCCTCCCCCCCTCCCTTCCCCCTTCCAAGGAAAGCCCTTCCTTCAATTCTTTCAACCCGCAGCGACCGCAGAGAATAAAATTACCCCCGGTGGGAGTTAATCGCTCTGAGTTCTTAATGTGCGTTGCCCTATCTGGCCGCTTTGAACCCAGACACAAACCAGACCAAAACAAAAACCAAACTCCACCCAGACTTATACCCCCTGAATAAAGGATGATGAGCCTCGCCCGACCGCATTCCTCTTTACCGACCTAATAAAGATCGCCCTTCCCAGCCGCTTCTTTTCATGAGAAGCCATGAGTTGGATTCAATTTCACCTGACCTGTATTTTTCTTCTCTAGAGAGAGACTGCACGCTCATTTTTTGATCTTCTAAACACGAATACCCATTTCCCCCTGTTCCCCAAAAGCGGTCGGGATTCCCTTGCCCTTGGTCAAACCCCAATTCTCATGGTTGAAACCCCAACATATAAAGGACACCCTCACGTTTTCCCCCGGAACCTGAACTAAGACCCAACCGGAACTAAGAGTGGATTTACTTTACAGCTAAAAATAGAAATCTGTTTTGGGTTCCCCCTCTGAAGAGTTTGTGTAAGGGGGGACCTTCAAGGCTCTCCTCATATATAGGAGGGAACTTTAACAAGTGGAGAAATTACTTTTCCCTCCTTTGACACTTTTTTAACGACTTGCCCCCGGAAAAAGCGAGCGCTCCCTTGTTCCCCCTTCTTCGTCCCACTGACAACACGCTTGAAGAGAGGACTCAGTTTTTTCCATAGCAAAAAGGAAAAGGTGCTTCTTCCCTCCTTTCCTAATGATTGGAATCAAGGGGGCAAGCCTGCCTTCCCTCTTGCATGGTAATAACCTCTAAGATAATTTTATTTATCCCAAGATCCTTTTTAGTGACTGGCCCGAGATCCTGTACGTAACTTTGGAGTTGGTGACTTCTTCACTAGAGGTATTGGTGTTTCCCTCTGTCCTAGTAGTCCACCTTAAACTCAAGAAGACCATTTGCCTCCTGTGTTTCATCTTCCCCGCCAGTTCTCAGTTCCCCCTCAGATTCGAAATCAGGATCTCCTCTCTTAGCCTCAAACAAGGGAACAACGCGTTCATTCCAATCTCCGTTCCCAAGCTTACCCGCCCCGAGCTTCCCCTTTGAGTGCAGTCTAAGGAATCCAGCTCCCGGCCAACGGTTCAGTTTCCTTCTTACATTGTCCAGCGGATCCCGCAGCCCCCCCCCGCGACCGGGGCCTCTCTCATCTGGGCTGCGGCTTCTCTGGACCTATCAAAGCGAATTTCAACTCTCCCTATTACCGCCATACCCCATTACCCTTCCTGCTATTTTGCAACCCCCCCCCCTTTTTCGTCAATCTTTTCTTCTTCTGCTCCCGTTCCCTTCCCTCCCCGACCGCAGGGTCCTAAGCTCGCCAGAGTTGGAGCTTCACTTCCCGGTCCGTGCGTGATAGCCAGTTCCAAGTACCGCGCGGTTCTTATGTGAAATCTTGTGACTCCTCCTCCCTGAACTTCCTTGATATAGTAGCGCCTGTTTTCTGTGAGACGAGGTAGGCTCCCCCACTTCCTCTTCTCTCCTGAATATTTCTAGCTCAGTCCTTCTGAAGGTGGGCCATATGGTCCAGCTCTTTTCTCCGGATCCAGTTTTCCTTTTCTTTTTTCCCCCCTAAGTCCTCTCCGTTTCTCACAGAAGCGGACGGACTCTCTCGACTGCGACCCTTTTCTATTAGGAACTCTTCCTAGAAGCGACTTAGTTTTCACCCCACCCCCCAAATAACTCGACCCCTTTTCTCCCTGATTTTTAAGGGCGGCTGCTTTTTCAAACCTTCCTGTTTCCCACTATGTCCGTTCCGGCCATTTTGCATTCCCAATTGAGAAAACGTCCATTTCCCCGTGCCACAAACTTCCCCTTCTGAATCCGGCTGCCATCTTGGTCGCTCCCTTTTTTTAGTCCCCATGAAGACTGCAGCACAGTTTTTCAATCGACTCAAACCTTAGCTTCATAATTTTTCTGCCTTGCTCAACGAGGAATTTTCATGTCTTCACCCCCCTCGACTTTTTCTTAAAGATTCGATGTGAGCTTTTACCCGTGTTATCTGGAGGAGCTTTCTCTTTTTTTCTCAGGGACCGGCTGGTTGGACCTAAGCGGTTTTCGCGATGCCTTCCATGGTAAGCTGCTGGATTCCGAGAGGAGCTTTACTCGGCGGTTTTCTTGTCCCAGAGGCAGAAGATTTGGACCGTCAGGTTTGATTTTCGATCTCCCCCTGAGGCGGCTCGCTGTCTATGCCTGCTTGATGTTCAGAACCCTTCCTCCCTCTTTTGATATTTTGCTGTGACCCCTTTCCCCCAGAATTCGACAACGCTGGGACCTTTTGCGGACCTGTTTCCCCCCCCCCCTCACTCCGGGAAAGACGGCACCTTGACCTACGATTTGGGACACGGAGCATTGGCCGGGGAACAACAGTCCTCCCACTTTCCTCTAGTGATACAGAACAAAGGTCTATTATCGGGAGTTTCATTGGCTTCCCTCGGGAGACAACGATCAGACTACACAGTCCTAGATGGTCTGGGTCGATTTCGATGCTTCCCTTTGGGTAATTGGTTCTCCGTCACGGGGGTAACGTTACTCTGCGCTTCATTGCCTCTCCCTGGCATTATTATAAGGGGTAACTGTCCTTTCGTTCCCCTTTTTGAGTCAGATGCAGGATATTCGGACTTTCTCCGAGGCTTTCGATTACGGCCCCCCAAACAGCTCCCCGTCGCTAGCTTCTAGGCGGCTCATCCTTCTTCAATGGATTTCTCGTTTAGGCAGGGAAGTTCTTCCGGTTGCGGTGACGGGGATGGTTTTTCTAAGTTTTTTTTTATTTTTTTGCGGGGTTGGGACCCTTTCCAGTCTTGGTCACTCCTCTTTTTTGGAAAATGGTTAACAAAGTCCCCGTCTCGGTTTTTAGATGTTAGTTTTTCGTCGGTTCTTCCTTTTCTCTATTATACAAGTCCCTGGTGCGTCGTCACGCCTTCTCTCTTAGCTTTCCTTTTGCGGAATTTTGGAGAGATTTAGTACTTTCTTTTTCGTTTCGGACGTGCCCTCTTCTAGGCCCTCCCCCTCTTCATTTTTTGAAGACATGTCCGTGGCCTCCGGAGGCCTTGGCTGTTGCAATTTTCTCCCCCCAACCCCCGCAGTTTTTTTTCAGTAGGCAAGGTATCTTTGACGCTTTTGAAGAAGAGTTGGTTCTTACTGTTCTTCCTTTCGATTTTTTTTTTTCTCCCCTCCCTTTCGTTATACATGTGCATGGCAGGGGACTCTGCCCTGATTCCGCCTGTTGGATACGTACTTTTCCGATCTTTCATCATAACCGGAAATATATCTCTCTTTCCATTTTTTTCGAGATTTCCCGTGTGTAGGACCGCCTCCCTATACCCTTCCTTCTTTTTTCTTGCACCCCCGCTGAGAAATCTACATAGTCTACAAACCCGCTCTGGCCTCTCCTCATCCGGTGGTCCCTTATTCTTTGATAATGGAATACGTCAATTGTCTAGGTTACCCAAAAACGCACGATGGGCCCTTTCTGGATTCCGTCCCCGCTCCCTTGATGCTGGCCGCGCTTGGACCCTCCCTCCCCTAGGACCCCTTCCTCCCGCTAGCCCTGCCCGCCCTGCTGATGGCTCATTTCTGGTCGCAATATCTTGACTCCCCCTTCTCTGATGCCCGAGCGATCTGCCGCCCGCGGTTCGCTTCCCTGTCCGCAGTTTCCGCGGTACCCTGTTCCCCAACTCTTTCTTTGGTCCCATGACGGCCGTCCTACAACACCCCTCCCCCTGCTTCCTCCCCTGCCACCGCCTCCGTTCCGTCGGCCCTGCCGCCACGCGCCCTCCCTCCTAAGCCCTTCACCTTTTTTTTTTTTCTTCCCCCCAGAGCTGTGGCCTGGGAACGCGCGCGCAAGGGTCCTGTTGTTTCCAATCAGCATCGCGGGATGACTCTCCTCGTCCCCCCCCGACCATTGACCTTACCCTCAGGCATTCTCTTCCTTCCCCTCCTTCCCCCAGCGCGTCCCCCGTGTTTTCCCCCCCCTGAAACCTTATGACGAGAGGGAAGGACATCAGTCGAACACACTTGCCGTGAGACCTTCCCTCGGTTTGATGTCAGGACTTGCCTGGACCGAGTTCGTCAATTCCCCTTTTTTTTTTTGCCCCCTTTGATAAAAGTCAGCAGGTGAAATGGTGTGCACGGCTTCGCCTGCATTGCCTTACTTTTTTTTTTGACTTCTCTTTTTTTTATGTTTGCCTGAAGGCTTGAACCCCCTTCTCTCGGCCTCCTTCTTCTCCGGGTCAGCTCCTGCAAGATTGCGGTTCTTCTTCCCGAATCCTAGGTCCGTCGCTTCGGGCTCAACCAGTTTGTGTCCTCCCTTCCCTTCTCCCACATGGCGGCCCCCTCCCTAGGCCCCCTCCCCGCTCCCTCTCCGGCCCGCCCCGCTCCCCTTCTTTTTTCAAAGTTCATCGCGAGACCCCTTGTCCGGCGCAGCCGAATGCCCCAAGTGTCCCCCACTTACGCCGTTTCGCTAATCAGATTGTCGATCACCTCTCCCCTCCCCTTCCCCCTTTACCGCCCCCCCCCCCCCCCTTCCATGGGCTTCCTTCCAGGAAGCTACGGTTCATTTCTGCAATTTTCATGGCTAAGTATGCATGATCGCTTTTTTTCGCCCCCTTCCCTCTTTCCTGTGGAGCTTATTGCAAACGCCTCCCCTTGTGCCTGACTTGCCCCTTCTCCGTTTCTTGAACTGCGTGGTTTGACTTTTCGACCCATGGCTCTATCGCCGAATGTCGTTTTCTTTTTTTCAGGTTCCGCCTCTGCCGTAGCTTCGAGTTGCCCCCCCTTCCCCTGGACTTTTGGCCAGCGCCGTTAGAGTTCTTGCCCCATTCCACAATCCCCTACCTTTCTTTTCGAGATTTTCCTTTCTCCGAGGACTTTTACCTATCAGCGAGGCACATTCCTTCATTTTTCTATGCCTTCGAAGCGTCCCTTGAGTCACCCCCAGATCCTCTAGACTTTCTCCTCTCCATGTTTTAAGGTAGGCGCGTCACCCCGGGTTTTACATATGATCCTTCCCCCCATCTTTTTACCTTCCCACGCTACGGAGGCCGGTTACGTGAATCCCTTCCCCCCCCTTCCTAGCTTCATACCGGCCTGAATCTGGTTTCATGGGTTGACCTTGAGTCCATGCAGACTTCTGTTTTTTTTTTTTTTTTTTTTCTAAGGAGTTGAGATCCCAACACGTAGCTTCCTAATTCCTTTTGGGGCCTTTTTGCGATTTTTTTTGTTTTTTCCTGGAGGTACGAGGCTCAGTGAAGGTCCTGGCTGAGACGTTCTATTACTCCTATGGCTTTTCTCTTCAAGTTGATGATGGCATCTGAATTGGCATGGTTTTCTTCTTCTCTGTTTTTCGGAGGCCAACGGTTGTTGAGTTCTTTTTCCCCCCGTCGCCGATGGGAAGAGGCGGCTGGCGGGGGTCCGTCCCGGTTCTTTTCGGTTTATGAGCCCGGGGTTCTGTATTATCCTGACTCTCCCTCCCTTTTCCGTTCTTGTTCCGCTGCGGAAGAAGTCGACCCTCCAATCTGGCATCCTGGGCCATATTCCCGTCTCCTTCCCCTTTCGGGGACCTCGCGCGGAGGGGTTCCCTTGCCTCAACCCCACTGAGGGAAGCGGCAACTTTTCCGTTTTCCTCCGTTGGGCCCTTAGCATGGAGGGACCACCAGTACACCGTCTGACCTCAGGATAACAAGAACCCCCCCGCTTGGTTTGTATCAGAGGGATTTTAGCCCTTTCTTTACTTCCCCAAACGATTTAATTACATAGGGCCCGATCTGCAATGGTTTCCTTTTTTCCCTATGTGGTTGAAGCTTCCCCTGACTCCTATTGCATTGATCGAGGTTTCTTGGGTCCTTTTCCCCCTTTGCCGATGTTTTTGAAGGAATGAACAGTATTCATGAATGAGGGCCGTAGGCCGGGGCCCCTTTGATTTCTCTCTCTTTTGAGAAGCCGTGAGGAAGGATCCTCCACCAGAGATTGCTTAAACCGGCACTCTCAGCTAGCTTCCGAGGGTTCACCCGGTCGTCGAATGCCTCCACCGGTCTTCTGGTCTTTTTTTTTTCCGGAAGGTTAGGTGCGGGTTCCCGTCCGAAGAGCAGTGATTGGTGGCTGTTTTTTGACCCTCCAGGAATGTCCCTCCCGAACCCAGTCGGAACCGTTGGTATTGTGCCGGGTTTCGGTTCTTCCTGGATCAGGACTTCTGAGGGATTTTTTCTCTCACCCATTTTTCTGGGCCTTTGTGAACTCCCGCACGCTTCTTCGTCTTTTTGGTCTCCTTTTCGGAATGCGGGGAATCTCTTTACTCGTGTTTTAGATTCGTACGGCTTTTTGCAATTTCCCTCCCTCGTTGCGTCCTCCTGTGGCCGCGCTCCAGGTACTCTGCTTCCCCTCCCCCCCCCCCTCCGGCTTTATGAAAATAAAGACGGGACCATTTTGGATCGTTTCTCAGATGGGTTGTAAGCCGAACCCTTCTTTCTTCCCATCTTTTTTCGGGGAAGGGGCCGGTCATGATCCTTCCTTGTGAATCTTGGCGCCTCCGGCTTTCTCTTTCCCC
>Ga0179593_1366324_pt1 | contig 15440 bp, 18 predicted proteins | sample CZODoug2_1_08_16_FD_185931 | JGI IMG/M metagenome (GOLD analysis project Ga0179593, IMG submission 185931) | Vadose zone soil fungal communities from Angelo Coast Range Reserve, California, USA - CZODoug2_1_08_16fungal (PacBio error correction) | ecosystem: Environmental > Terrestrial > Soil >... | reverse complement strand
ATTACGTCCTTTTTGTGACTATTGCTTCCCTTTCTCTCTTTTCATTTTGTTCTGAATGCCCCGTCCCATCCTTCTGGCAGCTGTCTTTTGGCAGCTTGGGCTAGATTATTACCCTCTTCTCTCATGCTCTTCGACTCTATTTTTTCCGTTTTGTTCGTTCTATTCGTACCCAACTTGGCTTTTGGGCTCATATTTCCCAACCTGAGTCATCCCCGGTTCGGGCTTCACATCGCTTTCACTGCTCCCACCCAACAAATTTTGTTCTGCGCTTCTGGCAGGCTCATCCCATTCACCCACACTGGTTCACTCTTCCCCTTTCAAAGTTACGCGGTGTTTCAATTTCGGGCCCAGATTGTCTTTCGCACCGCCCGCGTGCAATTTTCTTTCGGTGGTTCCTCCCCCAATACACTTAGTGCTCCGGGCAATCAGTCTGTTGCGCAAGCTACCTTGACTTTTTAGAATGTTTACCAGGTGTCCACCCGACCCCACAAACGGCCCTTCCTCCCCTTCTTTGAATGGAAGCCTTCAGTCTCATCAATGGCTCCCTATTTCCCGTCATGGCGGTCACATCCTTCTTTTTACTTAGTATGTGATCGTTGAAGTCCTCACCCTTTGGAATTTTTTCCTTTTCTGTGTGCTGAAACCCCTTCCCCCCAGTTTCTAATTTGATTCATTTGGTTTATTGGGACTATCCCCTTTGAAGGATTGGGACTCCTAACAGCGCGGCCCCTTCACAACTTTTCTCCCTATCCTTTTAACTATTGTAGAGTGTTTTCCCGTGTTGAAACGATGTTCTTGTTGGCTTGATTTATTTTTCTTGTTATTTTTTCACCGCTTCTCCCCAGCGGTTGATGCCCGGGTTGATTGATGGGGAAACCACCCCCGGGGTCGGATGCGCGCTTTTCAATCAAGAGATCTTCCTCGCCCCTTTTTTTGTGGGCGCCAGTCGGGATTGAATGCTGTTTTTTCACCCCCGTTGTCGGTAGACCCCTTCAATCTCTCCTAATGTCCATTTTTGCTGACCCTCCGGCTCATTTTCACCCCCTAGGACTTGCTTTTCCTTCCTTATTACGGGCTTTCCGTTCGTTTACTGGCGTCTTCTCGCTCACCGTTTTTCGTCACTCCTTTTCAGTTTGCAGTGACCTTTGCCTTCGTTTTTCTGATATGCTTCCCTGACTCCCTCCCCGTTTTTTTGTAGTTTTGAAACTTTGGCCTTTGGGCCTGGTTCATTCTTCTTCCACCGATCCCCAACATTCACTCCCCCCCCTTCTGCCCAGCGGAGATGGTCCTTCCGACATTGAAGGTAGTCTCTTTGCTCCGCCTCTGTCCTGTGACCTCTTCTTTTTGCCTCCACGTTAGCAAATAATTCTCTCTTTTGAATCTCCGTTTTTTTTTTTGAGCTTAAATTAAGTGTTATTGCGGGTAGGAAGCATGAATAACGCTTCATTTCGTAAATCGACCCTCTTCCTCTTCCCTTCCTCATCGTTTCCCCCTTCGTGGCGCATTCCTGGTTTGGCGTGTTGGTGATTGTTGGGCACTTTCTTTTGACTCAGGCCCCAGAGGCCCCCCCCGTTCCCCCTTGGACTCTTTGGTTATGGCGTTCATGAACGCAATACTTCTTCTCGCCGGGAGCTCACTGGTCTCCCTCTTTACGGTGAAGCATTGATAAACCCCTTAGCGATACTCTTTCTACCGACGCTTCTTTTCGCAGGCCGGCTGTCCAACCGATTTCCTGGTTGCCTCCTTTCAGCTTGTTTATCATTGATCTCAACTTTTTTGATTGGTTCCCTTGCCCCTGGTTTCCACCATCCCTCAAGACGTAACTTTCCCACTACTACTTGGGCGCGCGAATCTCTTTTTCTGTCGCTTCGCTGCCGCCCGGGATTTTTTTTCTTCCCCTACCATTCCGTTGTGCTTAGCGGGCGTGGAGGAACTCTCCCTCCCCCTGATCCACTTTCAGACCTGTCTGTCACTGTTTTACACCCCCAATACCGACGTCTTCCTTCCTGTCGCCCCCCTTTGAGTTTTCCAGCTCTGTCGGCGCCCAGGCTCCTTCTTTGCAATCATTTTTTTGTAGTTCGTTGGGTGGCGGGTGTCGCCTCCTGTCCCCTTGCTTTCTCTCTCCGCCGCTTTTAGTTCTTCCACGGCTTACTCACTATCTTCCTCCCGACTGAACTGAGCGCCTTTCCGGTGCTTCTTTCTGCTGAAGTGACGGTTTTTGCACAGTTCTGTCGCTTTTTTTTTGGTTTCTCCCGCCTTGGCGTTTCTGACTTATCCTCTTGCAACCAGTACTGTCTTGGTGCCGTTTGAATCTGTAGGGTCCCTCCCTAGTCCGCTCGTGTCGTGTTGCGGTTGCACCTTTGATCCCCCCTTTCTTTTTGAAAACTCCTTACGTCTCCTCTTTTCCAGGGGCATTAATTTATAATGCCGCCGCTGCAGCCGCCCCCCAATCGATGTGTTGTCTAGGTCTCTTTTTATGTGAATCACGCTTCTTCTTCCTTTTTTACTTTTCAGCCCAGCTCCACTTTTTGTCCCTCCAGATCCGAACTTTCGTTTCATAGATTCGAGTCGTGCTATGTCCGAAGGATTTCCCGTGATCTCTCATGTCTTGCCAAAAACAGGCTGCCTCGGGATTTTTCTCACTTCAGCCCCAACTGGTATAGTTTCAGCAGCCCTTATAGGCTTGTCCCACTATTTTTTTTTATGTTTAGTTTTTTGTTTGGTAGGGAGCAACCTATTTTGCACGCCCTAGTCTCTCATTGTTCTTGCGTCTGATCGTAAGATCAGTCAGATCCCTTCCACGCGATTGTTCTTGTTCGACAAAATTTTGATTATTTTTTCCATTGAGTCCCCAACCCTCCTTTTTCGGTGGAACTGGTTTTTCCCACTTCTTCCCTCACGTTTTGCCTCAGCGACCCTCTCTTTCTTCCTTTGCCATCCTCTCCGCTCTCTTGCCCCTGTTTAATCAGGCCCTTTTCCGGATATTTTCCATCAGTGGCAGCATGATAAAACGTGGGAGTCCTCTTGGGCTCCCCTCCAAGATCCATTTTTGAAGGCGCGCGTTGAGCTTTCCTCAGCTCTTTGCTTGCAGGCCACCCCCCCCCTACTTTGGTCCGGAAGCCGTTTAGAGCTTTTCTTGTGACTCCCCGCGATCTCGTTTCCGCGACCACCTCAAAGCCTGTTCTGTTTCTCTCCCGGAACGTCCAGAGTCCCATTCTCAAAATGTGTAATTCCTTGGATTAACTGAATTTAAACCACTTTGGTGTCGGTGACAACGTGACCCCCCCCCGGCCCCCCCAACCCTAACCCCAGGCCAGCCTCCCGCCCCGTTACAATACCTCTTCCCCAGCTATCTTCCCCTTCCACATCAACCAACTCCTTGGTTACTCCACATTGGCATCAAGCCTCCTGTCCTCCATGGCTTAGTGCGCAGACTCTGCCGCCCCTCTCTCTTCAGGGGGCATTGGTTTTCTCTCCCCATCCTTCTAGGCGGCCTAATACGTAAGTGGTTCACACAAGTTGTTGCTTGGCTTCGTATCATGTCCCGTCTTCTTCCCGCGGTTGGGTCCTTTTTGTAGAAATTCAGGTCCATCCCAGTCGGATCCCCTGACTCTCAGCCTTCCCCCTGACGCTCGACCCTCCCTTGCTTCAGGATGGGCCTGCCTTCCCCGTTTCCTTCTGTCAACCTCTTGTCTATGGCTTGTTTCTTTTTAGTTTGTGTTTTAACCCTCTTTTTTTGACCCCCTATCCAGCCCCGCTCCCCCATTCTTCCCGTGTCTTTCGCGGACCTTTTTTTTTCAGAGCGTGGCGGAAGGCCCTTCCCCCTCTTACTGCTCGGATTTTCACATAATAAGACCATCTGCTTTCCCCCACCTGCATTAAGGTCTTTTAAGGAGCTGCTTCTTATCGGAAATCTTTTCGGTCTGCGTGTTGGCGCTTTTTTTCATAAATGCAGGGTTCCGTCCCCCACATCAGCCATTTCTCCTTGCCACATATTATCCTGGTGTCCTTATGATGAGAGCTCACTCCAAGCCTAGTTAGTAGGACGCTATCTTCTTTTAACCCCCCCCCGTTTTTTGTATTTTCATCTCTCCTGTTGTTTTCCTGCTCTAGACCCTCTTCATTTTGGTTTTCCTGCCTATGAATAACTCTGTCGTTTTTTAGGTCGTCCCCGGCGAAGTTTTTTCGCTATATGTGTGTGCAACTTGGGTCCAAGTCCCCTGAAAACGTGTTTTCCCGTTCCCTCCCATCTTGATGCCCAACGCTTTTCCCCCGCGGCGTTATCTCGCGATTTCTCCTTTCCGCGCTTCTGCCTTAAGGTTTCCGTTTGACAGACAGACTGGTTCTTCTTTATTTTCTCCTTCACGCCCATGCCCTGCACCGGGACGTTCGCGGAGAAATTGTTCAAGGTCCTCTGTCTTCGTAGCCAGCCCTGGAAATTCTTTTTTTTTTCTGTGATGATGCGGTCCCCGTCAGGAGAGGGTTCCTTCCATCGCTCGCTTTCCCAGTACTCCGGCTTTCCCTTCAGCAGGTTTTCAGGACCGCGATCGGTCCTCCGGTTCGGCTCGTTCCATTTTTCCCCCGAGCATATAGTGTTACCCGTACGTGGTGTAGTTCCCGTTTCTTTAGTTCCTACACCTCACCCCCTCTTCTCGCCGCGCTTTCATGGGCTATCTAATTCAAATGCCCGTTGAGCCCTGATTGTAGCAGGGGTTCTCGGGGCCCCACAACAACAATTGCATCAACGGCCTTTTGAGCCGGTTTCCCGCTCTCGGCTTCTTTCCCTCGCCCTTTGTTACTCTGTTTCGATGATTGACAGCGATGTTCTTAACCCATTTTAGCGTGTTTTGTCTTCGCTTTCCGCAGTGTGCTGTTTCTTTTGTGATATGTGACCTTTCGGTGGCTTTTCTCGTTCCTTTTTTTTCGTATGCCCCTCTTGGGTGTGCGTAACCTGTCACCTCACCTTTTTTCAGATTCTGGCGTTTCTTCAAGTGATGTCCCCTATATTGGGTTTTTTTTTCCTTTTTTTTCCATTCTTCGTCGTTGGTCTCGGACATCGATTTATTTTTGAGTTTTTGATTTTACTCTCCCAGCGTTTCCAGGGCCTTTTCCCCATAGTTTTGGTGACCTCCCCGCAAAATTCGGGTTCGCCCCAGCTTGCTTAGCGCATGTCCTTTTGACTCTCTATTGGATGGGGCCCCGTTATTTCTTTTTCTCTATTCTCCTTCTCCGCCTTCTTGCTGCCCGATTGAAAGCGGTGCGCCGTTCTTTGTGCACATTTCTCTACCTGATCCTTCCGGTTCCAGGCCCCTCAAGTCCCGCCGCCGTTTTTCACCTTTTTTTTTGATGGGTTGTCTCTTGTCATTTTGCCAAAACCTCCCGTTTTCCACCTGGCACTTTTTTGTTTTGGGTCACAAGCCTTTTCCCCCCCCCCCAGTTTATATTGTTTTTTCACTTCTTGTAACCTGTTCCCTATCATTGGGATTTCTGCGCCGTCCCCCTTTGTTCCGAAATTATATTTCCGTTGTTCTACTGTGGGTTCTTTTCCCCAGAAACCATTGGGCGGCGGACACCTGATCGCGATGAAGTGTGACCACCCTGCCCTCTTGCCTCTTAAGGCCTTTTTCTTTTTGGCCTCCTCCCACACCCGGCTCCCCGGCGAAGCTTCTTTTTTTGGCAGCCTTCTTCTCTTTCTTCCCTGGTCAATTTTTTATTCCTGAGAACGATCCGCGCTTCCGATATTGTGGCGAACGTCCAGTCTCCCTCTCTTGCAAAAACATGGTTTCTTCTTTTTCTTTTAACGGAGGAGCTTCAGACGGAGAATCGGAGCTTTCACTCGAAACCATTTCTGTCGAACCCCCCCCATCTCTGGGTGGCTCAGTTTTTTTCGTTGCCTTCTACGAAAATGCCCCTTTTGCTCCATATCTTTTCTTCTCTGTTGAAGGCCCGGAGTCAGCTTTTTTCACTAATCTTCCCCTCGCATTTTTTTTGTTGGTTTAGCTACTGCTTTTTCCAAAATCTGCTCTTCCCCATTCCGGCTGGTGCTTAATCCTGAGCATGTACCAGGTTTTCAGGAGGTTCACGCCCCAGGACAGCGCTGACTTGAGCCAGGACGCTTTCCGCTTCATCACACTTTCTACACGATTGCTCTTGGGCGCCTCAGTTTCCCCTTTTCTATCTGGCTTTCTTGTAGCTTTTTCCTCAATAATCTCCCCCGTCTCCAGTCTTCAGCCCGGCTCCCCGTGATTCTTAGAAACCAGAACCCCCCCCCCCCCCATTAACGCCTTTGATCCTTCTGTTGATCTCTGTTAACCTTCCTGCTGGGCGACCCCGCGGCTTTCACCCTCCTACAATGGCCGCGGGTAACCTATAATTTCCTCAGTATTTTGTAGAGTTGGGTGTCCGCTGGAATTCTTTTTTTTTTTTTTGCCATCTTCATCTGAGTTATTTCCTCCCACGCTCGAAGCAAGCCGGTGATGTCCCCCCCCTTCAGTATTACTTTATGGGCGTCCTGAGCGAGCGGCCCTTCACGATGATATTCTTCGCGCCAACTGTTCGGAGTTTCCTTTTACTTGTTGTCATTGTTTTTCACAAATTTGCATGGTCTCCCCATCCATCAACGATTGCGCCATCCTTGCAAGCTGCTCTTATTAATTCGTAACCCCGAGGCCCTCTCGTTTTTTTCCTTGGGACTTTCTTTTTCCCGTGTCTCCCTTTAGTACTCGACCCGTTTCCTTCCCAATGCGGTCGTTCTAGTTTTTTCCTTCTTCTCCTGCTTTGTTCTGCCCCCCGTTTCAGGACGCCCTACCCCACTGTTGTTTGGACCTGAGTTCCCGGGGTCCCCTGGGGCTTCTCATAGGATTTTCCAAACCAGATTCACAACATTCACGCCCCCCTCCATTTTCGTCGTGTTAAATTTCTTTAGTTCTCGCTATTAAAAGTAGCCCTTTCTCTGTGAATTCATGTTGCTCCTTTGCCACGTTTAGCAAATACTTTTTATCGATCTCCTCTTCGTGTCTTTTTCTTAGAGCTAACCTTTGGTCCTTTGAGTCCGTTCGCGAAGCATTCTCACCGCGCGTCATAGTCTTGTACCTCCGAGATAACACCTTCCCATGTCGAGCATTCTTCATGCGATGGCATCTTGAACGGTTGTGAAGTTGTTCTCTGGTGTGGTACTTCTTTCCCCCCCCAGGCCCCCGGAGGCCCACCAGTTTATTCCACTTTTTCCGTCCTGGGGGTGGTTATGGCGTACTTCTAGAGTGATAGCTGGATCCTGCACTGGTCTTTCACCCTTCTGCCTTAAAAGCATTTTACCGACAACCATTTCTTAGAATCCAGTAGTCTGACCTCCGCTTTTACGCCCGGGAAAGTCCTGGTAATTCCGTCCGGTGGTTTGTTTTTATCCGGTTCAGCTGCCTGTTGATTCTTATCTTCCCATTTCTTTTCTTTCTTTGTCTAGTGCCCGGTTGTGCCAACCTTTCATTTCCAGTCCTTCCTTTTGTCGGCCCACTCTGACACTTTTGGTCGCCTAATATCTTCCACTAGCCTCACTGGACGTCTCTTTATCAGTCAATCCCAAAAGTACCCCAGGTTGGCACTTTTTTCTTTTTGGTTTGGCGGCGAACTTCATCGGACCATCCCGTCGTTCCCCAGCGGGACACCCAACTCTCCCCTTTCCTCTAGGTACCGCGGTTTTCTTTCCAGGCTTGCGCACAGTTCCCCTGTGTGATTTCCCCCTTCACCCCGAGTGCACGGTTTGTTCTTTTTGTTTCGAAGCAAATCTTCTGATTTTGCTTTTTTTAGTTTGATCTTCGATTACTCCCTAGTCAGCTCCTCCCTTTGAGCCCGCCCCTTTGGGAGCATTGATGATTGAAGTTTCCTTCTTCTTTCTCCCCAGTATTTTTTTTTTTGCAGTTGGTCGTTCATTTTACCTGTTTATTCCATGATATAAAGCTTTTTGCTCCCATTAATCTGGGGCCGTTCGCCGATTTTTTCACCAGAAAAGTAAGCTTCGGTTTTTCTGCAGGCCGACCTTTGCGGTCTTTTTTCCCCAGCTCTTTCCAGATTGCAGGTTCTTTGCACTTGGTCATGATTGCGTCGATGAAGAAGCCCCCCCCCCCGTTTTTTTCTCTTATCATGTTCCTGCACCGTAAGCTGCACGCTTTTGTTTTCACTCTGAGCTCTACAATTTTGGTCGCTCTTCCCCTTCACGTTAGCGCTCTCTTTCCCTGGTTGTTTCGGCATGAAGAAGCGTGCTGGTCACTTTCCTCTCCCAATTGCGACAATCCTTTTTTGCAGGTGTGTTTATGCAGGCAGCCCATTTCCTCGGTCTTCTCCTCATATAGTTGTTCCACACTTCATCGTGATCGCTTCTTCCCGAAACAGTTTTTTTGTGTTCGTGCTCCCATAGAGTCCAATCCCTTTTTCCGTCCAGATAAGAGCTTTTTTTTTTTCGGTTGTTTCCCGACCCTAAACTTTTTGTTGCCTCCTTGGTTTTTGAGGGCCCAACAAAACGCCGCTTTTTTTTACCCTGAGTTTTGCAAAATGCTCTTCATTTCACCGCCACAGTTGCCTGGTAATCCGACTTAGTGAATTGGCATGTATTTATAAGACTGTGCCCAGCTGGCCCTTCGGTCCCCCCACTTTTTTGCGACGTCTTTGAATAAGGGTTTCCTTCGCTCAAATTGCTGTCCTCCTTTGGGCCCCTTCCCTCATAATACCTCACAGTTTCTTTCTGAGATTTGCCCCGTGATTTTGCGGGAAGGCACCCCCCTTTGGACTTGTCGGTGTATCGTCGTTGTAGTAGTACCAGCTCTTCTCCTGGAAATCGCTTCCGCAATTCCGGTCTTTCGCGCCTGGCTTCCTTCCATATTTCCTGAATGCTTTGAGCTCAAATTTTTTGTGTTTTTTCCCAGTGAACAATTTTTCCCGCCAGACCGAAACACTTTCGCAAACTCCTTCCCTACCCCGCTGCCACCCTCAGCTCGGCATCGTTCCCCCAACACCCCCTCCACATGGTTTGACTTTTCCAACTACAGTCTCCCCCTGGGCTGATGCCTCTGCAGTCCCCTCTCGCGACAACTCCGTTTGTTTGGAATTCTTTGGTTGTAGCTTAAAGAGGGATCCCTCGCTGCGTTGCCATCGTAGGGTCCCCCAAACCTTTTTTTTGATTCCCTTTCCCGAGTTCCACAGCGGTTCTGTGTGCGTCCCCATACCTCCGGTGCTAACTGACCTGTCGGATGTCCCGTAGCTCTTCCGGTCCAACCTGGAGGTTCTCTACGCCCCCTGTGCTTCCGTCTTTGGGCCCTTTCCTCCCGTGCTGGTTTTCCAACACTTTCATGGGTATTACGGTTCGGTGCTATAAGGACACCCCCTTCTTGGTACGCATTCCCTACATACCCGCCCTCCCTTTATTTTCACTTGTTGCTTTGAGCTCTTTCCGAGATTTTTCTTTGATGTTTTTCTTTCTTGAAGAGTAAAGACCAGTTGTCTTTTCCCACCTTCCTTGAAGGCATGTTGAGAGCGTGTCTGTGGTTCACACTCTCTAGTATGCGTCTGTTGCAGCGTTTGATACTCGTTTGCAACGGAACCCTCTCCTTTTCTCTTCCCATTGCCCCACATCTTCTTCCTCTTTGTATATCGACTGCGAGCTTTTTGCCCTCCTTAGGACGTATTCGTTTTCCTCTTTTTTCTTGTCTGTATCCCTACTCCTTCTCCCTTTGTGGTGTTTTTGGAGTTACAGGACTGCGCCACTCCTGATGCTTTCTCACGAATAATCTTTCTCTTCCCGTACTATGGAGCTTTGATCCTCTGCCTGGCTAATAACCCGGGGTTGCTCTCCTTGTGTTCCAATGGTCCCCTTGAAAAATTGGATTTCTTTGTTCGTTTTGCCCTCCCTATTCTACTGTCAAACGTTCCACAGAGATTTTGTCCTATCTCTTCCACCTGAAAGCCTATCCCCTTCTTCAGGCCGTTTGGACAGCAGACTTGGTATGAGTTATTCTTTCACGAAAGCATCTGGTACGTTCCCTAGAGCGCACGCTTTCAGTTTTCTCTTCCTCCAGAAATAATTTTTTTTGCGCGGTCTTTCTCTTTTCCCGACGGAGCGTTTCTTTTCATAAAATATCCCGAACTTTCCCCCAGTAGTCTCTTCCCGGCTTTTTCCTCCCCTCAGCGGTCTTCGTTCCCGTACGGGACTCCTTGTCTCTCCCTGAGGCCCGTCTTTGTTGATGTGCATATCTCTGTTCTCCGCGCGGATCATTATCCCCTTACTTTTCTTTCCTCCCGACCCTACCACGGGTTAGAGATTTTTTTCTTTGACCTGCACTTCCCAGTCCCAAGGTTTTGCTAACTTTAGTCCTTTCGCGTGCAGGGCGGTTTTCTCTACAACAAACAACTTTCACCTCCTTGCTTTTATTCCTTTTTCACGTGGTTTGCCTCGGCTAGCTTTTCTGTGATTGTTCTGTTGCTTGCCGCGTGTTTTAGTCCATTTTAGCGTGTTTTGTTTATCTTCTTTGGCGATGTTGCGGGTTGGCTGACGTTGCGGGGATTGTCCTGTCCTTTTGGTTCTTCTGCCCGTCTCGGTGTTTGTTTGTTTTCCTCAACAAACCTGCCAATAATTCCCCTTTTTGCTTTCCCCTTTATGTTTTTCCTTTTTTCAGGTCGTTGGACAGGTGGTACCGGCTTTTTGGTTCGTCCCCTTTATTCCTTCTCTGTTGCGTTACTCATTACCCCGACTTGTCTTCTAAACGGATTCTTTCCAAAAGTCAGAGTTTTTGAGTTTTTTTGCCTTTCGCCAAGATTTTGGCGCACCCGCTCTCGACTGTCTCCCTTATTTTCGAGTCTGGCGTTTTCTGGCCGGGAGGAAAGCCCTTTTTTCTCTTCCCCTTCTTCACCTGTTTCCCCCTTTTCCCTGATTGCCTTTTGGCCCCTTTATAGCTTCGTTTTGTTCGGCCCCATATAAGTTCTCCTCTTTTCTTCCCTGCGGGTTTTTTTAATTTTTTCTTACTTTGCAAACTTTCCACTGCATGGCTTTGTTTTTGCTCCCTGGCGATCATCCCAACGCTCCTCGGGCAAGGCTCGATCTTTTTGGGATTATTTAGGAGAGGCTATCTCTATCTGAAGCGCACCCCGGAGATCTATGGTTGACGTTTTGTGGCTCTCGGGTTCTCCTGAAATTTTCACCCTTTGCGGCCTTTTCCCACCCCCCCCAAAGCCGCGCGCTGATTTGTGGACCATTCCTATCTCTCTTCCGGTCTCTGAACCTTGTGGCTTTCATGCCATCGTTCCTAGGCATCTTTTCTTTTGGTCCTCAATGGGGGTCTCTCCTATGACAGCAAGTCATTTACCGACCTCTCCTCTCTTCGCCGTCGTGCTCCCTTTTAGATATTCGACCCACCTTCGTTTTTGATTCCACCACGGAGACTGCCGCCGGACTCAATCGCTAACTCTTTTCGCAAACCCCCTTTTCTTTTTTTTGATTCTCAGCGGCGGGCCGTTCCCTTACCCCTGCCACCCCTGTACCGCTTCACTCTGGGCCATCGTTTTAACGTTTTTTTTTTTTCCAACGGCTCGGCCAGTTTCTCCGCTCCACACGGCGCGCAGTTCTACGGGGGTTACGTCCTACCCCACCCCTTCGGAGGCCCCTTTCTTCCGTTTCTCCTTTCTCGAATCAGAACGTGCCGAGGACGCCAACCTGACCTCCGCCATCGGACTGTTGCCTTATCCTTCAGCCCCGAATTTTTCGATGTGATTGGCGGGCTTTTCCTTTCCGCTTTCGAGCTATGTCTCTTTGAAGATTCCTCCGCCCAGTCGCTTTTTACGCCCGCCCTGTGGCTGTGCTTCCCCCCGCCACTTTTCCGAACCTTCACTGATCATTTGTTTTCTGCCTCATAAACGGTTTTTCTGGCGAATACATTTTCCTCAATGTCTATGGTTCTATCCTGTGACGACTTAGGTTCTTTTTTTATTGTGACATACTTTTTGCCAGAAGGATCTGTCGTTAGCGGGCCGTCCTCCCCCTTCCCCCCTCGGTTTGCCCCCCCCTGGACTTTTGGCGGACCTGGGACACCCCTTTCCGGTGTCCGGCTTTTGCGCCCTTGACTCTCCTTCGAGCTAACACCTTGTCTGCATTTGTTGCTCCAGTAAGGTCTGATGCTTTTTTTCCCCCCAAGTTGGGTCAGGACAAACCCCGATTCTCTCTCACAGGTTTTGCTGAAGACGGAGGACGTCGCCACGATTCCTTTTTTGGCAGCCCTACTAATTTTTATTCCATAGTTTTCTTCCCTGGCTATAGAGAGACCTGGGTTCTTAATTCTTTTTCGCCGCAGGTTTCAGTTTCAGGGCTCTCAGTCGCTATGGTCAGTACCTCCTACTCCTTCCCCGTGTCCCTTTATTTTGAAGAACCCCTTGGCCTTTGGGCAGATTTTGATTGTGCCAACCCCCCTCCACCCACACCCCTCCCCCCCTTCAATTGCGACTCTCCTTCGATGCTCGACTGAAGGGAGTTTCCGCTCTCTCCGACTATGAGTGCGCGTCCTTTGATAATGCTTCGCTCTGCCAAGTATCTTCCCTACATCTCTCTCCTTTTCTACTCCTCCTGTTTTTTTTTTTCTCGATCTCCTCTTTTCTAACGTTTAGGCCAGTGTTTTTCGGCATGAATTCACCGTGACCTTCTTGTTTTGTTTTTCAAATGAAGCCCCTCTCCTACCTTCTCCGCCCTCTTCACTGCTTTCCTTTTCAACGTTGGGTGAAGTTTTGATTGTTGGGCACACTTCCCTTTTTCTTCTCCCTTCCCCCTGGACTCAACCTCTGTTTTCCTTTTCTTTTTTCATGGCGTCCTCCTCCAATACGTGCTGCTGCCTGAGACTTTCCCTTTTTTAGAAGTCTTCTTTTATGCATTCCAAGCTGTCTTTTCCCAGTCCTCTTGCCATAACGGAATAACTTTAGGAGGACCAACCTAAGGCCTCGGTGGTTTGCTTTTCTCGGCTTAGTTTTTGTTGCCTTCTTCTTCCTGTTTTCTTTTGTCGTGCCCCGTTTGGTACACCTGCATTCAAGGTAGGTTTTCTTTAAACCAAACTCTCCAAGTTGGCGCGTACTCTCTTGATTTCCCTCCCGCACTTTCCCTTTTTTGTCCCCCAAGGTCCCCCTTCGTTTGGTCATCACGTGTGTGTTTTTTTTTTGGCTCTAACTCCAGCTCCATCTTTTGGCACCAGAAACTGTCTTTTTAAAGATACTTTTCACCTGCTTGTACGCGGGCCCATTTTGTTCGTTTGCATCGTTTCTTTGACCAGGCTTATTTTTTTGATTCCGCCCCTTCTCAGGTGGCAAGGGCTTTGACGTTTTTGCGGAATCCTGACACGGCTGTTTTTTCCGCGTGTTTTCCTGTACCTAGCCTACAGCGATTCCCTGAGCCTACCATCTTGGAGCCTTTTCTTCCTTAAGGGTTATCGCCACCTTCTTTATTGCTTTGGCGTTGGTTTTCCTCTCTTAAGACTCTTGAGCACCGGGACGATGGGCCCTTTCGAATTTTTTTGGCGTAAGCTCTTTTTGTTTCGGCCCTGACAATTTGGCCTGACGTTTTGGAATTTGATGCCTTCCTTTTTTAGGTTTGCTGGTTAATCTCATGCACGCCTTTGAAATCCAATCTTTGTTTTCGTCCACACCCCCCCCCCCCCCCCCCCTCCCCCAAACCCCCCCCCCCCCCCCCCCCACCCCCCCACAACCCCCCCCCCCCCCCCCCCCCACCCCCCCACCCCCCCTCCCCCCCCCCCCCCCCCCCCCCCCCCCCCCCCCCCCCCCCCGGTTTTTTTTTTTTTCTTTTTTTTTTTTTTGCCCCCCCCACCCCCCCCCCACCCCCCCCCCCCCCCCCCCTTTCATGTCTCTGTGAATTCGCTTCGGTGTTCTCGTGTTCATCCTTAGCTCACTTTTGCTGATCGACTTTTCCGTGCGCCTATCGAATATTTTCTTCGTGTCCTCCTCAGTGTGTTTTTCCCACCCCATGCTGCCCCAACCTCCGTTTTTCCTGGATTTTCGTCTTTAGTTCTCACCCTTTTGGCCGGTCAGAAGCGCCTTCTTTCCTTCGTAGATCGCTTTGTTATCTAGCAGCGACGGTGTGTTCTGTGTTAGGGCTGCCCCTAGAGCACCTGTCCCCTAGTTTTTTCGGTTTTTCTGTAAATCTCCCCGTGTCAATATTCTCGTTTTTGGGAGCCGGTTTCCCTACATAAACTCTTGTTGTCGCTGGTGTTAAGGCTGTCCCCAACCCCCCAACTCTCCCTTTCGGTGGGCCCCTTTATTTTTCACCGTCGCCGGCCACGTTGGACGTCAACTCTCCATATTTTGCCTTATCTGGAAGCTCCGTCCTTTTTGACCCCGCTTCCAATCCGTCCCCTGTTGTTCTCCCCCGACTTTTTCAGGGGCTATTTCGCTAAAACGTGGGTTTCCGGGGCCACTTTTAATCGTCCAATGCGGACGGCTCCCTTCGCTTTCTTCCCCATCTTGGTTGACTCCAAAATACTTTGGACGAAGCTTTTCTCATCCCTGTTAGGGATTACTAGCGCTCTCGAAATGTTTTTTTCCCCCCAGCACCGGTTTCTTTGATTCAATTCACCGTTACCATCTCCCCATAATTTACCCCCCGAAATTCACCATTCAAATTGGGGTCCTTGGTCCCCTTTGTTACCCTGTGCCATCGATCCTCACACAGGCCCTCTTGTTATCCACTGGCCCCCCTTCTTGATTTCCCCATCAACAAACACCGCTTTCCCCATGGCCTTCCCCCACGCGCTCACCGAGACACGCGGTAGCAATTTCCTGAGGCCGCTTTGTCTCTCTCCAGTCTCAGGCATTGCCTTTTGTCTTTTTTGCTTGACCCTCTTGCAGCTGAGTACAGTATTCTTCACACGTTGGGATGGCTTTTTTCCCTTGCTTCCCATGAACTCCTTGCGCTAAACCCGGGGCGGTTTTTTTTTTAAATCCGTGTTGCAATTTCTCCGCGTGGTAGTCCATTTGATCTTTTCGGTCAAAATGGAGTGATGTTTTTTTTTGTTAAGGCTCTTGTTTTCACTCACGTGAGGAGTGACCTCTTGTCTCCTTGGGCCGTGCGGGATTCTTAGTACCGCTCCGTGTTTGACTCCTCCCCCGATGCAACACTTCTCGTTTTTCCTGATTGTTCACCTCTGTCCCTCTCCCTGCGAAGCGATGGTGTAAGAAGGACTACTCCCTACCAGTCTGCTTTTCCAAGAATTTCGAGGCTTTGAGTCTGATGATTTTCAGTCTTTCCCTCTGTCTCTCGCTGTGGCCCTCCCCTCTTGACTACTGCATGTGTTGATTTCCCCAGGACCACCCAGTCCTCTTTTCCTCTTCCCTGCACATTTTCTCTCCCGGTTTTCTACCTCCGGCGCTCCTCCCTTCCTCTTTTTTCCTTACCGATCTAGTCCTTA
>Ga0179593_1463089_pt1 | contig 15441 bp, 17 predicted proteins | sample CZODoug2_1_08_16_FD_185931 | JGI IMG/M metagenome (GOLD analysis project Ga0179593, IMG submission 185931) | Vadose zone soil fungal communities from Angelo Coast Range Reserve, California, USA - CZODoug2_1_08_16fungal (PacBio error correction) | ecosystem: Environmental > Terrestrial > Soil >... | reverse complement strand
CCGCAATTTTTTTGTGGTTCTAGAACGGCGATTGCGGCTATCGTCCCCTCTGTGACGTCCTTTTGGCTTAGACATTGCCCTCCGAGTGCCTGGAAGTCAGTGGATTTTCCTCCGAATTGTAAAAAGGTTTATTTACCCCCCACTCCATCTAAAAGGTAAGATTACCCCCTTTTTTTTTTTCTATCCCGTCCACATGTCAAGAAAGTAACGCTGCGCAATTTTTATTAGATTGAAGTCCCCAACCTTTTTTTCCCCCCAAATATAGAATCTCCCTGTCCATTTCATTACTCCGGAATTAAGGGTAAATCCCTAGGGTATGGAGAAGGAGAAGAAGGCATGGTGCTGAGCTGTTTCCTTCTTTTTGAGTTTGTAAATAAAACATATGTAATAGAGGGGGTTGTGGGTTAGGGGGGAGGGTGGGGGGGGGGGGGTTTTGGTGGGGGTGGTTTTTGGTTGTCGTGTTTTTTTTTGTGTGGGTTTTGGGGGGGTTTGGGGCTGAAGTTTTTCCCCGTCTTCTGCCAATCCGCCGGCTCTTGTCAGAGATCCCTTGCGGTGGGTCACGATTTTGCCCTCTTCAAGTGTTCCCGATTTTTTCTCTGTGCCGGTTTTTGTGTGTAAGTATTCCCCCCGGTCCCTTTCCCTCTTTCCTGAATCTTGCTGTATAGGGAAGAGGGCTCCCCGCCTTCGAGGACAATGTTACCTTTTTCCACCTTTCCTGGCGACCGATTGGCTTACACAAACCTCCCCTTTTCCCGTCCCCGAGTAGTACGTCCGTCATACAACCCAATTGCGTTCATCGTTTGGTACTTTCCTTTTTCGGCCTCTGTGAAGATGGACCTATTGACTTTCTTTGTCCGATTAGACATTCCTCGGCGTAGCACTCCGCCCTCCCTCTTCGCGACTTTCCCCCCCTAGATCGCGGTGTGATTCTTGCATTACCCTCCCTTTTTAGACCCGTCCTTCCCCCCTCTCCCCGGACGAAGCTTCCCGATGAGAGAAACTTTCTTCCTCTGTTCTATCTCTCTTTGTACACGTGCGATTGATCCGGCTTTTTCGTTCCGGCGCTACCCCATTCGTGCGTTTTCCTTCTCGTAAACTCTTTTTCACCTTTACACCCCCCCCCCCCCCCGTCGTTCTCATAAATTCTTTCCTGTTTCCTTCTTTCATTCAGAGAAGGTTTCCTTTTCCGCTCTTTTTTTCCCAAGAAGAGCACCTTATCTTCCTTTTCGCGCCCGTTTTCTTTTTCGTTTTCCCATCGTCTTACCCCTCTCTTTGAGGTCAAATATCTAATTCCTTTCGTTCCCCCCCCCCCCCGGCAATAACCCTTACCCCCTCCTTTTCTCAGTGAGTTCTCTATCACAGGGGTTTCTCAAACCCCTCTCAAGTTCCCCTCTCTTCCCTCTTCCCCCTACTTCGTGGGGTTTTTATGATGCCCTCGAAGGTTTGTCCTCCGTTTTCTTTTTCCCTTCCCCCCTTCGCTCAGAACTCCCCACCCCGTAAATACAGTAGGTTGGCTTCTTTATTTTTAGAGCTGTGTGGTTTGTTAAGTGTTCCTACTTTCATACTGTTCCGGTCCTCTTCCCTCCCCCTTAGGTGAATGTTGACTCCCCCACCCCTTCCTCTCGGTAACGTCTTGATTCCTTAAGTATTGATGAATACTTTGTTGGCTGTCGTCTCCTTCCAATCTCCTCTATTACTTGCTTCTTTTCATGCAGTAGAGATAGTCACCCCTTTTCCTTCCTTACCTTTGTAGGTGCTTTTTTTTCCCCCTCTTTCAAAGCCCCTTTCCTTTGTTTCTTTTCCTCTGTTTCGTATCTTCTTCTCACGAGTCCTCTGTGTCAGTTCGGGTTGCACGTCTTTTTCATTTTTCTCGTCGCTCCTCCGCAAGATTCCTCTTCCCCGTATATCTTTTCCTGCTTTTTACTTCTTCAGGCACTCTTTCAGTTCCCACTATTCCTGCTCTGTCTTCCTTTTCTTTCTTTTGTATCTTTTTTCGCGGGATTTCCCTTCCCTCCTACCTCCCTTTTCCTCATCCTCCTTTTTTTTTTTTTTTCGATGGTTATTGTTTCCAGCCTTAAGCCTCGCTCAGATTCTCCCCTTTATCCCCCCAGTCTTTAGACTTCTTTCTTTGCCTCCCGTCCTCGTTTTTTCCCTTTTCCCTCATCGCCGTCTCAACCTCGGCGTGTCAGCCTTTCTTTTCTTTCCTTTTTGTCCGTCACGCAACGCGAAGCACCCCCTCCTTCCCCTTCGCCTCGATGAAGCCAAATATTCCAGGTGGATAGATACAGCCCATTTCAATGTGGTTTGTCCCACCCCACCATCAACCAGACCCTTTTGATTTTTCGAGCTTCCGGACTTACGGCCGCCCTTCGAGCCGCCTCCGCCACCGCCTTTCCAGCCTTTGGTTTTCCTTTTTTTTCACCTACAAATTGGACATCCCCGATGAAGATTTTGCGCACCCCGTTTTCCTTCCGAATAGTCCCTCCTCCCTCCCCCACTCCCTTGTCCCTCCTCCTTACCGTTATCCCTTCTCTTTTTACACTTCGAACAAAGATGTAGGGAGTTTTGTATCCCAGTAGCGATTCTTTCTCCCTTTTTCAGCCCACCCCTTTTTCTGTGGGCACCCAACCCTCTTCCAGTACCAGCACCTTTCGATTCTGAGAGAGACTTCGTTTTCTTTTGCCGACGCCCAATGTATAGGGATTTTCCTCACTCTCCTAGTTGGTACGTGTTATCAGGCACTTTCCCCTTTGAGAATGGACGCGCTCCCTTCATTGAATTCTCCGCTTGGCCTTGTTGAACGATAGAATTTCATCCCTTTCTTTTTTTAAAGAACCACCTCTCGTTCGAAGATGCAATAGTTGCTCTCGTTCTGCATGAGAGCGCCTTGCAATCCTCGCTTTTACAAGGACTTCCCTTTGGACCCCTCCTCCATTTAGTAGACCGAGAATGGACCTTTGCTCTTTTGCGCCATTTTTCGTAATGGGATTAGAGTTCCCTCCCGCCGTCTATAGTATCGCCCCTCTCGTTTGCGTTTTGAAACCCCCCCACTTTTTTTCTCCTCAAGTTGGTCCGCTCTCTTCGTTTCCTTTCACGGGATGGCCCTCGCAATAGGTTTTGGTAATGAATTCCCCAAGACTCGCTCGTCAAAGGGTGCCTCACGATTTCGTCGATGGCTCATCCTTTCTGGAGTTACCTGTCCCCCCGTGTGCGAGGGCTCGCCCGCCTTCACCTTGAGTCCCTTCTTCACGCCCTGTGTCTCTGTTACGTAATCACTCGGGTCTTTTTTATTGTCGCCCGCAGGAAGGATTCCCCTCGAATCTTTGAAGTCTTTTCTAAGCTATCGCGTACGATCATTTTTCTACTTCCCTATTTTTGCCTACCTTTTTACATAAAAACCCTCCCCTCTCCTTTTAGATCCCCCCTTGCCCTAAATTGGCCCACACCTTTCCCTTTTCTCATGCAAGAGCTTTTTATCTTCTCGTTTGGCCCTTTATCGCTGTTCTTTTTCCCCGACGTCTGTTATTTGCCCAAAACGAGTCGCCCTTCCTCTCCCCCCACCTCCTTCCACCGAGATTGCTTCTTCCTTTTCCCCGATAATATTAATTCTGCGGCTTCAGTTTTCTGCTTCTTTCTCTGACTAGTCCTCAATTTTTTTTTCTTCCTTTTTTGGTCTTGCATGTGAGGGGATATTCCCCATCCCGCTTAAAAGAGACGTTTGTCGTGATTTTTTTTAAACCTTGGTGCCCCTTATGTTCGACCCACACTCTGCCCTTTACGTACCGGCTTGATCCGGCTTAAAGCGGACAACCCTTCCCCCGTCCCCTTGAGATAGCCGCCCCCCCTTTTGTTAATCCCACTTTCCTGCGCCGTTGCCTCCGATTCTGCTCTTTTTTTCCCGTTTTTTGAGTCGGTCCCTCTCCGGGATTAATGCAACGGAGAGGCCGCTCTCCGATGACTTTTCCCTTTGCCGCTTCGACATTGCTGCCCCTTCCCTCCTCCTTCCAGGGAGTTCTCCTCCCCTTTCACCTTTTCTCCCCCCCCCCCCCCCCCCCCCCCCTCCCCCTACCGATCAGTCTCCGGCTTGTAAATTTTTGATTATGGTGGCTACCCTGCCTTCCCCCTTTCTGCGCCACCCTTTCTTAAGAGGGAACGGCCCCACTAGCAAATCCTTTCCCCCCTTCATCTATAACGTTTTCCAAGTAATGCGTAAATTATAAGTTCGTATCCACCCCTATTTCTTTATTCTGACTTAGGTTTTTTATCATAACACCGCCCCGTCCGATAAAATTTTCTATTAGCATCAACCTGCCCCTTTTATTGTATTGATCCCCTCCCGTTTGTCCTGAGGGTTGGTTTCTTTGTTCATCTGGCCATTCCCCCGATCTTTTAGAAGCTTGCTTGAATTTTTTTTAGATCATGTTTGAAAAACTTCCACAGATTATTAATATGTTAATCGTCCTCCCCCTGCTCGACCGCCCTTTTTTTTTTAATTCCCCCAAGACGTAATCTTTGAACCATACTGTCTTTTTGTAGATTGGCGGCTAAAAACCCCTCCCCAAGAGGATCTGATTCTTCCCCTTTTACTCTTCCCCCCCATTGCGTCCCTCCTTGTGTTCCCCGCTTGTGTTGACCACGACGCCCTTCTGTTTCCTGAAGCCAACCCCCTGCCCTGTCTCCAGAGACGTATTCTCTTTTTTTTCAAATTTCTCTAGATAGACGGTTTGTGTTATTGAACCCCTCGCCCTCCTGACAAAAAAAAAAAAGGTTTGGTTTTTTTATTCCCCTGTGCAAATTTCCTCGACGAAGCGATACTTCTTCTCACATCTCGGGAGCTTCTTTCCCCGTTCCGAGCCCCTTTTTTTTGTAGCGAGTTCTTCCCCCCCCTTTTTTCTAGTCGTTGGCCTTCCCCTTTTTCACTCCCTTTCCCAGTCGGTCCTCACCCTTGTTTACTTTCCTTCCCCCATGTCAGCGGTTCAATCTGGCTCTCTTCTTTTACGAAGACCGCCTGCACCTTACGTCTCGTGCTTCTTTCTTTTATTTGTTTCCACTTCAAGGTCTTGAACCATGCGGGGTCCTGACTTACTTACGTCCAGACATCTGTCCGTTCCTTCCACCCTTCTCATGCGGTCCCCCCCCCCCCCTCCTTTCTCTTAGATCCGTCGGAAATTTTTTTTTCGTTCTCCATAGCCGAAAACTTGGATTTCCTCATTCTGTGCTGGGGCTTTTCTCCGGAATTTTTTTTTTTGCTTCCAGGACCTTTTTCCATGCTTTATTCCCCAAGCGTCATAAAGAGTGTCCTTCTTTTCAGATATGAGAGATATACGTTTCTTCAGGGAGGCTCCCTATTTTCCCCTCCAGGAGGGAGGTGCTTTTTTCTCCTTCCCCCCCTCTTGGACTTTTGCATACGTTCTTGGTCAGTGTCCGTCCGTCTGGCGTTAAATTGTTCAGTGTGGAGTATTCTTCCGTAACCATTGATAAGAGCCCCCGGCCGTTTTTTTTTTTTTTTTTTTTCCCCCCCCCCAGGGTTTCTGAGGCTCCGTACCCCCTCCCGAAATGGTTCTTTTTTCCGGTAACTTCCCCCCTGACTGTTCGCCCCCCCTTTTTCTCCTCCGTGAGTCCAGATTTTTACGAGTCTCTATGAAGATGTGTACTTTTTTTTTTCCGTTTAGCAGTCCCCTTTTTTTTTCACGCTCTCCTACTTCCGTCATTTGGCATTTTTCGTGGTCTGCACTTAAGCGCGTACTTTATGATGTCTCCTCGTTTTATTGCTAGTCTGGGAACTAACAAAGATCTCTTTTTCCCGTTGTGTTTTTTGAGAATTCTCGTTCAGTTCTTCCCCCCCTTTCCCGGATACTCCAAGTTTCAGCGTACAAGTTACCAGGGATTTCGTTTCCCTTCCCAATACTTTTGCCCCTCATTCGTTAAGCGCGAACGTAATAGAGTTTTTCAAGGACCCTTTTCCTTCTTATACTGCCCCTCCCGAGCAGTCCCCCCCCTTTCTCGCTTTTGAATCCCATACTTTTCTCTCCTTACCTTCCTCGATACAGGAACCCCCCATTTTTTTCCCCCCTTTTCCGGTTTTTTTGACCCCCAGAACAACTATTTTTCCGATGCCGGAAGTGCCCTCCGGGTAAACTCTTGAAGCCCTAATTTCTCGCGACAGCACTCCGCCCGCCCCTCACGGCCCCGCAATAATTTCCCACATTTTTCCCCCCCCTCCCTTGCGCGGCCTCAACACCCCCCCCGCTGGTTACCTGCGTGACCTTGACCGCCGTTGCTGATGAAATATGAACACCTCTCTTTCTTCTGCGGACTGCGGCACGCTGTAGGTCTTTTTTTGTTTGGGCATTGCCGCGATTTTGGGGTTTTTTTTTTTTTTTTTTTTTTTTTGGGTTTTGGGCTTTCCTGCCTTGCTGCCCCTTCTTGAAACCAATTGATGACTCTTGGTAACTGCCCCCGCCCTCGAGTCGGTCTGTCGCCTGGGAAATTTTCGGAGATGGTTTGAAGCCCCTCCCCCCCCCATTTTTTTCGATTCCACGTTTCCCTGGCTTGGGTCTTTTCCGTGAGTTTTTTGCAAGCCCCCCTTTGTGTGGGTTTTAGATCTGTAAGTCTCTCTTTTTGTGACCTAGAAAAGAGCTGCGGTCATCCTGGATTTTTTGAACCGCACCAGCTTCCTCGCCTCGCTTGGTTCCGTTGCTCGTTCTTTACCCTCCGCATTTTTTTACCTCGGTCGCTTTAATTTCCCAGTCAGTGCAGCAATTTTATTCGAACTCTGTCCCCTTTTATCGTCTTGATCATTTGAAGACGCGCACTGAATTTTGCGTGAGGAGACCCCCTTTCTTTCCGCCTCCACCCCCTCTCTATATCGCTGACCCCGATCCAGCGGTTAGTTCTTCGTCTTTCCTTTCCCTTGGATGCGAAATAGGCGGAGGTTTTTTTACTTGGGAAGTCAGCCCATCCCCCGCCGATATTGTCTCCCTTTTCATTCACGTTCTCTGATCCTCGGATGTTTTTCCTTTCCCACTTTTACAAGTTTTCCTTTCTCACATAGCCGAACAACGGTTCTTCCCCACACTCCGGCTTTCTCCCTTGTTTAGAGTTTCCCCTTTCTTAATACCTCTTTCCAGATTTCTTCGTTCTTTGACACTCTCTCGCCCATAACGGATCCCACATTTATTTCCGTATTCGAGACTCTTCCCCTTCTGCTCCCCAGTCATATTCCCTCTTTTTGTGCCGCCCCCTTGTTCCATTTCCAGTGACCGGCCCAACCTTCACGGCCTCTTTCGGAATTCCCTTCCCGATTCCACCTGGCCATTTATCTTTCAATCCTCCCTTAGCGTAAGTTTATCGTCCTCCTTTTGGGACCACTGGCTGGCGTATGAAGACTGGGATGTTCTCACCCCCACAACCCAGCTTCCCGCTTACCGGACCTTGTTTCAACGCGGTTTCTGCCGACTCCTACACGAGGAAGCCTATCCTTGACCACCCTTCCTTCCTTGGAATTCTTCCCTCGGTGATGATTTTTCCTTCTATGTGTTTTTCCTTTTCCAGTTGGGTCGAAGCTGTCCTTGTAGTGAATGTGCGTCGAGCCCATCAGAACGCCTGCCCATTTACCTGTTTCGCTCTCATTAAAACCTTGGGCAATCCTTATTCCTCCCCCACCAAGTCCAGGACGATTGCCTTCGGTCCATGTCGTGCTGCCACCCTCCCTTCATTCGTCTTATCCGCCCCCAATAGGATTAACTCTTCCCTCCCCCCAGTGGAGTCCCTTTTCTTTTCTTCCTTCTCCGTTGTTGTTTTCTCATAGCTTCGCCCAGCCCGCTCGGCAATTTTTCGGATCGTACGTTGTTGTCCGCTTTTGACATTGACCGTTGCCCTTCGGTCTGTTGCGCCTGGCGATTTTTGTCGCTGGTAAAAAAGGTTTTTCTGAGAACAGTTCCCCCGGCGCGATTTCCCAATGGGCGCTTTTTTTCTCCCAAGAGCACTCACGACCCACGACCGGCTGCGCAATTTCCTTAGGTGACAGGAAACACCATCTTCTCCAAATAGCCGGCTCATTCCAGAATTATTTCATTACTTAAAGGCTCCCCGGAGCACTACTCCCCCCCGGAATTTGAAGTTTTTGCGCTGGGAGCGTTTCCTTTTTTGTACACTCCATGTCCCAAGTATTCTCGCCTTTCATCTCTAATTTGCCTCCTTCGTCCCCTACCTTTGGTGTTTCCACTCTGTTGACGGTGCCCTTCCTTTCTTAAGCTGGATGCCAGGTTTTTGGCGACTTATCCTTTGAAGCCCACCCCTATTTCCGGAATATCGTTCGTCCTTTCCCTTCGAATTTCCTCACTCAAAGAAGTGTTTTGCACCTTTCCCCCTTTCTTTTGCAGATTCTTGTGGCGTGGCGGCACCCCTGCCCCGAGTGCCCCCCCCCTCCCCCCCCAAGTGGTTGCACCGTGTCCGGCGTTTTTTCGTTTTTTTGATTTGCCGCTGCCATCTAGTGCGGTGTCCTTTCATTCCCCCCGCTGTAGCATCTCTCCTCTTCTCTTGAGCCACTTGCTCTCGATAGCGGTTAATTGCTATCACCCCTTTCTCTTCTCCCTCTTCACCTGACCTCTTCCTCGTACCTTCTTCGTTTTTCTGCGATATCTTCTCCCTCTTGCCGAGTCCATAGTTCTCTCCCCGTCCCGTGCGCTCTTTTTTGTTTTTATTTCCCCTTTAGTCTGTCGCTGTGACGTCATTTCGACCTCTTTTCCCATTCTGAGCTTTTTTCCACCTCTCTCCCTTACCGATTTGTCAAGAGCCTCTCGTTCCGATTAGATAGAAACCCCCAGTCTTGTATGACGTTATCCATGACCCCCAATCTCCCAACTCCTTTTACTTACCCACACGCCCTTGGGCTGTCCCCTTCTCCCCAAAGACATCCTCTCACCCAAACCCCCTCAGTGTCTTACACTCCTCCGATGTTTGTTCCTTTTGCTCAACCTCGATTCCATCTCTCTCCTCCTTCTGTGCTGGGGGATTAAATGATGATTCGATGTTTGTTTAAGAGAATTGGTTCTATTATGATTTTTATGCCAACATTTCATGACAGCCCCGTGTCCCGGCGTGTCTCTATTTGACTCTCTCTACGGTTCTCAGGGGTCCTGTTCACTATTAACTAAGCGTTCTGTTCGATAATTAGACCGTAAACACTAGTTAAACTTTTGCGAACAAAGCCCGTGGATTTTGATGTTGTCTGTTTCCGTTTTTGAGGCATGTTGAGGTTGTGAGTTAAGTCTCCCCTTCCCAATTGCTCCTCGTTAAGTTCGTTTTTTTCCGGGGTGCCGGCGGACCCACTGACCTTCCTCCATGTGGTGTCTTTTTTTCTTTTTAAAAAAATTTTGTTCTTTCGGTCGGTCGTTCCTCTCCGAGAGTCTTTATCCCCCGAGATCGTTTGCCATTTTCGTTTTGTGTGTTTACTGATGAGACATTTGTCCGCACCCTCTAGAGTTGTCGCTTTCTCCTTTTTCTTTAGTTAAAATCGTTTCTGGTAAGGTCCCCAACTAGAAGCCCTTTAGAAGGGAATTTGCCGAATGTGTTTTCCCTCTAATTCGATCTTTCCTTCACCGTAATTAGATTTTATAGGGTAAGCACCCCCCCTCTTTTGGTGTGTTGAAGACGTCGATCTCGTGTACGTATCCAGCGCTAGACTTCAGATAATACAAGTTCCCGGATTTCCTCCCCCGAGTCGTCCCCTTTTGAACGATCGGGCTTTCCAGCTGGCTGCCTCTCCTACCCCACCTCTAGTGTGGTGTGAAGAGATTTCTCTGCTATTCTACTTCTCCACCACGACCTTCGCTTACCCAGCGCGTCTCGCGCGCCACCCTTCTCCTCGTCAAGGAGATCCCTCAACTCCGACAATTTCAAATTTTCTCGTTCCCAAAACCTCAACCTCCCCAATTTGTTTTTTGGTGCGTCGGCTCCCGTACACCTTGGCCTCCATTTTCTTTTCGCCGTTACAGCCAACCCCCAGCAGCCATGTCGCAGCTGACCGCTTTTTTCCCCCCATTGGTCCGCGCTTGCTTTGTTCCCTCCAAGGGGGTTCCCCTCCATTGAACTCGCCCCCGCCCGCCGACGGTCCCATATGCACCTTCCTCTGTCCCTTCTCTAATTTCTTTCTCTTTTAGGCCGGTGGTGGATAAACTTTCCTTCATCATTCCTGTCCCCTTCTTGAATAACTCGTGCAACAAACTTCTCATGGATTTCCCACCTCCCCGGCACCCGTGTTGCCCCCATCCTTAGTTAGCTCAATGGGAAGGTTATTCGTAGTGTTTGCCTCCCTAAACAATTTTCTCCTTGGAGCTTTCACTGCACTGAGTTTGTTTGAACATTTGCTGTGGCACGTCTATGAGAATATGTTTTTTTCATTGAACTCGTCTTCTTTTTTGCGTTGCTTGCCCCGCAATGAGATGCACTTTTTTTCTGATTGGGCCACCTCTTCTCCGTCCTTCTTAAGTCTTGCGCGAGTGGATGTAGGACAACTCCTCGTATCTTTGTAAAGCTTGTCGCTGACCATGACTCTTCCCACCGTCCTCCCGCAAGCAATTATTCGACCCCCCCGCTCTGTCAGGTGACGTCCTGATCCTTTCAAGTCCTTTGATTGCTTCCTCCCTCCCCCCGTCGTGGACTGTCGCCTCTCTCACTCTCTATCGAAGTTCTTCCCGTTCTCCCAGCTTTCCCGTTTTTCCACGGGCGGATGCTTCGAGAATCCTTTTCTGGACTGGCCACACCATCCCCCCATTCGCGCCGAGGCCCTTCTCAGCGCTTTCGTTTGCGCTTTTCTGCTGGGGGGACCCGAATCTTAACGACCCGTTTTCCCCCGTCCCCTTCCTCTGACACATCTCCTCAACAACCGTTTTTTGGCTTGAGTGTAGTTACCAATTTTTTCGAGTGTCCCCTTTCAAGGTTCATCAATCTTGGCCCGATGTCTGTTTTTCTTTCTCCAATCTAATCACAAGAAGATTTCACCTCGGTTTCATCTTTTTCTATGGCTGATTCGTTCATTCAGATTATTCCCTTTTTCGCTTGTTTTCTGATTAATCCACCCCCCCCCCCCTCCGATTAAACTCTATCCCTTGCCCCGTTGACCAATCTTGAACAGATTTATGTCCATAGCCAGTATTCCTATTTTTTTTCCCGAGAGTTTTTTACACGCGGGATGTCTCTTTCAATCCTGATTGTTCCCAAAACCGATTATTCCGAGACCTCCTCAAACGGTTTAGACGGTCTTGCCCCTTCGGTGAGTTGCCTTCTTAAGTAGTTGATTCTGTTCTCTTTTTAAGTTAACCGTCCTACCTTTGGCGGGATCGTGAATGTGCTGGGGTCCGCCCCACCCGCACCCCTTTTTTTTCGAGTTTTGTTTCGCCAAATTGCATGCGTCCTCACTCCGCTTACGCTTGCACTCCCATTGCGCCGGTCAATGTTTCAGCTGACACCTTCCCCCTTCCCACCGAGTCTAGCCGCCCCATTTTTTTTGTAGGCTGCCGGTTTGTCCCCTTTCTTCTCCCCCCTTTTTTGTCGATCTCTCTATCAGTTTTATAAGTACTTTTTGGCGTACTTCCGTCCTTTTTCGTTTTGGACCCTTTCTCCTCCTTCGAAATTTTCCCTGCCTGGACTTCTCATGGCCCCTGCTTTGAACGTTTTTATGTCCGAACAAACGGGCTTTTAAAAATGGGCTTTTCTGTGAGGCTCCTCACTGAACGTCCCTCCCAGTCTTCTCAATATAAGGCACTTACACCCCCCCCTTCTTCCTCACCTTTTTTCATCGCCTGCACTGAGACTCCTCCTCATTCTCAATTCTGATCTTGCTTGAGACCCGCTTTTTTTTCTCCTTTCCCTTGGTTTTGATTGTTCACTCCAATCCCCTTCGTCATGCTCGATCCCTTTTTGGACCCCCAAAACGCTTGCCTCCCATCTGCCGCTCATTGGGTCCGGGACACAGTTCTTGTTGGCCCTCTTGTTCTTGTCTATCTTTCCTCAATCGTTAATGGTTGTGCGTCTTCTCCCGGATCCTGCAACATGATTTGACTATGTTGCATCTACCGCTCTCGCTTCTGACAGTCCGTACCTAAGCGTCCGCCTCTCTGTATTCCGCTTGGCGTTCCAACCCGCAACGGCCCTCTTTTTTTTGATCGGCTTTCCCACTCGACCCAACTTGGTTCATCTTTTTCAGGTTGTGATTTTGCGTATGGCACGTGACTTTTTTTGCCCCCCAAAACCTAGGGCAGCACCTAAGAGATCTCTGATCCCCACCTGCTCCGATTGTGAATGTTGTTTATTGCATTCAGCCTACTTCTCTCTATTTCCCTTCTGCCTCTTTCTTCTGCCCCTTTTTCGCGGTCGTTCCTCTTTGACCCGTGCCTCCGCTTCCCCCTTCTCTTTCGCATTCTCCCATTCGTGAGTTCGTTCGTATTTCTCGTAAACGATCTTTCCCAGTTCAGGTAATGTTCTTCGACGTTCCTTAGACTCCCGCTTTCCCAGGGCGATTGTTTTTCCCTCCTTTTGAAGATTTCAGCGCCCCCCGAGTTTCCCCCATCAAGGATTTTCCACCACTCTCTTTCGATTTGTCAATGACGACTTTTGTTCCTCCGTTCCATTAAACACGGCATTCATCTTTCCCCATCCCCAGTCCTTTCTCCGATCCTCAGATTTCGTTCTCCAACTACACAAAGCGTCCCATTCGTTCCCGTCTCGATGAGGCTTATTGCTTTATTTCTCCAAGGAATCATGCCCCCTTCTCTCAGAAGTCTACCCCATACCATCATCTGAAGGAGGTCCGGCTATTTTCTCTCTGTCCGGGATAAGTCTTCAGTTCATATATAAGGATGTTGTCCCGTTCCTTCCGAAAACCCCCTGTTTCTTTTCCCCACCTCTCCTTTGTCCGGAGCCAAGTGTTTATTCCATGTGTTCAGGACGGAAAGGGTGCTTGGTTCTGTCGTACGTCCACCAATTGAAGACGGGTTTCTTCTTTACTTTTGCTCACCTCCCCCTACTCCCAATTTTTTTTTCGTGGCGGCCCGGACTTTTCAACTTTTCAATTTTCCCCTCTTTATTCTCTTTCGCCGTCGCTGCCGAAGATTTTCTTACGCAGTCTTGACTGAGCGGTGAGTGCGGCTTCCTTTTGAGAAGTCTGCCAAGTGCCGTCCTTTTCCCTTCCTTCCACGCCTCTTGTCGCTTGAATCGTCGGCCACTCGTGGTTCCCTCCAAGATTTCCGTTCGTTTCTCTCCTGGATTTTATGATTCGATCCGCGGTGCCGCTTATTACCCGTCCCCACCTAGGATTTTTTTCCCTTTTCTCCTCCCTTTGGTTCGTTGTCGCAGATGTCCGTTCGTGACCCTGCACGTTTCCCCCCTCCCCCCCTTTTGCTTCCCCCAAGTCCCCCGGAGAGTACAGAGCTTCTAGTTCCTCCCCAGCAATTTCCTGACGTTATTTTCTTACAGCTCCCCCTTTGTCCCTCTGAATTTCTGTAGCTAAGGCGCCCCGACACGCCACGTCCATTAGTCTTTTTAAGAACTCTGACGTTCGAGATATACGCAACCAGAAATGGTCTCGGTTAAACCCAAAAGAACCGCCCCCAACATGGGTTCGACTTCTTTTTGTTGTCGAGCCGCTCATGGGAAACCGCCGGAAAGTACTTGTACTCGACCATCCACAACCCCCGCTCCCGCAGTACCCTTCCAGGCCTCCACTCACTGGCGACGGTCCGCGCGGAAGATTTTATTCGGAAAAAATGTTGGTTCTTTCCGACCCTTCTGAAAGACAAGCCGACCGCCATCCGTGGATTTTCTCTCTTCTATCAAGACCCAAGCCAGTACGTGCTTTCTGCTCCCCGCGAAACGCCTTACGCGGTATGGGACGTTTTTTTGACTCTCTTTGACTTTGCCGCGGACCAAACTGCTTAGCATAGGTCCCCCTTCCCCATTCCCCGAAGAGAGATTATGATAGCGCGTCATGTGGACCTGTTCCTTCGAGTTTTTTGGACTCCCTTAAACCTCTTTTTTTTTCCTCGTTTTTTTTTTTTTTTTTTTTTGTTTTTTTTTTTTTTGTTTTTTTTTTTGTTTGTGTTTTGTTTTTTGTTTTTTTTTTTTTTTTGTTTTTTTTTTTTTTGGTTTGTACCTGGCTCGTCCTAAATTCACTGAGTGGTCGGGAATCCCTTTCTTTTTTTTTCGCAATGGACCCCCCCTCTGTCTGGACCCTTCGATCTTTTGCCTGCCCCGCCCAAGCTGTGTTCATCCTGGCCTTTGAAACCCCTTTCACCCCCTCTCTCGTCGCTGCCATCGGTAATTTATCTCCTTTCTGTTGCACAATTTTCGCCGATGGACTGTTTGCCTTAAATGCGTTTTCGTTGAACCCCCAGTCAGCTTTCCTGTCAATTTTCCCCTAAAAACTTTGGGACCTTGATCGTTTAAGCTTCATGGGGACGAAATCCCGCGTAGGTTTTCTCGACTGCGGACCTCCGCCTTCCCTAGTCTTTATCCACACCATCGATAGCCTGTGACTTCTGTTTTCTGAACGCAAGCGGTTGCCTCTCTTGAAGGGATTTTTGATTTTCGACCATAGTCCCGGTAGGTCGAACTAACCACGCCCATTTCCTCAATCGATCGCCAGGTGCAGCACCGCATCGATGTCTATTGCCAGTTTCTTTGTACCTCCCATTAATTTCTTTCTTATCTGTTCCCTCTCCGAAAGGCCCCCCTTTTCCCTCTTTCCCGCAATTATTTGTCGCGGGGACGTAATTTTTTCCCGGGCCCCCCCTCTTTTTGGGCGTTTCGTCCGACTGAGATCGCAAGACGGCTCACGCTAGTATTTTCTTCCGATACGTTACTCTTAAGAATATTCAGTACCTCCCTGTTTGCCGCCGGGTGTTCAACTGATCCTTCACTGTCCACCAACGCCGGCTTTCGGTCAACCTCTAGCTTGCCCGCGCACCATCGGGGCCCACCCTTGGTTCCTTGATGTCTGCATAGATCCCGGCTCCGCGTTGGCCCCACGGGTGATCGCTGGCGATGTTCACTGGGGCGTAGAACAAACCCTATTCCCCTCCCTCCACACAACCCCCCTCGTCCCAGAGCGGGTGCTTCTCCTTGACCGTTTTTTTTGTTTGGTTGGTTGCGGAGATCCTTCCCTCTTCTTCATTCGATGAGGCTCTAGTTTACTGTTACCGACAGTGTAACGTAATGTGACAGCGGGTCTTTTGGTCTTTTGGGTGGTTTCTAGCATCCAGCTTGCCCCCTTTTTTCCCCTCCCCTGTGCGCCTGATTTGTCTAAAATTTTTGGTCTTCTTGATTCGTCCCCAATCGCATACTTTTAAAAGGCCTTGCTGCCGGTTTTCACATCGAAATGCCAACTTCAACGCACTTTTGAAGACCCTCCACCTCTGCCGAGTGTCCCCTCTTCCTTTAGAT
>Ga0179593_1375156_pt1 | contig 15441 bp, 29 predicted proteins | sample CZODoug2_1_08_16_FD_185931 | JGI IMG/M metagenome (GOLD analysis project Ga0179593, IMG submission 185931) | Vadose zone soil fungal communities from Angelo Coast Range Reserve, California, USA - CZODoug2_1_08_16fungal (PacBio error correction) | ecosystem: Environmental > Terrestrial > Soil >... | reverse complement strand
GATCTGACAGCAAGTTGAGACTTCTTTTTGGCCGCTCAAACCTCCACCTTTTTTTCTGGTTTTCCCCATCCTTCTTGTTCAGATTTTTTGCTCCCCTCACGCGCTTTTCTCTTTTTCTTCCCAACTTTTCTCTAGGTTTTCTTTCTGACTGACGCGATTAGTTTCGCTCGCCGCTTGTCCTCCCCCCTTCCTCTGGATGGACCTCTGATCCCCCCTAGTTTCTCTTGTCAGAATCCTTTGTCCCCCCCCCCGACTTTGTTTTTTTCCTTTTTCTCCCTGTTCAATTTACGAGAACTCACGAGCCTTTGCGTGCTTTCCCCTCCTCCGTATCTGCAGCCTCCTTTTGTGAGCTGTTTGCCTCCTTTAACCCATTTTGTTCTGTACCCTCCATCCGGCGCCTCTTTCTTTCCTATGCCTTTTTGGCCCCTGTGCGAGACTCACTCTTTTTTTTCCACATCCTTTTGTGGGGGCCTGGTGCCGCGGGCTTTTCTGGGGTCCGGCCTGGGACTATTCTAGCTATTCCTTCTCCCCCCCCTCCCTGTTATGCACTACCTTCACAGTCACAGTTTTCCTTAAGCTTGTTCCGGGAAAAGTTTTTTTGTCCACGAAAACCATTCTTCCTTGGTCAGTCCGCGTTCCCCAATTTTCGCTTCCGGCCCCCCCGTTCACAAGAACAGTCCCGCCTCGAAATTTCCCCAGCTTGTTCCCCGCTTGTTCTTGGAGACCGTTTTCTCCCCCTGCTCGTCCCCGGGGCGCCTTCCTGCCCTTGTCCCCCAGCCTATCTTTAGTTCCTTTCTGGCCATTTTTTTCGTCGCCGACAGTCCTTTTCCATTTCTTCTTACCGTTTTTTACTCCGTGTTTTGCCCGCTTTCTCCGTCGTTTTTTGGGGCCTTTGTCTCCACGGGTTGTTGCTTTTTGCGACCCCCTCCCTACTAATCGGCCCTCTTTGAGTTGCCTTTTTCTCCCCCTTCATTTTTTTACCGTGTCGCCGTTCTGGGCTTTCATCATCCCACGTATGGCGCATTGCCCGTCCTCTATTCAGAGGGGAGCAGCCCACCCGCCTTTCTTCTGCGGTCCTACACCTTCCTCACGCATTGGCTCGGTCGGCTCGGAGTACGAGTGCCCGTTTCTTTTTTTCTCTTCATCCAGTCCATAACCCTGCGTTCGCTCTTCTGATTTTTCCACTCCTTCAGATATCCCCCCCCCCTCAATTCGGTAATACCGGCCCCTGTTTTCTGCCCGTTCGCAGGAATAACCGTTCTTTTACGTTGCTGTGGCATTCAACCGATGGCGCCCTTCTTCCTCTCCCACATGAACCGCTCTTGCGGCGTTTTCTTTCCTTTTCCGTCCCTCGAAATGAGCACTGGCCCAGGATTTCTTTTTTTGACCCTCTGTTGATCTTGCCAATTGCTCGTTGCGTCTTCTTTTACATCTTTGGACGTCGCTTCAAATTTCTGTGTTATCCCAGCTTTTTTCCGTCACCCACGTTTTTTCCTCCTCCGGTTGATGTTACCAAATGCGCTTTGACCCAAATTTCCCCTCCCTGGCCATTTCGTCTTTCCCGTCCGAGGCAGCAGTCCGTGATGCTGTCACGGGCGCTTTGGTCTTTAGTTTTGTGAGGTTCACCTTCATTTGTTTTCTCCCCCCTCCAAATCCCCTCGCCTATCGAAATGCCTTTATCCCTCTTTTCTCGGGTGCTCGATCGGGTGTCGCCGCGTGGTCGTTCAAATTTTTATTGCACCATCTGCGATCGTCTTGCCGAGCGTCTTCTGATTCTTTTTGCCTCCCTCCCCCGGTATGTTCTCGGTGCCCATGTGTACTGTGGTTTCTCGGTTATCCCCTGTTCCATTTGCTTGGACATGCATTTTCATCGTTTTCCTCGTCAAATTATACTTCTTCTTAACTTGTCCCTCCTTCCGTTTTGCCCCAAGTATGGTTCCCCCCCTTCCTATTTAGTAGAGTAAGAACTGGGTATGACTACTAATCTCCAATTCCTGCTTCCTTTTTCCCCCCCTTCTTTCCTCTCCTTTGTGCCGCCCCTTGACGTACTCTCAGCCTTTTGCCACTTCTGTCTTTCCCCCTTAGGACCCCAGATTTGAAGCGCGGGCTTGAGTTTTGAAAGCACCTTCCTTCCCGCCAATTTCTTCCAGAAGGCTTGGTTTCGCACTTTCTGTAGCTCTGTTAACCTTGCCTTGACGCTCTTCGTTTGTTCCCGATACGCTTGACTTTTCCTATTGAACCCAGCCATTCGGAATTTCTACCTCCCAACCGCCTGGCCTACTTGCTGGTGGCCTCAAAAAGGTCCACGCCGTGTGTTGTTTCGTACAAACTGCGCAGCCCCCCGGGATTTTCAATTATACGAGTTTCTTCTTCCCGTTTGCTCGCCGCCTGCCAGTCAAACTCGCTCCCACCATCCCCTCCCTCTGACCCCGACAACACCCTGCATAAGTGTCTTGGTTGCACGGCCATGAACCCCTTCCGCAGCTCGGTTTTCTTCTCAGACTCTTGTCTCTTCATTGTCGTAGAATCCCGTTTAACAGCATTCTCTCCGTTGCTGCACTCCCCTCTTTTTGTTGGGTTTTCTGCGATTATTGCCGACGTCCTATGCGGGCCCAAGAAGTTTTTCCAAAGTCTCTGTGTCTGCACGTGTAGTTTCCCCCTCTGCGGGGTCCCCTTTCCATTTTTTGGACCTGCGCTTCCTCCCCTCTTCTTCTTTGGGTTTGCCTCCGGTCCGTCCACGATTGGGCTCGTACTTTGTACTGGTTGGATCCCTGACACCCTTGGCTGCGACTTTCCTTTCTACCCGGATGTGCGCCTTTCTATTTGTTTGTGAATCGGCCTTCTCCCCTTTGCTTCTTTGTTGTTCTTTTTCTGTGTTGAGGTGTGCTGGCTGAAGAGGTGTTTCCACTGATTGTCCTTTTTCCGTCCCTTCTCTGGCGATCGTTGTCATTACAGACCTTATTCGGTTCCCATCGTCTCCTCCTCTCGCGGGCTCCTTACCTTTCCGGAGGCGTTTCTTGGCCGAACCGAGAACAACTGTGTTCCCTGATCATTCCCGCTTTTTCGGCCTTTTTTTCTTCCCCTTCCCCAGCCTCGCTTCTTGGGGTCGTACGTGTTTCGCTTCGCGGAACTTGTGAAGTTTTCCCCTTCTATGGGGACGTGTCTTTTTGTTGCCCCCTGCTGGCTTTTTCGCCCCGTGCATCTTTCTTCTTACTTAGTTCTACACCTTCCTGTCACCGGTTACTCCCTGTTTGGTCCTTCACGGTTCTAGTTCGTTAGGCAGTCTGTTTCTAGGCGATTCCTTTCCCTTTCCCCTTCTGAGACACTGCCACTGCGGCAGGCAATCTTCATGTCTTGATCGAGGTGACCTCCTTCCCTTTTTGCCTGAGACTTTTTTATTACGAGGATTAGTTCCATAGTCTCCCCTCTCGGGTATCCTCTCTTTTTCCTCTTTGGCGTGAAGAAATACATTTGCTTTTCCCCCTCCTGTTCGTCACCACTCAGGACATTGGCCTGTTCCGCCCCCCCTTCTCTTATTTCTTTCGGTCTTCCCCCCCCCCATTAAGTAGATTATTCCCCCTTCCGTTACGCCCGCGCTTTTTCCCTCTCTTCCTTTCCATCACTCAGAAATGGGCGAAGTTGGATTGATCTACGGTCAGTGTTCTATCCTGGTTGTTATCGGCTGGTTTTTAACCCCGGGCCAGTCATTTTTGGTCCGCTCTCCTACTTTTTGGCAGTTTTTACCGATCGTCAGGTCTCTTCTCCCCTCTGAGGTCACGTCTCGTCGGCCGCTCCTGTTAACGTACTTCCATGCCGCTTCCACATAAACCTATCCGCCTTGCGGTTATTTTAATTGTTGTTCGTTTCTCCTCTGTTGGATTTGCTTTCTGACCGTCCCTTCCCTATGAGGCTGGCCGGAGATATTTTGTCTGTCCTACTCATGTACCCCGGTGTTGCCTTTCTGTCTTAGCTGCACATCTTGGTCCTCTTCCGGCGTGCCCCTAGCCCTGACTGGCCCCTGGCAATGGTATGGAATGTGTATTTGTCGCCTTCCCTCACTCAATCCTCGCCTTGCCGTCACTCCTCTGAGCGTAGCATTAGGCTGTGGTATTGTCCATTCTCCCTTGTACACCCTTCTTTTTATTCGACCCCCCTCTTTACTCCTACGTCTTTTAGTGATGGTATCGTTCCCTCCCCTGAACCTCACCAGTGAGACCCTCTTCCCTGGCTCCAGGCTCCGTCCCCGATTCCCCTCGGCGAGTTATTCCTTTCTGCTTAACTCCCCCCTTGCTAAGACTTGAGCCCGCTTGCAGCTCTGGTGCATGGCTCTCTTTCCTCTCCTCCCTCGCCCTTCGGAGAAACGTCCAACTGGGAGCCCCTTCCTTTTCCTCCTTTTCGTTGAGGTTACCTCGACCCCTCCGCTCCTGCTTCAAAAGCTTGACTTCTGGTACATACAATTTGGTTTGCTAATTGTTTTTCTACAATTACCACTATTCTTTTTTTCCTTTTCGTTTCTTCGATAACTTTTGCGATCTCCTGACCCTGTGGAATTAGCCCCATGGTTTAGTGCACCCAGACTGCTGATTACTGCACGTGAATGGATGCTCTTTTGTGGTCTTGTAGTTTTTTTTTAGACGTTTCTATCACCCCCCTCTGGTATGGTCCTCCTTCATCGCACTGGGATTCCCCCCCCTTCGCTCTCCCTTCCTCCCTTCCTCCCTCCTGGTAACGCCCCACCCTGGGGCCCTGACTACATCTCTACAGCACCTTCCCCTGCTATGTTGCTCCTTCGTCCATCTGGTCCACCTGGCGCATTGGTCTGGGGACCCCATCCTGGCATCACCTCTCGGGCGGCACCCACCCACATCTCTCCCGTTTGCATTCTTCCTTGCTCAAATCCTTCTTTCTCCACCGGCCCGCTTCATTGTCCCCGCCCACCCCCACCCTAGCCCTGGTCCCCTTGGCCCTTTTTACACAGGCGCTCCTACTGCTTGGGGAAGCATTCGGTGGCTGGGTACCTTCCCTTCGTCGCCTTAATGCGACCCCCCGTCTGCTACCCCGCGGCTGATCTTCTATAAAGGCCACCACGTACACTATCCTAAGATTCCATGATGCTCGCTGCTCATGCTCTTCTTTCTTTCACTCCGCTTTGGACAGGCCGCATGTTACTCTGTCCCCGCCTGGGATTCCGGGAAACTTTTCGGCACCGGGACTTGACCCGTTTGGCGTTCGACTTGCCTTTTACCCGTAGTTACCCTTCTTGTCTCCAGTCGACTCTTTGATCTATGGTTACCACCTTTGCCACACAGGTAGCTACGTAGGTTCTTTCTTGTTGAGTGAACTTTGTCTTTTTGTGTTCGGCCTCTCCACATTTCGATTCTACGCGCCCTGGGGACCCTGACCTTGGATAGGCACCCGTTGTAGGTGTGCATTCCCCCTGCCTTCTGTGTTCGTTTTTTTTTTTTTTTTGTCAACCTCTCTTCGCCCACTCTTTTTTTCCTTTTTTTCCCCTTTTTTTTTTTCCCGATTTGGCAGCTGTCATAGTCTGTTTTCTTCCTGTGCCCGTACAGCAGAAGGCCGCACCTTACTTTTAGTCTAGCCCATTACAGGTTGACTACTACCAGCCCCCGCTTCCTCAGATGTGACAAGTCTCCCTGCGTCTTCCCTCCCATCATTTGCCCCCTATTAATGGCTCCCCCCAGTCTTGTCTCAACTTTTTTCCACCCTCCCATCTACTTAGCGGTGTGGCTTGCACAAGGCCACCTCCCTGTCCCTTTCCTTGTCCATACCTTCTCTTTCATTCCTTTCTCTTTTTCCCTGACTCACAGTTTTTCTCTCTTTGGATACTCCTCTGTTTGACCAGACGTAAATGTTTGTTCCCCTCCTTTTTGGTTGACCCGATTGTTGAAAGTTCACCACCGATCTTGTTGTATACAATGTATGATTGAATTTTAGGGCCCGGAGATCTTTTTTAGTTCTTCGCTGTTCCCGGTCATCGGTCTGGACCGTTTCTTTAACCTCCTTTCTCCTCTCAATGATCTCTGGCGTTAAGTTTATCAAATTTTTCATTACCCCCTTGGTTTCATTTTTATTCTTAAGCCTCCTCTCCTGGGGAGTCCCTTCCCTTTTGTGCTTCGCATTTCCCCAGTCTCACCTTTTTCCTTTTTCACACACTGTTTTTGTGCGAAGTTTTGACGACTCTCCGGACGACTCGGACTCCCTCTTAACAATTCCTCCTCTTGTTTTTTTTTCTTCCTATTTTTACGGTCCTCTCTGTGATCTCTAGAATTCCTGTCTGCAGGAGCAGGATCTCTCCTTCCCCCAAACGTTTTCCCTCCTCTGTCACGTTGCGCGTAGAGCCACAGTGTCGGTGCCACGCCGACGATCATTAGTTTTCATCCCCTAGTCCATGTCTTCCTCTCTCCCCCACTTGTAGATTTCCGTCCGCCTTTTCAAACCAATTAATTAGATGGTTTTACGTTTCCTCTTCCCCCCACGGGTGATTTGGGGGATATCCCTAAAGCTGTGTTGATATCCCTCCCCTTCTCTACGTTCCCGTTACCGCCGGCTAACCACCCCCCCTCTAGTCTTCCTTTTCTTTGCCGTGTGTGCTTTCCTTTTTTCCTTTCCTCCGTATTCGATGACAATGTCTTTCCGGTGCGTTTTTTTTCCCCCCTATTTTTGTAATATATTTCCCCACCTCCGTTTGTCTCCATGGTTTCCTGTTGACCCCCTCGTATTACGTCTTCTTCGAGTCAGCTTCGCCCTCCTGTCAATGTCTTTTTTGCGCTACCCCTGGTTCTTTTCCTTAAGAGTTCCGTGATACAATACCGTCCCTTTTCGGTGAATAGGATTCGACAGTTATGCGAGCATCCAAGCGCCTCAGTCTCCTTTGCCGGCTCCTCCTTTGAAGTTACTCACGCAGGATATCTCTTCTTTCTCTTCGCTTGTTCATGTCTTTTCGCCTTCCTTTCTTTTCTTTCCTTCGCTCCTCCTCTTCGTCACAATGATTAGCTTCGCTTTGTGGCACGCCTCCCTTTTTTTCTTTTCACCCTTCCACGCTTCATGGACTTCCCCCCCTGTTTCTTCGTATGGAATATGCGTCTATTTCCCTGAGCCTCCTCTTTACGTTGCACTACGTATTCCTCCCCTTTTATTTACTGGCGACGCAACTTTCCGCCCTTGCCAAAGTTAAGGGCGGGTGCTACTATATCTATAATCCCCTGGCCCTTTCTTTCCTGTCTTATTAATTTTGCGTCACCCAGTGCTTTTCCCTTTTACTCATCTTTTCCCTCTTTCGCCTTTTTTGCTTGGTTGATGGTGTTCGGTTTCATCGTCCCCTCCTTCCCCTCATTTTTCCTTCCACGTTTAAACCTCACGATCCATTTCCCTTCCTGGGAGCCCCATGAAAGATATACGCTCCCCCCCTTTCTAATTCATTGTCCATTTTCTTATTATCTTTTACTATTAATTTCTTCTGATCTATTCCCCGTTCCACTGATTTCGCTTTGTCCTTTGTTCGCGCTCTTAGCGTGAACCCCTCTTCACCCCGCCGATGATCGTTCTCCACTCACCTCCCCCTTTCCTCGCGTCCTCTCCCTGTCGCCACTCTCCCCCCGCCGCCTTTTTTTTTCGGTGTGATTTTTGCGTTCTTCGAGTCTCTTTGAATTCTTCCTGCCTCTCCGTTTTTATAGTATCCTTTGCGTGTATGTTCCTGCTCTCTCCCCAGTTTCACTGGGTGTCCAGTGGTATTATCTTTTTCGTCCTTTCCCAACTTTGCCCCTTTCCTACGGAATTTCCTGTTCCTCCCCCGAAACGAGGGTCATGTATGTTCACTTTGTACAGTGATCCTTAGACGCTTCCTCTCCTGTCTTCCCTGGTTGAATCTTCCCTTTTTCGTCCACCTTGTCCAGCGCTTGTGCCTCTTTTTTCCTTTCCGCACCATACTTGCCCCTTTGGCCTCATGCATTATGTGACGGCCATTCACCCCTCCCCCTCATTCTCTTTCTTCCCCGACACCAAGAAGGCTCTCTCTCCCCATTCCTTCTTTTCCCCCCCGCTTTTTTCCCTGCCTTGCTTATTTTCTTTCCTCGATTTTTGACCTTGTCTTTTTCCTCTCGGGGGGTATGTCCTTGACAAGATCGACAGTGCTTGCGATGCCAACACTCCCGTTTCCCTATCCCACCGTGTGTCACTGCGCAATCGGTCCCGCCTCAACTTGCTCGGGCTTCGGGTATGATTTCTTCACCACATATCGGGATGTGCCCTCTCTTCTCTCTTCACACTCCTATTTTTTTCTTGCAAAGAAGGCACTTGCCTCGATCCCTCCCTTTCCCCCCCCCTTGCACCTTTTCCTTTCCGCTTTGTGCACAGTCTTGCGTACACCTCCATGTACCCGCGGGACTTGCGGTTTTTCTATGAGTTTTTTGAGACGTTTCCCCTCTCCTCTACGTCAAGACATTCCTCCTTTCCCCTCTCTGTTGGATCTTCTGGTCATTCTTCTTTTCTAAGGGCGCACATCGCCAAAGCATTTTCTTTTCCCGGCCCCGAGCTGCTTTTCCTTTCCCTTCTTTCGAGAGCCCTTCCTGTTGCGGGTTTTTTCTGGGATCCATCGGCTTTTTCATCCTCTTTTTCTGAAAAAGCTTTGCCCCTCCCATCTTCTCCCCTCCTTTTTTTTAGATCGGGCCTGATCCTATTATTGGCTCCTTCGCCCCCAAGAACTGTGGCGTTTGCGACGTCCGATTGCTCAGGTTTCGTCAATTCCAGTCCAGCTTCCTTCTTTGGAGGTTTGACGGTTGAAGGGTTTTTTTTTAAACTGGTTGCCTTGTCCATTCAGTTCCCTTTTTCATACCGACTCGTGGTATGTTGCCTCGGAATCGAGCGTTATCCGTTACGAAGAAACATCCGTCTTTTCTCCTAGTTTGCACTTTCCCATTTGTGGTTGCCCCACTCAGACCGCGTCTTCTCAAGCTGTTTCCGGGATGCTCTCCCACCTCCTTACTTCTTGAAACTTTTGTGCTTGCACCGGAAGTATGGAATGACGCGGTGTCAACCTTTGTCTGATCGCCGAATGCTCATTACCTTGCGTATATCTCTTCCCCCCCCCCCTCCGGGACCCCCTCGTGGACGTTGTGAATGTCCCTTCTCTACTTGTTTTCCTTCTATTAATGCCCATTTTTTCTATTTGATGCCACTTCCTTTTTCCCTGTTGTCCCAGACTTCCCCTTCCGTTCCCAGTTTTCTTACGTCTTCTCTTTTCCCCCCCCCATACGATTTCCCCTCCATCCGGGTCCCCCACCTTTTAACTATTCTCTCTTCAATTAAGGAATTCCTTCCCCCCTCTTGCGCATCCTCCTCACTGTCCAGTACTTAGACACAATTTTGCTTTCCTTGCGTGTTTTCTCGAACGGTTAGTGTACTCTCCCTCTCTACTGCTTCATTCTTGTGTGTAGAACTCAGACCTTTCATAGCCCCCCCCTCTACCTCCCAGCCGTCCTTGGGATCCTGAAAGTATACCTCCCCTTGTCTGTGCGGGAGGAAAATTGTTGTGCTTTCTGGGCATTTTGCACCTTCTGGAATTGGGTGGGCTCGCAAAATCTGGTCCCTATTTTGAACTGTAAAAACCCCCTACCCGACCTATCACGGGTTCCCGCCCGCTTGCCCTTCATTCCTCTGAGGTCCCCCGCAGCATCATTTCTTTTTCTTATTCCCGACTCACGGCCCTGTTCTCTCGCACCTTGCCCCCCCGCACCTCCTTCGGTCTTCTCTCCTTTTCTGTTGCCTTTCCTTTTTTTTTGAGCATCCCACTTTTGTCGACGTATAAGTTCTGCCCGATTCCCTATCTCTGGGCATTCGATTCTTTTTGGAACGGATGTTAGCCCTGTCCTTCCCAGGCTTTCCCTTGCGAACGGGACCAGTGTTTTTTTTTTTCGTTTTCCCTTTGCCACTCTTTCTTTTCTGCGTTCTTGTCTCTTCCCTTATGTCGTGCCCTCGTCTGTGCTCGAGTTGTACTGGCGATATCTTCCCTAACTGAGGGCCCCTTCCCCCTTTACTTTCCTCCGTTTCGACGCCTCTGCGATTAGATCTTGTGACTCCCCTTCCCCCATGTTTCCCCATATCTCTCGTTTGGTTTTCCCCCTTGGTGTTATCCTACCACCGTGTGTATCTTGTCCCCTCTTCCTTCTAGTGCAATGACATTCATTTTTTTTTTTTTCTTGCGATATTCCACCCTTTTTTCTTGCCATTCAGCTGCCTATCTCTTGGCAGACCCTCTTTCTGCGATACCTACCCATTTTCTCGTTCACGATGCTGCGCCTCCGGTCTTTTACGTTCCCTCGCCTTTCATCGACTTTTCTCCTTCAACACGTTGACGCCCTTCCTAAACGACTTCTGTAGTATTGTTCCCCTGTCTTCCCCTCTCCTGTGCCTTCCTGGCTTGATTAGGTTTCCCGGGTTTCAGGAACACCACACTTTTTTTCCTTTGGTTGAAACGCTTTTTCTTGACCCCCGTTGGCTACAATTTTACTCTAGCCTCATTCCCTTCTAGGCCTTTCCACCCCCTTGTCTGTTGGCATGCCCCTTCTTTTCTTACTGCTGTCGTGATTTCTTTTTTTGGTTTTTTGGCTCTTTTTTGGCAAAGCCATTGAGTCTGAGTGACACTCCCCTCCTTCTGGTAGCTTCCCCCCTATCCCTGCCCCCCCCCTTCCCCTGAACACCTGTCTATTTTCTTTTTTTCTTTCTTGAGCCTCTTCCCTTACCTCCCCACCCGTCCCCTGCCCCTTTTGTTCTTTAGTTTAAATATTCATCTTGCTTGTTTCTATCTATTTTCCATTGTCGTTCGACTGACCTCCTTTTTTTTATTCCTCCCTCTAACATCCTTCTCCAGCCTTCTTATAATTCAATGACCCATTTCTCCTTTCCGTCCCCAAATTCCCTCCCCCATTTTTGTTCCCATCCTCTCTCCGCTAACCCCCTCCTCGCCCTGTTCTCTCCCCAGTCTCCCTCTGCCCGCTTAGCGTGTTGCATTTCCCATCGTTACCCCCTCCACTGTCCTCCCCCCCGCGGACCTTTTCCTTGTTTACTCCTTTTCCTGTGCAATCATCTCTTTCGCTCCTCCCCCCCCTTTTGTTTTTTCATTCCTTCCAGTCACCTGCTGTGTCGAGTATTGTCACCAACCCCCCACTTTCCTTTGGTGGGATGGTACATTTTCCTTCCCCTCTGCGTTGCATCCCCTCTCCTGGGTGTCGGCCCCTTTCCTTGTGATCGTGAGTTTTTCTATTTCCCCCTTGAGTGGTGTGCTCGTCTAGCTGCCGTCTTCCCTTTTAATCCCTTGGGGACCTTGCCCCTTTCCTTCTCTCTCTGACCCTGTGCGACTTTTGTTACTCTTTTCTTTCTTCTTCGGCCCATCCTCCCTTTCTTCTCTTTATGTATAGAGCCCCACCTATATCTTCCTCACCCCTTTCCACCTCGGTTCTGCTTTCCCTTCCGCCGAAACATTTTTTCGAGTCCGGCCTATCTGTTGGCATTACTCTTTTTTCTGCCTCCCGATGGCCGTTGCCGGCAAGTTCCTATGTCTTATCTCACCCTTCCTTGACTCTGGGATACCGGATAAGATTTCCCTCTTTGCTTTCTCCCGGCCTTCCTCGGCGAACACGGACTTTGGAGCCCTGCGCGCCGAGTCGTCCTTTCCCGCGCACAGGTTGTTTTTAGATGTGCAACGCCCACACCTACTTTTGTCCCCCTTCGTTTTCCTTTACTCGTTCGGTTATTTTTTCCCCACAGTTCGTACTTGCAAGGAAATCCCTCACTTTTGACCCCCCCCTTTGGTCTCTTTCTTTGTAGTTGTTACCCCAACTTGTGGTATCTTGGTATTTACCTGTCTACCTCCAGGGCTTTTTACGCACAGTTCTTCTTTTGTTCCCTCTTCCCCGTGATCGCCCCCACACACCCCCCCCCACGACCACTCCGCTCTTCGTTAAGGGCTCCCCCTTTTTCTTTCCGTTTCCGCCCTTCTCAGGAAACCCTTCTTCTCCCCCCGTGATGTCTCCTCCTTCCTCCGTTTCTTTTTGGCCACTTTCTGGTGGGCATACGTCCGTACGTTTTCCTCTTCGGCCCCGCTGTGCACAGCTGGCGCTTTTCTTTTCTGTTATGGCCTGTATTCTTTTTTCTTTTCAGATTTCCTTCAGCCGATCCCGTTCTTACGGCGTAGGGATCCCCCCCTGCTGTCGCAGCTTGCTACTTCCGCTTTTGTTTTTCCTCTTCCTCGATGGTTGACCGTTACTCCGCTCCTGCTGTTGTGTTTCGCATATCGAAGGTACTTATATTTGTTGCGTCGCCCTATTTTTTTCTTTGTAGTGGCTGTCCCCCATACGACTCCCACCGGCCCCCCCCCTTTCCGTTTTTTTCTCTCTGTACGGATGTCTTCACTCCCTACGTTCCTTCATCCCCAGGACGGCAGCAGGAAGGCCCACTTTTTTTATTCCTCCAACTCTCGGCGGATTTCCCTCAGATGGACTTTAACCGCATCTGTTCGCAAACCTGCCAACCCTCTTCTTTCCCTCAATCATCCACCAACCCATGAATCCCTTCCCTTCATTGTGCTCGTGTTTATTTATCATGCCTTGCAGGTTTTCCTGGATGTGCAAGCTCCCTGTGAGTCGGGAACTCATATTTGCGATTCCTTCTTCTCTTTTTTTATACCATTTTCGCCGGTACTCTTCCCCTATCTTTTCACATATTTTTCTTCCCCCCACCCCCTTTCCCCCTTAAACTCCCCAACTTGTGAGACGCCTTCTTCCTTCCATCAATGGCTTTTGGTCAGTACGCTCTCAATCCTTTTTGAATCGCACCCAACATTCACCGTTTGTTTTTTGGCTACTTTTCATTTTGGTGGACTTTGCCCGGTGTACCCTTCCCTTTTCTGTTTTAAACGCAACCCATTCCCTTTTTCCCCTTACTCCCTCTTCTTCCGAGCCCTCATTCTCCCAGCAGAAATACTTTTTCTTTTCACCCTTCTTGGATCTTGAAAGGCGCTGCGAATCAGAGGTCGGCCATTCTTACCTCGTCCTCCAGCATTGGGCCTGCAGGGTGTCGCCGTTGTCTTTTTACCACTCATCCAAGCCCTGGGATGTGGCCCATCACTTTCTTTTTCTCCTTTAAATCCCCGCCCCTTTCCTTCCTGACAAAGAGAAATTTTCCTCCCGTATTCCTATTTGTTTCCTCTGGAACCCGCTTTCTTCCCCCTCTCCCTTTTTTCTTGTTTGGGCTCTACTCCCTAAGCCGTTTTCTGACTTTAATCGGGCAGTAATTCTGCAATCTTTGAACCCACCGTTGCCCTCTCTTGTGTGATCTATGGTTCCCTTCTTTTAAGGAAGTATTCGCGGCCCCATTTTTCCATTCGTTACGTCTTTCCCTCCCCGTGGATTCCGTCCACCCCCAGTGTGAGGTGCCCCCCGACCGTTGTTTTCCATCCTTTGTCCACTCCTCTTGCCTTCCTTCACCGTATGAAGCGCGTGTCCCTTGCCCGATCTTACTGTTGTTCCCTTTTCATTACAACCCCTTCCCTTTCCCAGCTGGCAGAACCTCAAATCCGTCTTGATCGAATCCCCTTTTTCCCCCCCCCTTGGTCTGATCGCGGCGTAGTCCCCCCCCCAACCCGGGAGACTTCCGCAGCGACGAGATTTGTCCTGGTTGATTCCGAGTGTGTCAGTCGGTCAAAAGTTTTTGCTCGATCCCAGGCCTGCGATCCTTCACCCGCCCCCGCAAATTCTTCCCCGGCCTGTACAACGTCCTCAGTCCCTTGCTCTTTCGAATTCCCTCTCTACCCTTGACTCCCCTCTTCCTCTTCCCCGTTTTTTTTTGCAGAATTTTTTTCGCCCTTTTGGCCAAGACTTGCCTTCCCCCCAAAGCGGTCAGTCGTTGTACATTTCGGTTTCCTTTTCCTCTTTTGTTACTTTCTCTTAGAGACTGACTATTTTTCTCCCCCCGCCTTCTGACAACCCGGATCGAAGGCCTTTTTTGATTCCTCCTTGGGCGGCGGTAGAATTTGGTGGCCCGCCTCCTCTTCTTTATCACCTTTGTTTTTCTTCTCACTCCTGCTTCTTTAAGGTTACTCAGAGGGAACTTGTCCCTCTTCAACTCTTCTTTCTATCTTGTAGTACCTCCTCAGTCCATTCCTGGTGACCAAAGGACCCTCTCCCTTTTCTGCGGGCAACCACGCCGTAGTTTGTCCTCATTCTCGTCCGTTGCCTTTTCTGGACCTCCCCTCACCATCCTTGATTGCTTTTTTGTCGTCGGCCTTTGGTGCATCCGCTTCCTTTAGGGTCCCTATTTCGGAATTGTCAGGATTCCCCAGGCGGTCTGTCAGTGGTTCCCTCTTCTTCTCGATCTTCGTCGTTTAAGTCGGAATATTTAGTTATCATGGCTTTCAACTCTGGTGATTACCACGTTTTCTCCGAATCCCTTAGCGGGACCAGTTCGTAGTCCAGTCTTTCTCCATTTTGCCTTTTTTGGGGCCAAGAGCCCCATGCTTTTGTTCCCCCCTGGGGCCCCCCCCCCCCCCCTTTTTTTTTGTGGGTGGGTTGGGACAATGCTTGATCGCGTTCCTACAGTCTCCACCTCACTCCCCCTAAGACCCCTCCTTTCACGCGAGGTCAATTCATGCGACCTGGTTTTCTCCTCTTCCGTTTGTGTGCTAACTCACCAGTTTTTCTTTAATTCGTCTTCTTCTCACTTTTTCGAGCATCCGCCATCGTACGGGCTTTGTTCTATTTTACTCCCCTCCCAGTTTTCTCCGCTACCGCGCCATTGCGTTCGGCTTATGTACTCAGCAAGAACTTTCTTGTCTCTTTTTAGTCATTATTGTTCTTTTTCCTCAATTTTTTTTGTGACAGTGACACGTTTAACAGTTTTTTGCGTCCTCCCCTCCGTTCCTTATCTGGCCGTACTTTCCAAGAGATCCGACCCCTGTGTGGGCCTTTTTTCACTCTGGGGGTAAGGGCATCTCCATCAAACCCAGGCGCCTCCCTCTTTCCTTTCCATTTTGATGTCGGGACGGGTGGGTGCATCGGTAAGGGCCTTTGGCCCGAGTCATTCTTCGAATGTTCATTAGAATAAGCAGCAACTTTCTATTTTTTTTTTTTTTTTTTTTTTTTTTTTTTTTTTTTTTTTTGGTTTTTCTTTTTTTTTTTTGTTTTATTTTTTTTATTTTTTTTTTTTTTTTTTTTTTTTTTTTTTTTTGTGTGTTTTTTTTTTTTTGCCGCTTAAGAGCTTGTACCTTTCATGAATTAGGCGTGCCCTCTTCGCGTCCCTTCATTTTTTTTCTTCCTTTCTTCGATCTCATACGTTGCCATTTGTTCACCATTGGACGCCCTCCACCGCTCCCCCCACCCCCGGTACCCCGCCCTCTGCACCCTCTTCTAAGCAGGCTCGGTGTTTCTGACG
>Ga0179593_1283938_pt1 | contig 15441 bp, 18 predicted proteins | sample CZODoug2_1_08_16_FD_185931 | JGI IMG/M metagenome (GOLD analysis project Ga0179593, IMG submission 185931) | Vadose zone soil fungal communities from Angelo Coast Range Reserve, California, USA - CZODoug2_1_08_16fungal (PacBio error correction) | ecosystem: Environmental > Terrestrial > Soil >... | reverse complement strand
TCTCGGTTACTGGGTCGACCGTTATTTCCAATGCGACTAATCAACCCCGCAGCAATTCGTTGTTCGTAACAATATGTTCGTGTTTCCCCTCTTGCCTTCCATTTTTGCTGCGATCTTTCCGTTTTCCTTTTTTACCTTTTGTGGTTTTTAGGGGATACGTTATCGTAATTAGTGAGTTGTACTATTTGTCTTCGTTCCCATTGCTCTATCCCTCCTCATGGCGTTGCTCTTTTCAGCCTCTCACTTCTTTTCCTTTTTTTCCATGATGCTTTCCTCCCTCCTTTCCTAGTGAAGATTGTTTCTGGACACATCTCCATTAATGCGACCTCGGAAATAGAATTTGGCTGATTCGTAGGTTGTTCCCACCCACACCTTTTTCAGAGCACGTTACCTGATCTATTATATATTTCACCCCTTTCTAGTTTCCCCTGCATACTGTGGAGTTTTTAATCCCTCCCCCTTCTTTTCTGTGCCAGCGCCCCATTAAAGAGTACTTTTTTCGAGTTTTTCTCATTTGCTCATTATCCGCGGTTTTTTCCCTCAAATCTTTTTTTTGCCCACATACTCAGCACTTACCTCTTCTTCCGAATTTTGGGTTTATAGCCCCTTTTTCCCATTACGTTTTATATTTACTTTTTAATTGGTTCCTGCGCGCTTCCCCCCCCCCTCTCCTCTTTCTTGGTGGACTCCTTCTAAACATTGTGGTTTTCCCCTCTCACGTTTCATGAGTACCCCTCCCCATTTGACAGACCTGACACCTAGGACAGTTCTACGCGCGCCTACCGTGCCCTGTCCTTGCTCCCGTTCGTCCTTTTTTTCTGACGAAGCAAGTCTCCTCCTCCCTTTTGAGATTTTCTTCCCCGTTATCTCTGTGTATGCTTCGGTTTTCTATATCTTTTCGTTGGCGATGGGCCACTTTCTTTCCAGATTGAACTCCCTGGTGTTCGCCAGGGGCCTGGAAACAAATTGCGGTCGTGTCCCCCCTTTTCTTTTCCCGGCTTTTCCCTGATTATGATCATCCCCATTTTGGGATCCCTTCCCTCTTTTCGACACTGATCGCTCGACACCAAGCGCGCTCCTCTACCCTTGCTAGAGCGTACCTACTAAGTTTGTTGATAGAGCTTTACCTGTCGCATGACTTTTTTGTGGCCCTGCTCGCCCGTTCCCCAACGATCGGATAGTTTAGACCCCATGGAGATGCTCTCTCGTTTCCCTATTTTCCTTTCCCTCCTTGCACTCCTTTTCCCATTTGGTTCATTCCAAATGGCTATCACCATTTTTTGTCTGCCCACAATCGTTCCTACACTTGTCCCCCCCCAAACGCCTTCCCGTCTGAGAGCACCACCCTCCCCTCCTCCCCCCTCTTTTCGTGCGTCCCCCCTTCTCCCAATTTCACTTACTCTTCTCTTCTTCTCATTCCAAGGGAGTTCTAATCAGTTCGTCTTGAAGTGTCCCCCCCGATTACGGCGCGCGTCGCCGGACGCTTCCCTTTTCCTCTCTTGCTTTTTAGAACGTCCCCTTTTCACTTTTTCTCTGTTCTCAACCCACATTCTCTCTTCGGGCCCCACCTAGGTCATCGCTCCGCACAGTAAACAAGGACCACCGTACACGTTCCAATGGTTTTTCTCCCCCCCCCTTCGTCCCGAGGGAGGCCGTCGTACGAGGTTATTGCCAAAAAACAACGCTTTTGGTCGTTCCCCCCTTTCACGCAAGATGCTTCGCCCAACCCTTTTTGAACGCGACCCTTCTCTGAAATTTGAGCGTTACCCAAGAAAGCAACTCCTCTTTTGAATTTCCAACTCCAACGATGGTCCCCTTAATCGGCTAACCGCCTTTATGTCGCTCCCCCCCCTCCTCTCTTTTCAGCCTTCCTTTAATCTGCCCGTTATAGAGCCTACACGCGATTTCGAGGCCTCGTCCATTTGCCCTCCCTTCCCACCCAATCTCCCCGCTCCTCTTTTTTTTTTCTCAAGAAGTCTAATCTTCTCCCCCCCCTTAACTGCCCTTTTTATTCTTGTAAACTCGTACTGAGGTAGGAAGTTAAGCAATCTTTTCCCCCGTTAGCCCCTACCAACCTTCCCCCGGACCGTTTTCCCAGTAAGTGAATCTCCCAAGTATCAAAGCAGTGCACCACCACCCAATGGTCCCCCCCAAACTTCAGCCTTTTGCAATGCAGGTAGTTTTCCAGCCCCCCCTTTTCCCTGTCCCCTATACACCCACGACAGCCAAAAGATCGCCTAGTAGTTCCTCCCCTAACACCTGGCACTTCTTTCCCCCTTCTGTTTTCCGTATTAGCGATTGGATTCGGCCCACCTTCCCTCACCTGTCTCGCGTTTCCCCCCCGCCCCCCTTAGGCAGTGCCCTCCTCTTTCTCGGGAATCTCTTCCGTGTTGACTGTTGCGGTTAGTCTTCATTAAGGGGTCTTCCTAGTGACTAAATCTCCCCCCCTTAATCGGGTCGTCTTGTTTTTCCAGCGCAGGGCTTTAACTTCTATCAATGAACTGAGCAGAAGACCACCCAAACAAAACCACCCCCACTGCTACTTTCAGCAAACGACTCGTAAGAACTTCCTCCCCATTTTCCCCCTCCCCTTCTCCCAGTTGCTTCCCAATCACCCCCCCAGGGATACCCCTTCCCCCCCCCCAAAACCCCAGTCATGCAGTGCCATTGGCATCCTTAGCTGATTTATGGCCTCCCCCTGGCTTCACTTTAATCTTAGATTTACCGTCCTCATAGTTTGTCATTTTTTTTTCTTGATTCCCTTTCCTGTCTTTCCTTTCTTTTTTTTTCGGATTTGATCGTTTTGTGTAGCGTGGAGTTTTACCACTAGGCTGTTCTTTTCACTTCATCCTCCGGTTCCCTTGTTTTTCGCCTTCCTGTCGGTGCAAAAAACGTGCCGTTGCTCCTTCTCCCCCCTCTCTTTCACCCTTTTTGAGAGCCTGTGAGTTAGAAGACGGCGCGCGGACAGTACTCCCCTTCGTCTCCATTCTTTGTTTTTTCCTTAGGCTTTGAGCCGGCCTTTTCCTCCTCCTCAGATATTTAGTTTCCCTGATGCTATTTCCCCCCCTCGCCATATTGTCTGCCTGCCAGAAGGACGAGCGATGCGCTGTTGACATAACCGACCGAGCAAAAAATCGATCCTCCTATCCGACTACGTCTTTAACCATTTTCCTCTATCCCTTCATTTGTTAAGAGATGGTTCATCTAGTCTTCTCGTCCCTGTCCCGCTTTTTGTTGAAAGGCTTTTGGGTTTCCAGAAATTTTTTTCTTGTTTTTTTTGGGTCCTTGTTTTCCCCCACCGCCCCTTCCTCCCTGAAGTGACAGAATTCTTCACCTTACTTAGTTTATCCGATCTTTGAGCAGAATTGCAGGCACAGTACTTCGGCTTTCTCTTTACCCACCTGCCTTTTTTGACCCGTCCGCCTCTCTCTTATGCCCGGCCGTGATTCAGGCCGCTCCAGGTGTCTTGGTTGTCTGCCTCCTCCTTCTCCGGCGTGTTCTTTTGCCCTCGCGTTCCTTTCTCCCAATGATTGTCTCTCGGAGCGGAACCACCCTTCCTTCTTATCCTCGTTCTCGCATTCAAAAAGCGCTGGGGTAGCATCTTTTTCAAGGAGGAGGAAGTGTTTCGTAGGCGTAAAGCCCTGTTTCTCTTTTTTCTCCCTTTTCGGTTTTCCGTGATAGGTCCATATTCCCAGAGCTTTCCCCCTTCTGTCCTCCTCTACATTTGCCTCTTCTCGATTATCTGCGGAGGCATAGAGAAGCTCGTCCTCCGACAAGAAGCCCGGCTTCCCCTATCTTTCAGAGATGAAATCAGTTTGCCGCAATTTTTTCCCCTTTCGCATCCGCAGCCAGCAGGCTCTTAGTATCGATTTCATTCCCTTCGGCCGAGCTTCCCTCTCTTTCTTTAAGGACATTTTTAGACCTCCCCCCTATGCTCGTCCTTGCCTCGTATGTGGCGGGACTCGTCTTTCTCAGGAACAGATGCCGTTCTATTCTTTCCTCTTTGGATCGTCTCGCCGCAGGTTAGGCTCGGTCGGAGATATCACTTGTGCATCTGGATTAAGAGAATGAACGCCTATTCAGCGTCCCTATCCTCTTCCCTGCCTTTTTTTTTTCTCGTGCTCCCTTCTCCGTTGTACATAAGAACTTTCTGATTCTGTGACCTGATTTCCCTGCACTTGGACACTAGATTCTTTTTGGCATTCATAATTAGAATAGAATTCACCTACTATTCCTCCCTTCTCTTTTTCTCCTCGTTCTCCTGATTAGTTGACCCCCCCTCCCTGATACCAGGAGAGTGAAATTCATCTTCCGTGTTCCCAGCACGTATCCCTCCTCGAGATCGTCTTTTTCCCCAACCTTGTTCCCACCTCGCTTACCCGGCTCATTTAGGAGAGAGGCACTCCCCTTTCCTTTTGCTTCCTCAGGGCCCGTAAGAGTGATTTTACCTCCTCAACCCCAGGGAACGACTCATGAAATGAACTCTCCCTAGAAAACCCCCTTTTTGCCAGTGAGCCCCATCTAGCACTCTGCCAGTGAGAAGATAATCTCTTTTTCTCCCCATTGAATTCTTCTACATGAAGTCAGAGCTTTGAGAGAAGGGTAACATTCCTGACCTTTCCCGCTCCCTTTTTCCGCCTTCTTAGTCGTCTTTTCCCGAGTTCTTTATATCTCTTTCTCTTTCCTCCACCATCCTGTCGTTTTTTTCTTCCCCAATAAACGCCGAAGAGGCCCTCTAAGACGCGACTTCTGAGATGCTGTTGGCACCTGTCCTCCTTTTTTTCCTAAACCGGCCGCTTCAAAAGATCATCGTCTGAAGAATGTCTAATGTATCAACGAGCTGCAGCGGATCTGCTGAGACGATATCTGTTCTTCCACTTCACCAGGTGGTTGAGCGTCTCCCGTTTCTCTTCTTGTTATCCCTTTGAGTGCCCTGGTGCGTTTTTGAAAAAACGAGTGAAGAGGTGCGCTGATGACCGAGGCTTTTCTTCCCCTCTCGTCCGGACTGCCCTGCTGATCCGCTCTTTTTGTGATCTTTGTTCCTTCCCCATATAGTATCACTTTTCCCGGACGGTTCTGACAACACTGTACATGATGAATGCGGCTTGCACGTTTTTTATCTCACTGTAACCTGTTCTTCTTCTCCTCTCCTTCTGCTCAAGGTATTCACCTTTCGGTCAATATCTCATCCTCCTTATAGCCCAATCGCCTCGAGTTGGTAGTGAACTCTCAAGCATCTAGTTCCCCTGAGCGTTTGATGATGTCCCCCGTCTCTTAGCGAAAGTCGAGACGCATTTCTCTTCACGGAGACTCTTCTTTCCCCCCTCTTCGCCTATCGCCTTTCCCCCTGCCAGGATATCCATCCTCGCCTTACATGTCTTCTATGAAGTCTAAACCGTTAAGTTCTGAAACCTATCCGTTTCTCGCCACCATCTAACCCTTTCTACAAGCCCCCTCAGAGGCGATCTTACCGGGACGATAACGGCTGAGGCAGTTGACCCCATTTCCTCCTCCCCGCGCAGACTATTTCTTTTCCATAGGTTTTTTTCATCTCAAGCTCCCCTTTCTCTGGGTGCAGGAATTCAGGGGCAATGTTCTAGACGCCCTCGACGACTCTTGTCCCTAGGCTCTTTCTGCATGTCCCCCCCTCAGTTCAGTCTAATGCGCCAGGGAGATGTTCCTCAGTGGCCCCAGCTATGCGGCCCTCTAACCCTAGTCAGATCCACCCCTTTTTTAAGAAGTTGAACGAATAAGGCGTCGCCCCTCATACCGCCATTGACTGCCTCCCCCCCCCTTGAACGCCCTCTGAACTATCTTTACTTTTTTCCTTGCTACGATAGTCCCGCCCGTCCTTTTAGTGAAGTTCTACATCTGGAGAATAAGATTTCAGCCTGGGCCTGAGCCTCTCTCCCATACACCCCTTCTATCGTCTCATAAAAGAGTGCTGGACTCTCCCCCCCCCGGCTCCGTTCGCCCCGTTTTCCTTTTTGTGAACTCTCACTAATCTTCCGTAATGCCTTAGGCACCTCCTTAGACTATATTCCGGTTATCAATTCGGGCATTATGGCGGGAAGTCCGGTGTGTGGGACATGACTCTCCCATTTCTTCGACCACCCCACCCTTTCCCCAAACATGCCTCCATTCCTCTACCCCGCCCTGAATAGGAGGAAAAAAGTTTTCCTCAGATGCATCTCGTTACACGGGAGGTCTAAGCCCGTTTCTCGAATCGTGATCGAGTTGCGAATTCGTTCTTTTTTCCTCTCCCAAATGCCTTGCGCGTCCTTCTTTTCCTGAATGCGTTTTTTTCCTATTGTGAACCCCTCCCTCCTCGCCCCCCTCGATATTCTTCCTTCTCTGAAAAGCTGCTAAAAGCCCAGTCTAGACCCTCTCCCCTTTTGGGCTAGGCTTTTTTTTTTTTTTTTTTGTTACTGTTCCCCCTCGCGAGGATGCGTCTCCCATTTTAATGTTAGAAAAAAGCGCCGCTTAGAAGATTCAAAGCCACGCGATTTTTTGTCCCCCTGCTTCCTTCCCTATTTCCACTTGAATTCCCCGTCTCCTTTTCAGTCGTTATAGACCTCATAGGTCGTCTTCAACACTTCCCCCGACTCCACGAGCCAATCGAACAGATGTGTTTTTTGTGCTCCGGACCCTTCGTTTTCAACCCCCCCCCTTTCACACAAGAACCCCCGCCCTCTTATATTACTTGTCTACCATCTCTATTCAACGTTAGCTGCATCTTTGCCCTCCCCCTACCTCTATATTTCCAATTTGAACTTAAGTTTCCTTGAACCCTTTTGTTTTTATTAGCCTGCTGGTATTGACTGACTGGATTCGGCGGTTTATTTGGTCCCTTCCCTTTTTTTACTTTTCTTCCTAGTGGGCTGGCCCGCGTTTTTTTTTTGTTTGTTATTCTGCATAGGAATAGTTCCCCTTGCCTAGTTGATCCTTCCTTCTTGATGCGGATTTCAAAGAACGATTGTGTATCTTCGGAATACCAGGGACTCAAAAATCATTCCCCCCTCTGTCACGCGGCTTTTTTCTGTAGTGAACTGCCTTATTCCTCTTTCTCTCCTTAACCTTTACGGGAACGTATAGTCAGTAATTTCCAATCGCGGAACCCCCCCAGAGATCGTTTCCCCTGTTAGTTATTAATACTATTTTGATTCTCTGGTTTCCTCGGAGTTTTTCTGACTCTTCTGTTTCCTTTTTCTTTAAGTTTGCCCTTGTAGCGTGGATATTTTAGTCCTACTATTGATTTAAGAGTTTGTGTCTTCCTCTTCTGACCCCTTCCTACGACTTCCTTCTCTTTTTTCTCCATCCCAAGCATTTACGGTTGCCCATTAGAGTCATCCCTCTCCTTAGAGAGTGATTTTCACCGAAATACGTCCAAGTGAAAATACGCCCCAATCTCCTTTGGCGATCTTTTTTTCCTAGTAATGCTACCGTATGGGAAGGCTAGTATGGAGAATTTTTTCTCAACTTTCATGGTTTCTTTTCTTCTCCCCTCCCTCTTTGTCGTTATTGTTACCCCTGATGACACCTTTCGCTTGCTTTCTTTTTTTTCCATTTGTCTCCCTTCCCTAATGAGGTTGTCTTTAACCTCCCGCGTTTTTGCCCCCCCCCCCCATCCTTCCTAAGTCCTTTCGCGGTCAGAAACCATCCCCCCACCACCCCTCCCACCGTTTTTTTTTCTCCTCCCCTTGAAACCTCGGGTTCTTAAGGTTTACTTTCCTTCTCCTTTTTCCCCCATCCTTTTTTTGCCTTTCCTCCCCATTGTTTTCTTCACATGCTTCCCACCTTTGGAATCCTCTTTAACCCGCATTTGACCGAGACACATCATCAGCCGCCGAGCCGATCATTTCCCTTCCTTCTCCCTTTATTCTTTTTTTTAATGTTCTCTCCTAAGATAAGACCTGCAGTTTTAGTCTTGTTTAATCCTTCATATAGTTTTAGGAGTCGGTTTTTCCCTCTATCGAAGTGGAGTTTGTCACGTCCCGTTAAAGATGAACTCCCCCCCCACTGGTGCTAGACATGGTGCATTGGACCACATTGTCTTTTTTTTTTTTCCCTTTTTTCCCTGGCGTAGTTTTCCCTTTTCTCGATGATCTGCTTTGCTCACTTCCGTCGTACTTCCCTACACTTCTAGAGCCAAGAGTTGAGGAGTCTAGCCCCATAGATATATTTACCAATACCGTTGTTTTGTTGAGTGAGAGGGCAGCGTAGACTCCCTCTTTTGTCGTTTCTTCTCGTTTTTTCTCCCTTGCCTATGCTGAGACAGGCTATCATCCTCCCAGCGTAAAACTAAGCCGGGAATCCCAGTGGCAAGACCCTCAATTTGTTCCATTCCCCATGTCTTTCCCAGTGTATGTGCAATCTTTTAATCCCTTCCCCCCACCCGTACTTCCCCCATCTAGAGGAAAACTCTCAACTTAGCCTGTTCTTCACCCCCTCTTCACCCCCCCCTTTTTCTTTTCTTCGGCTCCTCCCCTTTCTCTTATACGGTCGCCCCCCAAGGACGTTTGACCCTTCTTCTCTCTTTAGCGTTTTGCGCTGAGGTTTGTCTCTGTAAATTGCGGGTAGAAGCATCCTGAAGCTGTTCTTCCCCCAATTTGTACTTCTTTGAGTTCTTCCCCCCCTAATCGCTCTTTGACTCCTCGCCTCCCTCAACCTTACACTCCCCACACGGACCCGGTTCAAATGGCGAGAACCCCCACAATGATGAACGATCCCCTCTGCGTTTATGTTCCCCCCCCCCCCCAGCTTCTCCCCACCTTTCAAACCCGCCCACCTCTTCCTGAGCAATGCGAGAAAGCGCACGTTTTGTTTTTTTTACTCTGGCCCTTTTGCGCCTTACCCTCCCTTAAGCCTTTGAAAGGTACTCCACGATGGAAAAGGTCCTATCGAACTTGTTATTTCTCTCTCCTACTTTCTTTTTTAATACCTTTCCCTCACTTCACGCGCCCGCTCCTGATGCCTTTTGATTGCCGTATTTACTTTTCCTTGAGCTGTTAGCCTCCCCCCCCCCCATCCCTCTTTTATTTATCCGCCTCCGGGGGAAACACCTATGCACTTTTCTAGCTTCCAATCTCCTCCATGAGGTATTCAGGTAGCCCCGCTCCTTGGCCCCTCCCCTCCCCCCGAGGTCCACCGCCCCTCCTTTCTTGACGATCAAGTCTACCCCCCTCCCTTCCCCCCCACAAAGGTAAAAAACTGACAAAACTGAAAGAAGTCCGTCCTCCCCCCTTGCTTCCGTTTGACACCCCCCACACGCCCAAGCCCCCTGTTAGTCCTAACCCCCCCGGGACCGTGATATTTCAGTAGTACTTTTGCATTCCTGCACCTTTCCATAACCTTTCTCTCCTCCCCTGACTTCCTAGGGCAGTGCCATCACTCCCCTTCGATTTCTTTTCCCCCTGCGTTTTATCTTCCCCATCCTGGTATCTCCCCCCTTGAAAGAGTCCCCCCCTCCCTTTTTGACTTTCGCCGCCAGTCCCATCTTTCACTTTTCCGTCCCTAAGGCAATGCCTATACGCCAGCAGCCCCCCCCCCCCCAAACTTTTGGTTCCTCCGCCACCATCGGCTCGTTAAGAACCCCCCATTTTACGTCCCCCTTTCCCCACCGACCTCTCTTTCGGTCATACCCCTCGGCTCGAACCCCCCCCCGGTCCCCCCCCCAGTGTCAGGACCTTCCGTGCCTTGTTATTCTCTTATATGGGCTACACCTAGGGTCATCTAAGGTAATTAGTAGATAGAATCCGAAGATCTATCTTTTCTTTGTTTGAATTTGTCCCCCAAGAATTTCTTGACCTTCCCGTTTTTCTTGCATCCCCGGTTCTTGTCCTCTTTTTGTCCCCGTGTTCTTCCCCCCTAATAGGACTTGGGCTCTCCAATCTTGACGCTACGGGGAAGGAATTCTTCGTGTTCGTTCTCCGTTTCCAACACCTCCGGTGATTTTACGGCCCCTTGTGTCCTCATTTCGAAAGAAGTTGCTCTTCCCCATGTGCTCTCTATTTTCACCTTTCCCTGAGCACGAATTTCTTTTCGGTATCTTACGGTTTAGCACTTGGTCGTGCTCTCCCCTTCGTTCTGGATTGAGGATCTTTGTTCACCTAGCCCAATCCTCAATTCCTCCCTCTTGACCGCGCTCCCCATTGTTCTTTGACATCGACACTCCATGGACCACCTCCTGATTTATCCCCCCTCTTCCTTTCTCTTCGGCGACGCCTCTTGGACGTTTTTCCCCCCACTGACTTTGTTTTCCCCTCCTATTGTCTTATGGTCGCGCCCTTCGCCTGTTGGTTGACAGGTGATTTTTTTTTTTTTCTCCCCCTAATTTCCTGATGATTTCCCAACAAGTGCCCAATGAAAGTCCCCTTCCTCCGCCCGAATTTATCAAAGACGCAGACGCTCCTCGGTTTTCTCCGAAAGGCTTGAAGTCCCTCTGCTTTTCGGACTTTCCCCCACGCATGTCCCGGTCAGTCCCTGCCCCTCTCCTATTATGGCCGCCGCGTTTCTGAATGCGCTCTGGTAGGTTGTTTCCCATCTCCCCCCCGCCGTTCCGGGCTGCCCTTCTGATGTCCTAACTCAGATTTTCCCCTCCCTCTAGGACCCCGGTTGTCCTAGACTGATCTCTCACTTTGCCCAATTTTTGACGGAACCCCTCGCTGCGGAGTCCTCTCTTGGGTGCCCGGCTTTTTGACGTGCCCGTATTCTTCTCCTAAGTTCCTTGTATCCTTATGAGTGTGGCCGATGGTTTCAACTCTTTCTTTCTAGTTTTTATGAACTCATTTTTCCTGCAGGTTTCTTTGAATTTTCATTTTTCTCCCTTTGGAGGATGGGCTGCATTAATTCTGAGGCCACCCCGGAGACGAGCCCTTCTCCACCGCTTCTTCCCTTTCCACTTTAGAGCTAAATAGTTCCCCTCCATCCTAGAGACCCCCAGTGATCCCTCAGTCAGCCTCTCTTTTCTCTCAGCTCCAAAGAGCCTAGGCCCTTCTACTCGAGATGGAATCTCTTTTCCTGACCTTTCTCCATATATCTCTCACTATCGACTAGTCGCGGACTGCAGATTCTCTCTTTTTCGACGACCAGTTTCTCTTTCTAATTCCTCTCTTGTGGATTAGTCCAAGCCTCCTAGTCAGGAGATTCTTTGAGATTTCAGTTTTTTGCCTAATCCCTTCGTCGATTCAGATACCTCTCAAGCCTTCGATATCTATCCTTGCCTCCCCCCCCCGGGTTCTCTACTTTATTTTCTTAGTTCAGTGACTTCAGCACGCGATCGTTTTAACGAGAGATCCCCCTCCCAATTGACCAACTCGAAGCGATTTTCTCTATTCCGGCCTCGATCTCCCGCACGTAAGGAACGTATGACAGTTTGCTGCGAGCTTCGTTGAGCCGATATCTTTTTGAAATTTTCTACTCAAGTGGCGGAGCCCCTACTATTTCCCATGTTCCATGGTTCCCTGAATAGCGACAGAGCATCATAGGAGTTATTAAAAGCTTCCACCGCTCTTATTTCAGCCCCCCTCATCATAGGATAGTCTTCAGGCACTAACAGAGGTACCCCCTTTCACAGGCACGCACACTGCTCTTTTGGTTTCCCAGCTCCCAAATGGGAACCTCGGAATTTCCCCCTAGAATTCCCTCTCCATCGAACACCAACATTGGTTCAGGTGGAACCCCCTCTCGATCCCTCAAGAGACGACGTCAGCCCCCTCGTTCGCTTAACGTTCGCGTCGCGGTGAGCGCCTGTTGCCGACATTCTCGACAGTTGGCCCAAGCATTTTCTCCTTCTGAGTAGTTTTCTTTCCGCTATTTTCCTTAGTTCTTACGCGAGAGATCCGTTTACTCCCCCTAAGTTTTTTGTGTTCTGATATATTCCCCCTCCCTCCCTTTTTCTATTAGATCTACTCCCTCCTGATAACTTACTTTGGAACCCCTGATCTTTTTTAGCCAGGGCGGCCCCTCTAGAGAGGCGATTGAACGCATTTTTTCTCCCGAGTCTTCTCGCTTGTCGATTACTCAGATTTGTTGGTCTCCCCTTTGCCCCGTTTTTTAGCTTGAGTTCTACGGCAGGTACTGTCCGTCTCCTCTTTCCTTGGTTCGCGTTCAACCACATCCTTCCTCTTCATCTGCCTTTCTTCGTTTTGTTTCCCCCCCCTCTAGCCAGAGTGAATGCGGCTTATCGATTGTCTCGTGATTTTGGCCCTCTAGAGCGCTTTCCTTTCTCATTCCTTCTTCTGGTCCCAAGTTGAAGTGATGCCTTTCCGAGACCCATGTTTATCAGCTGTTCCCCTTTCCCTTTCGACCTCTTCCGCGAAAGGGATCTACAATCCTTTGAAGATAGATTCATGAATTTTTGAGAGCCACCTCGCTCGATTGTGTCTTTTCTGTTATCTTTCTCTTTCCACGCTTCGTTTGATTCCTCTTTCTACCTAGTCCCTTAGCTCCCTTCTTATTTGAAGTATAGGCTCAGATAGGATTTGCTTCCGTACGGCTCTCCCCCCTCCTTACGGACCTTTTTCCTCCATCCTGTCTAACTTAGGTTCGTCTGAAGACACAATCTTAAGCTCAGACCGCTTCGTTCAATGAGAAAGATTCCGCTGCACGCACTCCGTACGGATTCTTTCCGACGATCCTCCCTTACTGCTTTTCCTTTACCCCCGCGCATGCCCTTCTCTCCTAGGGATTTTTTGAACCCCCCGCTTCGCCAGCCAATCGCTCCCTTCAGGCTTTTTTCGAGGAATTGCATTTTCCCATCTTTAAGAGTCGCCAGATATGACGCCTCTTGCTTTCTATGCCTCTGCCCCCTGGCTAAGCCTCTCAGCGAGCATCGTCCTCATTTCTGCTGTCTTGAAGTTCCTTGACCAACCGAGTTGCCCCGCCGACCTCTCATAGCCAACCTCCATCCTTTTTTCTAACTCCCCCTGTAGAAGATCAGGAAGTACAGCAGGCCCCCCTCTCTACAACGCCCCTTCTTTTCCTTGTCTCTCTCCCGCATTTCAGTCCCTTACCGGGCGAGCGCCCCTTGGCGACTTGGAGTCGACCCCAGAGGGAAGCACCCGGCAGAGACAGCTGCGAGCCCTCCTAACTATTGAGAGTCCTAATCATCTCGGCTGTCCCCCTCCTGCTCCGTCTTGAAGTGCGTCTTTTTTCCTCGACTGCCGAGAGACTTACTGAATTTTTTATATAAAAGCATGCTCTTCCGTCTCCTTTTACCTCCTTGTCCCCTTTCCTGGGCGGGTCCATTTTTTCCTGTGTTTTTACATTTTCCAATTTACTTGTCTTGCCCCAACCCTAGCCCCCAACATTAAGGAATTTTTTCCTCCGACGAAGGACCCTTTCCCCCTGCACTCTGCCCACACGTCTCGTTATGTCTCTTCCCCCCACCCGTCCGTACTGACTACTGGCCCCTCGACCTTTATAGATGATCCTGACGGTTGTTGGTTTTTCGGTCTTGGAATCGCCTTCTTTCCGCCTCCTTTCTTCTTTCCCTGCCTGTCTTCTGGGGAGTTTATGCAACCCCTATCTCCCCTGCCCGAGAAGATCCTTCGTCGCGCAACTCCTTTTTCCAATTTCTCAGTAATGCCCCCCTAGGACCTTGGCGAGCCTTTTCCTGTCCTGGTGCCCCCGGCCGCCTCTTGACGCGTCCCCTGCTGTGAAAACCGGCGACGCCTGAGTCCTCTTTTCCAAAGCCCAAGAGCGTTTGCACCGCCCATTCCGTGCTCAACATTTCGTAATTCCCCTCGTAGCTTTACTCGTTCTCGCCCTCCCTCTTTCCCTATCACCACGGACCCTCTCCAACTTTCCCCTCGACCTAAATGTTTATCAGACCCGGCCGTTAAAGACCCCCCACTACCACCTCCCCCGTCTTCTTTCCCGTTTTTTCTCACTCCGCATCTTCCCTTTTTATCTGCAATTGGCGAAAATACTCCTTCTAATCTTTTTCCCCTTCCACTTAAGGTCCTTAACTGGTTTTGGTTTCGTAGCCGTGCTTGTATTGACCCCCTGTTACTTAGGAGGTTTCCTTGAAGTAACTTTTTTTATTACCTCACTCGTGGTCTGCGTAAAGACTTTATTGGGGTTTGGCTTATGATCGGCCATTCCCATGCCTTTTTTTTTCACGCCCTTCATCTGGTGTCTGGGTCCTCCCCTCTGAATATTTGTTCCTTTATTTACGATTTAATACCCTTATGGCCAACAAAGAACCAGTAAACGACGTACGAGTCGGTTCGGTCGTTACCTGTCATCTCTTTTCTCTCTTGTAATGGCCACGTTTCCCTTTCCCCTTTCCAACTTCTCTTGCCCTACTTTAAACCTCCCTCCCTTTTCAGTTCCCCCGTTGTTCGTCTTACTCCTCCTTTCGTTGGTCCCCGGCGACAAGGTTTCCTCCCTCCCTCTTCGTGGCTCCGTTTTTTTCCCTTTTTTTTTGAGCGTTTTCCTTTTCTATCTACACTTTTCCTTCCGTTGTCAGCTTTTTCTGTCTCCACCTTGTTGCTTAATTACTACCCCCCCTCATGGAGGTCCTTTCCCTTACATGGAATTTAACGGTTTTGCCCATCTCTGCTTAAAACTAGTCTGCGGAGGATTGTCTTTGCCAACAGTCCCCCATGGACATCGAAACTTGAAATTAGAAGTTTTACGCTTCTACTTTCGTTTCCTTTCTCCTTTGAAGAACTTGGAAGTCCTTTTCTTATGGAGCTTCATCACGATTTTTTTCTTTCTCTATTAAATTTTCCCCTCGTGAGTTATTGCCACGCTTTCGTTATTGTGTCACCCTTCCGACGTCAAAATGTACCCCAGCTCCTTTTGTGTTCAGCATTGGATCAGTCTACATTGCCTTTCTTTCTTCACTCCCATCGTTTTTTTGACACCAATACCTCCGCTTAATTTCCTGCTTTCTCATTTTGGGTTGCTATCCCCCAAGTTTGAAACTCTTACGTTTGGAGTGTTGTTTAAGGTGGAGCGCTCTCCCCCCCCCCCCATCGCTCATGTATTGGGGCCGAATTAATCCATTTTTTGGCTTCCACCCTTTCAACCACGTTGCCCCTGCGTTCTTCCACAGAAATGGACAGCTGAAAAACTTCAGCGCCGTCCCTGACTTGAAGATCAGTGCCCATTTTTTTTTTCATTCTCCTTTAGAGAATCCACTTTTTGGAGAGCCTGCCCTCTCTCACTCTCCCCAGTTTTCTTTGTTCCCCCTGCTTTAGGGGGAGGAGTCCTGTCTTCTTTCTCCTTTCCTTTAGTTGTGCACATGGATCGTTAAAGTCTTGCCAAATTTCTCGAAATTTTTTCCTGTCCCCAATTCATTTTCCCTTCACTGGGGATTCGGCGTAGTTTCCCAAATACTCCGTCTTACTAGCCATTTCCTCAGTCCCGGAGTAATTGCGGCCCCAAGGAATAGCTCTAAAACCAAGAGGCCCCCTTTTCTGCCGCTCCCCA
>Ga0179593_1494686_pt1 | contig 15442 bp, 18 predicted proteins | sample CZODoug2_1_08_16_FD_185931 | JGI IMG/M metagenome (GOLD analysis project Ga0179593, IMG submission 185931) | Vadose zone soil fungal communities from Angelo Coast Range Reserve, California, USA - CZODoug2_1_08_16fungal (PacBio error correction) | ecosystem: Environmental > Terrestrial > Soil >... | reverse complement strand
GAGATGACTCCGTGCTTCGGTCCAGTTTGACCACGTTCTCTTTCACTTTTCGTTCGATACTCTCACTTCCTGCACTTTCGAGAACATCTCCAAAGGTTCTTCCCTACCGTCTCCCTCTTGATTTCCTGACCGTTTCTCCCGTGCCCCGTTGCCCCCTCAGTCCAACCCCCCCCTCCGACCCTTGCCTATCTCCCCCTACTGCCGCTCACCATTGCCTCCCAGCATCAGGTGCAACGAGTTCCCCCCATACCCGAGTGTTCCCACCCATGTTGTCGAACCTTTTTTCTTCTTCCTGTGTCATAGTCCGGAACAACCAAGTCCCCCCCTCCTCACTGGTAGATTCGTTTCGGACCCTTCTGTCCTACATACACCCCTGCTTCGAACCCCCGCGTACGCGCGTCCACGGCTTTCCCCCGCGATTCCGTGAGCCCCACCTTCCTACCTTAACTACATACAATCCCGACGCCGTCTCCGTCACCCCCCGTCACGCTCCTACCCCGTCACCTTTCCCAATGATTTCTCCACCCGCCGGCTTACTTCTTTTCTGGGACCCGCCACCACGACGTGGCAACCCCCCCACTTAAATACACCAACCTCCCCCCCCCTAACGTTGTTGAGAGCGCTGTGTGGTGATTTCTTTTGTTCCCGAGCGTGTTGCAGTTTTGGGGGCCTCAAATGCTCTGACGGACTCTTTTCTCGACGATGACGTGCCATGTTTCTTTCTCTATTACTTTGTTGGGTTTCCCTGGCTCCTTAGGGCTATATCCTTGAGTTCACTGTTCTTTCCTTTAGGCTCTTCGGCACGTAGTTGATTACCTCCCTTTCTTTACGTTCGCTTCTTCTGGAGATCCAGGGTTGTCACGTATTTGATACGACGGACGGTTTTGTCATCCTTTCCCCCCGATGGCTTGAGCTTCGTGTTGTTAAGGTCTTTTTCCTTGACTCCCCTTTTCCTCATCCTACCCACCCTGTATTGGTTTTCGTGGGTGGAGGGATCAAATTTCCTTGATTCTATGGGGGGTTCCCCTCATGCCCTTGATCTGCATGTAGAGTACCAGCCCTTTCCCCTTCGGCCCTTTCGTGGTGTGTCGTGTTCGCGGGTAACGGTCCCTGATGGACGTCGATTTCTCTCTTTTCTTTGGGCACACTGTGATAGCTGGACCTCCCATACGTCTGCTCTGATACCCTTCGACTTTTCCCTTGATCCCTCCCTCCCTACTCTCCCTCACCCTAATCGTACTATGAAGCGAACAAAGGTTGAGCGCTTAACACACTGACCCTCCCCAAAGAGATCGAATGGCGTATAATCTCCAAAATGGACTTAGTGGCCACATCCTCAGCCTTAGGACAGTTTTTTCTTCGCCTGCACCTTGATGTGACGTTTGTTTCCGCCTCGGATACAATTACAGCGCCCCTATCTGTTCCTAGCTCGATGATTGAGTAGTAACGACCCCATACTCTGTCCGACTCCGATCCCCTTCTTTCCCCACGACCTAACATTTGTTCATGTTCCTGTGCTTACCAGCCCCCTCGGTCTAGAAGAATTCGCATGCACTAGCCAAATCCTGCTCACATCCCGTTTCTCCTCAAATGAGGCCTCCACTCTGACCAAAATTCACTTCCATAAACCTCCCACCTTAATAGTTCCTTCGTAGCCCCCTCTCGTGTGACCGCGAGTTTCCGCGTTAGTGTCTGGCTTTTCCCTAGACCGAGAAATGACCCCTACCCTCGGGTAACTTTTCTCTACATACTTCTTTTGGTGTTCTGTACACTCAATCATGCTGTTTGTACCCGGAAAAGGGATCGCCCGCGGCTCAGATGTTAAGACTTCCTCATTTTTTCTAGCACTTTTTTTCAGGGTTTCGACGTGGATCTGAGAGGAGTTTGGTGCAGACGGATGACCCAGCAGGGCCCCTTCATTGTATACCTTACCTGAATACTGTTCCCACTCACTCGCGAGCCTACCGCGGAGATTTCCGTAGCCAACAGACCTCCGCTAGGTAGGCTCAAGCTGCCCTCTCTAGACATCGTTTCGGTAGCTGTCCTTCGGCCGATCTTCTATTTTATGAAAGCCCCCCTCGATCTGCGGCTAGGCATTCTAGCGTTTTTTTGGATGAGGAGGATGGGCGGCCCTTGCTGCCCACCTTCTATTCATTCTCATTTCGCTTTAGGACATGCCTCGATCCTCTTTCCTTCGACAGTTTACTCCCATCTCCGGGGACGGCGAGGTAATTCGCGGGACATTTCGGTCTTTTTGCTCTATCTCGAGCATAATTTTTCGAAGTCACATACTCTAGCTTCCCCACGCCATCTATTTGTTCGGCTTCACCTTGAGCGCAAGCCTAAGTACGATGCAAGGGCGTTTCTCTTCTCTCTCGTAGCTTGTCGGAGGCTTTTTCGAAGGGTTTGTCGGTTTGACCGCCTCCCTCTTTGACGAGCTCATCGTGACGAGTTCGAAGCAGGCGTGCCATCCCGGAGGGTGCGTGCATTTTAGTCGCGTTACACCCGTTTGAACTTTCCCTCCTCGTGGTCACGATCACAAACTGTGCCGGCATACTCAATCCCTCGCAGAAGCGTGCTTGAAGATCCTTGCTCCCTTCTTCCCCCTAGGTAATTCCCTCTCTTTTGCGTGTTGGCGGCCGCTGCTTCTAGTTTCTGCGCTAAGACCTCCAGAGCGCTAAACCGACAGTACTAATCCAACCTTCCTTCCCCGCAAGCTGATTTTCCCCTTGCACCTTATTTTTATCCGGCTTTTCATAGGTTGCTCTCGTCTCAATTGCTACGACATCCTGTTGTAGCGCCACTATCTAGGAGTTGAGCTGTGTTTCACTAATCGTCCCCCCCCCTCCTTTGTTATGCGTATCTCGTCGAACCTTTTTGGCGTATTTCCCCATGTCAAAGTTTCACAGCTGCTTGACCGCGCCCTGCGTGAAGGAAGGTCAAAGCTTAAATACTTTCTGCTTGTAATGAGATGATTACAAATCCTCCCCCGGCTGATTTCTTGACCGTGCCTCCTACCGTCATCGGTCCCGGCCCTCAGGAAAGGTTTTTAAGTTGAGCCGTTTTTACCGTGTAAGGTTTTCGTCGGCCTGACTCATCTCTCTAACGCTGCTTGATATGTTATGCTCTCCTTAAGCCTGTTAGATTTCCCGGTTTTCTGGCCTGACCGGCCTGACTTCCTTTGAACATTTTCGGTGGTCTCCTGTTGCATAGTTGGGCGCTTCCAGTGCTTCCCCTTTTGCCCTTGACCGCTCTGGAGGTTCTCAAAAACGTGAACCCCGGAGTCGGTGATTCCCCCCCCCACTCAATTCCAATCGTTCACACCATCTCCTCCCCAGCCCCTTTTTTTCTGCTTGAGGAACGACTTTGTTCACTTCTCAGCTAAATTACCGGCCATTCACTCTTACCAGCGTCCTGTCCTTCCATGTCCCCACCCTTCGTTTATGAGACCTTTCTTTTTCTCCTTCTGGAGCGTTGAATCGGCACCTCTTTTTGCTTCCAATCATACTCACGCTTTCACGCTCTCCTCGCCATACGGTTGTACCCACCTCACCTGTTTTTTTTTCACATCTATTGTTTCCCTTTTCTCTCGGGAACCTGTTTTCTGAGATCCTGTAAAATCGTAAACGCTCTTGGCTACAAAAAAGATTTCCTCTTTTTTGTGTTTTACCACTTCTTTTCGCGTAGACAATACTTATGGGGGAAACCCTCCCCCCCACGGTGGTAATTTCCATCTTCCTCATGGGTCCTCTTTCCCGCCTACAACAAATTTCACCTGTCTTCCCCTTTTGATTCGGAAGGCCTGTTGGTTTCAGCTGGCTCTGTTCTTCACTAATTTCCCGGTCACTCCGTTTCCTGGAGAAGACTGGTCTTTTCCTCCTCCCGACGCCTTCCTTTCGTTACTAGCCCCCCTTACAGAACCATCCCGAAGATTTCTATTTTTCTGCGAACCCTTTATGCGGCCATCGCCGCCTCAGTTCAAACCAAAATGGAGTACATCCAATCCGCTCCCAATCTGAGATGGTTTTTATCGATAAACTCTCCGCCAACGGCCTGATACCGGTTTCGCCTCCCTCGGGACCAATTTCCGACCGTTATATTTTCATCGAGGACCCTTTTTTCCCATACGTACCTTTTGTTTTTCCAAATATTAATACCCCTCCTCCTAAATGACCTCCTCCCCTCCCCAGCGTGTGTATTCCTGCAGGAGTGTGCCCCCCAGCAACATACGAAAAATATAGCTTCTTTTTATGTCTTTGACGCTGTCTGCAGACCCTACTTCCCTCCGTTTGAAAGTACAATCATTCTCAGTTTCCATCCTCAAGGCGCGGTGGTCCTGAACCGGCCCCCCTTGAAGGTCTGCATACTCCTTCCATCCCGGTTGTGGTTAGTTTTTTTTGACTCCCTCTCTTCCTTCACAGGACGGATCATCATTGCTTTCAAACATATGAAGTTTCTGTCAGAACTATTGTGTGGGTTTGCCGAATGTCTTTTTTCGTTCCCCCTATGGAGGAGTTTTAAATTATCTTCTTCTTTTCCATCTCCCGTGTGTTTCTTCCTCACTGTCCCTTTCCCCCTCTTCCCTCACCCTTTCCCCTTCCTCCCACCGCATGAACTGACCAGATTCGACACTTAGACGGCCTGTTTTTATTTTGACCGGCGCGTAGCGAGCTATTACCCCCTCTCCCCCCACATTGACGGCTCTCCGATCCCTCTTCATTTCTCTTTCCCCGTCGTCCCCTTTTCAGCTCGGCTTACATGACGCCCCCGCATGTCGGTTCTTTCGCTGCACACCATTTTCTTCTAGAGTGTCTGTTCCGAAATCCACGCGTCGCCGCTTCTGCGGCCCATTTCCTGAAAAGTTCCATTTATCCTACCTTGGAACACGTAGGTCTGAGTGATTGCACCCCCCAATTTTTTTTTTCCGATTGAGCGATACAGGAAATTTCCCCTCTTTTGAGACTTCCTGTCAAATCTATCTTTTTGGGAGCGTTTTCTCCTCCCTCGAAATATTCCTAGCCCGCTTCCTGCTCTGATGGCAATGATCCGATTTTGTTGGAACGGAACCACATTTGTTTCGAGACTTGCCATCTGCATTACTTTAGCCACGTGCCCCCTAAATCTTCGGCCGGTGTGATCCCATAAATCCATCGATGAATGCCTTTTTTCGCATATCCTTTCTTAAATCTCATTCGTCCTCTTGGATTTGAAACTCTCCCCCCTCGCCATTGACGGTCTCTTCTAGCCAAGTCCGCATTGTCAAGGATCAGCTCTTTTGGGTGCTCAACCTTCGACCCTTTATCAGAAACTGTAAGCAATAATTGAGTCGTTTCACCACAAGGTGTGTTCCGGTCAACAGTATTCCTCTTCGTTCTCCACACGGCCCGAGGCTTGGCAAATTACCTCTAACCGCCCCTTTGGCGTTCTATTTTTCATGGAATCTATCCCCTTTTCCCCCCCGTCATCAATGGAAACCCTTTTTTTCCAACATACTTTAGTCGTGCTTCCACCACGGTCGAAGTCTCGTTTGAAAGCGGTTCTTTGGATCGTTGTGCTGAAAACTCGGTCCTTGATCTTCAGACCCTCCACAGTGAAGATTCCCCAGATATTTCCTTGTGTCCCTCCCTGATTGATGTACCAGTTTCTCCAGTCCCTTGAGAGTGAGATTCTCTTAGATGTTCCCCCAGTTTGTCCATCCCGATGTTCTGTTCCGATCTATGATGATCCCTATGGGTCAGTGAGTTTGTTGAATACCTCCCTACTCCCGGGTTTAACCTTTAGGACCTTCGAGATGTGTGCTTTACTTCTCCCCCTGGACTCACTGACATATCCAGTCGTGGGTCTCAACGATGCTCACTCCCGCTTCCCCTCAGGCTGAAAGAAGCACATTTAACCCTTCTTCACGGCGTCGCACCTGCCGTTTTTTTTCCGTCACGAGAGGTGCGCGCTCGAGTAACCCTATCTTGCAACCGGACATACTGCCGCCGTTCACCTGGAAACCTTCCCCATCTTCTTAATATGATTTCCTTTTCTCCCCTACTAATTTTTCTATGTTGGAGGAATATCCCATTTACGTCCCTTATGATAACCTCACGCCCTTTCGTCTGGACCCTCCAAGCCTGGTTTAAAAGGGCACATGCCTCCCACCCCCGCGTACGACGCGCTACTCCCCCCTAACCTGTGAGGACTTGACACATCACCCCCTTTCCCCTTGTTAAACTGTTTCAACCGACATAAGACTTGCCCGCTTCCTGTTGAACCTGACGCAAGTTGTGTTTCTGGTTGTACTCCGAGTTTTTTTTATTGATCGATGCTCTGACTCCTGGTTTTTACGCCTTTCTCGAGAAAATCCCGGGATTTTGCAGCGTCATACCCTTACACAGTCCGAGGACTCGGATTCACTTCTCCGACCTGGAGCTGTCTCTTCTATGAGTTTATCTAGAGTCCTTCCCCGGTTCCGTCCCAGCCGTCTAGATCCAAGTGTCACACTCTGGCAAAGGGCTCCTCTCCCTGCCTATCTCGAGCTCCTCGCGTTGTGTCTTAGGCGCTTTTACTCGATGCGCTTCGTCGACCTCTTCTCCCCCTTGAGTCAGACCCGGCTATCCTCGGGAAGAATAGGAGAAGCTTCTATTGAACCCGCCAGTATTTCATTGACTCGTAGCCCCATTGCCTTCTTTCTCGGAGAGCGCTCCTCTGCTTTTGCCTAAATTGCTTCGAGGGAGTCCGACGATAGTGATAGGCAAGAGGACGCCTTCTGATCCCGTGTTCTCTTTTCGATTTTCTCGTTCTTTCTCTTAGCTTTTTCCCCGTCACGCTAGGTACTCTTTTGTAAGCTTTTGCGCTCCACCCAAGGAGAGGGCAGCCTACTTGCTTTCTTTCCCTCCTTCCCCTTTTCTGGAGTTAATTTCCGATTCGTCTATGATATGTTTTCGGGACTTGCCCCTTCTTTTCCCCTTCAAGTACCCAGCGTTATGCATCTTGCTCGTCTTTGAATCCGGGTTTTCGTAGTGAGCTTATCGCCTATACGTCCATCCTCTGGTCCGAGCTCTCTTCTTCCTGACTGGAGTACCCGGTCGTGACGCCATTGGTCCCAGTCTAGGTTTCTCCCGGGGACTACGCATTTATCATCGTCACCGCGCTCGTTGATCGCCAACCCTGTCCGAGCCTTCCTACGGCGGCCTCAGGAGAACGGTCGCGACTACTCCGTGATTTCAGTTCTGCATCCCTTCTTCTTGCAATTTCGACCCCAGGCGTCATGCATATTCTTTTCGCGATGACCGACTCCGAAATGCTCCGCTGCTCGTCTCTGTAGTTTTCGAGGTTGGTTGGGCCCTCTGGTTACTATGTCTTCTTCTTGTCTGTTAGTTCAACATGTGAGCTTGGCTCGGCGCGCGATCAGGCTGAGCACCTCTCGCGTATTGAGTTTCGCACGAAATATCTTTTAGGTGTCCTTTTGAGTGAATATCTACATTTATTTGCGCCTCTGTTTTTTATGAAGAGCGTTCATCACTGAATCGTGCCCCGTCTACTTTCTTTCTACGCGCTGCACCCTCGGACAGTCAATGCTTGATAATACTTTTAATTATGATGAGGTTGTATCACGATAGCAAGTATTGTGCGGATTTGACGCCATGTCCCTTTTTGCTAATCGGCTATGTTTCACGAGTTGTGCTTCATTTCCGAGACCCTCTCTCTCAGACTATTTACTATTCTTTTCCCGTTGGAAGTTATCTCACAGTGAATCCGATCACTTATTACGTCTTGCGTCTTGAGTTCCTCCCCCAAACGCTTCACACGCTTAGATCGGTTGCGGTCTCCGTTGACACTTGAGACGCACCCTGCGCCATTTTCGCTTTGAGTCCTTGCCGCCGTTTCAGCTCTATCCCCTCTCCCGCAACCATGTCGACAGCACGATGCAAAACAGCGATATTACCATACAGGTTCTAACTTAATATTTCTTCCCCTCTCGTTACGTTTCCGTTTCTAACCAACCTCCCCAAGCCATCCCATCTTTCAGCGTCTGTACACCCTTTCTTCGTCTCCTACCCTTCCTCCGAAGATTGAGAAAGCGAAGGATCCTCAGGAACTTCCTCTTTCCCGACAGCAAGCCTCCACTTCCCCACTAGCCGTTTTTCTGGATGAATTTCCCACCCCGGCATTTCGCAAATGCCCCTTCCGATCATAGTCTCATCCCGCCTTTTCCCGTGAGTTTCTGCCCACTCACGCAAACGCAATCGTTACAACCCCCCATACTCAACCGCATCTTCTCTTTCCCCCTTTTTTGAGCATCTATTGGGGGACTTATTGTTCGTTCTTGCTTCTTTTTCTTTGACGCCATAATGGAATTGCCCGTCCTCTCTTCCAACAAGTGCCTATTGCTAGCCGGTTTGCCCATCTTCGTGGGCTGTATTATTAGGTACCGTGTCTTCCTCGCTGTCCCGAATCAGGAAGGATCCGCTCTGCGCGCGTCGCTTCTAGCAAGGGTTTAGGATGCCCGACTACGGGTGTACCTCCAATACCTATCGGAGGCTTTCCTTTTTTGTTTAAGAGATCCCCTGAACGCTCCCCTTTACTGAAGTTCCCTCCCCCCCTGTTCGTTTGTCTTTATCCAATAGTTGAGGTCTCTTTATGTTTTGAGGGCCCCCTATTCGGTCATCTCTTCCTGACTTCTGCAACCGTTTGCGGAAATCTTTTTGCGATGGAGGTGTTCCCACTTTTCTCTCGATGCTCGTTCTCGGCGTCTTAGGGCCCAAGTGCAGCGCATGGGACGCCCTTATCGTCTCCGGCTGAAGGGATTATCACGGCTACGGCTTTACTCGTCCCCTTAAGATTGCTTTTGAAGACCCCCCCCCCCGGTTCCCCGGAAACTCGGCCACTTCGACAATTCATTGGAACATGTCCGGTTCGAATCCTAAAGGACTCTAGCTTATACACCCCCCCAAGCCCCGCAGTTAGTCACATTGCTTTGCCGCCGGAAACTGGATAGGGCCTCCTTTATCGGAGAAAGCTTCAACGCTGAGGGGCCCTCTCGCGTCGTTCCTCCACAGAAGCTAGCTCAGCCATGCTCTCACAAGCACCGAACCCAAGACGGCCAACCTTGCTCCCCACTCCCCCTCGACTAGAAGGCGTTTGCATTCCTGCACGTTCGTTGAATCGTGGCGCACCGCTCACGTTTGTCTCCTACTCCACTTCCCTCGTACTACAGACCTCCCCCCAACAGCCACATACCGCTACTAGCTACCTAGCTTCTCGTTGTATTCTGTCTTCTTTTTTCTCCTCGGCTCTCTCAGATGCATACCCGTAACATGGGCGCAATTCCTCCGTCCGGGGTATTCTGGAAACAGCAATCTCCGCTTGAAAGGTTTTACTCGCAGCTTTCGTTGTTTGGACTGCCTTTCTCAGCTGCCACGTCTATTCACTCTTTTGTATAGAGTTTCGATGATCCGGTGCGGGTGCTCCGTTTAGACCACCCGTTTCCTAACACGGCTGCCCTACAGCGCAACTCCTTCTTGCCCACCTCGCGACGCGTCCCGCTCGCCTTTCTTATCGAACGCTCCCGACGAGTCATGGACCGACGAGCAGCTGAGCATTGCTCTTTTATGATGAGGGCCCCTCCTCGATCTTCAGCCGCACCGACCTCTCTATTGCCGAGCATCGGCGCCTTTAGGGACGTTATTCTGTCGCCTCTTTCTTCTGGATTCTCCTATTAGCGTCGACCCAGTTTAGTACCATTCTTTCGGCGAAATATGTTTTCACCGATCACTCTTTCCCGTAGAGTGCACTCCCGCGGCATGCGCACTCTGTGCCCCAGTCAGTTACGACTGCGCTCGAAGCACGGGTGTCTGAAGCCCTCCCTGACGACCACCCCCTCCTCCTTTTGCCCGTGAGCGTCCTTCGGGCAGGCAAGGAATCGTCGCCGAGAGATACCGCGGTTTTTTCATCTCCGTAGTTTTTTCGTAGCGCCGCCGATTTCCGAGGAATTCATTCTTCCTCTGGTGTCCGCCGCCTCTCTGAAGAGCTCTCGTCCGCAGCTTATAAGAAGCGTTCTCGATGCTCTTATTGCTGCTAGTTTTTCTTTCTCCCCGATTCTCCGGTGCATCTCTCGTTGTGGCACTTGATTTGCCCACCCGTTGAGGCCCCCTTCTTAGCAAACGAGGGTCCAGTTCCCCCCCTCCTGCCTCTCTTTTATTCTCTCTTCTCCGCTCCCTTTAGTGTGTATCATGCGTTCTCGCGGAGCCGACAGCGGTTGCTTCTCTCGATCACCCGCCTGAATTAGTCGCGCCCCCTCCTCTTGAAACAATTTTTCCACTGACCCACGCCTTGCCTCTGGCTTATCTGTCCTGCGGTCGCGTTGCATCGCATCTTCCATTTCCTTGACACGCTTTTGTAGCTCCCACTTGGGAGAGCGTAATCCGAGAACGATGTTTAGCTGAGCTCAACGGCGGTGGTGTTGTTTTCAATGCCCCCCCCATGGAAATTCCCATTATTTTTACGGCCAAGCTCCGAATTTCGTCTGTTACTGCCCTCAATCATTTTACGAGAAGCAGTATATCCTGCTTGAGGTCCTACCTTCACGGTTCCCTTCCCCCCCCGGAACGACTCTACAGGTGTTCCAGTGGCGTCTCTTTTAATCGTTCACGGACGGACTATTGCCAAGAGACGTCGAGTCTGCCCGGCCGTCCTTCTTTTGCGGTCTTTCCCCCGCTCTCACCTTTCCATGAGACTTCAGGTCTGTGTCAGGTCTGGATGAGTCATCATAGGTGGTCAGTCGTTTTTCCCACAGTGGTCTAAGTATCGAGTGTTGCACAGCGCCGGTTCACCACTGTTCACCCCGAGCGGCTTGACCCCCCCCAACCCCTTCCTCCCCCCCCTCCATAGATCGGCGTATGAACCATCGCTTTCTGGTTTCAAAGCCCTGGTGATGAACGTTTAGATGTCGGACTATTCGGTAAATCCACGTCGAAGCGCTTTTCACTAACCAGTACCCCTGATTTCAGAAAGCGCAAATTGTCTAGCTGAACTGCTCTTGTCTGACATGAATCCACCGCACCTCTACGCTCGTACTGAACTTCAACGACCTATTTTTCCCTATTCTCCATTGATCCTTGAATATTTTATCGAATCCTGTCCAACAACCTGCAACGCTCCCGCTTGAAAACTCTTGAGAGTTGACCGTTTCTCCACGGCATCTTTTTTCTTAAAAAGCCCTCGCGTGAACCCTTCCCCCCTTTTGGTTTGCTACCCCCCGATCACAACACACCTCTTAACCTTTATGAGATCGGGTTTTTTTCGAACCCCCCCCCCCCCCACCACGTGATTCACTTCTCTTCCCTACGCTCGTCGGCCGTCCCGAGTTTATTCCCTATAACACTCGGCAAAGAATAGACGCCGCTGATGCGCCTAAGTCAACCTCCTTTCTTCTCCTTCCCGCAGTTATTATCCACCGCCTTCTCCCGAATATTTCGATTGTTGTTTTTCGGTTACACGTATTAAAAGTCGCATCGGCATGACTTTCGCCTCTTCCCCGTTCCAACCAAATTTTTATCACATGATCCACCCCCCGTAGCCCGTGCTCCTCTATCTTGTAATGTCCGCTCCCCCCGTGTCTTTATAATTTCGTAGCTGCTCCCCAAGCTTTCACCCGATTCAATGGCCTGAAAATTTTGCCCCTTACGATACGTCGTCTTACCCCGCTTCTACCTTTTTTCAAAATCGTTTCCGTCTTATGTCTTACTGAGCCGCACTCTACCTAGGTTTCCCTGCGCGACCATACTTTTATGCGTTTTCCCAATGGCCACCGTCTCTTTTTCCTGAAAACCATTCCTTCTTTTTTTTCCTTGCCGTCACAATGAAGGCTTGTTCTATCACTTTTCCATATGGGTGGTTTTTTACTCGCGTTTCCATTTCGCGTTCTGATCACCTCAATGCGAGCCTTTTCCCTTTTACCCGAATTCTACTCTGTCCTGCCTTTCCAGACCCGATGGCAGTAACGTCTCCTCTGTTACTCCTCCTCCGTTTCGGGTTCCGTGCCCTTCAAGCACTTTGCCACGAACCACGTGCCCAGAGCTCTCTCTTTCCTCGGTTCACACGTCTCCTTTTTGCTCTTTACCATTTGCTCCCTCCGAGCAAACCCTTTGAACAACCCTGGATGGAACGGAGATATAGTCCCCTTCACCGGGCATCCCCCTCTCCTTTGCCTTTTTTAAGTTGGCCTGCGACTTGTGCCATTTTCCCTTGCATAGGAGTTCTAGAAGTTCCCCCCTCCTGGTGCCTTTTTAGTAGTCTCAGGCTCCACCGCAGGCCACGAGTTGGTGATCTTAGGTTCCGGTTTATGATATCCCGCGGTATCTTCTCTCTTCCCCCCCAGGTCAGCGTTTGAGCGCCCCTCTTCCCCCCGTCCCGCTTGTCTAGCCGACAAGGTCTGTGACTGTGGGCTCCGGTGGGCTCAATCACCAGTCTCTGTAGCGCGGATTCCTATTTCATTCCCTTTTGGTACACGCGGCTCAGGCGGCCGATTGCCGGACTTTTAAGCGGTGCAGAGCGGAAGCCACATCGTAATCTCGCGTGCTCGGCTGTCCTCTGAGGAAGTCCCTTTTCTTCTGCCCCTAATGTTCCCCTCTTCTCGGTCGCTCGGTCCAAAGCAGCCGACTCCCGACGCCGTAAGTGGCCGACGTGACCTTCATTTCCACTTTGTTGTTGCCCGAGAAAACCTCTTCCCGACTCCGAACCACATCTTTGGATCGTCGTGTAGCAACCCCCGAGGCAGTATTACTCTTTAGCGAAACGCGCATTTTCTACACTTCCCCTCCTTTTTTCGAAAGTGGCTTTTTCTCTTTTTCCCAGGCTCTCGATCCCAGGGTCCGCGTTCAATGTTGAATCACGAAGTGAAACTATTGAGGCGTTCTTTCACCCTTTACAGGGCAGCTCGGCTGCCTCTTTTGTTTGTTGATCTGCCCCTCTTTCCGCTCCACGCACAATGAGACGTATTGCGCTTTCTTTAAAGCCTGTTTCCATCTCTTACAGCGGCAACGACGACTTCGGTGTTTATTTCATTTTCACCCTTCCCCTCGACCGTGTTCATTGAGATCGCTGGTTGATTAACGATGGGAAGGTGGTTTTTTCCACATCCGCCCTCCCTGTGGTACCTTTTGCGCGACTCCCCTCTTTGCACCGTGCTTTCCTCCCCGGTCACTGAATCGCCCCTGTTTCCAGACCGGCAATTCCTTCTGTTTACCTCCCGCCCACTTTCTAAAGAAAAGTAGTACGGTTCCGTCGGCCCAGCCTCTCATCGCAGTTTCGCGAGCGTACGTTCCCCCCGTAAGAGCACCCTCGCCCACCCAATTGACAAAGGAATATGGAACAATGTTTAAATTCGGTTTTGCCAGTTTTTTACGGTGATTACACTTCCAATGGCGGTGAGCTTTCACACTTAAATTCTATCCGTACCTCCTCTTCGCCTTTGCGGCGTGTCAGGATTCCTTTACATTGAATACGCCCCCAGCGTTTTCACGCGCTAGCCAGCACTCGGCTTAGTCAAATTCCTCCTATTTTCTCCCCCCTCTTTCCTGCTAAAGATGCAGCGACCCTGCCGCGTCATTGTGACACATTTGTCCTGGTAGGCTGTGTTTAATGCTTTGAGCCTTGATGGCGGCTTCTCTTTCCTAGCAACCCCTTTTTCTCCTCTTCGCCTCCCCGAACCTTCGCGCTCGCCCCATTTACTCCTCAAGCAAGTTTTCCAGCTCGTGCGTTTTAGGTGTGTCCCCCCCTTTTTCTCGTGACACTCCTCTGGCAAGGCATACTTGGAAGATTCGTCAACTGCCAATATCCTAGATCCTCCCCGTTGTTCGAGCGTTAGTTCGTCCTTCCCCCATTCTGCTACACGAGTATCCAGGCGATCTCCTTAAGTCAACCCCCCCCCCACCCCAGGCGAGCTTTACCTCTGTCATGAACCAACCTCCCCTTCTCCCTTCTAGAACGTCGGTGTTTTGTGATACAGCATATTTTTTCAGACCTCGGAGTAGTGCAACACAGTTTAGCGCCTCCTTCCCCATTCGGTGGTCCGCGCGCCCGCTCCGCGTGAGCTTTCGATAGTCCGAGTGACTGCGTCTACGACGCTTCCCTTCCCCACATGACACTTTTCTTTCCCTCCCTCTTCCTTCCACGGACGATCATGGCCCCCGCTATAGAGAAGCTTGGTGACGTTAGCAGCGTCTCCCTTTCTACTTCAATCAGGTGTTTCTCTGCGCTCCTTTCTTTCTTTTTCTTTTTGAACCGTATTATAGGAGGTTTTCAAGGACTTTCCTATGATGCTCTTGTTCTGGAGTCTCCCCCCCTTGATGCACCCTACTACCTTATCATAGTCCCCAGTCTCCCCGTGCTTACGAACACCCTTGATCTTCTCTGAGACTTTTGTCCCCTAGTATTTTCCGTTGCACGTTAGGCCGTCCTCAGCAGTCTAACTTGTGCCGCCTACCCATGACCCCTGCTTCGGCCCCTGTTTTTTTTTGCCGTTTCGGTTATGCCCTTAAGCTCCCCCCTACGAGTGACAGTGACCCTCCTTCTCGCTCTCCTCTAGCCTTAGTTTTTTAGAAATGTTACGTAGATCTTTCCTGAATTCCTCTGAGCGGATCACTTGGCTCGTTTTGCGTGAGACGTGCATGTGAGTGAAATCTTTCTAAGTTTTTCAATCATTTTGAACCCTCTATGTTTCTTCGTTGAGGGTACGTCTGTCTATAGGCCCCGTCTCCGTATTTATTCCTCCAGCTTATAATGGCTCTTTCTTTTCCGCGTTTGACTTCCCCCCTGAATTTTCACTGCCTTGCGGGAAAGAGCGGTGATTTGTTTCCCTCCCTTCTATCTCTTGAGAACGGGCATTTTCCTGTCCTCAGCGGCATGTCGAAATCTTTTCCTCTCACCGCGATCTGGCGTTCTGCCTGTGTCCCTTACGTGATATCACGCTCACCCTCTCTCCCTCCTTGAGCTTTTTAGCCACATCGCCCACACGAAGATATTACTTCCCAGGGTGAACCTTCCCGCACGCAACTCATCTCTCCACGCTGACGTCATTCAGATCTCTGTTGCAAGACAGCCTCAGGGAAAGAACCCGATGATCCCCATCCCAACCGCACAAACCTACAGGTTTTTTCTTTTTTCGTCCACCGCATCGTTCTTTTTTTTCACAACAGTCCTCTCCACTCCATCTGTTAAGGGGACCTTTTATCCTCTTGCACACGGTCTCCCCCCCCCCTTTTTCCCCCAATTGCGCTGTTTTTTCTCTTCATCTCGCCTTTCGAAACAGGCACCTTCCTCCTCACTACGCCCTCTTGATCCGGCACACCTCAAATCGTCACTCGTCCCTTCGTGGTCACTTCGAATCCCGCCCTTCCGTCAGGTTTAGCATGTGTCCCCCTCCCCTATCAACGAACGCTCTTCCCACCCCCCC
>Ga0179593_1461295_pt1 | contig 15442 bp, 16 predicted proteins | sample CZODoug2_1_08_16_FD_185931 | JGI IMG/M metagenome (GOLD analysis project Ga0179593, IMG submission 185931) | Vadose zone soil fungal communities from Angelo Coast Range Reserve, California, USA - CZODoug2_1_08_16fungal (PacBio error correction) | ecosystem: Environmental > Terrestrial > Soil >... | reverse complement strand
TCCTCTTTTCCGCTTCCCACCGCCGATTTGCGCGGCTTTTTCCGACCTTTTGCAGAACAGCTATGGTCTTCGCGCCGCCTTAATTTCCTTTTCCTCTTTCATTACTCAAGAAGTTCTTTTTCGCGTTTGACGCCGGTTGGTACTTGTTCGCATCGATTCTGATAGTACCCTTTCTCCTTCTCGACCTCTGAGGGAGCCGTGTCTTGCTCTTTTTCTTTTACAGAAAAATCATTTCATAAGGGCTCTTTCGCAAACCATTCGTTATCGAGCAACCGCCCACGCGAAAAATCCCCTTCCATTCTCCAGACTCTCCCTCCGGCACTCGCGGAGAAACCGGATTTTTTCGCTTGATCTGCAACCGATCTTCCCTGGCCACCCCCCGCTAGAGTGTTTTGTCTTGCCGGCCTCTGCTCGCCCCTTTAACCAGGAGTGAATACCCTTTCAGGTCCCAGGTGAGACGTCCTTTTCTATTCCGTCCTAGCTAAGTTGCGTTCGTCCCCTCTCACTTGTGCATCTCGGATGGATTTTGGGTCGTAAACCGTAGAGACCTCACTCTAACCCCTTCTATAAGTGCTTATTTCAAGCATCGACCGGCTCCTACGGATTACTTCCAGCTCACGAGTTCCTTCGGCAATGCCATTTCTTGGGCGCCTTTTGTCCTTCCCTGCCCCTTGTGGTCTTTCGGATATGGGTTTGGCTTGTTCCGGCACCCTTCGCGCGCGCCCCCTTGTCGCTTTCGCGGATTTTTGCGCCGGTTCATCACCCCCGGTCACTTTCCCGACCCTTTTTTTGACCCCCCGCCCCCTCCTAACGCCCCCAAAGCATGTCTCTTTCACGACACCCCGCCTTTTAAGATCTCTTATAAATTTCTCTTTAAGAGCTCCCGGTCCCTTCGAGCCGGTGAATGTTGTTCTTCCCTTCAGCGCGGCCTATGGTCAAGACTGCTTCTACCAACATATATAGCCCTTCTTTTATTTTTTCTTCGGACGGGCGTTCGACCCTTTCCATTTCAGGTCCTACCCTTGTCGCAGCCCATTCAAGTTAAACATCTTTCCGTGATATAAATAGGTATCAATGCCCGTGGCTGCTTCTCTGAGACGTCCATTTCATCTGGTCGATTCGATGGACTTTTGACATCACCACGGCCGGGGGCGCGATCCCCCAGTTGAAATTACCTATTTCTTAGTCTTTTTTTTTTTTCCTAGACTCCCCCAACAAATGATGTACGAATCCTCTATTCTGGACCCCACTCTCCGTTCGGCAACGTTTTAATTTTTTGAGCTCAGTCTTCCGCGAATATTCTTTTTACGACCCTCCACGTTTTTCAGAATTTGCCTTCCCTCGCTCTTCCTCTTCGCGATCCGTCTCCATCGAATCCTCCCCCTCCAGTCCCGCGACTCCCTCGTACGTCCTTCTCTCTCGTTTTGACGAGGGACCCCAGCCGCGAACCACCATTTTTTTTTCTTGAGAATTGGTTTTCCCCTCGGCGTTCTCCTTCGGTTTTCACATGCAGTGCGTTCGAAAGGTACTCGACTTCCAGGTCTGGAATTCTCGTCTTGTCCTCTTTTTTCTCGGGAGTCTTTGGCTTTTTTTTTCCTAATTCCTTCCGGATGCCCCCCCTCCCTCCATATTACTAAAACTGAAAACCCACCCCCCCAAAGACACCCCCACGGCGCAATAGCCAGTTTCCTTTCTATGATAGGACTTCTGCCCCCCCCTTCTTCCCTTCTTTCACCCCTTTATGAGTCTTATCTCCTAATCTCTCACCAAGAAATAGATTTTGATTCCGGTCTTTGCCCCCCGATCATCGTTCCCCTGTTTAACTATTTTATCATTTCTTTATCCTCCTTTTTCACCACCTTGCGTCCTTTTTTTCCCTAAAATGGTTTCGCTTCCGAGGCTTTTCCGAGGTTGATCTAATTTCTTCCTGATGTCATCCCTCGCTTTTTTCGTGTCCTTTTTTTTCTTTTACTGGTTTCTCTTTCCTCAGAATAAAGTAGTGTGCCTTTTTCCCCGGTCGACGTCTTCTTATAGATGTCGACATTTTTTTCGGTCCCCTGCCTCACTTATGGAATTGCTTCCCGGCCCAAGATCAGGGACCGGTCCAGCCGTTACACTTCTTTTCCTCCCCCCGTTTTGAGAGAACCTCCTGGTCCTTTTTTCAGATCTGTCCCTTCCGGGAATGTGAGAAAGGTGAAGTCTTGGGTTCTCTTTTTCATCCAGCCCATGTCGACCCCATTTCGTCTTGCCCGCGCGTTACCTGTTGACCGTCATGCACACGCCGGTTTTTTTTTCTTCCCAGGGTCCCCCCACTGGCCATTGCCCGTTCCTCTATATATAATTTGAAATCCCTCTCGTCGTTTGCCACCCATGCATGCGGCTCTCGTTTCGACGCTTCTTCGGTCCGCTTTTTTTATTGGTCGTACCACCAAACACCAAAACACACACCCCCCCCCCCACCCACCCCAAACCCACCCCAACCCCCCCCAAAAAACCAACACAACCCCCTTCCCTGGATCCACGCCCCGATATTGCGCCTTTAGTATCGTCCCTATCCTTGACTCCCTATCATGGTCCTTTTACCACTCTGTGCTTTCCAAGACCTAATATTTTTTTTTTTTTTTTTTTTTTTTTTTTTTTTTTTTCCTTTTTTCAAGTCCCCATAAGAATAGGTAGAACTTGCTTTCTTGGTCGCTTTGCTTCCGTGGCCTTTTTCCTTTTTGCGTAGGCCCTTCAAACTTGTTTTCCTTCTCCGCAGTCTCCCCGTCTCCACTTGTCGACCAAGATTTCGACGTTAATCTAATTACTTTTTGCTATATTGCGGAATCTCTTTTACTACGGATTCATACGCTCCTCCTTTCCAACAACTTTTGTTGTGGCTCTTGGATGTAACATAGGCCTACTCCGCCCTCTTCTCCCTTGCGTAGAGGCTCTGTTCCTGTTTTTTTTTTGTAGATTTACAGTATTCTCTCCGCTCTTCGAGCGGCAGGGGAGATCACGGCTTGCACAACCCTTTTTCTTCCTGCACCTCTTTTTGAGATTTTTCCTTTGAAACTGCCACCTTTCGGACAAAGTTTTCTCCCCTACGATCGATCTTCCTTGTGTTTCGATGGAGGGTCCCGCTAATTTTCTTGTCAAGTGTTCGGGATGGAGTTTGCAACCCATGTTTCCCCTGGAGCATCCCCGCAATCGCAAGCTTCCTGGGGACGAGTGTGACTCCATGTCACGTTCAAGTCGGTCTATCCCTGACGGAAACTTCCTATCCCAAACGAGGGTTTACTTTGTTCGGCAGGTCTTTTTTACTAATTGTAGTTTCGGCCGCCCGTCGGACTCCTGCCCCTCCCGCGCCACATGCCGAATTTCCGATTGCAATAGAGGAAGAATTCTCCTTTTCCTAATAGATTAGGGCTCCCTGCCCCCTTTTCAGGAGATCCCTTCCGGAACCTCTCTTCTCCCTGAAATTTCCCGCCGATCTCTATCCCCCTCACAGCGGGTTTTTCGCCTCGGCAGTTTTTCCGTCTTTTTTCGGGCAGTGACCAGATTCTTATCGTTCGCAGCCTGCGGCTCTCCCTCCCTTCGCGAGATGCTCTCCGGACCCCACGTAATGCCCCCCATGAAACTTTGTGCCACCGTGAGATCAGGAGCCAATCGCTATGACTATTTCCAGAGGTATCCCCTCTCCTCTTTCTTAGACGTGTCCTCTGTCGTTTTTTCCTTGATATACCGCTCTTTAGTTTATGTTATTAGGTCTTCCCGTTTCCCCAACTGATTCTCCCAGGTGACGCTGCTGCTTTTACCTTGCTGAGTTCAGCGGATATCGGCCCCCCTGTCATGCTTGTTTCTAGCCATTCTTCCACTCCGTTTCTTGTATTAAACTCCCGGATCCTCCCCGGCCTTTCCGTCTTGCTTGTCGCGGTCTATAGAGTTGCTTCGCCGGCGCATTCTTCTCCGGGTTCGGGGAAGCCGCCCTTAGGGCCTCCCTTAAGGGGACTGTCGAGGCTGTCTTCGTTTTTTCGATATTTCCTCCGACCTTTTTTATGTCCCTGAATTTTGATTTTCTTTCTTTTTTCCTGGCGGTCTTATGCCCCATGATTTCAGTGCCGAATTTCTCGCGCACGTACTTCTTTTTCCGATCACAGACCCTGATTTCGTCGACACGTTACGCCCCAACATGACCTTTAAGTCCCGACTACTCCTACACCGCAAGGAGGTTTCAAGCTTCTTTCCGCGACACCCTTGCCCTTACGCGGCGGCAGCGGCCGCCCCCCCCCTTTTTCTGCACGGTCGAGACCCTTTTCTGAAATAGGACCTTTTTCCCTCTTTCCTTTCAAGCTTGCTCCTATTTTAATAATCTCCTTGGTTGTTGTTTTCGAACTTCTCCTCGCTTGAAGAGTATACCCTCAGATTTCTTACAGGAACTTTTCAATAGCGAATGGTTTGGACTCTTCCTAAGAGGCATGGGTGTCGCGGACGCTCAATGAAAATCCGTTCTGGTGATTTTCGTCTTGTCCCGGCTCCTTGGTCCCTTTTTCGACTTTGCCCTAGATTGATAGTCCTTCCCCCTTAGATCGTTTCCGCGCGAAACTCTGCTCTTCCGTGTTTTTAGGTGGGCCATAATCACCCTGCCCCTCCCTCCCCTTCAGTCACAATATTGTACCCTCTTTTCACAGCAATTTGACTATCAGGTCTCTCGACCCCTACCCATCCGCAAGCCCCATTTCGTCTGAGCAGAGATCAGCCATCTCCCGGCGTGCACTCTTCCGGCGCTCTCAACGAGATCTTTCCGCGGCCCCTCATTTTGCCGCGATCCGGTGAGTCCTACCCTATCCCCCACGCCACAGAACAAAGGTTTTAAGACCATTCTCGTCGGACAACCCCCTTAGCATGGGTCCGTTCCCCCGCTTTTCAAGGGTCGCCCCGGTCGCGCTCGGTCACTTGCGATCGTTATGGCTCTTGAAACTCTGAGAAGATTCCACTATATGTCATGTTCCCTTAACGGCATCCTTCCTTTCCACCCGGCCAGGCACTAACGGCTTACGTCTGAAATCGTTTTTGCCAGGCAAATTCCTCCGTCCTCTCTCCATAGTCTCTTATCGCCCCAAAAATTTCTTCACTTGAACAGTGCCTTTTTCCCCGCAATGCCCAGTTCGCGGGCCTTTCTTACCCGTTTGATTGCAAGGCTGCACCCCCGATCACATAGACACCCCTTCTGTCCCACAGATGTGCTTATCGACCCCCTCCGATCAGATGAAACACAGCATGTCCTCCTTTCTCCTTTGGAGTCCCCCGTCTTTGCCTTCCGTGTTCATTTCAAGGTCGCTCCCATCGTCCTCTTTCAGTGGTGCATTCTGCCCTCCAAATCTCGCTCGAAACTCGGCTTTTTTTCCCCTGATTCAATATTGAATCCACCCCCAGGCTTCCCTCCTTTATAGCGTTGTGAGTTTCTGGGCCGGAGGCTTCGCCCTCACGACATTCTCTGTCCTCCCCCTGCTTACCCCGAAGGTGTAAACCCCCTTGAGACAGTTCTTTCGCCCGCCCCCCCATTCTGCTCGACACGCCCTTGTCCCGATCCCACGAGTAATTAAATTTGGCTTCTCGCCCAGAATCAACACGGAATTGTGGTCGCTCCTCAGCCTTCTCTGAGATTTAGGTTCTCTCCTCTTCCCCCCCCCCCTTCTCCCCGATTTATTTTTTTTTGTACGACGATCGTTTTCATTTCATGGCCGACCGTTTTCAGTTTTTCCTCCCTTCCTAGTGAGTTGACGAAAGTTGTGGGGCTTGTTCTACAGCCTTGCGAGATAGAGTTTCGCTCCTCCCCTTCCCCCCCGCCAAGCGCCTTACATTTCCCCCCGCCTCGACTTTTCAGGCTTATCACTTTCCTTCTTCTTCGATGCCCCATCCAGCCGCGCCACACAAAATGGGGTCTTGAATGGACAGCTGAGTTTAATTCCCTTCTCTCGCGAAAGGATCTCTGTACTAAGATTCACGTCGGTTTCCTGGTAAACCTCCCCCTCTTTTTAGGACGTGGTGCGGCGATAAAAGAGCTACTCCCCTTTTTGCCGAGTTTACCTACTACAAAGTTAAGGTGACTTTGCCCCTCCCTGCACAAGTCTCATTTTTCCCGTAGTGCCTCATTCTATGAGGTCAGTATCTGCATCCCACCTTTCAATTGCATCTGAGGTATTATTTCATGAGCATTGTGTACACAAGCCCTGGAGGTAAAAGTACAGGATCTTCCGCCCCACCTTCCCCTCTCCCTTCCCCCTAATTTTCAGATCGAGTCGTTCCCCTCCCTTCTCCAATATGAGGATACGAACAGCACATGGTTCGGGTCTGACGAGAGAGAAGGAATTGCATGTTTTGGCCTTTGTTTCTAGAGTCGGGCTTCGATCAAGACTCCCTCTCTCGTTGGTACCTTTCCCTTGGTTTCCCCCCTTCCTCACATGCCGAGACGAAGACCGGCGTGTCCTGGGTCACTTGCCGACTAGGATATGTCGTCCTTGGGTTCTTGCGCGCTTCCCACGCGATCCCAATCATGGTCCCTCCTCCAACTTTTTCCCGGACAATTCCCAAGGCGCTGTCCCAACTTTGGCTCCCCCTTGACATCTCTCTCCTCCTCAGCCGTGGTGGTTTGATTCAGTCCCTTACTCCTGTCCTTGTCTTTTGGCGCAAGTTTCCTTTCTTTTATCTTTTTTTTTCCCGCCTCCCAGACCCCCTCTTCGACATAGCGAGTCGCGCTTTGTGACGTCATTCACCTCTTTTTTCCTTCTTTCCAACGTCCCGGCCAACGTGAAACGGTCTTTCGCCCACCCATCGATCATTTAGACCTGATCCTTTTTTCCCCCTTTTTGACTCGTGGCCAAGTCCCCATGCATTCGAGCCCTTGCGGACGCGAACCCTGGTGTTGTCGATCGAAGATTTTTGACTTCCCCCTTCCCCCATGCTCTCTTGACGGCCTCGCGGAGTCCTGTCATATCCTGTCCGTGGAAATTCTTTTTTCCTTTTTTTCTTTCTTCTGCTATGAAAGACCTTTTCTTTCAATTTCTCGTGTTCTGATCTGTGGCTTAATTTTCCGAATCTTTGTCTTTCCTTTCTTTCCCTTTTTGACATGAGCCGTGGTCGGTGTGATAAGGCTTCCAGAATGTTCCCTTGAATCCCGCAAACCTTTGTCCCCTCTCGTTCGCAGCCACTCCCTCGGCGCCTTGTTGTCGCTTTTCCTTGATGTCGTTTTTCGCGTATTTTTCTTTCCTTGTTATCATGAAAAGAGCTATGCGTTCGGCGACGCGTATTTCCCCCACCCATCCCGTACCATGCCTTTTTCACCCCGTTTGTTTTGGTTTCTGGCTTTCCTCCCAGTATCGCCCCTCGCTGATAAGACTGCGTTCGCGGGCCTGGCAGGCGCTTTTTGTTTCTAGGCACGCGTTCGTTCCCCTCGCATGCTGAAGGCCAATCTCACACTTCACTACCGAGAGAATGTCCCCCTCCTTCTTGACCCGCGAAATACTTCTCCGACCGGAGCTTCACTCTTTTTCTCATATCCTATCCCTCAGGGTGGGTTCCCTCCCCTTTCCACGCTAATCTCTTACTGCCCGCTTGGTTTTAGAGAACCACAATTCCCCCCCCCCCCCCGCCCCGATCTGAGTTATCAGTTATCGCCGCCGATCTACTTGCACTGTTCGAGCCGAAGTACTCCTCTTTCAACCGCGTTTTAAATGTTCCGTCAGGTCGTTTCCATCGAATGTCTTTTTTCCCTCCCCCTCCGACAGCAGGCCACGGCCACCGTAAGGTAGGAGATCTTTCAATTCGGCCTTTTGGCGGCCTCTCGCAGCGTTCAGCCCTTATTTTTTTTGACCGCAACCATGCACCGGCGCCCCGATTTTCTAGCGACCGGGAAATTGCACGTCCTCTCCCTGATTGCCCGGTCAACAGTTCCTCCTTGGTTTATTCCGATCCTCTGTCTGGCAGTGATTTATCGGTGACTTGGGTGCCGTTTAGTCCCCCCCGATTCGTGGGGCGTGAGAATGGAATTGAGGTAACACCCTTCCGCCCCCCACCCCCTCCCCTTTTTTCGATATATTGCGCTTCTCAAAAGCGTCTGTATGGCATTTTTGCCCCGCTTTTCCTCTGATTAGCCGTTTTTGGAGAAGTTGTCCCCCCTTCCTCTTTTCCGGGCCGATCGCCCCGGATCTTTGAAATGGATCTTTTTTTCCCCATCCCCATCCGCTATTGCCCTCCGAGAGCCTTGATACTGATTTTTTGTCCGGGAATATAGGAAAGGCCATGCTTTTGTTGTTCCGGAAGAAGCCAATTTTATTTCCCCCCGTCCTTGTCGTTCGTCCTCCCACGCCTCATCGACCCGGCACGCAGTACCCCCCTTCGAGGTGTCCGCCCCCTCCTGCGTTGCACGCAGCGAATAGGTGCAGACTTAACGGCGGCGCTGCTTTATTTCTCTCTTTTTTGTTCTTCGGTGCGCCGTCATAGCGCCGAAATGTTTCTCGATTTTTATGTTTTTTTTTATGTTTTTTAAAGCGCGGTAGAGCACCTGGAGACCCTCGATTTCCTTTCCTTCCGGATTGATTTGCAGTTTTACCGCATCGAGGAGACGTCGACCAGTCTTGACCTTTTCTTTCGGACTGCCGAACGAGCTCGCTTTCCAGTGTGAGGAAGGATTTTGACCCCCTTTGCACCTCTTCTCCCTCACGCCCCCCAGTCCCCATGTATGAACCACTCTTTCCTTGCCCTCCCGCCAATCGGAAGGTGTCTCCGCGTCAAGTCGTCTGAGAAGTAATCTCTCCCTTTGTTGTTGGTGAGTCATTTATTTTGACGCTCAGTCGACAACCGTCCCGTTTTGTCTAGAAATAGTGGTCGCCCCTTGGGTGATTCCCTCTGACGTTTTTTTCCTCTTTTTTCTTTTCATCTGCACGATCATAACATAAGTGGAGCTCGTCTTCGGCCCTGAAGGACGAGGCCCTTCTTTCTTACGTCGCCCCCCCCGGTTGCCTCTTTTTGCGTGCCGCAATTAGAGGGAGCCGTTGTATTGGGCTACCTTTGACTTTTACAGACTCTCTTCTTTGCCGTCCCCGAGAAATGCCCCCTTTCGTTTCCTGTTTCGAGAGACGACATCACGCCGCCCCCCTCTGGCGAGCAGCCGTTTCGGCGTCTCCCCGGCGTGCTTGCCGTTTTGGAGATGTTCAACGCGATCTTCCTGAAAAACTGCTCTCTGTTCTTTTGCGGTCGCCCCGGAGGCGTTTTCAGGACGTTCAAGCACAAGGAGTTCTACCATGTTCCGACAACCCCCACACTGTTGAGTGGACTTTGTCCGATATTACATTTTATGCTACCGGTTATTCTAGCTAGGTCCCCTTGAGAGTTTTGCATTTTTGGGCTGAAACCTGATGACCGAACCCCACTATCCGGGCGGCTGAAGGTATTCAACTTTCATACCCCGGGATCTGTCCCCCCGTCCTTTTCCATAAGATTGAAATCGGCAAATCATCGTAGGGGCGCATGCGCCTCCCCTTCGTTATAGAAACCGGTCTTTTGCCTGTGCAGGACTGTGTTTTAAGCCCCCAATTCCAGTCCGCCAGAGCATCTCTCTGAGGTCGTCTAGTTTTTCTCCTGTCTTCACTCCCCTTACAAATGCAGGGCCCGACCCCTGGTTTTTTCCCTCTGAAGACAACCCTCCTCCAGCTTTCGAACACTCCCGGAGATTGCCGGGCGATCCGTTGAGTACCTTTCAGTTTGAACTGGTTCCGTCGTGTACGGCGGTCCTTTTTGGCGCCACAATATCTTTCGAAAGAGGTTCGCTTCCTCCGCACCTTCTGCCCACAGGATTTTCGACATCCTCTTATGGCGCGTTGCCGTTCTGTCGGAAGTGCGGCCTGGAAACGCACTTTGGCTCCGCCCTCCCACTCCTCCCCCGAAGTTTGTAACCTCGTTTGGCCTATCCGCCGCGTTTACTTGGCTCGACACACCCCCCCTTCTACAAGCGGCGTCATTCTATTATTCTTTTCGACCAGAGGCATCCCCACACGAATTTTTGCTTCTTCCATACCTCACCCAACGCCAGCCCTCTAGAAGCGGGATGGACTCGCTTGCTCGATTATATGGACAAACTGATTTCCCCATCTTTTTTCCCTCAAGCGCGTCGGCGCGACAGTCTTTTCCCATTTATTCCCAAAAGTGAGCCTCGTATCCTTCACTCGCATTCGATTCCCTTTCACATGGCCACAAGATAAAGCAGTTTTCCCCTTTTCCTTTTTCTCCGCGATGCAGGTCTATCAGTCTTTCGGCGATCTGCTACTCACAGCCGCGCCACACCCCCCAGGGGGCTTAGTGAGTTTCCGTAGCGGTCTTTATGCTTCCGACCTTCCCCTCTCTCGTTCGAAGGATTAGACGTTCTACGAACCTTTCTCTTCGCCTATCTGCGTCACCGAGAAACAATCGATGGTCGGGACTTGATTCAAGGCGCCAAAAATCTCTTCCTCGCCGATTACCGGACCTGCACCCCTTTCCAAGAACTCCCCACCGGAGACCATAGTAATAACCTTTTTTCCCCCCGACTATTCGGATCCTGATAATCCCCCCCCTCCTGGTACCTTAGTCAATTCCTATGATTTTATTTTTCCACTCGTTTTTTTGGTCATAAACAACCGAGTCCCATTCTATTTCCAGATCCCAAGTTTAGTTCCCGCTTCTTTCCGAGATGTTTTGATCCTGAAGGGTAGTTTTCCCTATCTGCGTGATGACGCACATGGTTCGCGCGTTACTGTTCTCTTCATCATTGTCTTGGCCGGAGAATACGCGATTTTACTTTTTCCCCCCCCCTTTTCATGACCTGAGGTGGGCTCTTTTCCCCCTGTAACGTCAAACGTGGTCCTTCCTTTCCGCACCTGGAGAGACCTGTCCGGTTCCCAACCAGGTCGCGCGTTCCCTTTCGACATTTTTTTTCTGATCGGCGGCAAGGAATTACGTTTCCCTGACGGAACTGCTCAAAATTCCGGACCACTGACAAGGACGTCTGTCAAAGATTCATGTCCTGCTGAAATCTCTCTCTCCTCCTTCCTCGTTTGTTCCTTCCCCATGCATGGTGGGCAATGCTCTTGGTACAGCTCCTTCTTGTACCTTCTCCTTTACCTTCGCATCCTTCTATTGACGTAAGAGGGAATGGACTTTCCTCCTTCCCAGACTGCCGCCGCGCGAACGGGTTTTTCCCGTCCTGGCCACTCGTCTCCGGCAGGTGCAAATAATTTCCCCTGTTTACCGACAACGAGAGCCCCCCTCCTTCCAAAGAGGAGACCTTATAGCCACTCCAAGTGATTTTCCCCTTCCTTCAGGACGCCTTGCCGCTCTCACAATGTGGTGGACCTCTACGAACGACCTCGGATCAAAGCCATTTTTCCCCGGATATCGAAATGGGGATAGGCATGGCCCCCTTCCCTTTTTGGTGTCCAACGACCACATGATCTTCCCTTCCTTTTCTCTTGAAAGTGCAACTCGTGTTCCGGTTTGCCTTAATTCCCCTCCTCATTCTCCTTTTTCCTGAACGATGGAGCAGTGGTCGGTTTTTATTTTTTCTTGACGTAACTTGAGTAGGAATCTGAACCTTTTTTTCCCTCTCCGCTTTCCTCCCGCAGCAAAGTCCCCTTTTCTTTCCTTTTTCCTGCTTTGGACCGACTCCTTTTCCTCCTTTTTTTATCGTACGGGCTATCTTCTTCGAGCACTCTGAAGTCCCGTCCCAACCGTTTTAATCCAATTCCTCATAATGAACGCAACACCGTTTGTGTGGAGGGTGCACTCTTATCATATCCAAAATAGGATGATATCTGCTGTTTCTCTCTGTCTTCTTTTCTTTCCAGTTTCCCTCTGTATCGTGTTTCAGGTTCCTCTTTTTCGAGCGCCCCCGATTAGATCCGTCGTTCCTGACCTTTTCAGTCCAAATCTGACACACCGTTCTTCATTCTCTCTCCTCTCCTACGGGCATCCCCTTTTGAACGAAAGTCTTCCCCCCCTGTTTAGTCCCAAGCTCTTTCTTTCTTGGGAGACTTGATTCATTTTACTCATCGACGCTCATTTCTTTCTTTCCCTCCGCTGGTCTTCCTTTGTAGATCAACCAATCTCCGATGAATAAGAGTCCTTTTCTTCCCCCGGGTCCCAGTTTTTAGCGCCTCTTACAGACTTTTCGATAATGCTCAACTTTCAACCTCTTTCCCCTTGACGCATGTAGTCGCCATCGATGTCGTTCCCCCAGTACTTCCAGCAGGCCCCGTACCCCCCTAGTTAGGCCTAATTTTAGAGACGGTTGTTGCGTTAAGTGCATCCTGGCCTTGGCCTACTCTCTTTCTTCATAGGGAGACTGCCACCAGTCTCTCAGGAACCGGACTGATAGCCCTCACATTCCTTCCCCCCCTTTTTGAGACTGATTTCTTCCCTAAAAATTTTTTATCGTCCTACTGGCTTCGCTCGTACAGATTTCTTTTCTTCCTTTAGATGTCCCCTGCTTGCCGGTGCGCAGCCGGCTCAACTAATCCTTCTTCTGCACCCGAGGAGAGAGCTCTTTCCTTTAGACCAACCCCCCCTTCACCCCCATCCCCTTTTACAATTGCGTGTCGCCCCGTACTCGGAGCCTTTCTCCCTCTTCGATGGCTTGACCGTGAGCGCCGAAGAAGGAGGATTCTCCCGTGTCTCTTTCCCAGTTGCTTTGATCTCTCCTCTTATAGTAATGGTGTTTTTGGTCATCGGTTTTCCGCACACATTTTCAGATCCCCCAGGGTTGATCCTCCCTTCTACCTTTTTTCTCGTGGAATATAGGGCCTCCCTCTCTTCTTTGTTTTTCTCTCCATTTTCTTTCCTTGTTCTGGGAGTTATTCGTCTTCATATAATGGATTTTCACCTTCAGCTCTACAAATCTTTCGAGGGGCAGCTATCTTCTTGTCCTCTCTCCGTGCTAACGTCCCTCGGTTGCCGACGAAGCCGCCTGGCGCGCTTTCAGAACGTGAAGTGTCCGTGGTTGCCCTTTTTTTCTTTGTAGCCCCGACCTGATAGTTTCCATTCTGGCTCCTTTCCCCTTTCTGATGTTGCTGAAAGGTGCTGAGCCAACTGTGCAATCAGAATTGGCGCCCTCTCTTTCTTCTAATTAAGCAAATAGTTCTCCTTCCTCTTTACCTTTTCTGCCTCACTGCAGAAGCGACTCCCCAAAGTTTTATTTTGACGATGCTTTGGGTCCGCGCCAACTCCTGAAGCCTCGGAAGTCTTCCGTCCCCCCGCTGTTCTGCACACGGTAACGCTCTGAACTCCCCGCGCCTTTTTCTCCATAAGCAGAGAGGGCACCGTCCTTTATCTTCCTCCCACCCTTTTTTGAGACTCCGGAGAATAGTTGACGGTATAGTCGCCAAAGTCAGATAGCGGAGTTCTCCCCTAGTTCTCAAAGCTATGGGGCCCATTCCCCCTCTGCAGCCGCCCCGGCTTTTTTTGTGCTAGTACCCTGAGATCATAACCCTTGGCGACGTCTCGGTCGCGAGTATTCCAGAGTTTTCCCCTTTGTTCGTTCGACCCGTCCCCTTTTGTTTTCTCCGGATTCGTGTCGAGCGCAATTACTTTAGGGAGCCGTTACTGAACTCCCTTTTTTACAGTCCACATCAGCATCTCTTGTCCTCCTTAGGCCCTAGAATTTCTTCGAACCGCGCCCCTGCCCCGACGAAGACCCCCCCTTAGACGAAGATCGAGGGCGTGGCTCTAACCTTTAGTTTTTCCGTGGGGCGATCTGCACACCGCGATCTTCGCTGGCCCCCCACGTTTTTCGGGCAGGCCTGGTTCTGGCCTTTTTGTGACCTCCCAAGACCAGAGTTTTCCTCTAGTCCCCTCCACCCAAAGGTGATTGACCTGCCTCTACTCTTCCAAAGTATTTTTCGATTCACCCACTGGGCTATTTCTTATGTTCTTTTCTTCCCCGATGCTGACCCCCTTTTCCAATCCTCTGGCGGTGGATCAGAGAAATCATTTACGTTCCGGAATCGGCTTTTTTTACCCCTCTTGGTCAATAGTAGGACAGGCCCCCTTCGTCGCTGCCGGTAGGTCCGAAAACATTTGACTGGTTGGTTTGCCACCAACTCGCGATCCCTCTAGATTTTTCGAGGATCGTTGCCGGCGCCCAGATCACATCGACCCCCCCTCTTCCGATGTGGAACGATAGCCCGACTATGGCCCTTTCTTACCTAATAAGTCCCCCCCTTCTTCCCGGTTCCCCTTTACCGGTCTCCGCTCTCCCGGCCTTTTTTTTCTCCTTCGAATTTGGAAGTAGCCCTATCTCCGGCATCCGAGGTCCCTGCCCTATTTGCCCCAAACAAGGTCCCTTACATTCGGCCTTGCGCTTTTTTTGTGCTTTTTATCTTTCCTTCTGATGCGTCGGACACGACATTCGACTTTCCCCTGAATTTTTTTAAAAACCTGGTTTGATGACTCCCCGCTTTAGGACTTCCAGACCTTGCTTTGCCTTCCCTTTTCCCCCTCGGCGTCACCCTGGAGATAGATATTCTAGACCAGGGCTTTCCCACCGGCATGTTTGGTCTCTTCACATGCCGTTCCTCTGCTCTCCCCGCATGTATGGTCGCTTTTCCTATCTTTCAACGTTCCGAATAGGTAGGACCCTTCGCGCCTTTCTCGCCCTAGTGGGAAGAAACGTGTTGAATGTATTGAGTTCGTTCTAGCTTCCTCTCTCTCCCTCCTTCCTTGGCAAACGCTCACTGGGCTTCTGCAGCTAGATCCGCTTCTCAAGCTTTTCGCGCTTTTTGGATTGACATCCTCCGGCGCCACAACCCTTGGGTTGTTTTAGTCTCTTTCCTTTTCTTTCAGAGTTATGAATTTAAGTGACTCGCTCCCTATTAGCCCTCCCTTCCAAGTACCATTTCCTAATCGTCTTTGGTTGCACCGCCCTGCTCCTTCTGCGGCATCAAGAGCGGGATATTCTCCTACGCCCCACCTTAAGGAAACTTGCCCCCTCCCCATCTCGCCCACTTCAATACTTGCCGGTTCTCGACATGCGGATCAGGACTTTTCAACCTTTTTTCTTTGCATGAGGTCTTTAGCCCTTTTTCTGTTTCCTTTTCCCAAGCCAGGAGATCCCTTCCTTGCAGAGACAAGTTTCACTCCGCGAGCGCAAGATCGATTTCATTCCCCTCTGTCGCTACGACAAGCATGACTTCTCTGCGGACGGTTCTTTGCCACAGGACGAGTTCTCGAGTCAGGGCCCCCTTCTTTTCGGGTGATCTCTCGCGGTTCGCACTTTGTTTTTCTCTAATACCGTTTTTTGACCGGTTCACTTCGGGCGGCCCTCCGTCTTCCTCTTGGCTTTTCCCCTTACGCATGATATGCCGACTTCAACTTGTTTCAAATCCCGGACACTTTCCCTTCCTAGATCCTCCTGACCAGCTGACATTCTTCTCCC
>Ga0179593_1424586_pt1 | contig 15442 bp, 11 predicted proteins | sample CZODoug2_1_08_16_FD_185931 | JGI IMG/M metagenome (GOLD analysis project Ga0179593, IMG submission 185931) | Vadose zone soil fungal communities from Angelo Coast Range Reserve, California, USA - CZODoug2_1_08_16fungal (PacBio error correction) | ecosystem: Environmental > Terrestrial > Soil >... | reverse complement strand
GTGCTTCAGCAATCATCCCCCGCGACGCTCAACTTCTAACATATCGTTTCCCCAAGTGATCCCTGGTGTGGTGTGTAAAGATGTGGCACCCTCTCTAGCAGTTGTTTAACGCGCGAAGGTCCCAACCGCCCAAATTCTCCCAACGTGTCACTTTGTGGAATTTAAAAAACGACTCCTTCTTGACAACCCCACCCCCCAAACCAACCTTACTCGCCCCTAACAGGGTCCGCTGGGAGAAAAGTGTAGCTCCATTTTTAATCCTGACCCCTTCGAGAATGACCATCTATGCTCCTCTTTTTTCACTTTTTTTTCCCGCTTTCCGCGTCCATCCCGCCTGAATCAACTAGAGGCTTTCGTAGTCCCGCTCTGTTTAATCGTTTCCCCCCACCCCCCATAAGGGAATCTTTCTTCTTGTTTTTACCCCGCTACAGTTTCCTCTGGCTCCTCCACGCTTTTCCCCCATCGATCTCCCGGACTTTGGAAGCCTGAGCGCCCCACATGACCAGCGCCGTGACGTGGGCTTTCCCCCCCCCTTTGTCTATAAGCGTTTTGGCTTCGCTTTACAGACTGGTCGTTGTTCCCTTCGAAATCCTTCTCCCCCTGCCAGCAGTCTTTTCCAGCCTTCATCGACCAACCGAATCTTTCACCTCGTCCCGCGCCACATCGTCTGCTTGTAGGACGTTAAAAAGGCCTAACGCCTCATAGAGTTCCTTTTTTTCCTACTGTTATTTTAAATTAACCGATCCGATGACTGTCCCTGCGCGCCATGCGGAGCCACCGCTCTCCCTTGCCAGCCTTCCTCTCCCCGCCCCAGGTACGTTCGTACCTTCTCAATTTGTCATGGTGAGATCCTGTAGGTTTTACCTGTCCCCTAGGCCCCTTTCTGTTCGATCGCGCGCTAATGCTGACAAAACTTGTCGGTGGACGGCGTTTTTCCCCACGACGTGTCGGTTTGTGATGGTACAAGTCCCCCTCCTTTTGCCGGTCCATCGCATCAGTGATCTCTGACGCTTAACGTTCTGAGTCATCTCCCCCCCCTCTGGCGATTTGTCTTCAATGTCTTTTATCGGGATTTCTTTTGAACTACGGTACCCTATTCACCCGCGTGCCAAACAGGATTTTCATGTCGCTCTCAGACCCAGTTTTTCACAAGGCCCCTGCCCCCCAGCCCAATACCTTCCCCCCACCAACCCAATACTTCTTTTCTTAATCCTGCCTTTACGACTACTTTGGTTCTGCAAGGGAATGGGCCAATTTGGCTTTCTTCCTTTTTTTTCTCTTGCCACCACCCGGCAACCCTTTCTCTACTCCTCCTCTTTTTTGTTATTTTTGATCCTGTGAGTCGCCGCGTTGTGGCCTTCTACTTCCTAGGTTCGATCTCGCCCATGGGCAACCTTCCAAAAGGATGGTACCGGCCAACGGCGAGTATAAACTTCCTTTTCATTTTTTTCCCTTTTTGGTGAGGAGGAATTTTTGGGGCTGAGAATCCTGGGTTCCCTTTGGGAGCATATGTTTTTTTTTGAGCCCATTCATTTTCCCTGTGTTCGCGGGTGTAGTGTACAGTCCTTCACTCCCACCGATCCCGAAAAATCGACCATTTCGCAATTGGTCCCCGCTCTTTGAAAAACTGCGGCTTACCTCGTTCGGTCGAGCTAATGCCCGAAGCTTTCGACGACGATTTAGTTCCCGCGGCTGGCAGTCCGCACCACAAACCGAAGTCTTTCGTTACCGCCTCCGTCCCCAGCCCCAGTTTTCCGCAGTAGATTTTAAGCGCATAAATTCCCCCCTTATTCTTTCCGCTTTCGCCTTTTCCTTTTTTTTTTGATCGACCAATGAAAGACATTTCAATATTCGCACTTATTTTGGAGTTGATCTTTTTAGGCGGCGTCGACCCCTGCTCCGCGTTTTTTCTTTGCCCCCCGAAGTCGACAGTCGTCCCAGGTAATCCCTATATTTTCCTTGATAGAGGAGACTCTCTGATTCTTGAAAGCCATCTTAAGCCCTCCTTTGTCTGATCGTCGGCATTAGGGTCTTAGTTTAGAATGCTGTGAATCCTTGACTTCTTTCTGATGTTATCACAAACTCCATTGAAGGCCGTCTGAAGCCCATACCCCCCTGAGGATGACTGACTCCCCCCCACTTAATGCGGTGATGTGTATAGTCAAGTGGTTTCTGGCCTTTCTTTCCCGTAAAGCCACGATGATTGTGTTCATCCCCGTGCGGCGCCATAGCAACGTTCTTCCCCGGCTAAAGTTACTTTCCCTTTCAGGGAGTTACCCGTGTAGTTACAACCCTAGATTCCGTACCAAAGCTCCTGATTGGAATTCCGGCAATGGTTATTCGTACCGCGGTCAACCCCCTAAAGCAGCTTTGTACGCTCCCCGCCCTCTCCCGATTTCATTTTCGATTTTTGACAACTTAGATCCTCATTTAAACACGTCCGCCTCGTATGTTCTGCCAAGTTGCGGGGACGCTGTTTTGTCGTGTCTGTGTTTTCAAGCAATGGCTTTTGTTGCCCCCGGAGGCACAGTATGATTACGGACTTCGATACTTCCTTTGAGCTATTGAAATTGAAAGCTTCCCCCCACACGAACCAGAGTATCGAAGTCTAACAATACTTTATTTTTTTGACCTTCCTCGGTCTTTTTTTTCATCATCCTTCGGTTTCAACATGGTTACATTTTCTGTATCGGTCCATTCTGGTCACAATGACTGTCGCTTTGGCAATAACCCCCCGTTTCTATACCCAGCGGTATAGCCAGTTTTGGTCCAGAATTCCTGCTCCTGAGTCGCAGCAACCTGTTTTCAGGTGAACATCCCAGCCTGCCTGAGCGGCTAAAAATGGGGCGTCCCCACTCTCCCCGGAGTAAAACCCAATAAACCCCCCTACCAAAAACATTCCCGCCCCCCAAACCCCCCCCTTAACACAACACCGAAACAACCCAAAACCCACCCACAACCACAAACCAACCCAACACAAAACAACCCCACAAAAACCCCAAACAAACCACCAAAAACCCCCCCCCCCAACACCACCCCAAGAACTTGACTTTGGACGGACTCTGAGAAGACCTTTGCTTTGGGGACCATCGACCGGTTTATGTCAACTTCCCCCCGTCGCTTCACTAGTTCGTGAGTTACTCTTTTCAAATCCTTTTCTATATGTCTCTTGTACTTTCTTTTTTTAACAGAGTCCCCCTCCGCTCCCTTGTCATTCAATGCGCTCTGGTGCTCGCATCTAAAATGGAGAGGGTCTAGAGAAAGCCCCCTCTTGTATTTTTTTTTTCCCTGATGTTGTCTCTCTCCCGTTTCAATGAAGTACCTCCCCCCATGCGTCCTGTCCGATGGTTCTCCTCTAATGAGACGCCGTCCCTTCAGTCTCTTGGAGTTAGTTGGGTCAATCACGCTAAGAAGCCACGCGTACTGCCTCGTCCTGTCATTCTTGTGCCCCCAACCTGGTCGGAGCCGCTAACGGTTTCTTTGACCCCTTTCCCGTGACACCCCCGTGTCAAATTATTGACTTTCACTCTTCCTTCCCCAGTTTTTTTTTTTGCTGAGAGGATGACCATCCCCAAGAATAATCGGTTTTGCATCCTTAGAAAGATTGAACATCCCCTTCCCCCCGAAGGTGGTACCAAACCCCTAGCCTACATCCTCGCTCGTTTGTACTTTTTAGTCCTGAGGTGCCACAAGACCCCTGATCCCCTCTTGATTTTCCACATCCGCTAATAGTTCTGGCTCCACCCTGCCTACCTTCCTTTTTCTAACTTTCACCTTTTTCGACCCTTTCACCGTCATCAGTCCCGGCGATTCTCCTCTCCCCTGTTGCTTTTTAGAATCCAAATTCGCTTCTCTCCCTCATAGCGAGAGTTTAACTCCCATGGATTTAGTGGTCGATTTTCCCCTCTCTCGATAGTCCGCGAAAAACGTTCTGGAGTTTTCCCCTGGATCTCCCAACCGTCCACCCGCTTTGCGCCTTTAGTGGAGGATCGAAAACTGGTGGTCCATACTCCGGTCGAGAGTCCCCACTCGTTGGTCCTGTGCTTACCCTGCAACGCTTTTTTGGACTTGGGACAACCCAATTTTTTTTCTTTTCCCCGTCTTTCGGTCTGGGCTTTCAGACTGTCGTAAGGTTTTTGCGACCGGTTTTTTTTTTCCGGACAACATCGCGATTCATGTATGCCGCTTTTCCGATAGGAGTCTTTGTTTGCTTGCCAAAGTCGCCCTTAAGAGATAATTTCCCTCTTTTAATCCGCATTTATGTTGTTGCTCGGAGCCGACTCGTGATGGAATCCACGCCCTCGACTCGCCCTGCCCCCCAAGTTCACAGGTTAGCCGATTAGCACCTAGGATTGCAGAGCATTAAAGCCTCCGGTTTCTTTTCGTTTGTTTTCAGCTGCCTTTCTCCCTTCTATTTCTCAATTCGAGCGGTTTAGCCGTACCCATCAGACGCACAAAAAATCTCTTTTCTGGAACACCCACCCCCCCCCGCCCGCCCCTTCCTAGCCCCTACCGGAGTAAGCTTTCTCCCCCTGGTAATTTCCAGATCCCCTTTTCATCTCATGCCAGATCGAGTCGATGGCAAGCTCCCCTCATCACCCGCGTCCGCGGTACTCTCCTACTCGTTTCCAAGGAACCCCACCCACCCTCTCTTCTCTTTTACTTTTGTCGGGTTTTAGACCTCATTCTAAACTTCCCTTTACTCGGTTTTCGAAAGACCCTACTTTACCTTTATGTCCCCCTCCGCCCACCTGTATTACAAAGGATTCGTCCTTAATGTCGCAGACTCCCCCCTTTTGCCCTTAATGCCCCCGCCATGATGTTGCTTCATCTTGACGAAAGCGGAGCCAACTTTTCTCAGATCTGCCCCCGGTTTGGACCCTGATGGCGAAATTCTCCCCCTGGGCATTACAGATTTCCCCCAACGCTTCCTTAACGGCCGCATCAAGAACATCCTGACCAGATTGACGTCCAACCGGACTCACGCACATCGAGTCAACTTCCTCCTCGCACACCTTAAGATTTACGCTTCCTCCCTGCTTCTCTCCTCTACTAGCCCCGACGACGCTGTCGGGGCAGATCCCCGATCAGGACTCCGTACCCTCCCCCCCCCCCCCCTTTTTACTCTTTTACTGGTTCCCTTTAGGCTTGTCTTGCTCCAGATACAATCGAGGAATTTGATGGATACTGCTAGAAATTCTGCCCCTTTTTTTTCCCGGTGAATTAGCGACCTCTGGCCACGTTTCTGGGTTCCCCAACCAGTAAGTTTTTCAAGGTCATCATTCTTCCGAGACGAATGCTCTGAAATTCCCTCCGCCCGTTAATTTCACTTCCTTACCCTATTTTTTCTGCTTGTCTAAATTGAGGATTATTATTTTGGTGATTGTTTTTGAACCTTTCAACAGATTCACCCCCCTCGGCGACTGAAAAATTTCCCCCTTCCTGTCTCGACCCCCAAGATTGCGCCCGGCCCCCCCCCAGTATTTTGGGCCCCCCCCTAACCTTCCTAACTGCTCACCCTCCCTTTCCAATAAAATTACTTTATCCTTTCTTGCCCTCCTTTTTGGTCCCCCCCAGTTGATGAAGTGAATGTTGGGTGGACTATCGACCCTCGAGGATCTGGCAAAATCTTTGCACATCTATCTTTTTCTCCTTCCCTTTTGTATCGCAGTTGCGACCTCCTTTTTGTGCCTCTTCGCTTAGACTCTCTGACCAATGGGCATTCAACTTTCATCTGGCCCCAAGGAGGTACCGGCGATTATAAATCCATTTGATTTTGTGTGGCGGGGACGCAGTGGCTCAGGTGGAATCTCGCCAATAATTTTTTCCTTTGCTTATTTGTCGGAGGCGCGACCTGAATGGCCATTTCCGCCGCGGCACTTTTCCCGTCTCACTTCCAGGATCCAGAAAAATTCTTTCTCCGACACTTCAGTCCCTTTCGGGTTGTCCTTATAAGTACAGCTCTCTGGGACTGCTCTAGCTACGGCTCGTCCTCTTAAGCCATATGGCCTGCGAGTCTCGGTTTTTCACCACCGTTCAAACTTGATCTGTCCCATACGTCACCTCTTTTTTCCAGCATTCTCTCCTCTCTCTTTTCTTAACCAATTCTCGATGGCAGCCTGAGAAGACCAGACTCCCCTTTCGACACATTACCCCAAAGAAGGTTCCGTAATGTTCTCGATATGACCAGACAGCTTTGGTTTGCTCCTAATTCTCCTCCGGTCGTTCCTCGGTAATCTAATGTGCGGGCGTAGGCTACCACTTTTCTATTCCCTGAGCCGTGGAAGGCTCATCCCCCCTCCTCGGATGTTGCCAGCTGAATCTTGGTTTTCTAAATAATGACGGGCATTCTTCTATTTAAGCCTAACAGGAATCTCCGGCGCCTTTAACCCAATTCTCTCCTCCCTTCCTGCCGATGCGTTTTTTTTATGGGCATTCATGAACGGCTTCGGTTTTTTTTCCATGAAGTACGAGGCAGATTGAAGACATTTGGCCGCCCGAAAATGTTCTTCCTGCGCATTTGTTTACTGATTCCAGGGCTTTTTTCTTAACATTTCCTTTTCCCTGTCCCCACCCGCCCTTTTGTCATCGTCTCTCCTGTTGCTTTACCGGCTCAAGGGATTAGTTCAGCGGCCCACCCGCGGCGGCGGCGCATCGACCTCTCTTTTCCGCCTATTAACATGAAATCCCCATCTTACGGACCTCGGTGGGTCGCTTCGTGGGAATTCTTGTTTTTGTGGCTTTTTTTTCTCCTTCTTCTTTGTTCTTTGAAAGTGACGCCGGACCTTCCCCCCCAACTCTTAGTCTTATTTCCAAAGATTTGCCATTCTAACCCCCCTCCTCTCACGTAGTCTATATAAAAGTTCTATTGTTTTACTTCTGCGGGAGTAGCTTGATGTTGCTCTCACATAGGCGGCTCCAATCTCCCAAGTTTTCTAAGCGTTCTGTAAACGGAATATTGCACCTGCATGTTTTTTTTTTGGGGTGGGGGTGTGTGGGGTTTTGTGGGGTGTGGGGTTTTTTGTTTTTTGTGGTGTTGTGGTTTTTTTTTTTGTTTTTTTTTTGTTTGGGTTGTTTTGGGTTGTTTTGGTTGGGGTTTTTTTTGTGTGGGGTTGTTTTTTGGGGTTTTTGGTTGGTTTTTTTGTGTTTTGTTTTTGTTTTTTGGTTGTTTTTTTTTTTGTTGTGTTTTTTTTTTTTTTTTTTGTTGCATTTAAGGAGTCTGGGAACCACTCCCCCTCATTACCCAGCGTTTGCAAACATTTGAAACCAGAGTAGGGTCTGTACCTTAATCTTCGCCCTCGTTTAAGATGTTTCTCTCCCCCCCTTCTTGCCCATAACATCCGAAATGAAGATTTTCACCCCCACCCTTGTTTCCTGCCCCGTCTTCTTTGCTCTTGATGGCCGAATCTGGAGAGAACTTGTTTTTTGTTTGCTGTTTGTTTGTTGGGCTTCGTTGTGTTTTGGTTTTTGTTTTGCGTGTGTTTTTTTTTTTTTCTCTCCTATCCCTTTTTATTCTTTGTACCCGAAAGCTTAATATCACTAGTCCCCTTCTGACGATTTGTTGAAAATAGCCTGCCATCCCTTTTTTCTCTTCTCTAGCCCCGTTCCTTCTGAAAAGCGAAGCTGCAATCCATTATACAGGTCTACATTGCGGTCTTGCTTCGGAACCCCTTGGTCCTATCTCATACGCCTGTAGCAGGAGAACGGGGTTTTTCTCCCCCCCGTATTATGATCTTCCCCCCTTTCTTTTCCTGCAAACTTGAGGCCGTCCCTGTCGATTGTTGATTTCACTTGATACGCCTGGGTGCCGGTCCCTGATTTCTTTTCCTGTATGTTCTTTTTTTTTTTGAAATTGAAACTTTTTCACTGCCTCAGCTCTGACGGATTATGGCATTTGCTCCTGGAGAGCCCTTGTACTTTTCGATTAGCTGTTCACCCACGCTTTATCCCTGCCTTTCTTGTTCCTCTCTTTTCGGCTTGATCTTCGCTTACACCCGACAGTCCATGGATATTGTTATGGTTTGTCAGTAAGGTCTAATTTCCCCCCCCCCTCTTAACCCAGACTTCACATCCCCGTTTGGCCCCTCCCCAAGCCCCCAGCCTATTTTCGTCAGGTCCTCCGTGTTTTATACTTTCCCCACCATTACAAGCCTAACCATTCTTCGTTTTCCGCTTGCTCAACCCGTGCCAGGACTCTCCTCTGTTCAGGTCCCTATTTTCCTCCCTGACCCTCGAACACCCAAGCTCCCTCCCCCCCCTTCTCCTTGATCTTTTTCGACGTTCTTTTCTCCCTTCCATGCCTTCAAGTTCGACGTCTCCCAGCCTCTCGTTCCGAAGGGATTGCTCTTCGCCCATACGCCAAACGAGATAGTCCCTATGTCATTAAACTTGCTCGGCCCCACCCGTAGTACCCCCGCCGCTCGTTGCAGTGAATATGGTATGTCCATAAATAACTCTCCTTTCCCCCACCTCCCCGTTCTTCTCCCGGGCCCTCCCACTCGATCTGGTGGCAAATCCAAATGTTTTTTCTCCCTCGTCTTTTTCGTTCTGGTCCCAGTACTGTAGTCTTCCTCCCTCTCCCTTCTTTCGTGACCAATACCGCTTCATGTTATTCTGTTGAGAGGTTTTTTATTGCCAAATTCGACCTTCAGCCATTTTCTTTTTTCCCTCTGATACATCCGAAGACGTATGTTTCTTTTGATCCCCCCCCGCCGTTTGAGCTATCCCCCCCGTCATCACACGTCCTGCCCCACCGACCCCCCAGTTTATTTCCCCTCTGCTTTCCTATCACTTACTCAAAGTTTAGGTGGGGAAAGTTTCAATCTTTCCGATCATACCCCCCCCCAGATCTGTGAATCCAGAAGGCCCCCTCAGACTTTTTCCCCCACATAAGCACGGTGCACATCAAACCCCAACCAACCCGATCCGCCCCCAATCTTCTCCTCCCTATCGAGCTGGGATGTAAAAGTTTCCTCATCACTTTAATCTCGAATTTCCGCTAGGAGATTCCATCTCTTTCTCTCCCCCTCGTGGTTTACAAGCCATCCCTTGCGTCCCTACACAAGTAATTTAACCTTCCCCCATTGTTTTCTTTTACCTTCGTTGTTAGGCATTGGGAAAGCCCACCCGTTCATAATCATACTCCGCCCAGTTAGAGGCAGACTCAAACCTTTCTTCCTTTTCATCTGCTTATGTACTTCATGACAACGCCTTTGACCTTCCTTCCCATCCGGTTTTGGGGAAATTTGCATCTCAGTCTTGGCACGTTCGCCTTCGATATGGCTGTTTAAGAGCAATCTATTCCTTTGCTTGCCTTCTAACATCATTATGACCAACTCCTCCCGACCCCTCTTCCAGCTTGCTTGTGATGTATTGAAATTTAGGTTGCAAGTTGGCAGTTACCGTATACTAATCACTATACCTCCTTCTCGACCCCCCGAGACCTATTTACGCCCTTCGCCCCCCCCTTTCGCGAGCAAAATTTCTGTGCCTCCGGCCGCCCCCCGCAGAGATGCTTACCCCCCTTTTCATTAGTTCTTTTTCTTTAACTTTTTTCGTTTCTTGACCTAGAGGATTGGGGAATGGAGTGTCCGCGCAGCTATGAAAATTGGATCTTTGCCCCTTTATTCGGGCAACAATGGGTTAGCTTTTTTTTTTGCTTGTGTGCAAACCTTAAGTAGCAAGGAACAGTCTCTCTTGAGCCCTTATAGCTAGAAAGTACCACGCTTAATTCTGCCTTTCATATTTAAACCCCTATCGGGTGATTTTTTTGTCGAAATGAGCGGTTCTTATTTTACGGTACGTCGTGTGAAGTGTAGTAACAGAATCAAAAGCCAGAGTCCCCAACTGTCCACCTTTCTCTCTAGAACCCGTTGATCCCCCGGGTCCCAGATTTTTGACAATACCTCTCACTTCACCATACCACCTTTAAATTCCCCGCCTCCTGGCCTCCTTGTTGGCCCTTCTTCATGGGGCCCATTGAGATACCCCGAACTGAGGACATGGCACACCCCCCATACTTATCTGTTCATACTCTCCGTGTTGTTTTTTTTTTAGTTATCTCGCTTTTGGCCGATCCTCGAGGTCCGATAGGCCGCCTGTTTCATTCCCTTCATCCTGGCCCCCCACCAAAGACCGGTTATATAAAGACTTCTTTAAGTTTATGGTGACTGTTGCTTCCTTTTCGTGTTGGGACCTCGAGCCAATAGCATGTTTCGGATCTTCCATGACTGTGTTGCGAAGCGGTACTGGACAGTCTTAAAATCGAACCTCGAAAATACTACCCCTGCTTCGCCCCAAATACCCCCGCCTGGTTGAAGATGCCCAATAAGGAACTTCTCCTTACTTTCGGATATGGGCTACCTTCGACGTCGCCAAGGCTTCCATGCGCGATCCCTTTGTGTGACACCACAAAAAACAGTCCTCGTGTTTTCCCTTTCCACCCCTTTCCCCCAGAAAAGTTCTTTCTCTACTGTCGCTCTATATGTATTCCCCAATTCCTCTTGTAACGAGAGCAAGGCCTACGCCTCCCTTGAAAGATGTCTCCTGTCTGCACACTCGATAATGGTGGTTGCCCGGCCTCTTCGACCTTTTGTTTCATCTAAGTTTTTCTTCCTGGTAATCTGTCTCCCTTTTTTTCCCCTTCGGCAGAGGAGACTTTTACTTCCGATTGATTTTTCCGGAAGGTGGCGGACCTCTTCACCTGCTCTTCTTTGATCGTCCTCGAGTTGTTTTTCTGAGTTTTCATGCTTTTTAAAAGACTGTGGTTCGATTTTCCACCGCATTGTCAGGCACTTTTAATTTATCTATCCGTCCTGTCAACGATTCGGTGCTTACTCAACTTGCCTGTCTTTAGTCAATTCTTCCTCTACCCGCGCGTAAGACCTGGTTTCGCCATCGTACCTTTTTTTTTCCGCGTTGCCTGACGGTTAATCTGTCCCTTTAATTGGGATTTTCAAGTTTCGAAAAACTCGGTCATCTGCAACGTCTTTGAGTTGGACCGTACCTGGCTTGTAACGCTGTGGTCAACCAGACTCCCATATGATGCGTCCTCGCGTCATTTTCCTGATGAAATGATCTTTTTTTTTCACCAGGTAATCAAGCTTTACGCTCGTTAGCGAGGACAGTGCGTCATTGGCGGTTCCAGTCACTTCTTTCTTTTTTGACGGGGCACAGTGACTTCTGTACCGGTGCTTTTAGTTACGCTTATATTAAAAGATTCACTCAATTGAACCCAGTAGTATATTTTTTCAATTATTGAAGGCCCTTTTTCTCACCTTTCTTGCGGTATCCGGTGTAGCTTGGAGTCACTGGCGGCTCACACTCTCCCCTCCTTTTGAAATTTCGGATGTTCCAGGCTGGGCCAAAATGGACTTCCTAAGGCCTTCTTTTTCCCCCCAATTTTCCCCCCGCCGTTTCTTTCCTTGAGGCATAACATGAAAATTGTTCTCCTGGTCACGGTCCGCAGTCCCCCGCCGGTTTTAGAATCCTTCGGCCCCCTCCCCCCCGCCGGCCATCCCGCGGTACAATTTTTTTTTTTCACTCCTCCGGAGTTTCCTTGAAGTTGAAGGAGGCAAGAACGTGGCTTTTTGTTTGACCCCCTCGACCGTAGGTTGTACCCGTCCCCCCATCTTTGCTCTCACCCCGTGTCTCTTAGTACTGAGTGTTTTTTTCACCTAGCAGTTTTCAATACCCGGTTCGCGGCTCATTCGTCCTTTCTTTCAAAGCCCTCTCCTCCCCTCGTCTTTTACATCGGCTCCTTTGTTGCGAGCATTCCGCCCCGAGTCATGTACCGCGACCGCCCTCCTGTGTCTAATTTTTCGACCTTACGTCTGTCGCGGCAAATTTTGGCTTACTTCCTTTTGGAAGTCCTTGCGATGGTTTGCTCTATTTGAGCAGCAATGGGTGCCCCAGCCTCCTTTTCCTTTCATGTAGGGACCCTCCCCCCGGACATAAGAAGACAAGCGACTACCGTCTATTTTTTTCTGTGTGCAAAAAAGGTGACCTGGACTTTTTTATAGGTTTATAGAAATTAGCCCCCTGATGATCCCCCCCCAAATGCCCTTCGTGGTCATCTAGTTTCCACTCCTCCTGTGTTGTTGAGTCGCTTTCCCCACCTCGCTGGAGATGTCCTCTTTTTTCCGCGACTCATAATCTGTTGAAACCATGTCGGCCAACTCAAGTTTTTTCCCTCCTGGACCTCTTCCCCTGCTCTCGAGTTGTTAGGCGGGCCCTTCCCCCCCGAACTCCTACTTGCGTAACCATGGAGTCTCTTAAGAGGCAGATAAAAAAAGGACCCCTGCCTACTTCTTTGCATAACACCTTTGCCCGCATACCCTTCTACGGGACTTCCCCCAAGACTCTACCGTTCGTCTGTCTGCTCTATGACCATTTTCGATTCGCTCCAGCTTAGGATGGAACCCAGGGAGTGTCTTTTCGTCTTTTCCCTCCTGAACACTATAATGCTTCGAAACCCGTATGAAATCCCCCCTGGTCTCTGACCAAGCAGTAGTCTCGAGCCACGCCCTACTAGGTAGATTTTTTGATTTCAGCGGGTCTGGTCCCCACTCCCGTGACTGTGACACCAATCCTCTCCCGATTCCGGAATTCACTTTCGGCAGGATTTGGCACACGGCCCCATAATCTGTTTCTTGCACGGTCTTTCTTTTAAGCTTGGAGGACCCTTTCTTTTCCCTCGTGTCGCTGATTCAGGTGACCCACTATCCTCCGCTTTCTTTCTGCGTTTGAATAATCTTTTGATTTCCCAAGTTGCCTTGTCCCTTGCCCCTCCTTCCTTGTTTTTTATCCTGAATCGTTGGGGCTATCCCCCGCCTCTTTTGCTGAAGCAAGCTCCCTGATCCCCCCGCCCAAGACCACCCGGGGTTAATATATAACATAGTCTCTTTCATATCACAACTAACCCCGGTGATTACGCTCTTTGTTCTTTACCCCTATAAGCGCCTTAAGAGCCAGGGTTTTCAAGCCCGTGCACTTGGACCCTGTTCCCAAAAGAAACCCCTTGTTTTCCACAACACCCCTTACCAAAACCAGAGTCGCAACTTACGAGAACTACTAGGCGTCTCTTTTATGTACTGGTCCGTCCTTCCTATGCATTGAGTTGAACTCCTCGTATCGATTCCCTCGGTTTTACCAGTCTTTGGTCCTCACTGTTCTTCGTTTTACACAAAACGCCCCCTATGTCGTTCGTAAGTTTCAGTGATGAACCGTTTCGTCCTACTTTAAACTTTTCCCGTTTCCTCCCGCCTGCGACCGACCCCCCAGTACTATTCGCGCCATGTCTCTGCATTCGGTTGATCATGGAACAACTCCCCATGACCTATTTCCTTCATTCCATCCCAGACTGAGCTTCTCTTCTCGCTCATTGCTTGGTATAGCATCCGATGCCGGGTTTTCCTGATGACATCAGCGCCCCTTTCACGGTCTTCAGGATGAGACAAAGCCTCGACCCCCCTTCTTCCTAGAGCCATGTTTGCGTGAAGTGTCTTCCCAGTGACTCCATGTCTCATCCTCTACCTTTTTTCCTGTCATCTAACTCCTTACCTTCTTTCCTACCTGCGCCTCCCAATGTCTAGAAACTCCCTTGTTTCTCGGCCGTCCCCTGACCCCCCCCCCTTTTACTTTTTCCTCCCTTTCTTCAGGTTCCTGATGTAGGCTGTTCATCTTAACCCCCCCGAGTAAGGGAATCTCTTCGCTTAGCTACGCTTCCCACTTTGTCTGTGCCGGAGCTGGTTTCAACGCTGTTCTCGGTTTTGTTTTGGTGCTGGTGGTGAAACCCCGTATCTCCTCCCAGTGTCCCCCCTCCTTTTTTAAGCAGATCCAGTAGCCCTATTTCCTCCCCCTTTCCACGCGTACTAGGTCCTTCTTGGAACCTAGATTTTTTGTTCGAGGTTCCCGAAATTTCTGTGATTCCCCTTTTTCCGTGGCGGAGTTGTGGCAAGAAACCCCGCCTTCCTGAACCCTTGTAGACCTCTCCTAACCCATTCAACAGGTCCGTTTTCTGAGGCCAACGCCACTTAAGACCAACATCCCCCCCCCAAATTTCCCTCCCCCATCTTTATAATTTCCCCCCCACTCAGAAATCATTTTTTCCCATGGTTTCCCCCTTTCCTTGCCCTTTTTTTGAACTCGGTCGTCCCCCCCCCACAGCTGTCTCGCAATCTCTATCTTCCAATATTGTTGTTGTTGAGATCTCCTTTGCCCCGCTCCGCCTTGTGTTTCAGATAATCTCGCGCCACCTTTTTTTCACTTATCTGGCCCCCCAGGCTTGGCAGTCTCTTTCCCTCCTGTTGCTTTTTCACATTTTATTGTTCCAGGTGTTGGGCCCCTAGAGGAAAATACTTTCCCCTGTAGGAAAGGCGCCCCCTTCCCTGTTTTTCTCCTGTGTTAGTTTACCTTCAACGCCCTCATATAAAATAATCTCACTTTAGACACCACTAACCCTCCCTATGGGTTTATGTCCGCTGCGTTTGACGTTCGTCTATTCTTTATAGAAGCGATAAATGCTTGGTCCATGTGCCGCGTCTTCGTGACAGACAACCACGCGCCCCCGTCGGATTTCCCACCATTTTCAGCAGTCGCTCAGATTCCTTTCATCCTTTTCTCGCTTCCGCTGTTCATTGACTCCTAAATGGATCGAAATTTTCAACTTGAAAAGAAGGTTTTTCCTAGTAAACTGGTGGGTCCGCGAAAGTGATCGTTTGTTTTTAAGTGCGCAGGTTCTTTCCCTTTCCTTCGTCACTTCCATCTCTGATCTTTAGATCTCTCGTGAAAGGCCGGTGTCACTTCCAGCTACGCAGACTGAATGTTTTCTTCGCTTCTATGTCTCTCGAGGTGACCTTTGCTGTTTTTACTCTGCGTTCCCTTTATTATGGTCACCCCAAACGCCTTCGAGGTCGACGTGAAGCCCAATCGTCTAAGATTCCTTTCTGGTTGTGGAATTAATTCCCCGGCCTTTTCTTTTCCCAATCATTACTGCATGCCCTGACTTACGGTGGGGCCCCCCCCTCTTAAATGTGCTCAGGAGTACCCGGATTAAGGATGGTCTTTCCAGTCAGCTCCCCCCGCTTTATCTTGACAGCCAAGCTGTCTTGGCCTTTTTCCGCTGCCAAGGCGAGTAGAGAGCGGTCCCCCTCCGGTTTTCCTTTTCCCCGCGCGTTTTAGATATCCTTCCTCCCTTTTTCCTTCCTCTTGTAATCGAGCTTTTACCTGTCATACCATTTACTCGAGGTATTGGCGAGGAATTTTCGTCCTTGGTTTTTGGTTCTGTGTTCCAGCAAGGCGTCTTTTAGGCAAGTTCTGTGTGTCGCTTCGCTTTTAAAGAGAGCGGATGTTGGCGCGGCAAGCTGTGTCCCCCCCTTCCCCCCAACCTACTTTTACGTCTGAGCGGAATGTCCGACAAAGCAGGATTGTGATACCTCCATCG
>Ga0179593_1696820_pt1 | contig 15443 bp, 19 predicted proteins | sample CZODoug2_1_08_16_FD_185931 | JGI IMG/M metagenome (GOLD analysis project Ga0179593, IMG submission 185931) | Vadose zone soil fungal communities from Angelo Coast Range Reserve, California, USA - CZODoug2_1_08_16fungal (PacBio error correction) | ecosystem: Environmental > Terrestrial > Soil >... | reverse complement strand
GGTTGGGTGGAAGATCCCCCCCTTCTTTTTTTATTTCTTTGTGATGCGGTCCTGAGGGGCGGCATTTCCCCTTCTTTTCCGTTTCTTTTCCTTTTACTTCCACCTGGCTGAGTGAAGCAGGCTCTTCTTCTTCTCTTTTTTTCTCCATTTTTTCTTTTCTGCGGCCTCGCCTGGCCATTCCATTCCAGCGTTGACTAGTCTCTTACGTCGCGGTTAGAAAGATGTGTCCCTTCCCTTCTCTCACTTTCACGCCGCCAGGAAGACGTAGTCCCCTCCCCCCCGCTAAACCGGGCTGAGGGAAAGGCGGGCGCCAGATCATTTCTCTTCCGTCGACTCCAGAGCTCTTAGTTCGACAACACCGGCGGATAGGTAGTAGAGGCTTCCTCGTTTTTTTTTCTCATTGCGATCGAGAGACTCCCTTTTTTTTTTCTTCTCTTCAGTCATCCGCTTCGAGACAACGGGTCCCCTTCCCTTTTCTTTTCTTCGTCCTTCCTCGGCCGCTCAACTGCAGCGCCCCCCTTCCCTTCGCCTCCTTCCGCCTCGCCGAGAGCCCAGGACGATTTCTTGCCATTTTTCTGTTCCTCCCGGTTTGATCGCCTCGAGGGCGGCTCGCAAAGACGCCTTTTTCTTTTCTCCCCCCCCCTTTTCCTTGAACAAGCGAGCCTTTCCCTTCCTTGTTCTTTCCGTGCGCTTCGGTAACTCGGAAACGACCTAGCCCTTTCATTCCTTCACACCGGGATGCTTTGGATACAGTGAGGTTTTCTCTCCCCTCCTTCTTTTCTCTTTCACGAGATCAAATTTTTCCCCCTTTTTTCCTCTCTCGTATGATTGGACAAATGGTCCGGCACGGCCCGCACCCTTTTTTTTTCTCCCCCTTTCTCTTTTCTCGAGAGCTCGATGACCTTTGGAGTTCCGACGCGCGAAGTCCAAGCCTCGAGGATTAGTTCCCTCTTCCCCCCTTTTTTCCCGGTTCTAAGGCCTAATTATTAACACATCTCTTTTGCTACCCGTCAAATTGAGATGGGGTTCATTTTCCCCTCCCGCCTCCTTGACATCGCCTTCAATCGGAGTTTGGGTGTGGCAGCTCAAAATTCTTTTTCCCCCTTTCTTCTCTCGTCCATTAATGGAGTCACCCCCCTTCCTTTGTGCTCACCATCAGTATCGTTATCTTTTTCTCTTTTCTCTCTTCGACACTACCGGTAGGTCTGATCGCTATGCTGAGGAGGGATCGGAAGCGGTAGTAGGATGTCTTCTGTTCTCCCCTACTCCCGAAGAAGTTGTTTTCTCTTACCGACCTCTGCAAGTGCAGGCCTATCATCTCCCCGTTCTTTCTTTTTCGTAAAGAAGCTTGGGAACCCGCGGTAGGGGAGGTAAGTGAACGTTTTTTTTTCTTTTTTGTCACCCCCACAACTGGGGGTTTCCCCCCCCATTTCCGGCTCACCTTTTCCCCGACCCGCAGCGGATAACAGGGCACCTTTCTTGCCCTCCCCTTTCGCTCCTTCTTCCAAAGAATTCCGCCAGGATTGGGTTTATCCTTCGGCGGCGACGTAGGGAGTCCTTCCCCTCCCTTTCTTCCCCGGTATCGTCCGCTCAAGGTCATGGCCTTTCCTTCCTCCGCCTTTTTCTTTTTCCCCCCCTGGGGGCAACCTGGACTCGGTTTTCTAATTGGTCTTAGAAACCGTACTCACAATGATTTCCCCCTTTGAGCTTCTTCGACGAATATCCTTCACCGTTCCCCTCCTCATCCCCATTTGGCAGGAGGGATTCCCTCCATTCTCTCCACCTCTTTCACTCCGGCGAACCGACGCCAATATCCGTCCTGCTTGGAAGGTTACTCGCAACAGGAGTTCTGATCTTTTCCCTTTGAAGCATCGTCCATTGGCTAGCTGTGCCGACTTCCTCCCTCTTCTTTTTGTCTTCCCTCGCAGGCAGAAGCCTTACTTCTCTCTCACCGTTCGGGATCCTCCGAATTGCTCGATGAGGGAGTCCTTTTTTTTCTCTGCGGACCGAGTAGGGCTTTTTCTCCTCTTTCCCCCTTGCGGTTCGGAGCTGTGCACTTTTCCCCTTTCTTTCTCTCATTTGCAGGTCGGCACTTTCAACGTTTCTCAGGGGCCGTCAACAAAAGATCACCTTTTTCTCCCCCACGCGGTAGTACCCTCTTTCCCCCTTCTTTCTCCTCCCCGTTTGACATCGCCTCCCCTCCCTCTTTCCTGCGTAGGAAGATAGACCTTTCCCTTAAAACGAAGGACGAAGGTTGTTCCCCCCCCTTTCTTTTTTCTTCGGAGTTCCTCTCCACTTTTCCCCCCTCAAACTCTCTTCCGAGTCCCCGGGGATGTTCCTTTGATCCCTTTCCTCTCTCTTATTTCATCAGCAGAAGCGCGTGCCTCTGCGGCGCCATTCCGTCAGAGGAAAGAAACCTCCCCTTTTTCTCTTCAGGCGTAGCCTGCTGTCTTTCTCTCCGTACCGGCTCCTACGGCGGCTCTCCTTCCGTCTTACGGGCAAGCAGCTTCCAGCTGAGTTATCTGACGGTAGCCCCCCTACTTCTCCACTTCGCTTCGGCGTCTCTCCTTTTTTTTTTCTAAGTAAACCATCTCCACTTGTCACAATAGATGGCCTGCGCGGCGCGGCGTAGATTCCCCTGCTGACGACTTTCCCCTGGACCCATACGTCACTTTATTCCCCCCCCTTCTGAGCAGGCGCAGATCTCTTAAGGGGTGGCAAAGGGTTAAAGTCTCTTTCCCCTTTCTCACTTCTCTTGGCCGATGCTTGTGCTTTTTTTAACTTGAGTATGGGCCTCATTTTCCTTCCTCTTACTGATCCAGTAACTATTTTAAGAGAAACCGATAATAGACTCTCTTTTTCAATTTCACGGGAAAGGTAGTTCCGTCTTCCCCTCGTGCTTTTCGTCCGGCAGGATCGCCGCTCCCCCCCCTTTCATCGTGTAGTCCCATCTGGCGGTTTTGGGGCCTCCTGAGGCATTTCTTTTTTTTTTTCACGCCGACCGAGATTTTTCCTTCCCTTTTTCCCTTTGAATCTCCTCTTTTTTTTTTTTTTGTTGATACTTCCCGTGGAAGATGAGACCCTTCTTTCTCGGTCCTTCTCTTGTAGAATGGAATGCAGGAATGCTTTTTTTCTAAACGATTAAAGTGATCTCGCGAGAAGGAAGGACAAGGCGCCTTTTTTTGATAGACCCCCCCCTTCTTCCCTTCCCTGGCTGATTCTCCCCTCCGAGTATCGGTTATAGTTAAGAGTCCGGGCTTATCATTAATATTAGGACTTTCCCTTCTTCCCCTTCATTTTCCTGTAATGACCGCCACTCCTCCCTTCAGTGGTATCGGGGACACGACGTGAAATGGATCGCTGACCTGCCCAACCCGGAAAGAGAATATTTCTCCCCTATATTTCTTTTCTCATTCATGGGAAGTCTTTGGTTTCCCTTTGCTCTGCAATCTTCCGCCGGTGATATAGCCGCGCCAGTTTCCTGTGTTCCCGCCCCATTTCTGTGGGACTTCTGAACCTGCACACTTATCTCCGCCGAGCTCAGTGGAAGCTTTTTTTCCTTTTTTCTCTCATGAAAGTCGTTTATCCCCACTCTTGCCTATGATTTGCCCGTCTTCTTTTTTTTTTCCGGCGCAGACGGTGAAAGGTTTTCGCGGACAGGACTGCTCTCTTTGGGCCTCCCCCCTTTTTGGTTTCTCTACTCTTTACGCATTACACCAGTCGCCTCCCTTCGGGGTCTTTTTCTGACGCGAAGGTAGCAATCACCTTTTCCCCCCAGATGATGATGGCTGCCCTCCTTCCCTGCTTTCAACGGCACAGCACGTGGTTCGCCTCTAGATTGGACCCCCCTTTTTTCCTCCTGCCAGAAATCCCGCTTGTTTTTCCTTTCCCTTTTTGGGCCGGTTGACGGGCCCCGGGTTCCCTGTACTCTGAAGGAGGCGGCGAATGTTTCGGTTTGCAGTCGAAGGATGGCCTTTTCTTTTTTCTTTTTCTACAGGGCCCAGAGGGGAGTTTTGTTTTCCCCCTTTCTCCCCTCTGTGGCGTGCACTTCCCTGTCCTTCTCGCCGAGAGATTCAATGAACAGCTAAGAAACGCAAGCTTCCTTTTTTCTGTCTCACCCAGAAATAAGACCCCCCTTCTCTCGATCGAGGCATCGACGCCCTCATCGATCCTATATCGCATTTAATATTGCATTCGTCAGGAGGAAGGATGATCTGTCTTTGACCCTCCCCCCTCTCTCGGGAGGACACTCCCTCTTTGCCATGTACGAGGGAATCCCTCTCACACGTCCGTGGCTCAGAAAGACGGGGGCGACTTCTCTTCCTCCGAACCATATTGGCGGCCTTTTCTCATCTTTTTTTTCCTCTTTTAATGGACTTTTTCGGGCTTTTCCCCCCCCTATCATTGAGCCCGGCAGAAGCCGTTCTTGGTGGGAGGGAGGAGATAGCGAAGACCCTTTCCCAACCGGCGCTCATGGGTGGAGTACCGGTTCGCTCCCCTTAGCCCACAGCGCCAGGTGCCCACCCTGGTGGCCATTTTCTTTTCTTTCCCCATTTTTCCTGGCTCGAGACAGCCATTCCTCCGAAGCGATCCCACGGGGACGAGCTGAGCACGCTGGACTTTTATTCCCCCCCTTTCTCGACGAAGTAATCGGCCCCCATAATGGAGTCCTTCTTTGCATCCTTCTCCATTTTACGAAATGGAAGTGGACAAGACAGGCTTCCATGGGCTACCGATCTTTTTTTTCACCCTTCGCCTTACGAGTCTGGATTCCCCCCCCCCCCTTTTTTTGGTTCCAAAGAAATAAGCCCATTTTTTTCCCCCCCCCAGCGTAAAGTCACCTCCAATAACTCCTTTCCCCCCTCCTTTCTTTTGCTTTTTAGCGGCCGCCAGAGATCTCTTCCCCCCCTATTTTTTCTATTTCGGTCGGATGGATGCCGCCCCCTTTCTTCTTTTGCGAATAGCCTCACGACTCCCGACCCTCGTACGAGACACTTCCCTCTTCCTTCCCCCTCCTCTTCTTTCGACAGCAGTCTTTCTCCCTATTACGATAGGGAGGTGCGCCACCCTGCTTTTTCCCGGTTCTCCCATCCGTCAACGTGGTTTCAACCCACCCTAACGCCCGAGAGGGCTTTTTTCCTTCTTTCTTTTTTGTTCTTTCTTAAACTGACACAAATCTTCCTTTCCTTTTTTCCCCCCTCCCTCGCCCCCTGAGGGCTTGTGAGAAGATTCTCTCCCCTCCCCTTCTCTCTGGGCGCTGGAATAAGCCGAGGATGACTCGCGAGTCGAACTTCCAGAACGAGGTCTCTCTTCTTCTTTTTTTCTGGTGGTCGTCGATTTAGGGACGTGGTGCGTTTCCCGTCCCCCTTTTTCAACCTCGAGCGGAGGCGTCGTCAGCGCTTTTTTATCTCGTTTTGAAGACCGACACCGCCTACTCCGGTTGGCGCGACATACGGGATTCCCCCTCCCCTCCCTTTTTCCCCTTCTGCGAGGTGTCCCCCCCTCCCACCCCTGTGGTGGCAAGGTACTTGACCGTATGTTACCGTTCCACGGATGACCTCCTTCTCTTTCCTCCCGAGGCTAGTTGCTATCTCCCTTCTCCTTCCAGCTCGGACGCTTTTTCCAGTTGCCCCTGGAAAGAATCAGTCATGGACGCGGGCTCCTGAGGTTGAGAGCAGTGATGGACGGGGTCTCCTGCATTTTCTTTTCCTTTTGCCGCCGCATCAGGTCTTCAAAAAGCCCTTTCTTTTCCCCCCTACCCCTGCTTTCTTAAGGCGCTCGACGGGGTTTGACAAAGAAGAGGAGCTCTCCTCTTTTTTGAGATAATCCCCCCCCCCCCCGTTCCCCCTCTTCCTCCTCCGCCAGGGTGGTTGTCGGCATCCTTCAGTCGACGAATACTCTCCAGACGTCTTCTCGGCGCCGCTTGAAATAAGCCCTTTCTTTCTTTCCTCCTTTTTTGGTCGGCCGTAGCAGGGAGGCTTTTCCCTTTTTTCTTCTTTTTCGGGATCTCCACATCGGGAGACTCTCACTTAACTCTCCTTTTCTTCCTTCCATGGCGATGCCGCCGTTGACCGTGAGTAGCAGAAATGAGATCCCTCGACTAAAGAGTCACTCATCCAGTTTTTAGGACCAGGAGCCGGATCAGGATGGTGAATGTCCCCTGCCTCCCCCTCTCTCTTTCTCCGGCAGCGCTCGAAGGTGTTCTCTGCCACCCAAATCTTCCCTTCCTTTTTTTTTTTTCTAGAGTGTTGGGTGGAAGAGAACCACCCCCCCCCCACCCCCCCCCCCCCCCCCCCCCCCCCCCCCCCCCCCCTCCCCCCCCCCCCTTTCCTCTCCTTGTCCAGTCGCGAGCTATGGAGTCGTTTCTGCTGCTGGGCTGCATTCCAACCATCCTGCATAGGCCTTTTTTTTTTTTTCTTTTCCTCCTTTCGCGAGGGATATAAAGGGGTCGTACTCTCACTTTTTTTCTTTTCTCCCCTTTTCATTCCATTCCAGCGGGGTGCGCTGGCTCTTTACCTTTGTTCTTTTTTCTCCGAGACCAGCGGATCGAAACCTTCCGCCGCCCGGCGACCGGAGGAAGAGAAAGATTTTTTCCCCCCCTTTTTTCCCAGGTTTTCAGGAAGGCGACGAGAAGCCTCCTCCCCCTCTCTATTCTCCGATCTCTTTCTAGTCTTCCGACAAACACCGGCGGAGGGTCCTTTTTTTTTCCTATTTTTCTTCGGCTCGATAAGGAGATAGAGAGCTTTCAACAGTCGGCCTTCAGGGGGTGGGGGGGTTTTGTTGTTGGGGGGCGGGGGGGGTGGGGGGGGGGGGGGGGGGGGGTGGTGTGTTTTTTGGGTGGGGGTGGGGGGGGGGGTGGGGTTTGGGGGGGGGTGGGCGGGGGGGTTTTTTCTTTTTTACTTTTGGGTGTTTGGGGGGGGGGGGGGGGGGGGGGGTTGTTGGGGGTTTGGGGGGTGTGGGGGTGGGGGGGGGGGTGGGGGGGGGGGGGGGGGGGGGGTGTTTTTTTTTTTTGGGTTTTTTTTTTTTGTTCTTTTGGGGGGGGGGGCAACCCCAAACCAAACAAACCAACCAGAAAAAAAAAAAAAAAAAAAACACCAAAAAAAAAAAAAAAAAAAAAAAGGGGGGGGTGGGGGGTGTGGGGGGGGGGGGGGGTGGGGGGGGGGTTTTTTTGTGTTTTTTGTGTTTTTTTTTGCGTTGGGGGGGGGGGGGGGTGGGGGGGGGGGGCGGGGGGGGGGGGGGGGGGGGGGGGGGGGGGGGTTTGGTTTTTTTTGGTTTTTTGTTTTTTGTTCACCACCCCCCCAAAAACAAACCACACACAACCACCCCCACCCCCCCCCCCCCCACCCACCCCCCAACACACCACACCACCCCCACCCCAACCCCCCCCCCCCCCCCCAAACACCAGTGGGGGGGGGGGGGGGGGGGGGGGTTTTTTTTTTTTTTGGTTTTGGGTGGGGGGGTGGGTTGGGGGGGGTGGGGGGGGGGGGGGGGGGGGCCCCCCCCCTTTTTTTTTTTTTTTTTTTTTTTTTTGTGTTTTTTTTTTTTTTTTTTTTCGAGACCCACTTTTTTTTTCTACTTCTTTCGTGGGGCGGCCATGCCATGGGCCTCCCCAATTCTCGAACAAGTACAGAAAGAGCTCAGCATAATAGACTCGCCTCTCTCCCTTCTTCCCCTTTGACAACGCCGGTAAGAGCCCTTTTCCCTTCCCTTTCTTCTTCTTTCATCGTCGCCCTTATGACCATGATGCAGTCTTGTCCCTCTCTTTCCCTTCCCTCCACCCCCGGGGAGGGCCCTTCTCGCCTGCAGCACCTAGACAAGAAATAGCCATCTTATTCTCCCTTTTCTGCTTTGGAATTCCCGTTTAGGTTAGAGAAAGACCCGGTTCGCTTCTCTTTTTCCCCTTTCCTCTCTCCACCTTTCCCGTGCGATTAACGCCTTCGCGCTCGATTTTTCCTCCTTCCCCCTTTGTCCAGAAATCGACGACCATCTCTTGAGAGTTGAGTCTCCCTTCTCTCCCCCCCACACCTTTCCTTGAGTTTCGACCTCCGCGACGTCCACGCTCGAGCTCTCTCCTCGTATTGGCTTCGGCTCCCGGCTAAGCCCTCTTCTCAAAGCCCCGAGCCCCCGCCTCGCGACGCTTGCGCACTTTCAAATGGAGATGTTTTTTTCTCCCGCCATCGCTTTTTTTGTTTCTTTTTTCCCTTTTACGGGATGGGATGCCTCTTTTTTTTCTTTCACGGTCAAGAGGGGGCGCACCCCCTCGGCAACGGAATTGCGAGCACGATCGCGTTTCTTTCAAAAAAAAAACGAGCAAATTATAGCTGGAGGAGGATCGGTCCTTCGTCCGACGTCGTTCTCCCTTCCCCCCCCCCCCGCCGAACGACGCACCAGACGGATTACGCGCCAGAAAGCCACGCCCAACGAAAATCTTTTTCCCCCTAGCATCGCCGGCGGCAGCTCAATGCTTTTTTTTCCCCCCCCCCTTTGTCACTATTTAGGAGGAGTCAGTTAATCTTTTTTTCCCTTTCTGATGGATTTGGACCCCACATTGGGGTGGAATCCAGAATCTTTCCTTCTAATCCCCCCTCCCCAGCGGCTAAAATTTAACTTCCTTTTATTTCGTAAAAGGTACATAGCTGCCGGCGCAGCCTTTTTTCTTTTTTCCCCCTTCGTAGACGTCGTGAGCTGACCGCATTGAGCTCGGTCACCTGAGCGTCTGTAAATGTAATGGATTTCCTCTTCACTCCCCGCCTGGACAGATGATCACCATGTTCCCTTTTTCCCTTTTCTCGCCAGGGGTATATTACAGGACAACCAGATCCCGGTGTGTCGTAAGAGATAGTCGGCGCTCTTTCCCTCCAGAACGCGTTTTTTTTCTGACCGCACCATTATTTTGTGCGGCGGGCTCCCTCCCTTTTCTTCCCAGCGCCACAGCTTCACCTCGCGACGATTCCCCTTTTCTTCCTTCCTTTTTCCGGTAATAGACCAAGGCTGGAACTGGTATCTTCTTATAGGAAGACTCTCCCCTTCTCTTTTTTCTCCCTCCTTCCAGAGCGTCGAGGTGGGTTCCCTCGCGAGTCCTCTCCCTTACTTCCCTCGTACCTTGCGGATATTCAGACGGCGTCGATTTCTCTTCTTCCTCGATTCGCGTGCGGACCTCTTGGCTGAGTTGTCGCGTGGTCTCCAAGGAAGCTTCCCTTTTTTTTTTTTTGTGAATCGACTCGGAGAGCATCCTGTCGACTTTTCCTTCCCCCCCCCCCCCTCTTTCTCAGGAGCCGGTCAACAAAGATTTTTCCTTTTTCTGCCCACGCGGTCGTACCCTAGTTCGTCCTTAGATTCACCGTTTTTCCCTTTTGCCCCCAGCGTCAGAGTCGGGTGAGATCGAACCTGAGTACACTCCCCCTTCCTTCCCCCCTCTCCCCCCTCTTTCTGGGCGGCGGGCGGTAGAGAAAGCTTTCTCCACCCCTCCCCTTTTTTTCCCTTGCGCCGCGACGCCGAGACTCTTGACCTAACATCCCGCGCGGTGCCGAGGTGAGGCGCCCTTTTTCTTTCCTCTCTTTTCTTTTTCCTAGTTGCTTGAAGGCGTAGCCCCCCCTCTCCTTCCTCCGAACACCGAAGCCGACGGCCCCTTGTTCCATCCTCTCGGGCAAGCAGCGTCCCTCGTTATCTGACGGTCCTTCGCTACGATAAAAGCCTTTTTTTTTCCTTTTCCCTTTGCTAGAACTTGGTTGAGGTTTTCCGTCCTCCCTTGTCTTTTCCCCCACTCGATGGAATGAAGCGCTGGCTTTTCTCCCAATGTCTGCCGAGCAGAGAAATTTGTCATTACTGTCCATGTGCTCCCAAAATAGAGATTTCCCCCCCCTCTTTGCCGGTGTTGGCCCTGGTTCCTCTCCCCCCGGTCACGTACCGATCCCACTGAGCGGGCTCGTTTTCTTTTTTTCCTGAGTATGAGGCCTCATTTTTCTTCTCCTTTTCTCCTAACGAGACACGATAATCGAAGTAGGCTCGCCTCTTCCCTTTGCCCGTTTTGCTGATCAAAAGATACTAGCTTTCCCCTTCCCCCCTCTCCGTCCGACGATAACGGTAAGTAGTACATATGGAACGGCCTTACCTGAATGCCAGGTTTTTCCGGACTCGACAGAGATGGAGTCTTTTCTCCTCTTCCCCTCCCCTTTTTTATCATACTACCGTTGTTGTTGTTGAGAGCTCTTTCCCTTCTCCCCTTGACCCAATCGCGGTCGTCCGTTAATAAGTTAGATGGAAGAAGGAAGTCCTTTTCTCCCTCCCCCTCTTACCGTTCTCGGCAGGAGAGCCGGCCCCCCTTCCTTTTTTTTACCTTTTTTCTTCGCACATGTCAGGGAACTTAGGGCCCTTTCTACTTCGGAGTACGGTTAATCGTTACGAGGAGTTTCATGCAGGAATCTTCGGATCAAACTGAGGAACCATCCTCCTTTCCTTTTTCCCACTCCCTCCCTGGCAAGACATACGTGGGATGGGTACTTTCCTTTTCCTCCCCTGGGGCAAAAACGTCAGCTCCCTTCTTCCCGGCCGGTTTGGATGCATCATGGAAGTATGGAGTCCCCTTTTCCCTCTTCCTTTTTTTTTTTCTTCTCTCCTCCCGAGCAAGTGCTCCTTTTTCCCATCTTCTTTTTTTTATACTTTTGGAACTTAGAAACCTTGCAACCCTTTAATTTCTTAGCCGAAGCTCAGTTTTCTCGATATAAGGCGGGGATACGTATCCCCTCCTTTACTTCTCTTCTCCATCTTGAAGATGATGAACAGTTACCCCCGTTTCTTTTCCTTTCCTCGTCAGGCTTACCGTTTCGCGGCCTTCTGCTATTCCTCCCTTTTTTTCCCCCCTCTTCAAGACCGCGGGGGATGTTTCCGCGAAGTCGAAGAAAATCGGAAAGGAGAGTGATGCTTGTTTGCCTTTCCCTCCTTGCCCGTAGAGCTTTTTCCCCCCTTCCCCCTTTTCGTCGGCATCGAGTATTGGAAGGACCCCCTTTCCCTCTCCAGCCCGATTGGGGACAAACTTCTTTTGCAGTAAGTGGACCGGTTCGAGCTCCGAATAGGACGCTTGCTGATTTCTTTTTTAAACGGTTTCAAGTCGAGGACGGCACGTTGATCTTTTCCTCTCTTTTCTTAAGGCCCAGAGGTGCTTCTTTTTTTCCCTTTCCCCCGAGCACGCGTTGGTCAAGGAAGAACTAGCTTTTTTCTCTCCCAGAGAGATTACCTTTTCCTCCTTTCTTCCTTGGAGAAAGCTCTTCCTCCTCTCTTCAAGTCTAGATCGTGAGGTGGGGGTTTTTCCCTCCTCACGCCATCACGACGACCGTCGGATTCTCCGCTTTTTTTCCTTCTTCATGTCGGATGCCTCGCCCTCTTCCCCCCCTCCCCCCCGCGCTCGGCGGAAAGGTCGTAAGATCACTGACGAGGCTCAATATCCCTCCCCGTTTCCTTCCTCAGACCGCCTGGGGCGAGTCCCCTTTTTCACTCTTTCCCTATTGGCGTCGGGTCGCCGATTTTCCTGATCTTTCAGGGCCCTGGTCGGGAGGCCGTTCTAACAATCTAAGTGAGGCGGGCAGACGCGTTCTGGGACGTTCTTTCTTCTCTTCCCTTTTCCCTCGAGTACGACCACACGGGATCATGGTTATCCCCTATCCCCCCTTGAGAGAGAAAAACCGAGTCCCTTTTTTCCCTTTTCCGCGGGAAAGGAGGTACACATTCTAGAGGCCGACAGGACATTTTCTATTCCCTCCCCTCCCCCTCTGGCTTGCGCAAGATGGTCCTTTTTCATTCTTTTCCCTCCTCTCCCCTTCGAGTACTGTCTTTCGGAATTCTTTGCTAGGGTCCGTGAGGTGAAGAAATGAAATGGCCCCTCCCCTTTTCTTTCTCTCCTCGGCGGGGGTTAGGCTTCCACCGTTTCTCCCTCTTTCTTCCACCCAAGGTGGTGGGGTTCCACACTCCCTTCCTTCCCTTTAACTTGACCTCCCATACTCTCCCACCAAGCTTCGTTATACCGTCATTTTTTTCTGCTCTCCGTGATAGGACGGCAATTGCGATTTTTCCTTTTTTCTTTTTTCTCCGCCCAAAACGTCTTCGGCTTTTTTTTTTCCCTCTCCCTACGGAACGCGTCCGATCCCAGAGATATAGTCGACAGAACCTCCTCCTTCTTTTCTTGTTTCCTCATGACAGATACGATCGGGATTGTCTTTTTTTTTCCTCCCCTTTTTTCTTCCCCCATCGGTTAAACATCCGTCAACGTTTATATCCACTCCTTCGGCTGAAGGCTATGTTGGGTGAGCAGGGAGTGAAAAATTCCCCCCCCCTCTCCCTCCCCGAGCAAAAGAGGATTTTCTCAGCTGCTCTTTCCCTCACCCGGATAGCTGGCCGCTGAAGACTAACCGATTCTTTCTTTCCTCTTTCGAACTTCCAGGACCGCCTTTCATCGAGCTCTTCGAGAGAAGAGATATAACCTTTTTTTCTTTCCCCTTTTTCTTTCCTTTCCCTTGAAACTGGGCCCTCCTCGCGTTCTTTTTAAGCGCACGTTCCATTTTTTCCTTTTTTTTCTCACCCGACGCGAATCCGGGCTTGCTAACTCGGTTATAAAACTGCATAACAGGATTTCTTCCTTCCCTTCTTTTTTTCTGTCCGAGTGAGTAGGCGGCCCAGCCCTCCCCTTTTATTGGCAAGCTAATGGACTAGTGTCCCGCTCCCTTTTTACCCCCTACGGGCGAAGATTTAGTTTTCGAGAAGCAACGAGGAAAGATAAGTCTCTTTTACCTTTTTTTTTTGAACACTATTAATGGATCGGGCGATTTCTCTTCTTTTTTTTTTCTTTCCTTTTGTGCGCGGCAGTTTAGAGGACGAATGCATGGCGCCCTTTTTTTTTCCCCCCCCCCCGGGTCCCGTTTTTCTCCTTGGATTGACTTGAGCTAGCGTGGTTTTCCTCCCTCTCCCTCTCTTGCTGATAGGATACTTCCCCCACCCTTTTCATCCTCTTCTACTCCGCAGTGTGGGGTCGGATTTTCTCTTCTTTCTCTACGATCATCGCGCCGACTTCTCGGCGCCTCATTGACATAAGGAACTGTATACTTCTCTTTTCTTCGGCCTCCCCGTAGACAGGGAGGCGGTGCCAGTTCCCCCCTCTCCCCTTGGTGTCAGGGATAAAGAAACATCAGGGCGACCTTTTTCCCTCTCCACTCTCTTCCCCGCGGAATGGAATGGGATGAGACGCATAGCCGACCAAGTGAGAGTCCTCCCCTTCTCTCCCTCCCTAGTGCCAGGTGTCAGTAAAGGAGCCGAGTCCCCCCTTCCTTTTTTCCTTTTTCCCCTCCCAGCGGAAAGAGCGAGCCATGATCGCGTCCTTCTTCTCTCCACCCAAACATTCTCTCTCTTTCTGTTTTGTTTTGCTTTTCTTTTTTGGGTGGAGAGAACAAGGAGATCTTTTTTCTCCTTTCCTTTTTCTTTTTCCTTCGGTTTGCGGCATTCAAAAGCTCTCTTGTTCTTTTTCCGGTTTTTTTTTCCCCCCCCCTTTTCTTCCTTTACTCGGTTTCGCGAGGGATCTCACCCTTCTTCGTCTTCTCTTCTTCCGGAGGCATCGACTGACCTTCCCCCGATGGCTGAGTTGGTCTCTTTACTCGCGGGCACCTGATGTGAGATCCGTTACCGCTTGACTTTTTTTTTCCCCTCCCTGCCTGGAGAAGGAGTCCCTCTCCTCTCGCCCTTCTCCCCTCAGGGTCTGAGGGACAGGCGGCCCTCGCCTTTTCCTCTCTTTCATTTTTTCGTCGAATCAGGCGAGTCGCTCATAACCCACTTAGGAGGTGTCTCTCCCTCCTCTTTGTTCTTCTTCCCCCCCTCTTTCTGAGAGAATCTTTCGTGTCACCCCGCGATCGCTTTTCCTCTCCACGGGTCCTTCCTTTTCAGACGGATGCGGGCGGCCCCTGCCCGTGACACTTCCTGCACCCCTTCCAGAAAGAGCTCCCTCCTCCTTCCTTTCCCAGGGACGATTCGTGCAGGGCAAGACCGCCGCGTACCGATCCCTTTCCTTCCTCTCGGGAGCTCGAAACGACGCCTGTCTTTTTCCTTCTTTTCAGCCGGGGACGGGACCAGCCTAGTCAGGAACGATTGAACCACCTTTTCCTTTTTGTCTACTCTACTCGGGAAAACGACCTCCTCCTTCCTCCCCCTCCGGTATGCTTGGATCCCCGGAGGTTCTGTCTCCTTTCTTTTCTGTTTCTCGCCTCACCGAGACTCAACCGTGTCTTCTTCCCTCCTCGCGAAGAGATTGGAACCCCCCCCCCCCCCCCCCCCCCCCCCCCAGGGTAAGATCCTTCCCGCCCAAAGTGGCCCAGAAAATCGCCCTTCTTCTTTCCCTCGTCTCGATGAACGCGGTCTGTCTTCGACCTCCCTTTACGTCCACGCAGCGAGATTAGTCCTCGTCCCATCTGTATTCCTTTCCCCGGTCTGAAGGCTATTTCTTCCACCTTTTTTTCTTGCGGGCGAAACTTCCAAATTTTTTTTTTTTCCTTTTTCCACTCCGCCTCCCTGCCATCGCCTCCCCCCTGGGTTAGGTTGTTTGTTGCAGCTCCGGTGAAGGGTCTTTATCCCCTCTTTCCCGAATTGATTCAACAGGTTCCCCCCTTTCTCCCATCCCCCCGACGTAATAGGTAATGAGTGAGTCCCCATCTTTTCCCTCGAGTAGGTATGTCTCTTGGAGTTGTACTTCCGCGGTAGTAGTCTTCTTTCGATTCCGGCGACGCCTTTCTTTTTGGCTGGCAGAAAGCAGACCGTCCTCATTCTTCCTCTCCCCAGGCGGCTTCCCCTTCGGTACATAAAGAAGGCTTTTGCTCTTTTTTCTCGTTCGTTAAGCTGTGTTGCCACTTATTTCCTTTGGGAACCCCACCCTTTTTCTCCAGAATCGTACGTCTTTGTCCCCCCTAAACAAAGAAGCGTCTACAGGTCACCTTTTTTCCTCTCCGCTGTCAAAGATGAAGACAGGATGGGTTCCTCTTTCTTCTTTTCCGTAGTGAGCATGACCGCCCTTCTATTTTCCCCCCTTGGATAGTAATGCTAACTTTATCGGTCATAGAGTCCTTGCCAAGCAATGGAAAGGTGTTCACCTGTTTTTTTTCCTTCTTGTTGGGATACGCTCAGTGGGTTCCTAAACAGTTATACACCATGATACAGGTGGGGTCTTACGCTCTTCTTCTCCTTCGCGATACTCCATCCGGCCCCTTCCTTTCTCTCCCCCTTATATGTGTGAGGCGAGGCATCCGACTTTTCCCTTTCCCTTTTTTCACCCTCGAGACGAAGCCACTAATTAGTTCACGTTACTCTCCCCCAGGCTTTATGAGAGCCCCGGGATTTCTTCCTTTTCGTACATGGCGAGCTTGCACCTTTCCCTCCTTTTTTTTCCTTTCCCTCGCGAGGAGCAGACTGACTGA
>Ga0179593_1644459_pt1 | contig 15443 bp, 22 predicted proteins | sample CZODoug2_1_08_16_FD_185931 | JGI IMG/M metagenome (GOLD analysis project Ga0179593, IMG submission 185931) | Vadose zone soil fungal communities from Angelo Coast Range Reserve, California, USA - CZODoug2_1_08_16fungal (PacBio error correction) | ecosystem: Environmental > Terrestrial > Soil >... | reverse complement strand
ACACTTTTTTCCTGGACGCGTTTCTCTCACTTTCACGTTTTTTCTCTATGAGAAAGCCCTTATTAGCTTTCGTTTGAAGGGTGAAGGTTTTGTGCTTCTTTTTGTGCCCCCCCCGTCTTCTGCTGAGAGAAACGCGTTGTCGTCTTTGAATTTACCCCTCCCCCTTCCTTCAAAGTGGAGACGTTGGGGCCTACACTACACCCCCCTTTTTTTTTTTTCCGCTGCCGGGAATGGCGCCGACCGCTGGGGTGGAACCTCTTTTCCACGGGCTTTATGCCCCCAGGGAAGGAAGGCCGGCGGTACCCTTTTTCTTACCCTTTCTCGGAGTGGATGGGGCGACTTTATCTGTAATTTGATATGTTTTTTAGGATTCTCACCTACCCATTTCTCTTTAAGGGGACGGTTCCCCCGTTCCCGGGGGAGGGATTTCACTTCTCCAGTTCTTTTTTTAAACGAGATGATGACTGGCTGGAGGGACGACTTGCCCATGTCTCTGCATGTTGTCGCTTCCCCCTCCCCTTCTTTCATGGGATGAGGCTGTGGTCTTTCTGGTCAAAAGTACTTTTTTTTTTCGGACGAGTGGCCCCCCCCCCTTTTTTTTTTTTTTTTCATGTGTATGGATGAAACCGTTTTTCAGACGCGTCTTTTTTCCGTGTCTGTGTGTTGACCATTTTTCCCCCCCCCTATGGGAACCTCTCTTTACAAAGACCGTCACCATACCCCCTAATAATCCGGTTGCGTCCTCGATCGTTGCGCCTTTTTGGGCTTTGAAGGGAAAAGACCGTCGGATTCCTACTCCCAATAAAAGTTTCAACCCCCCCCCCTTGTTCCTGGTACTGTTTCCCTCTTTTTTTTCCTTCCTGAAATGAAATACGGGGGCACCTTCATCGTCAAAGCGCTTTGGAACCATCCCTCCCTTTTTGCCGTCCGTGCCATTTCCTCCCCCCAGCCTTTTTTTTTCCTCCAGGGAGGATGGTCGCGGAGAAGGTTCTACGGATGCTGACTTTTTCTTTGGTGCGCTCATTGTTCCCCCCCCTTTTCCCCCCTTTTTTTTCTTTTCTACCCTCCTTTGGTTGAAAGAGGGCAGTCAGGCTCTTTTTTCCCCCCCCCCCGCAGGTAGACCACTATCTTATTTTCTTAAGGTCTATTGTTGGCTGATTTGTCCTTCCTCTTGGTATGAGAAATGTTCTTCGACGTTTTCCTTTCTTTTAAGCGGCCTGAGGAAAGTCGTCGGGCGTGCCTTGGTGGTTTTTCTTTCCCTTTTCGGGGACGTACGATCTTTTATGTGCCTTCCTCCCCTTCCCGGCGAAACGGCTTTTCTTCTCCGTGGGATGCAGTTAGGTAGTGTACCTTCTTTCTTCCTTTTTATATTTTGGAACTTTTTTTTTCCCCCGAAGAAGAAGAGGCACTTCAGGGGTGGAGTGCCTTCTTCTCTCTTCCTACGACCCGTCCGCCTACGGTGGCCGAGCCACGGTTTTTCCTTCGTTCTCTTCCCCCCTTGGTGGTGCCTTTTTTTTTTTTTTTTGGCCGCACAGCAAGCTTTTTTTTTTGGCGATAAACGCTCCCCCCCCCTTTTTCCCAGGGCTAGTACTTTTGCCTCCACTTAATATTGGTTATTCCTGCTCCCCTCCCCATACCGGATTTTCCCACAATTCTCCCCCCTCCGAGAAGGAATTTCCCCCCCACCAGGGAGTACCCCCCTTTGTCTTCATTCCCTTTTTTCCACCCAAGAAGCAGGTTTTAGGCAGGCGCTGTACCCCCCCCTTTGGTGTAGGGAAATGTTTATCCTTTTCCCGTTCATTTTTCTTCCCTTTCTTCCTTTTTTTTTCCCTCCAGAAGAGGATTTCGGGCACCAAAGGAGGTATCAGTTTGCCACAACCCCTCGGCCCCCTTTCTTCCGGTGTTTGTGATTTCAGATAGCATCGGTGCTCCCCCCCCCCCTTTTTTTGAGACATGCCCTGAGCGGTCTTGTCCCCCTTCTCCCCCCCCCAGAGAGTAAGGCCTGTCTTGTCATTTAAGGGAGTGGTGGGCTTCTTTCTTGATTCCCTTGGACCGCGTGCGTTCTTCCCCCCTTTTTTTTTTTCAGCTTTCTAGAGATTATCTTCTCTTTTTTTCCTCCTCGCGGCCAACACATGGTCACCTTCCTTTTGCCCCCCTCCCCCTTTTTATGTGTTCCCTCCCCCTTTTTCCCCTTTCTTTTCACGGAGTGTAACTCCCCACGCCCGCGGTAAAAAGAGGACCCCTCCCCCTGCCCGGTTTGCATTTTCAAGTTGTCACCGGCCTGGTCCTTTCTTTTTCCCCCTGAAGAGGAAACACGGGTCTTCTGGCGGGCCCCCCCGGTGGGTGCCTTTTTTTTTTTTTCAACCCTCCCTTTGGTATTTTTCGGCCAACCTTTTTGATCGACAGACCTTGTTATCCCCTGCCGCGCCGTTTCCTTTCAAAGAATAGGGCGTGCCTCCTCTTTATGTTGAAAGCCCGCCCGACGCCCCCTTTCCTTTTTCCGGGGGTGCCCTTTGACTTTTGTCCCCCCCCTTTTCCCCTTTTTTTTTTTTTCCCATAGAGGTAGACTTTTTTTGGTCTCGGAAAGACTCGCCCCTCCCTTCCTTTTTTAGAATTCCGGCCCGTCTTTTTTTCCCCTTTTTTTTCCTTCGGAGAGAGGCTTCCTGAGCCGCTAGACCACGCGCCGTGGCCCCTTCCCTTTCCACGTGGCTCCACCTGTCCTCCCCCCCACTTTTTCATCAGAAAGGTTCTTTCCCATGGGGGCCGGCAGGACGGCCCGTCCATTCCCCATTTTTTGGGTGGAACCCTTGATAACCACTTGTGTCCTTTTTTCCTCCACAACAAAGACAGCGTTTCCTTTTCCACTCCTGCTGAGGATTTTCTGGGGATGTGCCTTCACCCGCTTCCTTTTTTTTAAAATGAGGGAATGGAGTTTTTTCTCTCTTGGGGCGATACGAAGGGCCCGATTCTTTTTTTCAGCCCCTTCCAGTTTTACCCATCCACCCCCCCCTTTTCCCCCCTTTGTGGAAGAGGGAAGCTTTTTTTTCCAGCCAGTGTAGGATGTTTTCCTCATTCCTTCCCTTCCTTTTCCCCCCCCATTCCGTTTCCACCTCGCATCCCTCTCCCCTTTTTTGTTGGTTGAGCTTTTCGGTAGGCTGGCCGTTCTTCCCTTTTCATTTCCAGGGGCTCCTTCCCCTTTTTTTTTTTCCTTTTTCGGGGTGGACTTCCCTTGTTTTTTTTGTTTTTTTTTCCGTGGGGAACTTTTTCGGGGCAGCTTTTCCCACCCTGGCTCCTTTCCTTTTTACACAATAGGGCAAGAAATCCCTTAAGTGCTAAGACCTGGTCTTTTTTTTTTGGGTCACGTCGCGGTTTCCTTCCTCCGCGGAATGGGTGGCGGGGAAGGAGGGTGTGGTCATGGGAGGGCCGGTTTTGGTCGGGCTCTCCCCCCCTTTGGTGTCGCTCTTTTCCCCTGGGTGTCTTTTTTTTGTTCACCTTTCGTGGACCCTGGCATCTTCGCCTGTGGCCCATGTGGAGGGGGTGCACCTTTTTTTTTCTCACTGCCCCCTTTTGCCGTCCTGTTTTTTTTGCAGAAACGGTTTTTTTTTTCTTTTTGCCGAGCGTCCTCAAGGGGCAACTTCTCCCCGTCGGTTTTTCGGCCCCTTCCCCATCTTTCTAGGAAAGGAAGACGGGCTTTTGCGGATATAGGAGGAGCATGTCCCCCCTTCTTTTGACCCTTTTTTTTTTTTTATTGTGCTTCTGCGTTTTGCCCCCCCCCGTCCTTTCCCCCTCGGGGCCCGGCCCGGGCGCGTTCAAAACACTCCCTTCCTTTCCCGCGGCCCCTTCTCTCGTAATGAGACTTCTGGGGAGTCTGTCCTTTCTTTTTTTTTTTTTTTTGTAGTGGTGTCTTTTTCAGAAATGAGTGGGCCTTTGCGCTGCAAACGCCCTTTTGCGGGGAGGAGTACCCCCTCCCTTCAGGGGGAAGGGCCCCGTGACATACCGGGGGTGAACCCCTTTCCCTTTGTCGGGGATTATGTCTTTTTTTTTTGGTTGGAAGAGGGGCTTCTTCTTTCTTTAGTTTTACGCCTCTTTTTTCCGGGAAAGACGTACCCTTTTCCTCGGGTGGGTACCCCTTTTTTCGTCCCCCCCGATCGAGTCTTTTTTTTGTTCGAAGCCCTCTCTTCGAGATCGGCCCCCCCTTTTCTCCCCTGGTTTTTACCAGTCCACCCCTCTGGGAAAGTTTTTCTCTTCCCCCGCCACTTTTCCCGCCCGGTTCTTCGAGTACCCCTTCTTTTTTGGGAAGGATTTTCTTTCCTGGGCTGGTCCCCAGTTTTCTTTTCGTCCCCCTCCCCCCCTTGGGAGGGGGTACTTTTGGCTTCGTGATTGAGGGAGCTTCCCAGAGTGAGTTTTTCCCCCCCCCCCCTGGTCAGTGAAGGCTTCTGGGGCACGGATAATCCGGATTTCAGTTCCCCATGGGGTCCTCCTTCGGGTCATACATGACTCCCCCTTTTTTCGGACTCCTTTAAAATGTCCATTACCCCCTTTTTTTTTTTCCCCTTCCCCCCCTTTTCCCCCCTCCCGAAACCGGAGCTGGGGACCCGGATTTTTTTTTTTTTACCCCCTTTTTTTGAAGCAAGGTGTACCTTTTCCCCCCCTGGGCGGGACGGTTGAAAAGAGTGTCCTTTTTTTCTCTTTTGCGCCGGGCTTGATATGTACCTTTGTCTCGTGTTCCTTTTTCTTTATCCTGACATTTTAAGGGATTTACTTTTTCCTTGGACTGTGGTACTGGGGTGCTCCCCCATTTTCCTTTATAGAACGACTGGAACCTCTGTCTGGATTCCGGTTCCCTCCCTTTCAGTCTCCCCTCCTTTGGAGCAAGGCGATCAGGTTTTTTTTTTCCCCCCTATCGAGTCCTTTCCTTCGGGACCACACCCCTTTGCAGCGACTTTTTACCGGATCCCCTCCTTCCTGATGCTTTTCCTTTTTCCCGTGCTTACGGGACTCTTCTACTCCCCGGGGTCCCCATTCACTTTTCCTTCCCCCCCTTGGAAAGAATTTTTTAAACTCAGCGGATAGACCTCGTCCTTTCTTGTACTGTTCCCGGTCCCGCTTCCACCCACGGTGGGCACCACCACCACCCGTTCGGGCTTTTCCGCCATGTTCCCCCCTCCTCGTGTGGCACGTAGACCGTTTCCCTCTTCTTCCCTTTTCCACTTTTGCCTTCCGCCTCTCCCCCTTTCAGATCAGTGGCGACCGTTTTTTTTCCCCCCTTTTTTTTCTGGTCCCTTCCCCTTGCCCCCTTTATCTCCTCCTTTCTTTTTTGAAGAGGAGAACTTTTTCCAGTGGTCCGGTCAATCTTCTTCCCTCCCCGTCCCTCCTCCAAAAAAAGACCTCTTTTTTTCTTTTCTTCTTTGTGTCTATTGGCTTTTGAAGGTCGATTTCTCCTTTTTTTTTCCGACTTTTTTTCCTGGTTTTTTTGTGAGGGGTGGACTGGGCCCTTTCCCCTTTTTTTTTGGGAAGGGTTAAACATCTTTTTTTTCCTTGTCCTTCGTCGGCCTTTCCTTCCCCTTTTTTTGGTGGTGCCCCCGTCTCTACCCTGTGACCCCTTCCCACCCCACCAGCCCGGGCTTTCCCCCCAATTTTTTTCCCCTTTTCTTTTTCGAAGTTAGGTATTGTTACCCCTTTTTTTTATAGGAGGGGACCCCCCCTTTCACCTCCCCCTCTCTTTCCTTTTTTCTTTTTTTTCTGCAGGCGAAAAGATATTTTCTTTCCTTCGTCGTGCCGTAAGGTGGAAGCTTTTTTTTCTGCAAACTGTATCTTTTTCCCCCCCATGCAGGATGGAAGTCCTTTCCCAGGGTGTCAAGCTACAAGCAGCTCGTTCCTCAAGGTTTTTTTCACCTCTGCTCCCCCCTTCCCTTTTCCCCTTGAAAAGATTTTTCCCCCTCCTGGTGGATCCTGGATCCGTACCCGGCCTCTTTTTCGAGGCACCCCCATCACTCCTTTCTTTTTTTTTTCTTGTGTAACATACGGGATTCCTTTTTCTCTTTTGCCGCGGCAGTTAAAGCCTCTGGAGTCCCCCCCCTTTTTTTCCCTTGTTCTTCGGTGTCCCTTTTTCGGCTGCGTCGCCACGTTTCTCCCTTTTTTTTTCGTGACCTGCCGCGGGGGTCTCCGTCTTTCACGGAGGGTTATCCCCCTGAGGGAAAAGGAACGTTTCGCGATCAGGCTAAGAATCGATCACCCCTTTTTTTTTCTTAGTCTTTTTTTCTTTGTCCTACCCCCTTTTCCCCCTTTTTCGGTAAAAGACAGTTTTCTTCCTTTTAACCGGGAGGTTCCTGGTCTTTGAAGGGGTCCCCCTCCCTTCTTTACCCGTTAATTGCACGAACGATCCGAATCTCGGATTAGACCCCACACCCTCCCCCCTTGTTCCCTCCAGTGCCCCCCTGCCTTTTTTTTTCTTTTTTTCGGACCGCGTCGTACATGACAGTTTTTCCCCCGCGGCCCCCGGCGGCCAAGCAACAGATCTCGGGCCCTTCACCCCTTTCTTCACGTTCGGAGGGCGTTTTTCTCCGCCCTGCCTCTTTTTCTTTCCTTTTTGTTCCCCGTCCCCGTTTTTTTTCGCAACCGCCGGCGCCCTTTTCTTCAGCTCGTTCCCCGATACCTTTTTTTCCCCCACCTCGCCGAAGACCGAGGCCTCTGTCTTTTCTTTTCTTCCTTTTAGACTATCTTCGTTCCCCTCTTTTCATAAGAGGTTCCCCCCGACAGTGAACCCTGTTTTTGCTCTCATATTCCTTTTTTTCCTCCCGGCGGAAGGGGCTCCTTTTTTTTTTTGGTGGCGATGCCTTCCCCTCTCTGAGACCGCTCGTCTAAGAGGTGTTCCCTTCTCCAGCCCGGCGGACCCCCTTCCCTTTTCGGTTTCCCTGCCCCCCCCTCGAGGAGAAGCCTCCCCCCACCCTCGGTGCCGGTTTGTGGGTGACGCGAGCAGCCGTCGGTCTTTTTCCACTGGTCCCCCCGCGTGTTTATTCCTCCTTTTTTTTTTTTTGTGGGGCAAGCAAACTACTTTCCCGACCCCGGCTGCACCTCCCGAGTCCGTTCCCCTTCCCTTTTTCCTTTGCTTTTTAGGAAAAGGTCCGACGCCGTTTTTCTTCCCTTTTTGAAATCCGTCCCCACTCCCCCCTTTTTTCCCCAGAAAAAAAGGACACCCCCTTTTTTTCCTCCCGAAAGAAGGGCCTTTTTCATCCCCCTTTTTTTTATCTGTTTCCCGTTTTTCCCCTTTTTTTCCCCCCCGGAAAATCCCGGGGAACCGCGAATATCTCTCTTTTCTCCTCCCCTTTTTTTTTTTCTACTCTCCCCTCCCCTCGATTCTTCCTTAGGACTTTCCGCCGGGACTTTTCTCTTGGCCCCCCCCCTTACCCTTTTTTACGTGAGGGGACCGGCGGGCACAGACGGCTTCTGCCTTTCCCCCCCAGCTCCCTCCCTTGAGGGGAGTTTCTTCTTCGGGGGCAACGGGATCCCCCACCCAGCCTCAACCCCCTAAAATAAAGGGCCTTCTTTTTCCCGGACGGTCCTTTCTTCCCCGCCTTCCGGGCCCCCTGCAGAGGGAGCCTTACCGCATTTTTTCTTCTCCCCACTCCTTGGTTTTTTTTGGGGGCCGAAGGGTTCTTCGTCTCGTTTTAATGGAAGGGAGGTCCTTTTTTTTCCTTTTCCCCTGTGGGCGTTGCAAAACCGGACCGGTTTTCTTTTTCCGTTTTCCCTTTTTCTGCACGGGGGGGTGTTCCTTTTCTCGGAACGGCAATTCTTCCTGTCTTTTTTTTCCGCGCTCGGCCCATGCTGAGGCCCCGTGGTCCTTCCCCCTTTTTTTTTTTTTTCTTCTCCTATTCCGCGTCTGGAGGCTGTGGGCCTTTTAAGTCTTTTTTTCCCCTGCCTTCTCCTTTTAGGATTTCCTTTTTTTACCTTCCCTCTTTTCCCCCCGCGGTGGCTTCTTTCCCCATTCTCGGCTCTTTTTTCCTTTTTCCTTCGGCGGTCATCGCCCCCTTTCTTTGGCTGCGGGCCCCCCCCCTCGGGTTTTCTTTTGGCGGATCAGCGCAGAACCCTCCCCTCCCACGGAGAGGTGGAATTTCCTATTAGATCCATTCGTCGATAGGCCAGCCTTTTTTACCCCTTTTGCGCACCTGTACCATCCCCAACCCTCTTCCTTTTCCCCTGAGGTGGAAGCGGGCGTTTTTTTCCCTTCTTACCCTCCTTTATTTCTCCCTCTTCCTCTCCCCTTTTTCGGGAAAAGGCTTCCTTTTTGTTCCCCTTGTTCTTCTGAAGAGTTTTTTTTCTGGTGTGTGTGGTTTTTCCCGGAGTATCTCTTTTCCCCTTGCGGAAACAGTTGTAACGGGTACACGCCCGTTTCCCCCTGACTACCCTTTCTTTTCTTGCAGAGGAAACCCCCCCTTCCTTTTACGAGCTTTCTTTTTCCTCTTTTCCCCCCCCGAGTCTAACAGTTCCCTTTTTTAGATGATAGACGGCTTTTTCCCCCCCCCTTTCGTTGCACGGGGCAGATGGTTTTTTTTTTGTCCAGGTTCATGCCGTTTCCTTTCCTCCGGTTTCCCCCTTCTCCTTTACGAAGAGAAATTTTTTCCCACCCTTCTTTATCAGAGGAATTGCCCCCCTTTTTTTTTTTTTTTCCCCTTCTGATGGTGGAACAAGAGGCGGTTTTCTTTTTTTTCACCTTTTTTCCGTTTTTCTTTTCGGGTGGTGCCCTTTTTTTGTCGGCGGCGGCGTGCTTCCTTCAGGTCCTTTTATCACCAGATTCCATTTCCTTTCATGTAAGGATCTTGCAGTTTTTCCGTCTCCCCAGGGCGTTCCTTTTTTCTTTTTTTCCTCCCTTGAACCTCTCTTTTTCTTTTTTTCCGGGCCAGATGAAGGTTTTTTCTTTTTTTCTTCTTCTTGTCGGAGGCACCGTACTTGGTTTCCCCCCCCCCTTCCCTTCGGTTCACTTCCTATCCCTCTCATTTCTTCCTTCCGCGGTCGCCAACTTTTCTGTCCCTTTTTTTTTTGGGGTACACTCTCCCCCTTTCCCTCCCAACGGAAGAACCTTTCCTTTTCTCGGTCTTTGACCGCCTCCCCCCTTGTGATGCGCCTTTCCCCTTTCCTTTCCTCAAAAGGGGGGAACCACCCCCCCACTTTCCCCGGTTCCCCCCTCCTCTGAACCTGAACTCCTTTTTTCTCCAACATTCGTCACCACCTCTTTTTTTCCCCCCCCGTCCCCCTGCACTCGGAAGGTCCGCCCTCCTTTTTTCCTTTTTTTTTTTTTTCGGGGACGCATTTCCTTTTCCCTTTCCTCTGGGCAAAAGGCGTATTCTTCTTTTTTCCTTATCTTCTCCTCCCCCGTTACCTGCGGGACTTCTCCTTTCCCTTGCCAAAAAGACCTTTTCTTTCTTCTTTTCTGTTGATGGAGGACGGCCTTTGGTTCAGGAGCTTCTCCTTTAGAACGGGCGGAAGGTTTTCCCTTTCTTTTTTTCTTTCTTTCTGCGGAAGGGGCGGCTTTTTTCGGTTTTTTTTGGTGGTGGCCCCCCCCCCCCTGTTGAGAGACGATCTGGCCCTTTCCCCCTTCCCGGCCACTCTTTTTTCTTTACGTGGGGCTTTTGTACCGGCCTCTGTTCTTCTTGACTCTCGTGGTCCCGGGTGCGGATCAAGGTTTTCTTTTTTGGCCCCCCCCCCCCTCGTCCAGTCTCTGCCCCCTTCCCCTTTCTCCACGACCGAGCCCCCCACTCTTTTCTTTTCTCCTGTCTGGGCCGGTCGGCCGCCCTTTTCCCCTCCCCTCTTGACTTGGTCTTCAACCCCCTTGCCCGGATCGGTAATGAAAAGCTTCTTCTTTCTTGTGATTCATGAGTGAAGATACCGGAGTTTTTTTCACCCTCCCCCCTTCCCATTCCCCTTCCCCTTTTTTTTCCTTTGTAAAATCCCTTTTTTTTTTTTTTCCATTGGAGGGAACCGTCGTCCCCTTTTTGCCCCCCCAGGTCCGTTTTTTCTTGTCTTTTTTCCTCTGGAAAGACGAATTGTTTTTTTTCCATGTTTGAGGATGGCAGTCTCTCCTCCGCCCCTTTTTTAGGGTCCCCTACCCTCCCTTTTTTTTTTTTTTTCGAGGAAAGGCGTTTCTCCTCTGGGCCCTTTCTAAAGGCCTTCACCCTTTTATAGCAGAGATAAGGTCTCTCAGGCAAACCAGAGTCCCTTTTTTTTTCTTCCCTCCCTTCGTCTTCCTTCTTTCTAAAGGAAATTTTTTCCCCTGTCCGGGGGTGGGAAGAGTGTGCTGTCCTCCGGTCAATGTATTCTTCTTTTTCTGAGAGTGAGTGTCCCCCCCTTCCTATCTCTCCTGTAATAGGATTCGAACACCTTCACCCTAACTCCGCCCTTTTTTTTATGAGAGTAAGGAGAAGCTTTTTTTTTTCCTTTTCTTCACCAGCACCAAAAGAACGCACGGGCCCCCCTCCCCTTTTCGTGTCCATTGGCTTTTTTGTCCTTTCCCCCCCCCCGCGAAATGTTTTTACCGGGCCCCTTTTTTTCCGGCAGGTTTGGAGGAGCCTTCCCCTTTTTGAGGCTTCTTCTTTTCAAAAAGCGACCTGTTTTTGGTCTTTTTTTATGCCAAGCCCCCTTTTTTTTTGAGAAAAGGGGGGAAGCTTTTTTCCCTTCGAGGAAAAACCTTCTCTCGATATGTTGAAATCTCCCCTTTTTTTTTTTTGTATGGGAGGGTTTTTTTTCCATCTCGGGAAAAGTTTTTTTTTTTTTTGACGGACTTTAGACCCCCCCTCCCTCCGCAAAGCAGGTCTTCCTTTTCTTTTGCACCTGTCGCCGTAATTTCCCTTCCCCATGAAAGGGATTCTTTTTTCTCTTTTTTTTCCCCTTTTTCCCTCTTCTTTTTTTTTTCCAGAGTGCATGAGAAGATAGGCACCCTTCCTTTTTCTCAACCAGGACAAGTGGCAGTGTTCCTCCCCCCTTTCCCGGGAAAAGGGTCTTTTTCTCCAATGGTTCCCTTCCTTTGAAGCCATTTCCCCCTTCTTCGAGAAGAAAGTCCCCCTTTTTCTCCTACCACCACGGGACCCCTTTTTTTCCCCCCCCTCCCTACTTGGGCTTTTTTTTTCGGGAGGGAAAGGAAAGCCCCCCTTTCCAGGCGCACTGCCTTTCTTCTTTCTTTTTGCCAAGCCCTTTTTGCTTGGAGATTAGAGGGGGCCCGCCTTTCCCCTTTCTTTCCCCTTGCCAAACGGAGTCAGCCACCCCCCCCTGCCTTCAGCCGCCCCTCCCCTTTTTTTTTTCCTTCAGGGGAGTAAAGGAGGACCTTTTTCTCCCTTCTCTCAACTGAACAGAGAATTCTCTCTTCCCTTTCTTTTTTCTCTATATATACTCTTATTTGAGATGGTAGTTGGTTGTTTTTTAGACCATTCCCCTAGCGGAATTACTTTCTTCCCTTTTCAGGGATTTGTCCCCTTTTTCTGGAGGGCAGGGCCTCTTCTTCCCTTTTTTGTCTTGTACTCCTTCTTGTTTTATGAGGAGGGAACCCTCCTGCCCTCGGTTCCTTGAACCAGCCGACTAAGAATACCAATTTTCCCCTTTTTTCGCAGGACGTTGTCGGTTCCCTGGCCCGTGGCCTTCTTTCAGTTGAGGTTTTCTTTTTTTGAGCCTCCCCGGTCTTTGTTCTGTTGTAGATAGGACTTTTTTTCTTTTTCCTCTCGGTCACAGGCGAGTTCCCCCTTGTGCCCCTGGGGCGCCGCCGGCCCCCCCTTTGGTCCCGGGAAAACCCGACGGTTCCCAGTTTTTTTTTTTTTGGGAGAAGGGTTGACCTGGCATATCCTTTCCTTCTTTTTTTCAACGGAAGCCGCCCTTCCTCCCAGAGTAGAGGTCCCCCCCACCTTTTTTTTTGCCTTTTTTCGCCGAAGGCGGGTTTTTTCGGCCGAGATGGGACGCCCCCCCCCCCCTTTTCCCCGGGATGGAGGACCTTCCCCCTCGGCCTCTTTTCGTCGGCCCCGGACATTTTTTTTTTTTGCCGCGGCGCTTTCAAACATCATAGGTTTCCCCCTCCTCTGCCGAGGCGTTGTTGCTTGACTTTTTTTTTTTGGTTGTATGGGAGAATCAGCCTTTCCGTGGCCCCCTCTTTTTTCGAGTGGAAATTTCCGATTTTTTTCCGGCTCTGCCTTCCTCTTTTTTGCTTTCCCCCTTCGCGGTGACACCTGGTCCCCCCCCCTTTCCTCCTCTCTTGTTCCTTTGTGCCTCCTGGTTTTTTTTTTTCTGGCATGTACGACCGTTCCCTGTTTTCGTAACGAGAAAGAACCGTGCTCCCGGATGGATCGGCTTAGATTTTCTGTTGTTTTCGGCGAGGCTTTTTTTTTTTGGTGGGTCGAAGCCTATCTTGATGAGGAGTTCTTAAACTTCGGGGGTCACCCGACTTTTTTTTTTTTTCCCGGACTTCTTCTCTCCCGAGGTGACCCCTTCCGGAACACTGTTGGATCTTGGGCAGTGTTTTGGGTCCTTCAGTCTTTTCGGAACCCCCCCCCCCCCCCCCAGCTTGGACGCGCTTTTTTCCCCCACCTCCCTTCCCCCTTATTCCGGAGAGGTCTCCCTACGTGACCCGGTTGCCCGCCTTTTTCCACCTCCCGGGGTTTTTTTTTTTTCCCCCCTCCCCTTGCTCGGCAGCAGGCTTTTCGTCCGGGGGCCCCTAGAAAAGGGGAATTTCCCCTGCCGCGAAAAACCTTTCTGGTTCTGGCTTTTCTCCCCCCCGGCCTTTTCCCCCCTGGCCCCGGGTTTACGGGCTCCTTTGCCGACAGGTCCCTGGCCAGGGGCCTCGCCTTCGGTCCCCCGGGCGGCGCGGGCGTGCTGGGCGCGCGGGTTTTGGGCTGGGGCGGGCTTTTTCTTCCCTGTGCGCCGGCAAGCCCCACCAGGTTTTTTTTTTTTTCCCCCTTCCATTTTTCTTGAAGGACCTCCTTCTTGATGCATCTTTTTTTCCCTAGGTGAGGAAGTTCCCTTTCTTTTCCCCTCTTCTTTTGAGAGATGCTTTCGTTTTCTCTTTTTCCCGATAGTTTCTTGTTTCCCGACACCGTTAAGGGCGACTCACCTTTCCTTCCTTTTTTTCCCCGAACAGGGCCCCTTTCTTCACCCCCTTTTCTCCGTTCAGTCTTTATTTGGTCCGAAAAGGGGTTTTCACCCTTTATGACCTTGCCACCTTGCTTTCCCCCCCTGCACCCCCTCAGAAACCTCGGAAAATTCCTCTCTTGCCGGGCCAGATCGTACGGCCCCCCCTTTTTTTTTTTTTTCCCCCCCCCCCCTCTTGTCCGAAAGGGCGCTCCTCCCCTCTTCCCTTTCAACCCACGTCGCCCGTTGCTTCCCCCTTCGAGGAAATAGAAACCTTTTTCCCCCTTTTTTTCCGTAAGACAGCACCCTTTTCTTTTTCCCACACAGAACCACACACCGTGTGGCACCAGCGGAAGCAAGTTTTTCCCCTCAAATTGGCCAAGTGTCGTTCCTCCGGTTGTTGTTGTTGGAGCTCTCCCCCCGGTGGACCATCTTTTGCTTCCCTTTTGTATGGATGATTTTAAAGAGCCAACCCCTTTTTCTTTTTTCTCCACGATCTTGATGTTTTTCCTTTCGTTTGGTGTGTCTTTTCAGCGAGTTGGTGACCTCTTTTTTTTCTTTTTCTACCGTGAAAAGGGAGTTTTCACTTCTCCCCCTTTCGATCCTTTTCGGAAATAATTGGTTTCCACCCCCCCACTAGTATTGGTCCTTTTTTTTCAACGGAAGCACCCCCTCATTTTTCCGGTACCACCCCCTCTTTCTTGAGAAGATATGTTCTTTTTAAGTGGAAAGGTAATAGTTGTTTTCCCAGACCCCGAGCTTATTCCTTTTTTAGAATATGAGGGACGGGTCCCCCTTTTTACTTTTTGTTCCGCCCTTCTTTTTCCTCAGGGAGAACCCTCGTGCTCCCTTTTCGGAAGAAAACTTCCTTTTTTTCTTTTTTTTTCCTCTCGTTAAAGCAGACCTTGTTCCCCCCCCTATGTCCAGCCCCGGATTTCCCCCCGACACCTTAATATGGTTGCCTTTTTTTCCTTTTCCTCGGTCCATACAGCATCATCCCTTTCCCCCAAGTGCACTCCTCTCAAATACAGCGGAAAATTCCCTTCCCCTCCCCTCTCCTTTTAAAGATAGGGTCCCCCTTTTTTCGGGGGCCCTTTTTTTTAAGGGGCTCCCCCCCCCTCTCCTTTGTAGGAAATGTTGTCTTCCCCCTTTTTTCTGATCTTCCTTCACCGTCTTTTTTTTCGAGGGCCCCTTTTTTCCCCCCCTTCTGGAAAGACGTGGCCCTCCACTGTGCCCCTTTCGAAAGCGATTCCCTTTCTTTTTCCCTCTTTCCCCCCCCCCTTTTTGTTAGCATTCGAGTGCGGAGGCTGCCTCCTCCTTCAGTCATACCGGGACGTCTTCCCCCCCTTGGGGGAAAGAAGATCCTTTTCACCCACTATCCTCTCTTTTCTCCGATTATAGAGATTAGAACCCCCCTTTGCTTTCAACCCTCCTTAGTCCCTCCCTTCTTACGGAGAAGCGGCACTTCCCCTTTATTCCCCTTTTCCCCCCCCCTCCCCTCGGAAAAAGACGTCCCCTTCGTGCCCCCTTTTCCCAGAGTGCACCGGCCCCACCCGACGGGGGGGCACTCTTCTCTTCTGGTACAACCGGCGCACCGTTTTTCCTTTGACCTTTTTCCCCTTTTTTTCTGATTAGCCAGCCACCGCCGGTGTTTCTTTCTTTTCGCTGGATCGGCACCTTCTTTTTTCGATGCAAGGAAATTTTCTTTTTTCCCCCTGGCAGGAGCCGCGGACCTTTCCGTTGGACGCGACAGTCTAGTGGCCCCCCCCCTCGGCAATAAAAGGCTTTCTCACCTTCCCCCCTTTTTCCCTGGGGGACTGTCTTTCTAGCCGCGACCTCGTGCTTCACCCTTTGGGGCATCGTTTTTTTCCTTTTTTTCCCTGTTGCCGACGGCGCGTTACGCATCTACTTCCCCCAACGGACCGGCCGATTCACCCCCCCCTCAAGCAAGGGAGAACCACCTTTTTTTCCTTTCTTTCTTTTTTTTCCGCAACAAATTGGGTTCCCCAGGCAGGGTCCCCCTCGCTTTTTTCTCTTCGCAGAAGAGCGACCCCCCCCCCCCCCCCCCTTCCTTTCCTTTCCCCTCCCTCAAGAGGGCCCGTCTTTCCCTTTTTTTTTTTGCGTTGTTCCCTCCCCTCCTTTCAACTGAGGACATGGATCTTCTTTCTTTTGCTTGGAGGAGTCACTCCCCCAATGGTCTGGACACCGCTCCCCCCCAAGTGAAACGAATTTTGTTCCTCCCCCCCTTTCATGAAGAGGGGGGGAGTCTTCCCCCTTTAATCCCCCACCCCGGCGTTCCTCCTCTTTTTCCCCGGCGGGAAGGCTCCCTTCCCCCGGCCCCC